>PJTO01000197.1_pt1 | contig 54485 bp, 52 predicted proteins | sample 1512101 | NCBI WGS metagenome assembly PJTO01 (sample SAMN08177690, study PRJNA422409) | Soil metagenome, whole genome shotgun sequencing project.
CTGCATGCGGTCTCTCCTCCATTCTTGAGGCTCGGCACCAGCCAGCCTGGTGCAACCCTCGAACGCAGAATGCAGCAGGAGAGGCCACTTACCCAGTCAGCTCAGGCGAACATGGGGTCTAAATCATCTGTCACACGTGTGCGAATAGCGTCCGGCAACGGCCGACCCTTCCCGGTCATTCAGCAGTCGATTTTTGACTCCCAGGTGCGGACGGTCCGGTATTCCGGCAGCTCGCGACCAGAATGCGTCGTTCGTCGATCGGGCTTGGAACGGCAGTTTTCGCCCGAGCCAGTCATTCGCTCAGCGCAAAGCGGCGGGGGGCGAGGATGGGCGCTGGCTGCTCGTTGCCCTCGACGCTGAAATATCGCAAGTGGCGGCTCGACATGACGAGAAGATTTATATGCCTTTGACACTTGCACAGCTGGAGCGCCACCTATTCGGCGCAGCCGACATTCTTCGCGGAAAGATGGATGCGTCGGAATTCAAGGAATACATTTTCGGGATGCTGTTCCTGAAAAGATGCTCTGACGTATTCGAGCAGGCGCAAAACGACGTCATCAAGAAACGCTTGGAAAAAGGCGTTGCTGCCGAACAAGCTGCGCAGGACGCCGAAAACAAGGTCTGGTACGGAAAAACGGGGGCATTTTGGGTGCCTCCGCAATCTCGCTTCAGTTATCTCGTCGATGAAGCTCATGAGAACATTGGCGATAAGCTCAACAAGGCCCTCGGAGGGATTGAATCCGAGAACATTGCTCTCGAAGGTGTTCTCGACCACATCGATTTCACGCGAAAGGTCGGTCAGAGCAAGATTAGTGATCAGAAGCTCCGGCAGTTGATCAACCACTTCGGCGAGATCCGTCTCTGTAATGAGGATTTCGAATTCCCCGATCTTTTGGGTGCCGCATATGAATACCTCATCGGGGAATTTGCGGATTCCGCCGGTAAAAAAGGCGGCGAATTTTATACCCCTCGATCCGTCGTCCGAATGATGGTCCGGCTTTTGAAGCCGACCCTCGCCCATGACATCTATGACCCGTGCTGCGGCTCGGGTGGTATGCTCATCGCGGCCAAGGAATACATCGATGAGAATGGTCAGGACGGGAGCAAAGCCAACCTCTTCGGCCAGGAATTCGCAGGTACTGTTTGGTCGATCGCCAAGATGAACATGCTGCTCCATGGCATGAACAGCCCTGACTTACGCAATGAAGACACCTTGGGAGAGCCGCAGCACGTCGAAAACGGTGAACTGCGCCGCTTCGACCGGATCCTGACCAATCCGCCATTCTCGATTCAGTGGGGTTCCAAGGACAAGGACAAGTCGGGGAACTACGTCTGGGAGCCGAAATTCCCTGAGCGCTTCTTCCACGAGGTGCCGCGCGGCTCGAAAAAGGCCGACCTCATGTTCCTCCAGCATATGCTACACGTCACCCGTGACGGCGGCATGATCGCGACCGTCATGCCGCATGGCGTGTTGTTCCGGGGCGGCGATGAGGCCAAGATCCGTCAGAGGATCATTCAGCGCGACCAGATCGAAGCCGTCATCGGGCTTGGCCCGCAGCTCTTCTACGGGACCGGCATTCCAGCCTGTGTCATCGTCCTGCGTCAGCAGAAGCACGATGGCGCAAACCTCGTCTCCGGCAAGCCCGCCGACCGGCAGGGCAAGGTGCTTTTCATCAATGCCGACCGCGAATATTTCGAGGGCCGCGCGCAGAACCACCTGATGCCCGAGCATATTGAAAAGATCGTCACCACCTTCGAGGAATACCGCGAAACTCCCGGTTTCTCGACCATTGTCGACATCGCCACACTGGAAGAGAACGACTGGAACCTGAACATACGCCGCTACGCCGACAACGCGCCGCCTGCCGAGCCGCATGACGTGCGCGCCCACCTTGTCGGCGGCATCCCGAAGCTTGAGGTCGAGGCCAAGGCCAAGGCAGAGCTGTTCAAGTCGCACGGCCTGAACCCGATGGACCTGCTGGCTCCACGCGATGAGCGGTACCTTGACTTCGCCGCACAGATCACCGCCAGGGCCGAGATCAAACCGGCCATCGAGACCAATACGGGCCTCACCGCGCGCGAGGCCGAGATCTGGGAGAATTTCAACGCATGGTGGAGCGACCACGCCGACGCCATCACCGCCCTGGCGGGCGATGACAGTGCGGCCGCACTGATCGCCCTGCGTGATGAGCTTCTGTCCAGCTTCTCGACCACGCTCGAAAGCCTGGCCATGCTGGACCCGTTCACCGTGCGCGGGATCATCGCGCAGTTCTGGAACCAGTCGCGCTTCGACTTCCTCACCCTCATGGCGCGGGGAACGAAAGGCGTGGCTGATGCCTGGCGCACCTCCATCGTCACCGCGCTGGAGGACAAGGGCAACAAGGAGAACCCGCTGGACCACAAGCTGGTCAGCTTCCTGATGGGCGGCTTCGTGACCGAGATCGCCGAGCTGGAGGCCGAGAAGGCAGAGCTGGATGCCAGGATCAAGGCCGCGACCGCCACGCCGGAGGAAGGCGAGGAGGAAGAGGATAACGCTGATCCGGTGGATGAGGCACAGATCAAGGCCTGGAAGAAGGAACTGTCCAAGGTCAAGAAGACCCTGAAGGCCAAGCAGGACCAGTTCACCGCCGATCTGAACAAGGACGTCGATGACCTGACGGAGGAAGGCGCGGCGGAGTTGCTGCTGAAGATCCTGCATGATGACATGGCAAAGATCCTGACCCGCTACATCGCCGCGCAGCGTAGGCAGATTGTGGCGGCATTTGAGAACTGGTGGGACAAGTATCGCGTCACCCTGACTGAGATCGAATGCGCACGGGCGCAGGCGACCGATAAGCTGGCCGGGTTCCTGAAGGGGTTGAGGTATGTCTGAGGTCAATCCTCGTGTCGTTAAAATTCCTAACCTGCAAAAGTGGGAGTATCAGAGCCTGGAGCAGCTTTGTTCCCATGTTAGGCGCGGCACCGCCCCGCGCTACGTTGAACAATCTGCCGTCAAGGCCATCGGGCAGAGATGCGTGTCAAAGCAAGGTTTCGAGTCAAGCTTTGCACGGCCCCATTCTGAAAGAGCGTTGGACGGCACACTTCAGGCGATTGAAGGCGATGTTCTCCTCAACTCCACGGGAACCGGAACTATTGGCCGGTCGGCAGTTTTCCGCGAAAGTGGAACTTTCATCGTTGATGGGCACGTCACGGCTCTGCGACCGAAAGTGAGCAAATGTTCGTCGACTTGGCTTTCTGCAGTTCTGCAGTCGCCTTGGGGCCAGAAACACCTTGAAAGGTTTTGTTACGCAGGTTCGACAAATCAGGTCGAACTTTCAGCTTCTGCATTGAGAGTTTCTTCGGTGCCTGCCCCATCATACGATGAGCAATCCAAGATCGCCGAGATCCTCGACACGCTGGATTCGGCGATACGGGGTACTGAGACGGTGGTGGCCAAGTTGAAGGCGATGAAGCAGGGGCTGCTGCTTGACCTGTTGACCCGCGGCATCGACGCAAACGGAGAACTCCGCCTCCCGCAGCCCGAGGCACCCCACCTCTACAAACAAACCCCGCTCGGCTGGCTGCCGAAGGAGTGGGATGCACGCCTACTCGATGAGGTTGCTATCCGTGGAAGCGGCCACACCCCGAGCAAGTCCATAGCGTCGTATTGGAACGGCGGTATCAAGTGGGTCTCGCTGGCGGACTCTCATCGGCTGGACCAAGTATTCATCCGGGAGACAGACAAGGAAATCAGCGAAGCCGGACTCGCGAATTCTTCTGCGGTTCGGCACCCAGAACACACCGTCATTCTCTCCCGTGATGCAGGGATCGGGAAAAGTGCTATCCTCGCGTCAGAAATGGCCGTGAGCCAGCACTTCATGGCATGGCGGTGTGGATCGAAGCTGAACCACGTTTTCTTGTATTATGTGCTTCAGCGGGAGAAGCCTCGCTTCGAGGCAATCGCCATGGGGAGCACGATCAAGACCATCGGTCTGTCGTTCTTCAAGAAGTATATGATCGCCCTGCCACCGAAGGACGAGCAAGATCGCAGTGCGGAAATACTGCTAGAAATCGAAAGCGATATCGTTCGCCACGAACAGGAACTCCAGAAACTCCGCGCCACGAAATCCGGCCTGATGGATGACCTGCTCACCGGCAGGACGCCTGTCTCCGCTCTGTTGTAACCGAAGGGCCTGCCCATGGGACATGAATACAACGATGTCGAAAAGCCCTTCATGGACCAATGCGTCGCCATGGGCTGGACCGCGCAGACCGGCAGCAAGGATAACCCCGCCCTGACGGGCCGCACCAGCTTCAAGGAGGTCATCAGCGAGGCCACGCTACGCGACCGCCTGCGAGCGATCAACTCCGGCCGGGACGGCCAGCCCTGGCTCGACGACGCCCGCCTGTCCGAGGCCGTCAGCGCGCTCACCCGCCACGGCCATCGCGGGCTGATGGAGGCCAATCAGGCGGTCACCGAACTGCTGCTCAAGGGCCTGACGGTCGAGGGCCTGCCCGACTGGGATGGCGGGCGCGGCCAGACAATCCGCTATATCGCCTGGGACGATGTGACGGCCAATAGCTTTACCGTGGCAAACCAGTTCCGGGTCGACTGCCCGCCCGGCCATGACGTCGGCAAGGGCTTCATCATTCCCGATTTGGTGATGCTGGTGAACGGCATCCCCCTGGTGGTCGTCGAGGCGAAAAGCCCAGCCATCCCCGAGCCGTTGGCCGAGGCGGTCAAGCAGTTGCGGCGGTATCACAATGCCCGCAAGGCCGCGCTGGAGGTCGAGGAAAACGAGGGCATGCCTGCGCTGTTTGCCAGCGTTCAACTGCTGATCGCCACTAGCTTTGATCAGGCGCACGTGGGCTGCATCGGCGCGGGGCTGGAGCATTACGGCCAGTGGAAGACGGTGGTCGGGCCGGATGGCACGGGGTCGGAAGACGACGTGATCAAGGCTCTGGGCAAGAAGGGCCTGTCGGAGCAGGAACGCCTTGTCGCGGGGATGCTGCGCCCGGCGCATCTGCTGGATATCCTGCGACACTACCTGTTGTTCATGAATGTGGGCGGCCAGACGATCAAGACCGTTTGCCGATATCAGCAATACCGCGCCGTGAACCGCGCGCTGGAGCGGCTGCGTAGCGGCAAGACGAGGGCGCAGGATGGCGAGTATGACCGCCGCGGCGGCATCGTCTGGCACACGCAGGGCTCGGGCAAGAGCCTGACCATGGTGTTCATGATCCGCAAGATGCGGACGGATCTGACCCTGCGGAAGTTCAAGGTGATCATGGTCACCGATCGCAAGGACCTGCAACGGCAGTTGTCGGAAACCGCGACCCTATCGGGTGACGTGGTCGAGATGGCGACGAGCAACGGATCGTTGAAGAGGCTGGCCAAGCGCAAGGGGCCGGGCCTCGTCTTTGCCACCATCCAGAAATACCGGACGGATGAGGACGTGGCCGAGGTCACGAAGGGCCCCGCCTTCGAGGTGCTGAACGAAGACGAGACGATCGTTGTCGTGGTTGACGAGGCACACCGCACACAGGCGGGCGATCTGCACGCCAACCTGATGGCCGCGCTGCCGAACTGTGCCCGGATCGGCTTTACCGGCACGCCGATCATCATGGGGGAGAAGAAGCGCACTACCCAGATCTTTGGTGAGTTCATCGACAAGTACACAATCAGGGAAGCAGAGGCCGATGGCGCCACCGTCCCTGTCCTCTATGAAGGCCGGACCGCCGAAGGGGCGGTGAAGGATGGCGCCACGCTGGACGGTCTCTTCGAGGACATGTTTCGCGACCGCACGGATGAAGAGCTGGAAGCGATCCGGAAGAAATACGCGACCAAGGGCAATATCCTCGAAGCCCCCGCTCTGATCGCCGAAAAGGCGCGTGACATGCTGCACCATTACGTGACCAACCTCTTGCCGAACGGATACAAGGCACAGGTGGTCGCCTACAGCCGGACCGCGGTGGTCCGGTATCAGGCCGCTTGTCTTGTCGCCCGTGAAGAGTTGATGGCAGAGGCAGCAGCCTTGTCCGAGCACGACAAAGCGATGGGTGACGAAGAGCTTTGCAGCAAGCCGGCGGCATTGCAGGCCCAGGTGCAGGCGTGGCGGTATCGCGATGCGCTTGAGAAGATCGAGTTTGCGGCGATCATGTCGGGGGGCAACAATGACGATGCCTCCTGGAAGCAGTGGACCGAAGGATCGGCGCAGGAAACGCGGATCAAGCGCTTCAAGAAGCCCTTGATCCACAAGGATGCGACGAAATCAGATCCGCTGGCCTTCCTGATCGTCAAGTCAATGCTCCTGACGGGGTTCGACGCCCCGATTGAAGGGGTGATGTATCTCGACCGTTCCATCCGGGAAGCCGAGTTGCTGCAGGCTATCGCCCGCGTCAACCGGACAGGCTTCGGGAAGACCTGTGGCATCGTTGTCGACTATTTCGGCGTGGCCCATCATCTGAAGGCCGCCTTGGCCGCCTACTCCGATGAAGATATCGATGGGGCCCTCGTCAGCCTCAATGATCAGATCCCGGTTCTTCAGGATCGCCATATTCGTGTTGCAGACATCTTCCGACGCGCTGGCCTAGATGACCTTTCAAATGACGAGGACTGCCTTCAGGTGCTTTCCACAGAGAAGGCCAGAGCGGAGTTTACCGTCAAGCTCAAGGATTTCCTCAAATCACTTGAGCTCATCCTGCCTCGCCCTGAAGCCTTGCCCTTTGTTCAGGACGCCAAGAGGCTTGCATACTTGCAAGCGCGCGCCCGCAATCGATATCGCGATATGCCAGTCATAGGGGCGGATATCGGTGCCAAAGTGCGCAAGCTGATTGACGATCACGTCATTTCGCTTGGTATCAACCCGAAAATCCCGCCCGTGCAGTTGACGGATGCGGAATTCGAAAATCAAGTCGGGCAAGCCGCGGGTGACCGAGCCAAGGCCTCGGAAATGGAACACGCGATCCGCTCTCACATACGAAAGAACCTCGAAACCGACCCGGTCCGTTTCAAGAAAATGTCCGAACGGCTAAACGCCATCCTGAAAGGCTTTGGCGAGCAATGGGACAAGATCATCGAGCAACTGCAAGCGATCATCGATGAACTTCGTGGTGAAGCCAGCGTTGGTGATGAAACCACACCGGACATCCCCGAGGTCTATCTGCCCTTCCTCCGCACAGTCCTGGCGGCGAGTTCTGCAGATCAAGCCACCTCGGCCGACCAGCTTCGAACTTTGCACGAATTGACGCGCCGCGTGGTGGATCGGATCATTGAGGAAATCAGTGCGAACCGCTCATTGTGGAGTAGCTTCAAGATGGCGGATCAGGAAAGCCTCAGATCGGAGATCTTCGAAATCATTTTCGACGCGCAGATCCGGGGCTTCGGTGTCGACGCTGCGGAAGCCCTTGCTGACCAGCTGATGCAGCAGGCGAAAGCCAATGATGACAAACTGCGAGCGGCCTGATGTCCAAGCTGCCCATGACGCCAATCCGAACCGGAGGAAAGCCGACCCGAGCGAGCGAGCATCGACTGGAGATTGATGGTCTTGCCTTCGACGTTCATCGCAGTGATCGCCGCAAAACCATTGAGATCACCGTGGAGCGCTCCGGAGATCTGTCGATTGTGGCACCTTCAACCGTGCCCGTGGATCAATTGGTCAGCTTCGTTGAGGAGAAGTTGGTCTGGGTCCATACCAAGGTCGAAGAGAAAGCAAGGTTGCAACAACGGGCTCCAAGGAAGGAATTCGTTGAAGGTGAAGGTTTCTTGCACCTTGGCCGAAGTTATCGGTTGCGTCTTGTCGATAACCAGCTTGTCGATCTCAGTCTAACGAATGGCCGATTCTGCCTCAGACGCAACTCTATACATCGGGGGCGGGACATCTTTGTCTCATGGTATACGCGAAGAGCCCAACAATGGTTCGAAAAGCATGTCACCGAGCTTTCCAACCGCATGGGGGTCGCAGTGCAAGAGACCAAGGTTCAAGACCTTGGCTTTAGATGGGGATCTTTCGGTTCCGACGGTCGCGTCTCGTTTCACTGGAAAGCGATCCTCTTACCTCCACGCATTGCCCAGTACGTTGTGGTACATGAACTGGCACATGCTTATCACCCGGATCACTCCGCAAATTTCTGGATCAAGCTGGAGCAGCATTTACCAGACTGGCGTTGGAGAAAAGATTGGCTGGCGGAGAATGGAATCCAGGTTGAGGGTTTATAACACTCAGCTTTCCACCGCGTGCTTTGGTATGCTGCGTGGCACGTTTGCTCAGCCCGAAGCCACGGCGGCGGCTGGCTCAGTTTTCGTCGATCTGCGGCGCGATTAGGCTGGTGCTGGAGGTCCGCTTTTTTAACATAGAGCTGCCACACCGCATGTCGCGAGCGTGCGAAGGCGTTGTCCAGCATTTGTCCGCCAAGTTTGACGCCTACAACATCGCCAACGTCTGTTTGTATATTCCGGGCTCTCCAGACCGGAAAGAGCAGACAGTCCCAAGGTGAGCCGTTGGGCCACCCTCGTGCAGCCACAGAGCGAAGGTCGGCTTACCCAGGACATCCGCTCAAAAGGCGACTGTCGGCAAGGTCCCAACTCCCGCCAATTCAGTCTGCCAGGACGGCGCGTCATTCCCTCTCAACCAGCGCACGAAGCTGGCTTACCGGAATGACCGTGATGCTGCCGATCTTAATGATCTGGATGGTCCCGTCGGCGATCAATTTATAGAGCTTGGACCTGCCGATACCGATCATCCGACAGGCCTCGGGAATGCGCACGGCGAGCGGCTCCGGGCCGCGCGACATGCCGGTAGTTTCATCTCGCCCCCTCACTGGAACGACCTCAGCTTGCGAATGGCCGGATCGGCGCTTTCCTCGGCTGCGTTGCCGGCCAACCGATCCGCGACTTCATCGATGAGCGCGGCAAAGAGCCTTGCCCCCTTGGTCTCCGCATCCTTCGAGATCGACATCTGCGCGCCCACGATCAGTTGGTGGCGCACCATGCGCGCGGTGATTTCCCAGACCAGCCCCTCGTTGCGGCGCAGCCAGTCAAGCTGGCGCTCGATCCGGGTCAGACGCGCGCCAATCGCCTCATCGCCCTTCGGCGCCTCGCGCCGGTTGAACCAGGCATCGAGCGCCTCAACGAGGATCTCGGAACGCGCCTTGCCCGATGTGCCGGCGAGATGGGCCAGGCGCCGGCTCATGTCCTCCGGCAGGAACAGCTGATGACGGGTCTTGTAGGTTTTCATCAAGGTCCTCGCGAACTGGCTGGACAAGGCCAGCCCCGGAGACGGAAAATCGCATCATCGATCCGCAGATTGTCGCGGCTTCCGAGCCATGCCGGAAGGGCGCCAATAGGCGTTTGATGGTCATTGCCGGATATTGTCGAACCAGACCTGCGCGACGGGAAGTGCGCTAAACCGCGTTGAACAGCGCGGAACAGCGCGGAACAGCGCGGAACAGCGCGGAACAGCGCGGAACAGCGCGGAACAGCGCGGAACAGCGCGGAACAGCGCGGAACAGCGCGGAACAGCGCGGAACAGCGTCGCCCTCTCACAGCCTTCAGGGCAAGCGAGTTCTCGCCAAAAGCAGCGCTGCCCCTTGTGTTCGGTTCAGGAAATCCCCGGCGCGCTGCGCTGCCGCCCGATCGTCCAGTTCACCGCGCCCGTCTCGCGGATCATTCCCGAGACATTCTTGCCGACCTGCTTTTCCAGCTCCGGACGCCAGGGCACCAGCGTGAAATCGCGGCTGCGCTCAACGACCGCGAACTTGCCCGAGACAAGGCTGACGCTGCTCCGGTAGGTGCCCTCGATCCTCTTGCCGGCCTGCGCCTCGGCAAACGGGATGCCAAGATCCCTGGCCAGCTGAGCGCCGACCGCTCTCACCTCCCGTTCGCGCAGGAGGCGCAGCAGGTTGCGGTTGTAGACCATCTCCGTACCTTCCGTGGCGGCCAGCTGCTGCTCGACCAGCCACTGGCGGCGCAGGTCGAGCGCCTTCCTGACCTCGCTGCCATAACCCTCGCCGGCGATCTCGCTCTTGCTCTCCGCTACCAGCTCGCGGTCGAGCCAGGTCTCAGCATGGACACCGACCAGTTGCTCGATGGGTTTTGCCGACAGCACCTCGATCCGGAACGGCTCGAGGTGCTGCTTGCCGTGCTCATAGGCCATGACGGTATCGAAATGGTCGGGCGCGATGTTCCAGACGCCGCTGGGCTCGCGGTCGAGCCGGCCGGTAGCGCGGCGGATCGCCTCGAGCCGCCGGACGTGCGCCTTGGCGTAAGTGTCCATGGCATTGGGATCGTGCTTGAGGTGAAGATCGACACTGTAGCGACCGCCATTGGCCGCCGCGACCTCGACCACGTTGGTGTCGGAAACGCGAAGCGCCGCCTGCTTCGGCTCGAGCCTGACCAGCGCACCGACCGGGGTCGGCTCGGCATTGCTGCCGATGTCGGCATAGTGGCTGCGGCCATCGACCCCGTCGATGACCAGATAGCGCCGCTCGTGATCCTCGTCGGCAGCGCCGCGCTTTACCACCTTGCCGACGACAGGCCCCTTAAGCTGTTCGGGCTCGCCTTTCCGGTGCTCCAGCGCGCCGTGGATGACCAGTGGCCGGGGTGCGATTTTCGGAGTGAGCTTGAGGCCGGGCAGCTCCTGCCATTTCGAGACGGCCATGTCGCGGTGCAGGGTGCGGATGATGTCGCCGCGCCGCCCCATGTCACCAAGGGTCTGCTCGATCTCGGGATCGAGCTTCCAGGTCAGGGGACCGGTCTTCTCGGCCAGCTCCATCCGCTCGAGCCCCCGGGCTCGGCCGACAAGCAATTGCTGGTAGGCAGCATCGCCCGCCATCGGCCCTTCGATGTGGGTGAGATCGACGACATTGTCCTTCGCCTGGGCGAGGATCGTCCGATCAAGCCGGGTCAGCCGCTCGGCATCGACTTCCTGGCTCAGCTGCTGGCGCACTTCCATCTCGCTTTGCGGCCCGAGATCGCGGGTCATGATCTCGCTGGCGCGGGCACGAATGCCGTGGGCGATGTAGTCGCCCGCGATGTTGAGGGTCTTGCCGTCCTCGGTCTTGCCGCGCACCAGGATATGGGTGTGGGGATGGCCGGTATCGAAGTGATCGACCGCCACCCAGTCGAGCGTGGTTTCGAGATCCTGCTCCATCTTCGCCATGAGGTCGCGGGTGAAGGACTTGAGGTCCTCGAACTCCGGCCCGTCCTCGGGCGAGACGATGAAGCGGAAGTGGTGGCGGTCCCCCTGTCCGCGCTCGGCGAAGGCCTGGCCGTCGACCTCGTCGGCAAATGTCGAATAGAACCGGGCCGGCTCGCCGTCGCGGGTGACGCCGTCGCGCTCGAGGTAGCCGAGATGCTTCTGCACCGCCGCGGCCTTGCCCGCGAGCTTCACCACCCGCGCTTTCACCGTCACCCGGCGCGGCCGCACGCGAATGCCGCTGGCGTGGTCGAACGACCAACCGGAGCCGCGCGGCAAACTCGCCGCGATTTTGGCGCCGCGACCGCGTGCATTGAAGCGGTCCGATGCCTTGCCTTTTGCCGGAGCAAACGACGACCCGGCGGCGCGCGGATTGCCGCCGCGCCGGGCGACCTGTTCGAGCACCTTCCCACGAAGCCCTCGGCCCGCACTTTTACCATTGCCGATGCCACCACTGTCGCGGGGGGAACGGCCGGGGCGAGGCTCGAAGCGATCGTCGTCCTGGGGCATGACACAGGATATGGTGAAGCCCCTGCGCTTCCCTCAAGTATCTCGCGGAGAAACGGAGCTTTCCTGCGGCTTACAGGGCCAGTGGCACTGAAATTGTCTCTCTCGCCTGCCCGGCGCGAGATAATTCGCCTCCCTCAAAAACGATGTGCAGACAATGCCTTGGCCTCAAGAGGCCCAAGAAGCGCAGCTTCGCTTTATCTTGCATTCTCTGCCCCTTCCGGCACCCCCACCGCCCAAAATCCGCAATTTCCCCGCCAGCATCATCTCCGATGACCGCATCTCATTTGTTCGCTATATGTTCTATTCGAAGGTGATGTGGTGAGTCGAAAGGGAGCAGATCATGGGCGTGCGCATTGAGGCCAAGACGGGCCACCAACTGGTGCTGAGCGGTGACATTGAGACCGTGCTCGCCGTGCCGCCGCGCGGACAGGCAGAAGGGTTTGCGCTGGCGTTTTCCGACGGCACGCTGGTGCGGGGACACTGGATTCCGGGCGGGCCTGCCTGCCGGTTTGCCATCGCCAGCGAGGGCGCCGCGATGGTCAAATTCATGCGCCAGGGGCTCGGCGAGGCGATCGAAATGGACTGGAAATTCGACTGGATCACGCTCGCCTGCGGCGCGGAAACGTTGCGGCCCGAGAACGTCATCGACGGCGACGACGTACTGCAACTGACGCTGGATATCGAGGTGAGCGAAGCCGCGTAACGCGGCTTCGCGCCGCCCTGCTCAGGCGGCGCGGGAAAGCTTCTCGAGGCGGGCTTCGTAGGCTTGGCGCACAAGGTCTTGAAGGACAACCACCCGACCGGCGATCCAGTCGAGTTCTTCTTCGGTGATGACGTATTCGCGGGAATAGCGGCCCTTCACATAGGCATCGCGCAGCAAGGAATAGCAGCGCCGTTCGAAGCGGGTGGTGCGCGGCCAGACGGTGCGCATTGCCGGTTCGATTTCCTCGGCCAGATCGCGCAGCTTGTTGAGGTTGTGGCTCTTCGGGGAGTAGAGCGTGCGCACCAGAAACAGGCAATGGTAGAAGCGTTCCGTTGCTTGATGCAATTGAAACGCAGCCTCTTTCAAACGCCCCTGCGCTCTTACGTATCGCGCCGTATCGAGGAAGCCTTGCGCGCTTTCGAACCATTCTTCGAAGTAATTTCGCGTCTCCTGCAAAGCCTTGTCTCGCGGCAATGGCTTGGGCTCGACAAACCGGTATTCCGGCTCCTCGAACAGCACGATCCCTTCGCGCAAGATGTCCATGAAGAAGTAGCGCCCGAGCGAAAGCTTCTCGTTCACATCGTCGAAGCTGTGATAGATCGGCGCCACCAAAGTGCGCAGCACGGTGCCGTCCGACAGGTCGGCCAGCAGGCGCTTTTCGGTGCGGTCCCAGAACTCGCTGACGTCGGTCAGGTCCTCGTGATCGACGACGACGAGCAGGTCGTAATCGGAGAAATAGCGGCCGATGGGATCCTCGACCCAGTCCCCGCGCGCGTAGCTACCAAACAGGATGATCTTGAGCAGCTTGCCCTTCCTGAGGTGCGGCTTGCTGCGCCGGACGGTCGCGAATTCGAAGCCACGGCGGATGACATCGACCACGTGCGCAAGTTCGGCGCGTTTGCCTTCGGGCAAATGATCGAGGTTCTGTTTCATGGGGCTAGACTCGCTTCTAAAGCCCTAGATGCCAAGCGCAAAATGACATGGCCGGTCTCATAAGACCGGCCATGTGCATCGCGGGGGCGCTGGCTAGCCATGCGTCTCATCGTCTTCGGCGAGGCTTCGTCCCAGCGCCTTGATCGCGGCACCGATGCGCTTCTGGACCTGCCGTTTCGAAAGGCCGGTCCGGCGGGCGATCTCGCGGATATCCATGCGGTCGAGGCGCATGGCGAGAAAGATTTGTCGTTCCATAGCCGGCAATCTGGCCAGCGCCGCTTCGACGCGCGCGAGCCGTTTGGGGTCAGGTTCCTGATCCATTTCCTGTGTCTCCCATGGAGGGATAGCCCGGCAGCGGGGGCGCCGCCGGGCTATCCGGATCAGGCCGCGCGTGGCAGCGCCTGGGGTTGGTTGGTTTCACGTTCGCCTTCAGCTTCCGACGCCATCAGCACCGCGATCTGCTCCGACCGCTGAACACTGCCAACCCCACCGCGAGACGTGTAGGTCGTGGCTGGAAACACCATCCAGCGCGGGACCCAACCTTCGACCTTCGTGCGCCCGTGCTCTCCGGCAAGGCAGTCCCGGATGATGGTGCGCTGGATCTTGGTGGTGGCCTTGGCGTTCTCGGCAGCGACGGTCTCGCCTGCCACTTCGGCGAGGATATGCCCCATGACTTCGCGGTCCCGGACGGCCTCGAGCAAGGCATCATCCGCCTGCCAGACTGTCGCCATGTCCACGCCCATGTGCTGCCCGAGCAGATCGACCAGCGATGTTCCGACCCCCAGCGTCTCGCCCATGACGAGCGCCAGCACCGCCATCACCTCGGCATCACCGAGCGCGATCAGCCGCAGCAGCAGACCGCAGATGCCGCTACCGTTGGGATCGCTGCCGGTGACAGCCTGCCCCTCGGCATCGCAGCGCAGCATGGCCAGAACCTGCCGCCGCTTCGCATCGAAGGCCGCCTCGGAAACGCAGCCCTCGACGCTATCCGTGACTGCATCATTGGGCGCGCGCTGGTCTTCGATCCGCACATGCCACAGCGGCGAACCGGCGATGACGTGGGCAACCACGAGCCGCAGCGACAGGCCGGGATCATCCGCCAGCTTTGCCCGCACTGCGGCATGCCGGTGCAGGTCGATATAGGCATTGACCGTGCTCGACACCTCGGGGCGGAGCGGGCGCTCGATCGTTTCCCCGCGCTCCAGTCTCCGCGCTTCCTTGGTCGTGAGGAAGCCCTCGTGCATCGCCACGTCGCCGCGATGGCCGATGGCGATATAGACCCTGCCGCCTTTGGACTTGGAGACGTGCTCATGCTCCCATGAATGGAAGGTCTCGCCCCGGCCCATGACCACGACTTCGCTCCAGCCCTGTTCGCGCAGGTCCTCGGCCCTGGCTTCAACTGCCGCCATCTGTGCTGCCCAGAAGCTCTCCGCACAGCCGAAATAGCGCTCGATCCCGAACAGGTCCGCGACGATCTCGCCGGTGTAGGCCTCGACGTCGAACAGTGCCTCGCTAACCGGGATCGAGGCGCCTCCGAACAGCCATGCCTTCAAGGCCGAGCCGGTGGGCGCGTAGGCGGCAGGATCGTCGAACAGGACGAGCCATTCGCGCTGCCGGGATTTCGAAGCCATGGTGAGATGGCGCAGCGAAACCGGATCGATCTTCTCGGCGCGGTAGAGATTGCGCAGCCGGGAGACGAGATTGCCCAGCGCTAGCGTGCGTTTCACCTGCAAGGCGGTAAGGCCGAAGGTATAGGCCACGTCCTCGATGGACCGCCCTTCGCGCAAGAGCCGCACGAAGGTTTCGCAGCGGGTCATCTCGTCGGGATCGAGCCGGGCGATGTTCTCGATCAATGAGGCTTCCAGCGCTGCCGCGTCGTCTCCCGCCTCCAGCACCGCGCAGGGCAGGTCCTCGATGCCCCCGCCCTCCTCGGCTACGGTGAGCGCGGCATGATAGCGGCGCTTTCCTGCGAGGATTTCATAGGCGGGAGCATGTTCGCCTGAGGCAGCATCCTGCACTCCCCCGGCGACCAGTTCGCGAACGATGAGCGGCACCAGAACCCCTCGCGCCCGAACCGAGGGCAGGATGTTGGCGATGTCGCAGGCCTTGCGGGTGCCGCGCATGTTGAGGTCGGAGACCGACAGACGGGCAAGCTCGATGTGCTTCAGTTCCATTGTCCTTCACTCCTTCACTTTTCTATCCGCGCATTGGCCGCCGGACGGCGGGGTGGGCGGCAGGAGCGATCCGGCAGGCCCGCCGAACGAGGCGCGGTGCACCCGCAGGGCCGCAATGGAATGAAGGAGGCGAGCATCGCTCGCCTTGCACCGGGCCGCGGCGGGCCTAGAGGATGAGCGACGCCCACCCGCCTGGCCGGCAGGCCAACCAAGCGCCATCGCGCGCATGCGCGATGACCGCATGGCGGGACCGCAGGCCCCGCCCCCCTGTCAGGGATCGTTACCCGAAGGGACGAGACGCCGTGAGGCGGCTCGGTCGAGCGCCAGCGAGATAGAGCCCGGCCGCGCGAAGGCGCGGGACAGCCCGGCTTCAGGGGTCACCCAAGCGTGTCATCCACGAGAATTGCAGGCGCACCGCTGCGCCTTGATGATGTCGATAAGCTTCCAAAGTGGCGCTGCGCACATAGGGACACACAAACTGGAATTCCAAGCACAACAGCCCCTCTGCACCGCGCACTATCCTGTCCGCGCAGCGATTTGATCTTGCGCTCAGTTCCCACGCCGTGCATCGCGCGACATTCAGTCTGGGCGTCTGATCCGAGCCCATGTACGAGCACGGATCATTTATGGCACGTTGATGCCCACAAGGAGTATGCATGCACCTGCGCAAGGACGAGTCGCTTGACGCTCTGGCAGACAAAGGAAATGTCGCCCAGTTCGTAAGCTTCGTGCCGGAACGGGGTAAACCGGTCCAAGCATACCTGCGCATTCTCGGCCATGAACCTAACCAAGCCATCGGTTCCCCGCGCGAGGCGATCGCTGCACTGTTAGCGCGTGCACCGGACGGAATGGTCAACGTGCGCAGCTATACGCCGGAAAGCCCGCGCAGCCGCGAGTTTCTGTATGGGCTTTCGACCGTGGAAGAGGCGGCCCAGGCGATCGATCGTCTCAGCAATGAGGGACTGTTCACGATCGTCAATGAAACGGTGGACGTGGCCGATGGCGGCGTATCGGGTGTGATCCAGGGCGGCGTCATCGAATTCGCTCCCGACGATACGCCTCGCGCAGTCGAAAAGCCGGGAACGGCGTCGTTACCTGCAGAGCTGGGCCTTGCCCTGCTTGATACCGTCTATGGCTTTGCACCTGACTTCGGCGGCGCGACAGGCCGGGTCGAATTCAGCGTTCATCCCAAACCGCGTGGATGGCGTGCAACCCAGACGCTGCTGTGGGAACAAGAAGACGCTGACGAAGCCAGCGCGCCGCCTGCTCTAGACTGGCCCAACCGTTTCAGCCGCCATATCGGCGATAAGGCCTACGGTTTGCTTATGGCGCACCTTGCTGGAGCCGACGTTCCCCGCACCACGGCAATAACCCGCCGCGTCGCGCCGTTCATGTTCGGCAAGGATACCGGTTCGCACGAGACTTGGATTCGCACCTGCCCGACTGAGCAACAGCCCGGCCTCTTCACGACCCATCGCGGCTGGCTCGACCCTTATGCCTTGCTCGCGGCCGAAGACCCGGAAGGGACGAGCATCGCTTCGGTACTGGCACAGTCCGGCGTGCCCGCGCGCTACGCAGGCGCCAGCCTTGTCGACGCTGCTGGCAGAACGGTGGTGGAAGGCGTCTCCGGCACGGGCGACGCTTTCATGCTTGGCACACAGCTACCGACCATTCTGCCAGATACGGTGGTTGCCGACGTTCTAGCCACTGCGGAAGCACTCTCTCGCCGGTTCGGGCCGGTCCGCACCGAATGGGTACATGACGGAACGCGGGCTTGGGTCGTGCAGCTTCACCGTGGTGCCACTTCCAGCACTGCAAACGTACTGGTGCCCGGCGAGCGCGAGCAATGGATCAACTTCGAAGCCTCAAGCGGACTTGAAGCCCTGCGGCAATTGCTTGCGGGTATCGACGCGCGGTCGGGTATCGAGATCCAGGGCGCAATCGGAATAACTAGCCACATGGCCGATCTTGCTCGAAAGTCAGGTGTCCCGACCCGCGTCGTAACGGCCTGAACCGTCAAATCCGGTCGAACACGGACCCGTTGCGCGGACTAAAAAGGCGCTCGTAAGTCCGTAGTAACGCGCCATCAGTGAAACCGGCGATGTAATCGCAGATAACTCGCATCGGCGCGTCCGAGCTCGCATGGAGCTTTGCGCTTTCGACAGGGAGGAGTCGCCTGGGATCCGAAGCGATCGCCTCGAAAACGCTCACGACCATGCGTTGTCCCTTGAATTCGAGGTGCTGAACGCGAGGACTGTTGATGACATGCCGCACAATAAGCATTTTCAAGGCTTTCAGCAGCGGCATGGCCTTAGGATCGAGTTGGGCACGCCAACGCAGCAGCGGTTCAGTGAATGCACTATTCTCCACGAGGCGGACAGAACGGATGAAGTAGTGGACCAGCCGGCCGATCGCGCGCTTGCGGGAAGCCGGGTTGCCGAAAAGCGCCGCAACCAATTCCTCGTAGTCACCGCACCCGTTCTGCAGAAGCGGGCGCTCCGCAAGCATTTCGAGCAAGCCTCCGCAGGTTTCACTCCCCGCGTCCTCACGGAAATTGTCCTGCCCGACGAAGCCGAGCGCTATGGCGTCCTCAAGGTCGTGGACACCGTAAGCGATGTCGTCAGCGGTATCCATGATCGAACAATCAAACGACTTGTGAAGGGTATCCGCATGTTTGCCCTCGACAGGCTGGACTGCGGTGAAATCCTCTCGCTCCCGATCCGAAATTGAGGCGAGAATCCACGAAAATGTTTCGACGTCCTCATCATAGCAAGCCTTCGCGGGCTTACAGGTCTTCAGATTCAAAACCGCAATGGAAGTCGGCCCTGCCGCGAGTGAGGGTACCAAGCCTGCATTCGCGACATCACGACGCATCGCGGGGTACTTCAGGGTTCCCAGCAAGCAACGGCGGGTCAGGTCTGCGCCATTGTTCTCTGAAAAACTCTCCAAACGTGAGAGTAGCCGGAGGGTCTGAGCATTACCTTCGAAACCGCCATGCTCACGCATGCAGTAGTTCAAGGCATGCTCGCCGCCATGGCCGAAGGGAGGATGGCCGATGTCGTGGGCAAGGCCTATGGCCTGAATGAGCGCGGCGGCGGGGATGAGCACCCGCTTGTCTTCATCGATGACGGTGGCGCGCAGATGTTGGGAGATACCCTCAGCCACCTGGGCTACTTCCATCGAATGGGTCAGACGGCTGCGGTAGAAATCGTCATCGCCCAACGACAGAATCTGGGTCTTGCCCTGCAGACGCCGGAACGCGCCCGAATGAATGACCCGCGCGTAGTCGACCTCAAAATCCGTGCGCGCGTCTCCAGGATGACGTGGCGTGCCGCTTTCTCGTTGGGTCCACGAATCCACCATCTCAATCCTCATTTCAGTCAAATGCGCCAATCAGGACCGCCAGACACAAAAGCATAGCGCCTACGGTTAGGGCTATTGAAAGAAGGTGTCCTCCAACCACGAAGCAGAATTGGCCCCAGATCGGTCGGACAACCGACACGGCGGCGGCGCGAATGAACTGGGAGATAACTCGTTGATAGCGGAAGAAGGCGCCCGCCCGTCCATCGAAGAGGTAATTTGTGATTACTGTGACGGCAATGGCGGTGAACGCGAGCGAAGCGACAAGCGGGTTGGCCGACACGCATGGAACGATCTGCTCCAGAAAGCCAAGACCGAGTTTGTCCGTCTCTTTGCCGGGAAGCAATCCGCCGTTGTGGGCGCTGATAAGGGAAATCGCCAGGGACGTACTTGAAAGGAAGACCGTGGTTGCTGTGATGGCGATTTGAATACGCTGAGCCAATCGGGTCGAATTCACGTCAATGCCGGCTTTGATCGAATCCTTCAAATGCTTGAAATCGTAATCGTGAACGGCAGTCGATGCCTTGAACGGCTTCAGCGCCTTGGATTTCCCGAAAAGGGTGAATGGTGCAGGCTCGTCCACAATCCGGACGTGGCCCATCAAAGAGCCCTGAAACGCCTCTGCGTAGGCAATAATGCCAAGTGCTCTGCGCTGGTCGGTAAGATCGCCTTCCCGGTTCAGTCGCTCGATTTCGCGTGAAAGGCTCCAGAGCGTCTCGCGTCGCCAAGCCACCTCGTCATCATGCCCCGGCTCGTCTGTCCTGCGGCCAAACCGGTAGAGGGGCGTGATCTGGTCCGAAGTCTGATCGTGGTGACTGTGGGTGTGAACCACGTCTTTGATGAAGTAGTATGCCTGCTCAGCCACGCGATCGAGGTGATCTTGCGCAACCCCGACGGGCTCTGCATCATACCAAATTCGGCATTCGCCGGTTCGCATCAGCGCGAACTCAATCGAGATCGCAGGCCCGCTACTTTCGACAATGCCTTGAAGGTGAGAACGAAAATCAATCACGGTACTATCGAAGCCGACCGAATGGCGGTCAGCTTTCGCGCCGTTCCATGACCGCATAACTCCCGACAGCGCTTTGAGTGCCGCGTCCTGTTTCTTGCGGGTTTGCTTTTCGTCCATTCGTACGAGCAGCTTCACCGATCCGCGTAGCATGCCCTGCCTATCGCGCTCGGCGACAATCTTACCCTTCCGAGTGATCGGAATGTCGGTTGCCTCGGTTTGGGCATCCAGGACCCAATTAAGCACAATGTCGGGATGAAGGCAGGCAGCAAGCCAGCCGGGGAGAGGATAATCGTTGATGATCCTGCACTGCCGCGCCATGACAACCCGAGCCGGACTATCGCAGAATGCCTCGGTCCAAGTCTCGGCGCTTCCCGCCGCACCAATCATACTGAAGGACAGATGGCTCCGGACATTGGGCACCCATCCCGCATATGTTCTGAAAGTGCCCAGCCACGGGGCGCTCGCTGCCAACTCTCCCATTCTTGACCCGAAAGATCAGAATACGTCTTTGGAGATCGTGCGAGTTTCGCGAACTTCGAACTGACCGTTTTTGAAGCGAACGCCAATTCCCGCGCGCGTAGGGACGAGAGAACTTGAATCTTGCTTGCGGACTTCAGCCTTCCAGAAGCGCTCAAGACCGACACCTGCGCGATCGAACTCTCGCGCATCGTCGGTGCCGCCACGCACTACACGAACAGTGGCCGCTACCAGCGCGACCAAAAGGCGCATGAGCATCAGGAAGAGCACTAACGCTACAAAGCTGCTGATCATCGTTCCCATCACACAGTCGCTACACCAACGGCTTTATTCTTGCAACTCATCACGATTTTCCTTCGAAAACAGAGTGAGAAACCAATACGACCACTGGTAGATTAGAGGCGCGTTTTACAATCCAGCCCCTAGATATAGTAGAAAGCAAAACCGAAAATCACTTGAAATCAGAGCCGTTAACCACTGGAATGCGCAGTATATCGAGCATTGATTTTGATCTCCCTTGGGCATCTGCCCCATATTGAAACGATTTGCAGTCCATCATGCACGCGCCTCTTCTGCAGGCTGGCTCGACCGTTCCCCACTCACAATGTTCTCTATATGTTCTATTTGCGCAGAATGCAATACCTCCGTTGGTGCTTCATCTCGGGAAACTATGCGCCACCCTCAGATTGCGCGAGACCACCGACACATTGGGCTTTGCCACAAAGAGCTTTCAGGGTTTGGCACCTAAGCACTCTAACCAATCGACGATCTGCCATCCCGAAACATATGTTATTTCGCCTTCGGCCCTTGCACGCGGGAGATTGAAACTACCTAACCTGCCGGTTGCAATTTCTCGGGCAATCACGCTTCTTGATACGCCAGTTGCTTCGGCAGCTTCATTGATCGTGTACACCGGACGTAATTGGATCAGCCGGCCTGTAATATTTTGACCGCTAATGCTTGCAGTAGCCTCCGGCTCTTTGACCTGGCGTTTCGGCAGGTTGTGTCTTTTGTTAAATTTCGGCTTTTCATTCTCGATCGCGACCCTCTCCGCCTCCAAGACTGATTGGCGATCAGGATATGGCTTGACTTCGATGCGTGCGATTTTCTCCCACCAGGGAGAATGCTGCTGATGCTCGCGGACCCGTCGCGGAAGGCGCGATGTTACACCAACGTACAGTAGCTCCCCGGCTTCATCGAAGTGGCGGTACAGGCGTTCACTCAAAGCGTCGCTTCCTCTTTTTCCACTGTGAGGACGGCCTCCCATTCAGACAGTCCGCCCGCCACCGTCACGCCCTTTACCGGGTGGCGAACAGATTCACAGCAGCTCTGAACATTCTCTGCCAAGGCAACGCCGCGACGTGCGTTACGCGTGCGTTTGTACGTGAAAGGTCCTTAGCCCGAATCCGGCGGTGCCTACCCATCAAGAAACAAGGAATAGCCTCCTTGTAGGTCAGCCAGCGCTGCGAAGCGAACTCCCCCGCCCCTGTCAGGGATCGTCACCCGTCAGAAACGAGACGCCGTAAGGCGGCTCGGTTGAACAAAGCGAAATAGAGCCCGGCCGCGCGGCGCGCGGAACAGCCGGACTTCAATCTGCATTATCCACTCAATACAAATTCAGACCCCTGCCCACGAAGGACGACCATGTCGCGCTGCTATCCCGCATGGAACGGCATCCAGGTTCTGCCTGAAGACCTCATCAAGTTTGCCTGGTCTGAACCCATGCGCGACCTTGCCACCAAGATCGGCATGTCCGACGTAGATCTCAGAAAACTGTTCGTCTCGATGGGCATCGTCGCCCGGCCCAAGGGCTAACGGCTGTCAACACCGCGCCGGTCCTTCGAATGCCCTGAAGCATGCAAAAACAAGGTATGAAATTCTGCTCCAGGACTCGAACTTCTGCCAATTTGCACAAAAAATTTTTTGGGGGCCTATCAGGGGGCTTACTAGGCTAGCCTGAAATATAAATCATTTTCATACAGTGAGTTAGACATGACTTTCGAGTCACGTAAGCGCACCATTTCTCCTGAAAGCACTTCTAAAGCACATCGCCGGCTTCCCACCTGAAGGCTCTACAGCTTGGTGGTGGAAGATTGGAACGTCTTTCGGCCTATTCTAATGATCGGCTCGCGCTATACGTCGCTGAGAACCATCAGTTGAGGCATTGAACCCCACAAACACGCTTCGCGCGGGACCGGCGTCTAGCGGCCAGCAGAATCGCGATGTGGTTCGCCGTGGCCGCGAGCATCGGGGGGTATCGGTTATCTCAGCGTGCAGGGTAACAGCCTCCGCGAACTGACGGCGCGTCTGCTGCCGGGCACGGCCCCTCGGCAAGTGCCAACAGCTGGGTCTATTATCTCGATTGCGACCAGGCGAGCCGCTAGTCGGGTACCGATCCATGCCGGTGAGCCAGGCTACCGTGCCGAGCTCGATGCCGACGGCGACGGCACCGCTTGCAAGCCCTATCATGGTCATCGTTCGCACCGCCATCGATCGCGCTTCCCCTTCTAGGCTCCTCGAGAGATCGGCGGCGCCCAAAGCAAGCCGCATGCGGCCCATGAATCCACCGGCCCAGTCAGTTCTTGGCCTAAGGATTCCCGTCTGTTATCCTGCTGGGGCGCTGCGCAAAGGGCAGCGCCGGGACTGGTAATCCCGCACGAGCAAAGAACTCGGAGAACGCAGTTTTCCGGGGTGCCGTCGCGCATGTCCAAACCTTCGGGTGAAAGGCGGCGGCGCATGTGCTTGTGCATGTTACCAGCTCCGGCGGCTCCCGCGCGCTAGCGTGCGGGAGTTCGGGACTGCTCCGCATGGTCCCTTTAGCCTTCCGCAAACCCGCCCTGATGCGGACCCGGAGGTGCTAAATGAACAGCCTTGTTCCTGCGACTTCACCCGATGAAACGGCCGCTGTCTCGGCCGCACTCAACTCGCTTCCCGACAACAATTCCGCGCTCGCAGCACTGTGGAAGATCTACGGCGCCGAGCCGGTGCGGCTGGTCCGCACCCAGGAGGGACGCAAGCTCAGCCTCGCGCGCTACGTCCGTGCCGAGGAATTCATGGGCAGCCTGGCGCCCGATGCACCCGGCGACTGGCCCGACTTCCTCTATTCGACCGGCATCGTCGTCCAGCTTGCCTTGTCCTCGCACCTGCTCGATGTCGGCTTTCCGGACAGCTGGTGCGCGCGATATATCAGCCTCAACGTCGACCGCTCGCTTGCCTATGCCAACGTCACCGCATTCGGCTACGATTGTGCCGAGACCGCACGGCTCATCCAGGTGCTGGCGCCCTACTGGAAATGGAACCGCATGCACCTCACCGAAGGCAAGTACCCGGACGACGGCGGCTTCACCCCCGACCGGGTGCGAGTGCTGGTCGGCGGGCTCGTTGATCACGTCTGCCATGTGACCGGCCATGCGCAGTCCCGGCGGCGAGCGACGCCGTCCTGACATCGCCCCCGGCGCAGGCGACCCGCGACGACCGAAGGCTCGGCCACAGAAGCGCGCCCGAGCCTTCGGTCGTCATAAATGCGAAAGATCACAACGCACTGCTGCGCTGAGACGGCATGAGACACGGCAGCCGAAATCGCCGGGCGCGGTGCTAAAATTTTTTTCGGTGTCCAAAAGGTCTCATGACGTCCCATTCGATGCAGCCCGGGGGGCCTGGCGCTATTGCGCACCGTTCTGCGCGGTTCAGCGGACTTGCAACCGCCTCAGATTAGCCCAATCTTGCTCGTCGGCCGGCCAGTCCACCTCATCAAACCGGAGGACGTGCCACATGAACATGATGACCCCTGATCGTTTCCTGCGCCTCAATTCCGTGCTCGACCGCGCGGGTCTGTCTCGCGCGAGGCTCTACCGCCGGTCAAGACCGGAACCTTCCCGGCACCGCTCCGCATCGCTGCGCGGCGCTGCGACTGGCGGGAGAGCGCCGTAGCCCCTTGGATGAATAATCGGGCATCCAATTCCAATGATCGATTTCCCGCGCCGTTCCCGAAGACCGCAGGACGTTAAAGATCTCTTTTGAACTAATCGTCACTTTCGACAAGTTGAAAAGCAGCCTCTAAATGGAAAGGATAAGCATGTTCGAGATCCTGCCCCTTGAGCTCCACGGCCCGTGGTTTGTCCGAGTAATCGAAAACAAGGTCGCCGTCGGAGTGTTCTGTTGCTCCGAGCATGAGCTCGCTGACCTAATTGACGAGTCAACAGATCCCCATGGATGCGAATACAAGTTGCTGCCATCGGGCGGATTCATTTTTGGAGGCACGCCTGTTCTCCATCTACCCGATGAGGATGACAGTAAGGATGCCATGATGGCAGAAGCGTCTCTTACCGAAAGCTGGTACGAGGTATATGAAAGTGATGGGCCTTGGCATCGCGTCTACACCCGAGACTTCGTGAACGATGATTAGGCCTCGATACAAGTGTCTCGCATTTCCGTGTCTGCACTGACTAACTTCCAGAGTGCCACGACGGCGCGCGGAACATAGTGGCCGTGAACAGGGGAGATGACAGATGATCGGCTAACCACGTTTGCAATCGCGCAAGAGACTTTGACGCGAACCAGTCGGGATCGGTTGCCGCGAACTGGCGAACGAAAGGCATAATAGCCGCGTCGGCCATCCCGCGTGTCGTTCCGCCAAGCTGGGGCCTCTCGCCCAGGCGCGCATCAAGTTCGCGTAGAAAGGCGAGACCTCTCTCTCGGTGCGCCGCGGCATCGCTGCCGTGGCGTTCCGGATATTTGTAGCGATCGAGGTCGTGCTTGAACGGTCCGTCGTTAGCGGCGATCAGCGCTACGTCGTCGCGCGCGAGCCAGCCTTCGGGATCGTTGCGTTTCAAGGCCCACCGCATGATGTCGAGACTTTGGTCGATCACTGTACCATCGGGCAGTACCAGAACCGGCACCGTTCCCTTAGGCGAGGCTTCCAGCATTTCCGCCGGCTTGGCCGAAAGCTTCACTTCGCGCAGTTCCCAGGTCGTGCCGCTTACCAGCAGCGCCAGCCGCGCGCGCATCGCGTAAGGGCAGCGGCGGAAGCTGTAGAGGATCGGGTCAGTCGACATTGTTATCGACGACATTCTCCGGCTTGCGCACGGCGCCGACATGAAGTTCGCCGCGTGCCGCAGCGAGGTTTTCCTGGCGGTGGCGCTCGCGATAGGAGGCACGCTGTTCGTCGCTTCGCTCATGGTGGCAGGCCGGGCAGCTCACGCCTTCCTCGTAGAGCGGCGAGGCCTGATCCTCGGCGTTCACCGGCCGGCGGCAGGCATGGCACAGCGCGTGGCTGCCCTGCACCAGGCCGTGGCCGATGGTGACGCGCTGGTCGAACACGAAGCACTCGCCCTGCCACAGGCTCTCTTCCCTGGGCACCGTCTCCAGGTACTTGAGGATGCCGCCCTTGAGGTGGAAAACTTCCTCCACGCCCTCTTGCTTGAGGAATGCGGTGGATTTCTCGCAACGGATGCCGCCGGTACAGAACATCGCGACTTTCGGCGGCTTTCCGCCTTCGCGCTTCGCCGCCAGCAACTTCTCGCGCTCGGCGCGGAACCACTCGGGGAAATCGCGGAAGGTTGCGGTGTGCGGGTCGATGGCGCCTGCAAACGTGCCGACCGCCACCTCGTAGTCGTTGCGGGTGTCTATCACGATGGTGTCGGGATCGGAGATCAGCGCGTTCCAGTCTTGCGGATCGACATACGTGCCGACCACCGAGAGCGGATCGATATCGGGCTGGCCCATCGTCACGATCTCGCGCTTAAGGCGGACTTTCATGCGGTGGAACGGCATGTCCTCCGCGCCCGATAGCTTCACGTCCACGTCCGCGCAGCCGGGCAATGCCCGGACATGGGCGAGCAGGCTCGCAATGCCTTCGTAGCTGCCAGCGACCGTGCCGTTGATGCCCTCGGCCGCGAGCAGCAGGGTGCCCTTGATGCCCTCCTCCTCGCAGAGCGCCAGAAGCGGCGCGCGCAGTGCGGCGAAATCCGCGAAGCGGGTGAATTGATAGAGCGCTGCGACACATATCGGAGCACGGCCGACGCTATCGCCGGAAGGGGTCAGGGGAGCACAGCCATTCTGCATGGCGCGGCCCTTAGCGCGAAATCCCGGAAAAATGAATGCCGCGCAGGCAAGAAGAAACCCCGGCAAGCCAAGCTCACCGGGGTCTCCCTAAAATCGCCTGTGCAATCAGATCACTGGCAGGCCGCAATCACTGGCAGGCAAGGCACTCGTCGTAGTCGGTGGTCTCGCCGATCTCGAACTTGGGCGCTTCGGGCGTGTTGTCCGCCTCGACGCCGCCGCTGCCCGCGAAGCCCGCGCGCTGCACCGACTTCGAGCGCAGGTAGTAGAGCGACTTGATGCCCTTCTCCCACGCTTGGAAGTGCAGCATCATCAGGTCCCACTTGTCGACGTCGGCCGGGATGAACAGGTTCAGCGACTGCGCCTGGTCGATATAGGGCGTGCGGTCGGCGGCGAATTCGAGCAGCCAGCGCTGGTCGATCTCGAAGCTGGTCTTGTAGACCGCCTTCTCGTCCGGCGTCAGGAAGTCGAGGTGCTGGACCGAGCCGCCGTGCTCCAGGATCGAATTCCACACATTGTTGGAATCCTTGCTCTTCGAGGCGAGCAACTTTTCCAGATAGGGGTTCTTCACCACGAATGAGCCCGAGAGCGTCTTGTGGGTGTAGATGTTCGCCGGGATCGGCTCGATGCAGGCCGAAGTGCCGCCGCAGATGATCGAGATCGACGCGGTCGGCGCAATCGCCATCTTGCAGCTGAAGCGCTGCATCACGCCCATGTCGGCCGCATCCGGGCAGGCGCCGCGTTCCTGCGCCAGCATGAGCGAAGCCTCGTCCGCCTTGGCGGCGATGTGCTGGAACATCTGCATGTTCAGCGCCTTGGCCATCGCGCTCTCGAAGGCAATGCCGCGCTTCTGGAGGTACGAGTGGTAGCCCATGACGCCCATGCCGACCGAACGCTCACGCGCTGCGGAATAGCGGGCGCGGGCCATCTCGTCCGGCGCGCGCTCGATGTAGTCCTGGAGGACGTTGTCCAGGAAGCGCAGAACGTCTTCGACGAAGCGCTTCTCGCCCTTCCACTCTTCCCATGTTTCCAGGTTGAGCGAGGAGAGGCAGCACACCGCGGTACGGTCGTTTCCGAGGTGGTCGCGGCCGGTCGGCAGGGTGATTTCCGAGCAGAGGTTCGAGGTCGAGACCTTGAGACCGAGATCGCGGTGATGCTTGGGCATCGTGCGGTTCACGGTGTCGGAGAACACGAGGTAAGGCTCACCGGTGGCGAGACGGACTTCGACCAGCTTCTGGAACAGCGAGCGGGCGTGGACGGTGCCGCGCACCGAGCCGTCCTTGGGGCTCTTGAGATCGAAGTCCTTGCCGTCGCGGACGGCTTCCATGAACTCGTCGGTCAGCAGCACGCCGTGGTGCAGGTTGAGCGCCTTGCGGTTGAAGTCGCCCGAAGTCTTGCGAATTTCGAGGAACTCCTCGATCTCCGGGTGCGAGACGTCGAGGTAGCAGGCCGCCGAGCCGCGGCGCAGCGAACCCTGCGAAATCGCGAGGGTCAGCGAATCCATCACGCGGACGAAGGGAATGATGCCGCTGGTCTTGCCGTTAAGGCCGACCGGCTCGCCGATGCCGCGTACGTTGCCCCAGTAGGTGCCGATGCCGCCACCGCGCGAGGCGAGCCAGACGTTCTCGTTCCAGGTGGAGACGATGCCTTCGAGGCTGTCGTCCACCGAGTTGAGGTAGCACGAGATGGGAAGACCGCGCCCGGTGCCGCCGTTCGAGAGAACGGGGGTGGCGGGCATGAACCACAGCTTCGAGATGTAGTCGTAGAGACGCTGGGCGTGCTCCTGGTCGTCCGCATAGGCATCGGCCACGCGGGCGAAGAGGTCCTGATACTTCTCGCCGGGCAGCAGGTAGCGGTCGTCGAGCGTTTCCTTGCCAAAATCGGTCAGCAGCGTGTCGCGCGAATCGTCCGTGACGATGGTGAAGCGGCGCGCGTTGATCGTTTTTGAATCGGGACGCGCCTTGGCTGCGGGCGCGGCAGTAACGGCCGCCAGCATGGCGTCGGCCACAAGAGCGGCCGTAGCGGTATCGGTCTTGTCCATCGCGATCGCCGGGCTCTCGCCCGCCTCCTTTTCCTTTTTCGCCGCTGCCTTTTTCACGGGCCTAGTCTTTTCGGCAGCCTTTTCGGCAGCCCTTTCGGCGACCTTTTCAGGCATAACCGTTTCAACCGTGGGGGCCGGAGCCCGCGGCGAAGTCTCGAAACCGGGCATTTCAACCTGCCCATCATCCTGAATCATATCTGCCTGCATAGTGTCGGAGCTGTTCACGTCAGCGTCGCTTCCGTTCCTGAAATCCAATTTCGCCCCCCGCTTGCTCAAAATCCGCTCAAAGCCACCCGTCTTTTCAGACCCGTTTCTTGGGCCTGTCATCGAAGCGCCAGAAAGCGCGTTCAGCATTGCCCCAGGTCCGGCCCCATCCATTTCCGAGCCTGTCCCGATTCGTCGCTCGACGCACCTCGGACGGCTGAAAACAGATCACGAAATTCCTGACCGGCCCTGGCGCGCGCTGCTCGCAAAAGGCTCCGGACACCGGAAAACCGCCTTTCGGGACCCCTGACGGTCCAAGGACGAATTCTCTAGGTCTAGATGCCCCGCGATCGACGCGCCACAACCCATAGTGCCTGTTCTGGAAATTGACGCAAGGGGGCAGGCACCATGGAAGCGCCCCGGCAGGTCATGCCCCTTTACAGGCGAAGCGGCTCGCGACGCGCGGGAACTCCGTCATCCGGCTCTCGCGCAAGATGCTATTTCGAGACCCCAGCAAAAATTTTTCCACATAAAACGGCGGCGAGATGAATCTCGTTTGCGACGAAACGAGCGGCCGGATTTGGCGACATTTCCCCTCTGTCGAGACACTTGAACGGCATTGCCTCTTTTCTCGGGAAGCGATGTCCGCACCGGCGAATCCCCCCGCGCTACCCGTCGAGCACGATACCCCTTCCGACGAGATCCGATTGCAACCCGCACCCCGCTCGCGACTTTAGGACGCGCAGCCTTCAGCCAGACTTTTCGGCCAAAACTAGGGATTTCGACGAGATATGATCAATATCATCAGCGCCATCATCAGCGGCCTTATCATTGGCGCCTTGGCGCGCTTCTTCTATCCCGGTGCGGTCGAGATGGGATGGATCGCGACGATCCTGCTCGGCATCGGCGGTTCACTGGTGGCCGGTCTCGTCACCACGCGCGGACAGGCGGACTTCCAGCGCGCCGGGTGCCTGGCCTCGATCATCGGCGCCATCGCACTGATCTTCATCGGGCGTCTTCTCGGCATCGGCATGTAACGTATCGCCGCGCCCTTCCCCTCGCCGGACGCTGGCGGTAACAGGGCCTTCATGGCAGAGATCATCAACCTCCGCATGGCCCGCAAGGCGAGGGCGCGCGATGCCGACAAGCATCAGGCGGACGAGAGCCGCGCGCGCCATGGTCGCACCAAGGCCGAGCGCGGCGCCGCCGAGGCCGAAGCCGTGCGCCTTACCCGCACGGTCGAGGGTGCCAAACGCCAGCGTCCCGAAGCGGAAAGCGCGGACTGATGCGCACCACCTACCTCGACGCCACCGTGCGCCTCTACCACCTTGATTCCGGACCCGAGGGCGGCGCGGCCAGCACCTTGTTCTACGGCTCGCTGTCGGAAGCGATGGATATGGCCGCCCGTCAGCCCGAAGAGGTGCAGGACGGCCTGTTCATCGCCACCGACAACGATGTGGTAGCCTACCTCGATCTCCTGGAAGGCTGGTAAGCCTCAACTTTCACCATCAGAACCGAGCCTGGAGACCGGCGGCCAGATAGTGGTCGCCGAAATTGCCCTTCACGTCGATCCGGGGCAGCAGCGGCATCGACACGGTGCCGTAGGCCCGCACATCGCCACCGATCAGGCGCGCACCAACGCCGAAGCCCAGTGCGGTCGGCAGGCGGTACATCGCCTCGACCTTGCCGAAGATCTTGGTTCCCGAGTTGTCGCACTTGCCGTCCGAGACGCGGTCGCCGCTGGACTTGCTGAAGCACTGCGAGTCCTGGTTGACGTAGCCGGGGTGGTCGCGGTGGTGGAAGAACACGCCCGCGCCTGGCGTGATGCTGAAACCGCCGTCCGAGATCACCGGCACCCCCACCGCAAGCTCGCCGCCCCAGTCTCCCTCCGCGCGCGCCACATTGGCCTCGGCCGTCACTTGCGCAGCGGCCGGTGCAGCAGCGGCACACAGAGCAGCAGGAACGGCAACGAGCGCAAGGGCAGTCGAGGGGCGGAATTTCATGGCAGGTCCTTGATATAAGAAAGCGGATTTTGCCTTGCGAGGCCTAGGATTCCCGCAGGGTAGAGCGCAAGCCGGGCGGATTCGATCCGTCCCGGCCCAGCCTCTGTCCATCCCGCCAGCCTTGGCGCGGCGTTAACCAGACCGAATGATCAGGCCTGAAACACAACCTTGGTGCCCGCCGAAACCATCTGCGCCAGCCGCGCCGCGTCCCAGTTGGCCAGGCGCACGCAGCCGTGACTCTCGGTCTTGCCGATATTCTGCGGCTCGGGCGTGCCGTGGATGCCGTAGTGCGCCTTGGAAAGATCGAGCCAGACCACGCCGACCGGCCCGTTCGGCCCCGGCGGCAACAACTTGTCCTTCGCGTTCTTCTTCGCATCCCAGAACAAGTCGGGGTTGAAGTGATAGTCCGGATTGCGCGCTTCACCGACAATCTTCCAGGTGCCGAGCGGCAGCGGATCGTGCCCGCTGCCGGTGGTGACGGGAAATTGCGCGATCAGCTTGCCCCCCGCGTCGTAGGCCCTGAGGGCGCCGTCCGACTTGTCTACTATGATATGATCGGCTTTGGGCTGATCGGCCGAAACGGCAAGGCTTTGCAGCGTCTTCGCCCAGCCGGTCTTGTCGTCGGCAAGCTGCGCAAGCGGGGTATCGGCAATGTCCGGCACCCGGATCTCGCGCCCGGCGCCGAGCACCGTCCCCGGACCGTTGAGTGCCAGAAGGACTTCCGGCGTCGTGTGAAACCGCTCTGCCAGTGCCTCGGACAAACGGCGATAGCCGAGATGGTCGAACTTCGCTTGCCCGGCCATATCCTTGGGCAAGTCGGGTACGAAAGGACCGCGGGCGAAAGCGGCTGGAATAACAACGCGGCGTGTGCCCGGCTCGTTGCCCAGCGCCTGCTGCGTTGCCGGATCGAGCCTGCCGCTCACCGGCAGGCCCCGCGCTTCCTGGAAACCACGCAGCGCCAGTTCGTAGGAAGCCCCCTCGCGCCCGTCGATCACGCCGGACGAGAAGCCCAGCCGATCCAGCGCGACTTGCGCACGCAGCACGGGATTGTCGGCCTGCCCGGCATTCCCGTCCTTGGAGGCAGACACGAAGGCAAAAGGATCGGCGGGTTTCACAGCCCCCTGCCCGCCTCCGGAATTTTCACCCGAATTACAGGCGGACAACATGAGCACGGCGGCTAAGGAGAGCGGCAGGGATCGCATCACACGGGCATCCTTCGGGTTTTCCTCTGCCGTTCCAACGCACGAAGGCGGCCGCGGCTTCATGCCCCGCCACGAAATCGATGCCATCTTCGGCCCACCGACCATTGTACCGAACGCCCGCTTGCCATACCGGCAGGGGCGATGAGCAGGTTCGATTCCTTCTTCGCAGCGGCGCTCGACCGGATCGATCGCGCCGGACAACGCCGCACCTTGCGCCCCGCCGCACTCGTAAAGGGTGGCCGTGTCCGCCGCGACGGACACGAACTGATCGATTTCTCCAGCAACGACTATCTCGGCCTCGCTCGCCATCCGCTACTGATCGAGCGCGCCCGCGAATGGACCGAAGCCCACGGCACCGGTGCCGGCGCCTCGCGGCTGGTGACGGGGACCAGCGCCGCGCATCTCGTCATCGAGGCCCGTATCGCCCGGTTCAAACATGCCGAAGCCGCGCTGGTCTTCGCCAGCGGCTGGCAGGCCAATGCGGCGGTTATCCCCGCCCTGCTCGCCGCCGTGCCCGGCACCGCCGTCTTCACCGACCGGCTGATCCACGCCTCGATGCACGCCGGCCTCGCGATCTCCGGCACCCGTCAGCACCGCTTCCGCCACAACGACCTCGATCATCTGGAAGAACTGCTGGCGAGCAAGGGCGCGGAAGAGCCGGCCCGCCTGATCCTCACCGAAAGTGTCTTCTCGATGGACGGCGACCGTGCCGACATCGCCCGCCTGGCCGAGATCGCCGCCCGCCACGACGCCTTCCTGTTCGTGGACGAAGCCCATGCCACCGGCGTGCTCGGTCCCGGCGGCGCCGGCCTCTCGGCCGAAGTGCCCGGCGGGATCGACCTAATCATGGGCACCTTCAGCAAGGCACTCGGCGGTTTCGGCGCCTATGTCGCCGGGTCTCAGATCACGATCGACTACCTCATAAATGCGGCGAGCGGCTTCATCTTCACCACAGCCCCGCCGCCCGCCGTGCTGGGCGCCATCGACGCCGCGCTCGATCTCGTGCCGGGCATGGACGCCGAGCGCGCCCATCTTGCCGCGCTGGGCCAGCGGCTGCGCTCCGGCCTCGCCGCGCTCGGCATCGATCATGGTACATCGAGCACACAGATCGTTCCCGCCGTGATCGGTGCGGAGACCGCCGCGCTCGGCCTCTCCCGCAAGCTGGAGGAACGCGGACTGCTCGCCTCCGCGATCCGCCCGCCCACGGTGCCGCCCGGCACGAGCCGCCTGCGCCTTGCCCTGCGCGCGACCCATGCAGCGAACGATATCGATGCCCTGCTGAACGCGATCGAGGCCTGCCGGTGAAACTGCTTTTCGCCCATGGCTGGGGCTTCGACCGCACATTCTGGACGCCGCTGGCCGATCTCCTGACCGACCTGCCGCTGGAGATCGACGATCGTGGCTACTTCGGCACACCCAAAACCGTCGTGGTGGGCGGCCCCTGCCTTGCGATAACCCATTCCTTCGGAACCATGCGCGTTCTCGCCGAGCCGCCCGCGAATCTCGTCGGCGTTCTCGCGATCGACGGTTTCGCGCGCTTTTCGGCATCCGCAGACTATCCCGGCGTCCCGATCCGCGTGCTCGACCGGATGCTACGGCGCTTCGGCGAAGACCCGCGCGCCGTGCTTGCGGATTTCCGGCGCCAATGCGGGGCGGAAGCAGCGTTCGGCGAAATCGACGCCGCCCTGTTGCACGGCGACCTCGTGCGCCTGCGCAACGAGGAAGCCTCCTTGCCCGCCGTCCCCATCATCTCGCTTCAAGGCGCGCGCGACCCGCTACTGCCCGAAGCAATGCGCGCGCAAGCCTTCCGGAACGCCGCCGTGCGCCGGATCGAGTGCGAGACGGGCGGACACCTCCTCCCGCTCGAAGCGCCGGAGTTCTGCGCACAGACCGTGCGCGACATGATCGAGGCCCTGACATGAACGCGCCTCGCGAGCGCGTCAGCCGCGCCTTTGCCGCCGCACCCAACTACGACAGCCATGCCCGCATCCAGCGCGAGGTCGCACAGACGCTCGCCGCCCGGATCGTCGCGCTCGACCTGCCGCCCACCCCGCGCGTGCTGGAGATCGGCTGCGGCACCGGCTTTCTCACGCAGGCGCTGGCCGGGCTGGATGGAGACTGGCTCGTCACCGATCTTGCGCCCGAAATGCTGGAGCGCTGCCGCAGCCGACTTGGCGATGGCGCCCGGCACCGCTTTGCCGTACTCGACGGCGAATACGGCGCACCGGACGGCGGCCCGTTCGACCTGGTCTGCTCCAGCCTCGCCGTGCAGTGGTTCGACGATACCCCAATCGCGCTCGCCCGCATGGCGAGCTGGCTTGCACCGGGCGGACACCTGATGGTGACAACGCTCGGCCCCGGCAGCTTCGCCGAATGGCGCGCCGCGCATGAAGCGGAAGGACTGGAACCCGGAACGCCCCGCTTCGCGAACATCGCCGCTTTCGGCGATCTCGTCCACGCGGTCGAGCAGCCCGTCGAGCACCATGCCGATCCGCTGGCCTTCCTCCACGCCCTCAAGGCCATCGGCGCCCAAACCGCCGAGGCCGGACATCGCCCCCTTTCCCCCCGGCAGCTTCGCCGCGTCATGGCACGTTTCGCCCAAAGCGGATGCAATGTGACTTACGAAGTCGTGACCTGCCACTTACACCGAGAATAGAGACTTTCATGAGACCGCTTATCGTTACCGGAACCGATACCGAGATCGGCAAGACCGTCTTCGCCGCCGCGCTCGCGGGCGCCCTCGGCGCGCGTTACTGGAAGCCGGTACAGGCAGGCCTTGAGGAAGACGGCGGCGACGGCGACCGCGTGGCGCGCCTCTCCGGCTTGCCCGCCGACCATATCCTGCCCGAGGCCTATCGCCTCGCCACCCCCTGCTCGCCGCACCTCGCCGCCGAGATCGACGGGGTAGAGATCGATCCCGACCGCCTCGTCCTGCCGCAAACGGGCGGCCCGCTGGTGGTCGAAGGCGCAGGCGGCGTGATGGTCCCGCTCACCCGCACGACGACTTATGCCGATCAGTTCGCGCGCTGGAACGCCCCGGTCGTGCTGGTGGCGCGCACGATGCTCGGCACGATCAACCATTCGCTGCTCTCCATCGAGGCCCTGCGCGCTCGCGGCGTCGAAGTGCTGGGCGTGGCTTTCGTCGGCGATCCGGTAGAGGACAGCGAGGCGACGATCTGCGCGATGAGCCAAGTCCGCCGCCTCGGCCGCCTGCCCCGCCTCGCCTCGCTGACGCCGGAAACGCTGGCCCAGGCCTTCGCCGAAAACTTCCATATCGGAGATTTCACGCAATGACGTCATCGGTCTGGCACCCCTTCACGCAGCACGGCCTGAAAGAACCGGTCCCGCTCGTCACCCATGCCGAGGGCGCGCTGCTCCACGCGGCGGACGGCAAGGCGGTAGTGGACGCGGTGTCCTCGTGGTGGGTGACGACCCACGGCCATTCCCATCCGCGCATCAAGGCCGCCATCGCGGCGCAGGCGCAAAAGCTCGACCAGATCATCTTCGCCGGATGGACCCACGAACCCGCCGAGCAAGTCGCCGCAGGGCTGCGCGCGATCATGCCGGAAAGCCTGACGCGGGTGTTCTTTTCCGATTCGGGTTCGACCAGCGTGGAAGTCGCGCTGAAGATGGCGCTCGGCTACTGGCACTGGCGCGGCGAGAACCGCCACCGCATCGTCGTGATGGAAAACTCCTACCACGGCGACACCATCGGAGCGATGTCGGTGGGCGAGCGCGGCGTGTTCAACCAGCCCTACGAACCGCTACTGTTCGACGTGGGCCGCATCCCCTTTCCCGCCGCCGGAACCGAACAGCGGACGCTGGACGCACTCGAAGCGCTCTGCCGCCAGCCGGACACCGCCGCGCTGATCGTCGAGCCGCTGATCCTCGGCGCGGGCGGCATGCTGGTCTATTCGTCCGAAACACTCGCCGCGATGCAGGCAATCTGCGCCCGCTACGGCGTGCTGTTCATCGCCGACGAAGTGATGACCGCCTGGGGCCGGACCGGCACCCTCCTCGCCTGCGAACAGGCAGCCGTGGTCCCGGACATACTCTGCCTCTCCAAGGGGCTAACCGGCGGCGCCGTTCCGCTCGCCGTCACCATGGCCAGCGAAGCGATCTTTGAGGCGCACTACTCCACCGACCGCGCTCGGATGTTCTTCCACTCCTCCAGCTATACCGCGAACCCGATCGCCTGCGCCGCTGCCGCCGCCAACATGGCGATCTGGCGCGAGGAACCGGTGCTGGAACGCATCGCCGCACTGGCCGGGAAGCAGGCGACGTGGATCGAGAAGCTCGGCAAGTTCTGCCACTTCGATAATCCGCGCACGATCGGCACCATCGCCGCACTCGACCTCAGGACCTCGGGTACTAGCGGCTACATGAGCGACCTCGCGCCGCGCCTGATGGCGTTCTTCCGCGAGCGGGACGTGCTGCTGCGGCCGCTGGGGAACACCGTCTACGTCATGCCGCCCTACTGCATCACGGACGATCAGCTTGGGCAGGTTTGGGAGGCTATCGGGGAAGCAGTGATTTCGTTTTAAAGAACAAGGGAGAAGCAGGGGTAAGGGCAGGGGTCAAAACCTGCCTCCATTACTGTCGAGGTCGCGCCCTGCACTATCCGTCTTGCGCCCATGGCCCCGCCGGGAGACATATCGGCTGCGCCGCAAGGAGCGCACTACGGATAGGCTGGGCGCGACGAGGACATTCCGAGGGTCCGGGGGATCATCCCCGGAAGGTTCTTCTTTTCTGTTCTACCTCAAAATGATCCGGCGAAAGCCCGGCCAACCGCCGCCGCCGCATTTCCTCGAAAGCGGCCTCAACCCGCCGCGTATACTCAGCGGTGCGGAACAGCGGCGAAGTCAGCTGACTGGCTGCGCGACGGGTGCGAAGATCGCGCAGTCTGCGCCGATCGTGGACCAAGGCAAGTGCCGCCGCTACGTTGGCGGCTCGGTCGGGTACTGCGAGTTCCGGCAGTCCCGCCGCGTGGACGAGGCTTCCCGTCACCCGTGCGGCGAACTGGCGCCCCGGCATCGTCAGCACCGGCAGTCCGGCCCAGAGCGCGTCGCTGGCGGTCGTATGGGCATTCACGGCGAAAGTATCGAGGAACCAGGTCCGCCAGTGCCGGGCGCTTGCCTTGCAGAACGCCGGGAGAGAACACCTGCCGCGCCGGATCGACGCCGCGCGCCGCAGCTTCGCGCCGCAGGTTTTCCTCCGCCCAGAGGTTCGAGCGCAGAAGCCATAGTGTGCTGCCTTCGACCTGATCCAGCAACCGCATCCAGATATCGCACGCCTCGAGGTCGATCTTGTAAGTGTGGTTGAAGCAGCAGAATACGAAGCCGCGCTCCGGCAGGAGCCAGCCCCTGCGGCTGCGCGTGTCAGCTATGATCGCACGGCGGTCGTCGTTGGCTTGGTAGGAATGGGGCTGTCGGACGATCTTTTCGTTAACCAGCGCTCACCGCCAGGCGGCAGGGCTACGGCGTCAACGATGAAGTGGTTCATGCCGGGATGGCCAACAGTGCCGGATCCCCTTGTAGCTCACCTGCAAGGGCGCGAGTTTTCGCCCGAACATCGCGGTGCGGGTGCCGCGCGTATAACCCTTGAGATCGACGGCGATATCGAGGCCGTCCGCTCTGGCCGGGCGACAGCTTTGGCGTCGGTCAGGTGGCCGATCCCGGTGAAGGCATCGGCATGGCTGCGCAGCGCCCTTCGCGAGGCGTCGCCGTCGCAGCGCGGGCCGTAACTCTAGAAGCGGATGTCGAAGCGGGTGCGGTCGTGTTCGCGGAACAGGCCGCTCATCAGGTAGATCGTCGCGTGATCGTGGAAGTCGGCCGAGAAGGAGCCGATGCGGATGCGCCCATCGGCGGATGGCGCAGGATCGGGCAGGGTGTGCGGCGGGGGCTGAACTTCACCGCCACGCAGGCGAGCGAGCGGAGATACTGGTGCCCCGGGTCGTCCACGAACGGCAGCGCCGCGAAGGGCTGGACGGCGACGGCGTGGCGTCCGCCCGTCCGTGCGAACTGGGCGCGGTGGTTCCAGTCGCAGATATGCTCTTCCTCGAACCGCGCCTGTAGGAATGCCGAGCGGTCCTCCGGATCGAGCGCGGAGGCCGTGCGGAAGGCGGCCTCTGCGGCGGGAAACGGGCCCAGCGCGACGAAAGCGACGCCTTGCAGGTTGTGGACGGTGAAACTCGGCGGCCAGTTTCTCGCCCTCGCGGGCGGCCTACGCCATGCGGCCTACGCGTCGCGGAGCGTCTCCAGCGCCGCGCGCGCCCGGCCGCTGCGGGGAATGCGGGTCAAGGCCTCATGATAGAGCGCCCGCGCCGCGGCGGTCTCGCCGCAGATGGCTGCGCCCCTCGCCTTTAGCAGCAGCGCTTCCGACCCGCTCACGTTCTCTCCGCGACATGTCGGAACCGGAGTAGGCGAACGAGGCTTACGCCGAATCTACGCGCGAAACAGGGTATTCGCGTAGGGCGAATTTCGGGCTGTGAAGATGTCTGGATTTCCACGGAAGGAAACTGGAGCGGGCGAAGGGATTCGAACCCTCGACCCCAACCTTGGCAAGGTTGTGCTCTACCCCTGAGCTACGCCCGCTCTGGCGTTTCGGAGACTTCCGGCGGACCGGAAATCCCTAGGTGAACTGGAGCGGGCGAAGGGATTCGAACCCTCGACCCCAACCTTGGCAAGGTTGTGCTCTACCCCTGAGCTACGCCCGCTCTGACGTTCGAGACCTGCTGGAGTAACCGGCAGGTCCGGGGTGGAGGCGCGCCACTAGCAGTGACCTTTGGGGGCTGCAAGAGGAAAATCGAAAGAATTTTCAAAATCCCGTAATATGGAGATTTTCCGGGTGAGCGGCCCCACACGGGCCTTACCGTCTCTCGCGGCGGAACCGGACTTGAAACGACAACCACCCTTCACAAATCCGTCCCGAAAGCCGATCTAGGGTGCCATTCGTTTTTACAGGAGCACGTATCTTGGCCAGCATGGGTCTCAACCTCGACGAACAGAAGGCGGTCGACCGGTTCCGCAAGACGGTGGCCGAACCGTCGATGACACAGCTGGTGATCCTGGATTTCTGGGCCGAATGGTGCGGCCCCTGCAAGACGCTGACGCCGGTGCTGGAAAAGGTCGCCGCGGACTATGCCGACAAGGGCGTGGTCCTCGCAAAGGTCAATGTCGATGAAGAACAGTTCATCGCCTCGCAGTTCCAAGTGCGCTCTATCCCGACGGTCTATGCGATCTTCCAGGGCCAGCCGGTGGCCGACCTGACCAGCGCCCGCACCGAATCGCAGCTGAAGCAGACGCTGGACCAATTGCTGTCGCAGCTTCCGGTGCAGCCGGGCGGCGCCGAGCCGCAGCAGGACCTCGCCCCGCTGATCGCCATGGGCGAGGAAGCCCTGTCCGAAGGCGACGGCGAGCGCGCCGCCGCGATCTTCATGCAGATCCTCGAACTGGCTCCGGAGAACGCCGAAGTCATTGCCGGCTTCGTGCGCGCACTGGTGCTGGCTGGACGCATCGAGGAAGCCGAGCAGGTGCTCGCCAGCCTCGAACCGGCGCTTGCCACCGATCCGCTGGTCGAGCGCGCCCGTTCGGCGCTGACGCTCGCCAAGGACAAGCCCGAGGATAGCGAACTCGCCGCCCTGCGCGCCGCCGCCGCCGAGCGTCCCGCCGACATGGAAGCCCAGCTCGCTTTCGCCAATGCCGCTTTCGCCGCCGGTGAGCGCGATACCGCCGCCGACACCCTGCTGCGCATGGTCGCGGCCGACCGCGAATGGAAAGAGGGCGCCGCCCGCGCCAAGCTGCTCCAGATCTTCGAGGCGACCGGCCTGGAGGATCCGTGGGTCTCGGCAACCCGCCGCAAGCTCTCAACCGTCCTGTTCGGCTGACGTGGCGCGAATCACCATCTTTCCGCTTCCCGGGGCGGTGCTCTATCCGGGGCTGCAACTGCCGCTCCACATCTTCGAGCCCCGCTACCGGGCGATGGTGAGCGACGCCCTCGCCCGCGACCGGCGCATCGGGATGATCCAGCCGCAGCGTCCGGTTGAGGGCTCGCCGCTATTCACGATCGGCTGCCTCGGCCGGATCGGGGATGTCGAGGCACTGGAGGACGGGCGCTTCAATATTGTCCTGACCGGGGAATCGCGCTTTCGCATAACCCGCGAACTCGACGTGACGACGCCGTTCCGGCAGGTCGAGGCGGAACTCCTGCCCGAACGCAAGAATGAAGTTCTCGCCCCGATAGAGCGCGCCAGCTTCGAGCGCGAAGCGAAGCGATTCGCCGATGCCCAAGGCTACGCGGTGGACTGGGACCAGGTCGGACGACTAGACGACATGGCGCTGATCAACGGCGTCTCGCAGATCGCGCCGTTCGATGCCGCCGCCAAGCAAGCCCTGCTCGAAGCCGAGAGCCTGCCCGCGCGCTGCGAACTGCTGGTGCAGCTGATGCAGTTCTTCGGTCGCCATTCGGATGACGATGACGACGGCGTGACCCTTCAGTGAGGTGATCGAGAACACGCCGCCATCCTGGACTTGTTTCAGGATGACGGCGTGGGTTGGGACAGGCTGCTCTACCTAAACGAAGACCTCAACGCTTGCCGTTTCCCGGCAGCCTTGCCTGGCTCTCCACCACCCGCTCGCGCATGTAGAGTTCTTGGGCTTCTCGCGGGGACAGGCCGTCGCTGCCGTATCGCTCCGCCAGCGAATCGATTTGCTGCCGTTCCTTGCGCAGCCCCTTGGCGTCCTGCTTCGAAAGGCGGCCGGACTCGCGACCTTCGCGGATCGTTCTGTCCACTTTGCGAAGGTCGAGGCGATAACGCTCTGCGTCCGCCTTTTGCTGGATGTCACGATAGGGCGGACTGCTCGGCTGTGGCGCGGGAGGTCCCACGATATGCGCCTCCGCACCGGCTGCGACCAGCAACAGTATCCCGACGGAACAGGTAGACAGAAAACGGAGCATCGCACCCTCCTCTGCGGCAGAGAAGGGTGAGACTGGCTCAAAGCGCTGAACCGGCGATGAATTACTCCGCTATTGCAGCAGGACCGTCTTCACCCCGTCGATCACATATTGCGCGGCGAGCGCCGCCAGCAGCACGCCGAGAAGACGCGTGATCACGGCCTCCACCTTGTCACCCAGCACGCGCATGAGCGGCCCGGCAGCGGCTAGCGCAGCGAAGCTCAGCGCCATCACGGCGACCATCGCCGCCAGCACGGCGAGCGTTTGCTCCATCCCGTGCGCGCGCGAGGTCAGCAGCATGATCGTCGCGATCGAGCCCGGCCCGGCCAGCATTGGCATGGCCATCGGGAACACCGAGACGTCGTCGATCTCCGGCGTTTCGGCATTGTGGGCGATGATCTTCTCAGCCCGTTCCTCGCGGCGCTGGGTGCGCTTTTCGAAGACCATGTCGATGGCGATCATGAACAGCATGATGCCGCCCGCGATGCGGAAGGCGTTGAGTTCGATATGGAGCGCGCCCAGCAGCCGCGCGCCGAACAGCGCGAAGATCACGAGGATGGCTGTCGCGATCATGCAGGCGCGCGCGGCCATGGAAATCGCCTGCGAGCGGCTCGCGTCGGCCGAAAGCCCTGCATAGATCGGTGCGCAGCCCGGCGGGTCGATCACCACGAACAGCGTGACGAAGGCGCTGAGGAAGATTTCATACATGCGCGTTTTTTGCCCCTTGGCCCCGTTATTGCGCCTTGGGCGCGGCTACGTCGCTGCGCAGCACTTCGGTCATCGTCCCGTTCTTCAGCAGCGAGACCGACAGCGAACGCGAATGGTCCGCATTGACGTGATAGCTCCAGCGCAAGGTGCCGTCCTTCGAACGCCCCTTGCCGTCCATGCCAGGCGCCGTGTTCGGCACTTTGCCCTCGACGATCAGCGCATCGCCGGGTTCCGGCCTGTCACCGGGGCGGGCACAATCCGCGACCGAGGCGGAGAGCATGTCCGAATTGGGCAGCGCCTGCGCGAGGCCGTCGCCCTGATCGAGCACCCAACGATAGTCGCCCTTCTTGCGCTTCTGCCAGATCGTCGTGAAATAGCCGACCGAGCCGTCCGGCTGCTGCCAGCCGCCCTTGGTGACGCCCATGGTGCCGTCGCAGCTCATCCAGACCTGCGAGGCCTGCCACTGCACCGGCGCCGCCGGTTCCTTGCGTCCGCTGAGCCAGGTCTTGGCGCGGACCGGCTCGGGGACGAACATGACCGCATCATCGTCGGCGAATTCGTCGAAGGCCTTCCACTGGCCCTTCTCGCGCGCCGCCCGCGCAAAGGCGATCTCGGCGGCGACAAGGGCGCTGGGATTGGCGGTGCCCACACCAGGTGCATAGGCCGGCCTGCGCCGGGCATCGGCCGGGGCGGCAGTGATCGCCAGCAGGACGACCCCGCCCGCCGCAGCCGTCAGCGCCCGGTTCAAAGCGCGCTCTCATCCAGCGAGAGACCGGCATTGCGGTGCGCCGCGACGACAGTGTTGCGCAGCAGCACGGCGATCGTCATCGGCCCGACCCCGCCCGGAACCGGCGTGATCGCACCCGCCACTTCGGCGGCCGAGGCGAAATCGACATCGCCCACCAGCCTGCTTTTGCCTTCCTCGGCGACGGGAACGCGGTTGATGCCCACGTCGATCACGGTCGCGCCCGGCTTCAGCCAGTCGCCCTTGACCATCTCCGGACGGCCCACCGCAGCCACCACGATATCCGCGCGGCGCACGACTTCGGGAAGGTCCTTGGTGCGGCTGTGCGCAACGGTGACGGTGCAGCTTTCGGCGATCAGCAATTGCGCCATCGGCTTGCCGACGATGTTCGAACGACCGATCACGACCGCGTCAAGGCCCGAAAGCGAGCCCAACCGGTCCTTGAGCAGCATCACGCAGCCGAGCGGCGTGCAGGGCACGAAGCCTGGAAGGCCGGTGGCAAGACGCCCGACATTGACGACGTGAAAGCCGTCCACGTCCTTGTCGGGATTGATCGTGGCGATGACCTTCTGCTCGTTCATGTGCGAAGGCAGCGGCAACTGGACGAGGATGCCATCCACCGCCGGATCGCCGTTGAGCCGCTCGACAACGGCCAGCAAGTCCGCTTCCGACGTATCGGCCAGCAGCTTGTGCTCGAAGCTCTCCATGCCCGCCGCCACCGTCTGCTTGCCCTTGTTCCGGACGTAGACCTGGCTGGCCGGGTCTTCGCCCACAAGCACGACCGCGAGGCCAGCCTTGCGACCGGCCTTAGCCTCGAAATCGGCGGCGACGGTAGCGATGCGGTTGCGCAGGCCCTCGGCAAAGGCCTTGCCGTCGATGATGTTCGCTGCGGTCATGTCAGGCATAGGCCATCGGCTGGAGGATCATGATGATCACGTTGAGGCTGATAATCAGCACCATCGGCGAGAAGTCGATTCCGCCGGTATTGGGCATGATCCGCCGGATCGGGCCGAGGATCGGATCGAGCAGCGCATTGAGCGCCCGCCAGATCGCCTCGACGAAGCGGTTGTGCAGGTTCACCACGTTGAAGGAGATCAGCAGGCTGAGCACGAACTGGACGAGCACGAGCGTGGTCAGGATCTGCACGAGGTAGATAAGGGCGTTGATCACACCGCCGAGCATGGGCGTGGGGCCTTTCTGAGGAATGAAGCATGCGCCTGATAGCCGAGGCAAGGCGGGTGGAGCAAGCGCGGGAACGGGTTCGGACGGTTCCGGCAACGCTCGTTTACAAAGCCGCCGTTCCAAGATTCGTTCGAAAATCCGCTGAAAGCGGGTTTTGCGGCACCGGCCCACGCCCCCACCCGACCTCCCAATCAGTATACTTGATGTGAGGTCGGGTGGGGCGCCTAAAAGATTTGGGGGCCTGTGCCGCAACGAAAATGCCCCCTTCAGGGCATTTTCCAAACCATCAACGCGTGACGGTGGACATCCGCTCGATACGCCAGTTGAGCTGCTGCTCGCTGGCACCCGGCACGTCGTTGACACGGCGCAGGACGATACTGCCCCGGCGCGAGGGGCGGCCGTCGGCAAAGTCGAGCACGACGGGCGCCTCGTAGTAGATCGAACCCGCGGCCGTGCTGGTATCGCCCCGCCCGAGCGCGATCCGGGGGCCGGCGTCGCCGCCGAATTCCTCGGCCAGGCGGTTCGGCGTCATCTGCGCGTCGAGGGTCCAGGCCTTGGCCGCATCGTCCCAATCGCCGATACGCAGGGCATTGATGTAGTAGCGCAGGACCCGCTCGGGATCGCGGCGCTCGCCCAGCGCGGTCTGGTCGAGCTGGGCCGCGAGGCCGCTCTGGGCGGCTTCGGACGCGTCTCCGCTAGGTTCTTCCGATGCGGCGATCGCCTCGCTCGCCGCCATCGTCGCATCGCTGCTCGGCTCGGCTATCGGCCCCTGGTTGCACGCGGCGAGCAGGAGAACGAGGGCCGAAAAGGCGCTGGCGATGACGACAGTATTACGCATGGGGCTTGAAACGCCTTTCAGCCGGATTTTTAATCTTGCAGATCGGTTCAGCCCGCCCGGATCAGCGTGCCGGCACCTTCCTGCGTAAATATTTCCAGCAACATGGCATGGGAAACCCGCCCGTCAAGCACGACGGCGGCCTCGCAGCCCGCCTCGACCGCATGGATGCAGGTTTCGAGTTTGGGGATCATGCCGCCCGTGATCGTGCCGTCCTGCTGGAGCTTGACGATGTCGGAAGGCGTCAGGTCGGTCAGCAGTTCGCCCTGCTTGTCGAGCACGCCGCGCACGTCGGTGAGCAGGAACAGGCGCGAGGCACCCAGCGCCGCGGCGACGGCACCGGCCATCGTGTCGGCATTGATATTGTAAGTCTGGCCGTCCGCGCCCGGCGCGATCGGGGCAATGACCGGGATCATGCCCGCTGCCGAGATCGTCTCGATCACGCCGATGTCGATCTTCGCAGGCTCGCCCACGAAGCCGAGATCGACGACGCGCTCGATATTGCTGTCCGGGTCCTTCGAGGTGCGCTGCACCTTGCTCGCGGTGACGAGGCCGCCGTCCTTGCCGGAAATCCCCATGGCCTTGCCACCGGCTTCGGCGATCCAGCCGACGATTTCCTTGTTGATGACGCCCGAAAGCACCATTTCGGCGACTTTGGCGGTTTCCTTGTCGGTCACGCGAAGGCCATCGATGAAGCGCGATTCGACGCCCATCGTCTTGAGCATCGCGCCGATCTGCGGGCCGCCGCCGTGCACGACCACCGGGTTGATGCCCACGGCCTTGAGCAAAACCACGTCCTCGGCGAAATCGCGCGCCAGTTCGGGATCGCCCATGGCATGGCCGCCGTACTTCACGACGAACGTGCGACCGGCATAACGCTGCAAATAAGGCAGCGCATCGACGAGCGTCTCGGCTTTCGAGAGCATGGCGGGATCGTGCGGAATCGGCATGGTGGCGCTTTAGACCGCTTGCACAGAATTAAAACCCGTTTCCGCGCCCAAAAGACCGATTATTTCACTCTCCGTCCAGCTTGCGGCCCAGCTTCACGAAGAGCCAGATGAACGGCGGCACCATGATCGTCGAGAGCACCAGCTTGGCGATGATCTGTCCGCCCATGATATCCCAAATCGGCAGCACGCCCGCGAAGGATATCGTGATGAAGATCAGCGTATCCACGACTTGCGACAGCAGGCTGGCGATCCAGGCGCGCAACATCAGCATCCGCCCTTCGCTTCCGGCGGAAAGCCGCGCGAACACAGTGACGTTGAGCGTCTGCGACACGCCGTAGGAGACCAGCCCGGCGAACTGCATGCGCGCGCCCTGGCCGAGAAGGCGGGCATAGGCATCCTGATCGTCCCAGAACGGAGCAGGCGGCACGACATGGATCACCAGCGTCAGCAGGCACATCGAGACGATCAGCGGAATGAAACCGAAGCGCACCAGACGATTGGCAATCGTCGTGCCGTGCAGTTCCGCTACTGCGCTGGACAGCACCACAAGCAGCAGAAACGCGAAGATTCCCGATTCGACAGCGAGGTCTCCCAGCACCGGCCACTGGCCGAGCGAGGCGATCTTGATGCCCAGCACGCCCGCCAGAACGACCAGCCCGCCATAGAGCGTGGAGAAGACGAACATGGAGCGGGGAATGGTGATGGCGCGGGATTGCGCGCCTGCAGGGGCTTGCGGTTCCATGACGATGCTCTAACGGGCGCGGAACAATTGCACTAGCCGTCATGGATGCGCCCCTCTAGGTTTGCGCACAGATTCAGCACGTATTTTCGGAGAAATGGGCACGATGCACGTCGCCTACAGCCTGCTCGGCATCGTTCTCATCATGGCCGTCGCCTTTCTTCTTTCCTCCAACCGCCGTGCGATCCGCCTGAGGGTGGTAGGTGCCGCATTCGCCTTGCAGGCTGGCCTGGCCGCGCTCGTGCTCTACGTTCCCTTCGGCAAGGACCTGCTCGGCGGCGCGGCTTCGGGCGTGGAAAGCCTGCTCGGTTATGCCCATGCCGGGGTGAACTTCCTGTTCGGCCCGCTCGCCAGCCCGGAGATCGGCGGTCGCAGCTTCGCGATCTCGGCCCTGCCGGTGATCATCTTCTTCGCCTCGCTGATCTCGATTCTCTATTATCTCAAGATCATGCCGCTGGTGGTCCGCTGGATCGGCGGCGGGCTGGAGAAGCTGACCGGGATCAGCAAGGTCGAAAGCCTCTGCGCCGCCTCGAATATCTTCGTCGGCCAGAGCGAGGCACCCTTGGTGATCCGCCCCTACCTCGCCGGTCTCAATCCCTCGCAGCTGTTCTGCGTGATGAGCGTGGGCCTGGCGGGCGTGGCGGGCACGATCCTGGCCGCCTATGCCTCGATGGGCATTCGCATCGACTACCTCGTGGCCGCCGCCTTCATGTCGGCGCCGGGCGGCATCTTCATGGCGAAGATGATCATGCCCGATCCTCGTCCGGTCGCGGGTGACGAGCTGGACGTCCACGAGGGCACCCTGCCCCCGGCAGGTGCCGCCGCCGCCGCGCTCAACCGCGCCGACGTGACCCACCTGCCCGGCGTCCACATCGACGAACCCGAAGCGGTCGAGCATGAAGAGGAAAAGCCCGCCAACATCATCATGGCCGCCTCGCAGGGCGCCCAGACCGGCGTGAAGCTGGCGGTTGCGGTCGGCGCGATGGTGCTCGCCTTCGTGGCGCTGATCGCGCTCGCCAACGGCCTCGTCGGCTGGATCGGCAGCCTGTTCGGCTTTGCCGGCGTGACCTTCCAGGGCCTGCTCGGCTATATCTTCGCCCCGGTCTTCTACCTGCTTGCCACGCCCGACTGGCACGAGGCGATGCAGGCCGGCAGCCTGTTCGGCAGCAAGATCGTGCTCAACGAATTCGTCGCTTTCATCGACCTCGGCCAGATGACCGCGCTGTCCCCGCGCACCGTTGCCGTCGTCACCTTTGCGCTCTGCGGCTTTGCCAATTTCTCGTCGATTGCGATCCAGATGGCGGTGACTGGCAGCCTTGCACCGAACCAGCGCCCGATCATCGCCCGTCTCGGCGTCCGCGCGCTCTGCGCCGGCAGCCTGTCGAACCTGATGAGCGCCGCGCTGGCAGGCCTGTTCCTCGGCCTCTCCTGAGAGTTCTTTATCCGGGCTCACGCCCGGATAAAAATTGCCTCCTGCCCCGCCCGGCCTATATCGGGTGGCATGACCATGACCGATCCACGCTCGCTCCTCTATCGCCAGCTTTCGCCCGAGGACGCCCAGGCGCTCGCCGCCGAGACCTTGCGCAATTGCGAGGACGGCGAACTTTACATGCAGTTCATGGCCACCGAGGCCTTCGGCTTCGATGACGGCCGCCTGAAAACCGCCGACTACTCCCGCGACGCTGGTTTCGGCCTGCGTGGCGTCACCGGCGAGATGACCGGCTTCGCCCACGCCAACGAGATTTCCCCCGCCGCCATCCGCCGCGCGGGCGAGACCCTGCAATTGCTCGATCCCGCAGGTGCGGTCCGCGCCCCGGCGCCGCAGAAGAGCAACCGCCACCTCTACACCCACGTCTCCCCGCTCGACCTCGTACCCTTCGAGGAAAAGGTGAAGCTGCTGGAAACGATCGACGCCGCCGCCCGCGCGCGCGATCCGCGCGTCTCGCAAGTCAGCGCCAGCCTGACCGGCCAGTGGTCGGTGATCGAGATCGTCCGCCCGGACGGCTTCATCGCCACCGACGTACGCCCGCTCGTGCGCCTCAGCGTCTCGATCGTCGCCGAAAGCAACGGCCGCCGCGAGACCGGCTCGTTCGGCATGGGAGGCCGCCACCTTTACGATTCGCTGTTCGACCCGGCCAACTGGAACCGCGCGATCGACAACGCCCTGAACCAGGCGCTCGTGAATCTGGAAAGCGTGGACGCCCCGGCGGGCGAGATGACCGTGCTGCTCGCCCCTGGCTGGCCCGGCGTGATCCTGCACGAAGCCGTCGGCCACGGCCTCGAGGGCGATTTCAACCGCAAGGGCACTTCCGCCTTCTCGGGCCGCATCGGCGAGCGCGTTGCCGCGCCTGGCGTCACCATCGTCGACGACGGCTCGATCGCCGACCGACGCGGCTCGCTTTCGATCGACGACGAGGGCACGCCGACGCAGGAGACCGTGCTCATCGAGGACGGCATCCTCAAGGGCTACATGCAAGACCGCATGAACGCGCGCCTGATGGGCGTGCAATCCACCGGCAATGGCCGCCGCGAGAACTACGCCCACGCCCCGCAGGTCCGCATGACCAACACGTTCATGAAGGCCGGCCAGGACGATCCCGCCGAACTGCTGTCGCGCATGAAGAACGGCATCTTCGTAAAGTCGATGGGCGGCGGCCAGGTCGACATCGTCTCGGGGAAGTTCGTGTTCTCGTGTAACGAGGCCTACAAAGTCGAGAACGGCAAGCTCGGCGCCCCGATCAAGGGCGCGACGCTGATCGGCGACGGCCCCTCGGTACTGACCCGCGTGACCGGCATCGGCAACGACCTCGAACTCGATCGCGGCGTCGGCGTCTGCGGCAAGGGCGGCCAGAGCGTGCCCGCCGGGGTAGGCCAGCCCACGCTGCTGATCGAGGGCATTACCGTCGGCGGCACGGCGTAATCTGCCGACCTCACGGTCGGACGAAACGGGCACCCGCCCGTTTTGAGCGGCACCAGCCCTGTCCTCCACCCAATCTCCCGCGAGTGTATCCTGATAGGAGGTCGAGTGGAGGAGAGGGCTGGTGCCGCATCAGGCGTGATGCCTGACAAAAACTCAAAATAATTTCAGCGCAGGTTCAGACGAACCGTGTCATACCGTCGATCTAGGGTTGGGAAAGTGAGGTAAAGACCATGTCACTGACGCATGTTGTCGGCGCCACGCTGATCGCGGCCAGCCTGCTCGCCGCGCCCACCGTGTACGCCAAACAGAAACTGACCGGCGAGCAGCAACTCGCCAAAATCCTCGATGGCCGCGTGGCCGGCAAGCCGGTGAGCTGTATTCCGCTCAACCAATCGCAGAGCACGCAGATCATCGACAAGACGGCGATCGTCTACCGGGTCGGTGGCACCTATTATGTGAACCGGCCTACCAACGCCGATACACTGGATTCAGACGATATCCTGGTCACGAAGCTCTATTCGAGCCAGCTCTGCCGTCTCGACACCGTCCAGCTTCGCGACAGGACCACCCCGAACATGTGGAACGGATTCGTCGGCTTGCAGGACTTCGTGCCTTATACAAAGCCGAAGACCACGGCCGCCAGATAAGGCCTACGAGATAATCCCGGGAAAGCGGCTGCGACGCAATCCGCGGCCGCTTTCTTTTTGCCAAAGATCGTCGAGCCGTCGCCCCAGCGTGACCACATCCTGCACCTCGTAGCCGAGCGCAGCATAGAACCGCAGAGCTTCGGCGTTTCCGCCACGCACCATCAGCTGTACCTTCGGACATCCCCGCGCCGCCAGCCATTGCTGGGCCCCCTCAATCAGCGCCCGTGCAATCCCCTGACGACGGCGAGCTTCGGACACAGCAAGGTAATAGACCCAGCCGCGATGTCCGTCGAAACCGGCCATCACCGTGCCCACCGGATCGCCTCCATCGCGGGCGATAAGCACCGTACTGTTCGTGGTGGCAAGCGCCAGATCGAAGTCCGCGACCGGATCGTTCCACGGCCGCGTCAGCCCCGCCTCGCGCCAGAGCGCGACGGCGACATCCCGATCCTCGGCCAGAGCCTCAAATATGCCCAATTCCGCAAAACCCCTTCGCCTGCATTCCATCCCGGACGGCATGCTAAAATCAAGGAATTCCTTGCAGCGCTTCGCCCGCCGTGTACCTGCCATGGCCGAGCCGAACCCAAGCAAGGACACCCGCATGGCCCTCGCCCGCAGCACGATGCCCTCGCCGGTGGGCGAACTGACCCTGATTGCCAGCGAGACCGGACTCGTCGCCGTACTCTGGGAAAACGACGATCCCACACGTGTCAGGCTCGCCGATGTGCAGGACGAAGCCGACCATCCGGTCCTCACGCGCACCGCCGCGCAATTGGCCGAATACTTTGCCGGAGAGCGCCGTTCGTTCGACCTCCCGCTCGACTTTCGCGGTACTGATTTCCAGAAGAGTGTCTGGGCGCAGCTTCTGGCCATCCCCTTCGGCGAGACCCGCAGCTACGGCGAGATCGCCCGAAACCTCGGCAACCCCACGGCCAGCCGCGCGATCGGCGCAGCGAACGGACGTAACCCGATCTCAATCATCGCCCCCTGTCACCGGGTAGTCGGTGCCAGCGGTTCGCTTACCGGATTTGCCGGAGGATTGGAGACCAAGGCCTTTTTGCTGAAGCTGGAAGGCCCGAAACTCCTGCTGTGAAATGAAAAGAGCCGGTATCCATTCACGACACCGGCTCTTTCGCAAATTTAAAATAGGGCGGGGATCATTCCCACTCCATTGCTCATGCGCCTGTAAATGCCTGATTTAAAACGCGAAAAATATTTTTAGCGATTATCTGCCGCTAGTGGGACCGTCAGAATGCCAAGCTTTTGATTCTATTTGAGAATTTTGGCTGCATTTCACAAACCACCTATCGAAGACATTCGACACCGCTGATCAGCCGATCAGGCTAAGGGTAGCCGCTGCGAACCAGTGCGTCAGCCCCGAAAATACCGTCCATCGACCGCATTGTCGGTGCCGATCCTCGCTAGTCACGATCTCGCCGCGTCTCCACCAATGATGGAGAACAAGCATGACGAAGACTCCAACCCGCTTCCGGACTCTGATGACGCCTAGCAATGGGCATGCCGATGGCGACCGGCCCCGGTCCTATGCTGGCCCAGCCACCGTCCTGACGGGCTTGCCGCGGATGATCAGACGGCATGAGCTTCGACTGATCGTTCCCTTGGCCGACAGCACGATCTTTGAGATGGAGAAGCGAGGCGAGTTTCCTCTTCGCTTCAACCTATCGCCCCGCTGCGTCGTCTGGGACCTAGCAGAGGTCGAGGCGTGGCTTGAACAGCGCCGGTCCGCCTACTTTGGTGCCAGCGCAGAAATCGCTTCAACGGTGGACGTGCGCCACCGCAAATGGCGACCGGTGAAGCCCAAAGGCTGATCCCACTCGGCCCACGGCGCCGAACAACTTCCTAGCGGCATGGGCCACTCGCCTACCGCTCCCGTCGACGACGCCTCACGCGGGAGTTAGCTTGGATCCGCGAGATCTGGAGGCAAACCGTCGATTGCTGCCGCCGTATCCATGAGATGCTGGCGCAGGGCGGCCAACCCGATCGCCATCACAAGATCTCTACGGTCGGCCAAAGCGAGGACGACCCGCAGTATGAGATCGGAGTGACGCATCAGAATGACGAGGTTTTCCGCGCTCGGCGCGTTCTTCGCCTCAAACCAGTTCCTTACCGCCCGCTCGTTCGAGCGGGTCATTCGGGCAACCGTTTTCAGGGCAGCAGGTGGGTTGCCGAATTCAGCTTTCAACGCTGCAGCGATCGACGTTGCGATCGGTTCTGTGGCAGCTGGCATTGGAAACTTTTTTCCAATTTCGGACTGAAGTTTTCGGTCTTTCTCGGAGAACGACATTCGCACTGATTCCCATTTAAGATCGCGAGAGGTCGAACCTGTCCGATTGAAGCCAGTGAGAGCAGTCGGTGTGATAAGTTCAGAAGAGTCGATAGGTGATGGAACCCCGCAGAGTGCGCCAATCCGGGCCGCGCAATATGTGCGCATGTCGACCGAGCATCAGAAATACTCGACTGAAAATCAGGCGGAGATCATCGCCCAATATGCTGCACGCCGCGGGTTCGAAATCGTCAAGACATATGAGGATTCTGGCAAGAGCGGGCTGCGTCTTGATGGGCGGCATTCCCTGCAACGACTCATTGCTGACGTGCGTGGGGGCCAGACCGACTTCAAAGCCATCCTCGTCTATGATGCTAGCCGATGGGGTCGCTTTCAGGATGCGGATGAGAGCGCCTACTATGAGTTCATCTGTCGCGAGGCGGGGATCACCGTCCAGTATTGCGCGGAGAAGTTCGAAAACGACGGCAGCCTGAGCGCCACCATCATCAAGAGCATGAAGCGGGCGATGGCGGGCGAATATAGTCGCGAGCTGTCGGTCAAGGTGTTCACCGGACAATGCCGACTTATTCGGCTCGGCTTTCGCCAAGGCGGCGCCGCCGGCTTCGGCTTGCAGCGCTATCTCATCGATGAGCATCGCCAACCAAAGGCCGTGCTCAATCATGGCGAGCAGAAGAGCCTGCAGACAGACAGGGTCATCTTGAAGCCGGGCCCACCCGAGGAGGTCGAGGTCGTGCGGCGGCTGTATCGAATGTTTGTCGTGCAGCGCCGTACCGAGACCGAGATCGCCAATGTGCTGAATGAGGCAGGCACCCTCACCGATCTTGGCCGTCCTTGGACGCGCGGCACGGTCCATCAGGTGCTAACCAACGAGAAGTATATCGGCAACAATGTCTATAACCGGGCCTCCTTCAAACTGAAGGCGAAGGGGGTCGTGGACACCCCCGATATGTGGGTGCGCGGTGAGGGCGCGTTTGAAGCGATTGTCGAGCGCGACTTTTTCGATGCGGCTCAGCGCATCATTCAGGAACGTAGTCGGCGCTTCACCGATGAAGAATTGCTGAGCCGGCTGTCTGCGCTACTTGCGGACAAGGGATGGCTCTCGGGCCTCGTCATCGACGAAATCGAGGATATGCCATCAAGTTCGACCTTCCGGCATCGCTTCGGCAGTCTGGTTCGCGCCTATGAGCTGGTCGGGTACGCACCTTCGCGGGACTACCGGTGCATCGAGACCAACCGCAGGCTCCGGGAGTTGCATCCCGATGTCGTCGCGCAAGTCATGGCAGATATCACGGAAGTCGGAGGAGCTGTTCGCCGCGATCCCATTACCGACCTCCTCCACATCAACGAGGAGTTCAGCGCTTCGCTGGCGATCTCGCGGTGCCACGAAACGTCGGTGGGTTCGCTTCGCTGGAAGGTGCGCTTCGATAGTGGGCTTCGTCCCATTGCTCATCTCGGCCTCAAGAAGCCAATCACGGTGAGCCAGCGGCCAAGCAAGGCTAGGTTCGATCTCGTCTGTGGTCAGGGTCGCTTGGAGGCTTTCATCGCACTCGGCCAGACCGAGATCCCCGCCATCGTGATCGACGCCGTCGAGGAAGACTGTTTCGTGATGAGTCTGGTTGAGAACTTGGCTCGGCGTCAGCATAGCCCGCTTGAGTTGGTGCATGCCATCGGCGCTTTGCACGCGCGCGGCTATTCCTATGCGTAGATCGCGACGAAGGTCGACTTTTCGGTCGAATATGCGAGCGCCATCTGCCTGCTGCTCGACAATGGCGAGGAAAAGCTGATTGCCGCCGTCGAGCGCGGGGTGATCCCGCACACGATCGCGATCGAGATCGCCCGCGCCAAAGACGGCGAGGTGCAGCGTGCCCTGGCCGAAGCCTATGAGGAAAAGACCATCCCGGACAATCAGGTGCTGGCGATCCGCAAGATCATCGATCAGCGCAATACGAGCGGCAAGCAACTCCATAAGCAAGGGTCGAGACCCGGCCGCACGCAGAAGCCCGTCACCTCGGAAGGTCTGATCCGGGCCTATCAGCGCGAGACCGAGCGGCAGAAGATTCTCATCAAACGCGCCTCGCTCGCGCGCAGCCGGCTGCTGTTCGTTGCCAACGCGATGCGCCGGCTTCTGGCTGACGAACATTTCGCGACGCTGTTGCGCGCTGAAGGACTTAGCACACTACCCCGCGCACTCGCCGAACGCATCGAACCGGCGTAGGTGCAGCATCGCCGATCCCGTCAAGATCGCTTTCGAGCGCAAGATCCTCACCCTGCCAATCGCTGACTTGTTGCCGACCAAGGCCTTGCCTGCAGGCGTGCGCGAGACAGTTAAATATCGCCGGATCGCGGCCTCTGTCGCAGAGGTCGGCCTTATCGAACCGTTGTCGATCGCGCGGCAAAAGGATGGCAGTTATCTTCTGCTCGATGGGCATATGCGGCTCGACGCTCTCCGGTTTCTGGGAGCACCCGAAGTGGCATGCGTTGTGGCGGACGACGATGAGTCCTTCACGTACAACAAGCGCGTCAACCGTAAGCGCGCATTTCGTAGCACGCTGGTTCCGGAGGCAGTGCGGCCATCATAGTTGACGCTGGACGGGACAGCCCACCGCAACGACGTGGGCGGGTCAGGCGTGTCTTTCGAAGTTGAATGGC
>PJTO01000198.1_pt1 | contig 54218 bp, 38 predicted proteins | sample 1512101 | NCBI WGS metagenome assembly PJTO01 (sample SAMN08177690, study PRJNA422409) | Soil metagenome, whole genome shotgun sequencing project.
CCACCGCAAACCTGAGCCTCTGCAAACTCAACCGACCCCAAAAATGTAGTGGTAACACTTGCGCCTGCGCGCGCATGTTATTGAACAAAAATGTATTTTCGAAACCCACTGTTCAAGTTGGGTTAGACTGCTGGCCCTGATGGGGTGCACGAAAAGGTCCGATCGACTTTGCAGGCTATTGCGCGTGCCTCTGGCCAAGGTCGGCGCTTTTATCGGGCCGACGGTAGGGATTGGTGGGATCGCGGGTAACGTGCTTGGCGGCATGCTTGCAGGCTGGTTGATCCGGCGTTACCGCAGCGAGCGCGCCGGATTGCTCGTGCCGCTGATCCGCGAGCCCCTGGTCGGCCCCGTTTCTGATCATGTTTCCGTTTGCGCCGACCATCCAGGGCGTGCTGGTCGCGACAGGGATCATGAACTTCGTGATGTCGCTTGGTGTCGCGCCCTGCTTCGCATACGGAACTAGTATGGTCGGCCCCCGCAGCCGGGCTCTTGCCTCCACGCTGATGCTGGTAGGCTACGGATTGATCGGTAGCGCCCTTGCTCCTTTTGTCGTCGGTGTGACCAGCGACTGGCTGACTCCTAACTACGATGCGGGATCGCTCCGCTACGGCCTGGGGACGCTGCTGCTTTCGCCGTTGATCGGCGCGGCCTTGCTGCTCATAGCCTACCGCCAACTCGGCGCAACGAACGAACCTGCGGCCGATTGGTCCAAAGCCGGTGAACGGCTGGTGCAGCATTAGGCGGGCGCCGAGCGACCCTGCGGGCTTCAACTGGTTCCTGAGACCGGCCGGTGCCGCGCGACCTGTTCCCCGGCCCCGGTTACCAGGAATGGCGGCGTGCGGTATGCGCAGTTGTCGACAATGACCTCCGCCGCCGCTCAAGGCCAGACTTTGTCGGCGCGTGATGTGGAGGAGAAGCACTCTCGCATGCCGCGAGGCAGAATCTATGCCTTCTTCAGTGCTCAGCGGCTCTGCGTCTGTCCGACGGCCTCCCCGATTTTGGCGGCCGTGGCGATAATTGCAGCAGTGAGTGAGGGTTTCACTTGGTCGGTGAGGTAATGGGCGGCGCTGGCGACACTGATCGCGATCGCAATTTTACCGCGAGCGTCCCTGATCGGCACTGCGATTGAGCGAACGCTATCTCCAAGTTCGCTGTCGTGCTGGACGTATCCAGCCGAGGCGTGCTGGCGCATATGCGAAACGAAAGCGGCGACTTCCTTCTTGGTCACGCTGCCTTGTCGCGATTGGCGGTAAAGCACCTCCCAGACGTCTTCGGGTTCGTCGAGTAAAAGTGCCTTGCCCAGCCCCGTTTCAGCAATAGGACGGCGGTCTCCCGGAGCGGTTGCGACCCGAAGGCGCTGAGTACCGGTGATGCGTTCCAGATGCCTCGACCAATCGCCTTCGCGTTTGCCGACAAAGACGCAAAAGCCGGTCTCGTGGGACAGTTCGGTCATGAATGGCGTCGCTACCCGCACAAAATCGATCTGTTCGGTTGCGTGCACGCCCAATTGCAACAACTTGGGGCCGAGGGCGAAGCCGTCCTTGGTGATGGAAAGGTAGCCGCGCGAACGCAAGGCCTGTACCAGCCGATGTGCCGTGGTTTTGCTGATGTCGAGCTTGCGGGCAAGGTCTGCGGATCGAACGGGACCGGCGATAACCTCATCGAGAATATCGAGAGCGCGCATAAGCGTTTGCGCGCCTTTGACATTGCTGGAGCTGGGTTCCGGGGCGACGGTTTGCGATTTCAAGATCTTGCTCCGGCACGACCGCTCCGATGGGCCGGGGCGAGGTACTATGCTTGTGGTATGATACTGAATTTCACAATGTGGTGCAATTTAAAAGGCGTTCCATAATGCGTGACGTATCGCAGGCAAACTGCCCTTCCGGCCGATCGATCGAGATGCCGACAGGCTCCAGACACCCGTTTTGACATGGCGATACAGACGGTATGAGATCGCGGCCGTTTCAGTACCGGCTACGGCGCAAACCGCCAGGTCGTCATGGTTCTGGGCTCGGGCACAGTAGATTGATGGTGAGGTAACGCGGCCCAATGACGAAGCCGTGCTGCTGGGAGACGGATCGAATGCATGTGCCCCAGTCCCGGAAAATGCCTTCAGCGGGAATGGCAGGCATCTGGCAAATTCGAAGCGCACGGGTGAGACAGATCGCGTCTGCCCTCGCCAGCGGCTGATCGGCCGCCGGGAGGGAGGTACGTGACGCTTCGCGGTGTTGGGTATCGGGCCTGCCATCACCATCCGGGCGACCGGAGTGCTCATCCGCCGGTCTTGGCGCGCTGCATGACGGCGAGGGCCTGATCGAGATCGGCGATCAGGTCGCCCACGTCTTCGAGGCCGACCGCAAGGCGCACGCCGTATCGGTCAGCCTTGTCCTGCTGTTCGGGCGGCCAGGGCATGATGTCGCGGTGGCGGGTCGGCTCGATCGGCACGACGAGGCTTTCGAAGCCGCCCCAGGAATAGCCGATCGCGAAGAGGTTGAGTGCGTCGATGAAACGGTTGCGGTCGGCCATGGTGCCGCCCTTGAACACGAAGCTGAAGAGGCCGCAGCCGCCGGTGAAGTCCCGCGCCCAGATATCGTGGCCGGGCGAGCCGGGCAGCATCGGGCAGAGCACTTGCGCCACTTCGGGGCGGTTTTCGAGCCAGCGCGCGATCGTCAGTGCGGATTCGGCCTCCTGGCGCAGGCGGACACCAAGCGTGCGCAGCCCGCGCAGCCCGAGCGCGGCGTCGTCGGGCGAGACGACGATGCCGAGGTCCTGCGAGCGCTTGCGCAGCTTTTCGTACAGGTCTTTGCGGGCGCTGGCACTGCCCATCATCAGGTCGGAATGGCCGCCGACATGTTTGGTGAGCGCCATGACGGTCACGTCCACGCCCTTTTCCAGCCCGGCGAAGCCGAGTGGGCTGGCCCACGTGTTGTCGAGCACCGAGACGGCGCCTTTCTGGCGCGCGATGCGCGCGAGTTCGGGCACGTCGCAGACTTCCATGGAAAGGCTGCCCGGCGCCTCGATCAGCACGGCGCGCGTGCGCTCGCAGAACAGCGCCTCGTAGGCCGAAATGTCGAGCGGATCGTAGAAGCGGGTCTCGATGCCGAAGTCGGTGAGCATGCCGGTGCCCATCGAGCGGGTCGGGTCATAGGCATTGTCGGTGATGAGCACGACATCGCCCGGCCGCAGCACCGTGAGCATGACCCCGGCCAATGCGGCGACGCCAGAGGGATAGATCACGGTGCCGTGGGCGCTCGGCTCGATCTTGGTCAGGGCCTCGCAGAGTGCCCATTGCGTGGGAGCGCCGCGGCGGCCGTAGAAGAAGCGGCCGTCCTCGTTACGGCTTGGCCCTTCGGCGAGCGCGGCGGTGTTCTCATAGAGATGGGTGCTGGCGCGCCAGACCGGCGGGTTGACGACCGCTCCGGTCCATTCCTTGCGGCGCCCGCCGCCGACCAGCTTGGTGAAGGGGGCCAGCTCGTCGAAATTGTCCAAATCGCTCAAAATGCTCTCCGCTCTTGAGCGCGTAGACCTAACGCGGCGTGTGGGCAGGGTCGAGAGGCAAGGGCGGTTATCCCGATCCTTCAGGCCGCTATGGGCGAATTGGGGTCTTGCCCCAAGGTTCGGGCGGCTTCGATCTCGCGGACGGAAATGGCGGCATGGTCGCGCGGGCCGGTGTCGAGGCGGATCGGGGCGAGGCCGGAGCCTTCACCGGGAACGCCCAAGGTGAAGACCCGGCGCTCCAGATGGCCCTGCTCGTCCGCGAGGCACAGTCGCACCAGCGGTACGAAGAGACTGGCCTGGCCTTGGCGCATCACGCGGATGGCGTTCAGCGGCAATTGCAGTTCGCCCTTGATCTCTCGCGTTTCGCCAGGAGCGACAGCTTCGAGCGTGTGCTTCAGCGGCAGGGCCGCCGGATCGGGCGCGAGTTGCTCGCCCTGCGACAGGGACGCGTGGGCTGAGATCATGTCGCCCAGCACGCGCCATTGTTGCGACATTCCGCTTTCAGGCGCCGAGAGCGTGAGGTGATATTGCAGCGTGGCGTAAACGAGCGAGAGGCGCAGGCTCAGCGGCTCGAAATGAACCGCGATCACGCCCGGACCGGCAGGAGTGGGACTCGGCGTGGGCTGCGGTGCAGGACTGCGCTGCGGTTCGGGATTGCGCGGCGGCTGCACGCGCGGGATCGGCGAGACGGCAGGAACCGGATCGAGCGCGGCAACGGCTTCGGCAGCGGCGACGGTAGAAGGGGCATCCGCAACCTCGTCGGCGATTTCGTCCTCGGGTTCGGCTTCCGGTTCGAGACCGGCTTCCTCCCAGGCGGTGGCGGGCGCGCGGCGGCGGCGCAGCAGGGCGAACACGCCGATACCCACCCCGACCAGCGCTGCCGGGATGGCGAGCCACCACTCCGGCCAATGCGGCGTGGTGGCGGGCTGGACGGCGGTTTCGGGCGCTGCGGAGGGCACGGCCTGCGGCGCTATGGTTTCGCCGGTCGCCGAAGCCGTCGGAACCGGCTCGGGGGAGGGCGTCACGGCCGATGAGGGCGCGGCAATAGTGGTCGCCTCCACGCGCGGCGCTTCGGCGGGGCGTGTGGGGATAGCCGAAGGAACCGGAGCAGGTGCAGTCGCCGCGCGGGGCTGCGGGCGCTCGGTAGCGCGAACGGCCGGAGGGGGCGGCGCGACGATGGTCGGAACCGGCGTCGACCGGGCGGACGGCGTGGCTGCAGGCGTCTCAAGCGCGGTATCGCGCGGCGAGATGTTGGGGTTCTGCGGATCGACCGGTCCTTGCGAACGGGGCGCGTTCTGGCCTTCCTGCTGGCCTGGAGGCAGGCTCCATGTGCTCTGCGCGAATGCCGTCGTCGGTCCCGCCAGAAGGCCGACAACAAGCGCTGCGCGTGAAAGTGGTGTCGCGAATATAGTCACAATGCCCCGCATCAAGCTCCCAGCCTCTGTACCGATCCCAAATGGACCACGCGCTGAACCCTGCGTTAATGCCGAAGGTCCGCGCGGCAAGACGTGAGCGATCATAGCCGAAATCGTGTGTCTCGGGCAATCTCGCCGGAACCGCTTTCCCCGTCGCAGCGGGTTGAAGCTGAAGGCCGGGAGACCTATCAAGTCGGGCATGACTGACACTTCCATGACTCCGCTGCATCTCGGCCAGACCAGTGCGCTGCCGGCTTCGCCCGAAGAGGCCGTGCTCGACTACGTTCCCAACCCGCGCCAGGGCAGCCTCTATCTGGTGCGCTTCGCCGCGCCGGAATTCACCTCGCTCTGCCCCGTGACCGGCCAGCCCGACTTCGCCCATCTGGTGATCGACTATGCGCCAGGCGAAACTATCGTCGAATCCAAGAGCCTCAAGCTGTTCCTCGGTGCGTTCCGCAATCACAACGGCTTCCACGAGGACGTCACGGTCGGCATCGGCCAGCGCCTGTTCGACGAAATGAAACCCCACTGGCTGCGCATCGGTGGCTACTGGTATCCGCGTGGAGGAATCCCGATCGACGTGTTCTGGCAGTCCGGCGCGGCGCCCGGGGGGCTCTGGGTGCCGGATCAGGGCGTCCAGGGCTATCGCGGTCGCGGCTGAAGCGGTCGGCACCGGTTTTTCGTACCGGCGCAATAAGCAGGGGCGCCGGTTTGCGCCGACGCCCCTAGGCTCCCGGACTTTCCCTCGGGATCGAGCGAACGCGAGGCTCGCATTCCCGAGGTCCATGCCGGGCTACGTATCTGCGTCATTTTGCCGCGAACTGCACTCCGTTGACTCGGCGCAGGTCGATCGTTCCTTTTCCGAGCGAGGCAAGCTGGCGGTTCGGGAGGCACTGGGCATAGACCGTGGGCGCTTCAGCCTTGAGCGCCGCTTCGGTGACCAGGGCATCGTCGAGGCGGGCGGTGCATTCGGCGCGCGTTGCGTAGGTCTGGGCAGGAGCCGACAGCCTTTCGCAGGCCGATCCGTCGTCGCTGCAACCGAACAGGGCGAGGGCGATGAGTGTGGTGCTCACGGGTCTCTCCTTTCGGGACCGATAACGGGCGCCGCGCCGAAAATATCCCGCAAGCGGCGGGAAAAGAGTCTTTTTCGGGACTGGAACCCTTCGCCGGGTCGTGCGTAGAGTTCGGTCCATGGACCAGACCAAAGCCAAGCTCATCATCCGCCCGGCCACTGTCGGCGACGCCCCTGCCATTGCGCGGCTCTCGGTGAAAGTCTACGGCAAGGCCGACGCTTTCACCCGCGCCGAAATCCGGGGCCAGATCATCAATTTCCCCGAGGGCCAGTTCGTGGCCGAATACGAAGGCAAAGTCGTCGGCCACTGCGCGACGATGATCGTCACCGCCGACCTCGCGTTCAAGCCGCATACCTGGGAAGAGATCAGCAACGGCGGCTACGGCCGTCCCCCCGCGCCCGAAGGGGATGTGCTCTACGGCTTCGAGGTCTGCGTCGATCCCGACTACCGCCGCCTGCGCATCGGCCAGCGGCTCTATCGCAAGCGGCGCGAGGTGTGCCAGTATTTCGAACTGAAGGGCATTGCCTTCGCCGGTCGCATGCCCGGCTACTACCGTCGCAAGCGCGCCTACCCCGATCCGGCTGACTACGTGCAGGCCGTGCGCGAGAAGAAGATCCGCGACCAGGTCATCAATTTCCAGATGAACGAAGGCTACGAGCCGCGCGGCATACTGCCGGACTATATCCCCACCGACCGTGAGAGCGGAGGCAACGCGGTCCTCATGTACTGGACCAATCCGCTCGCGCCGCTCGATACCGGCAAGTCGGTTCCCGGTCTCAAGGAGCGGGTACCCTCGAGCGTGCGCGTCGCCACGGTCCAGTTCCAGATGCGCAAGATCGAGACCATCGACCAGTTCGAGGCCCAAGTCGAGTATTGGATCGACGTCGCCGCCGACTACGAGAGCGACTTCGTGGCCTTCCCGGAACTGTTCACGCTCGAACTGCTGTCGATCGAGGAGAAGAAGCTCCAGCCGGTCGAGGCGATCGAGAAGATTGCGGAATATACCGAGCGCTTCGTCGAATTCATGCAGCGCATGGCGGTGTCCTACAACATCAACATCATCGGCGGCTCCCATCCCACCCGCGTCAAGCTGGGCCAGGGCAAGAGCGAGATCCGCAACATCGCCTATACTTTCCTGCGCGACGGCTCGACGCACGAGACCCAGAAACTCCACCCAACGCCGTCCGAGCGCCGCTGGTGGAACATCAAGGGCGGCTACGGCGCCAATGTGATTCCCACCGACTGCGGGCCGATCGGGGTGATGATCTGCTACGACAGCGAGTTTCCGGAGTTGTCCCGCCACCTGGTCAACCAGGGCGCGCTGATGCTCTTCGTGCCGTTCTGCACCGACGAGCGGCGCGGGTTCCTGCGCGTGCGCTATTGCTGCCAGGCCCGCGCGGTGGAGAACCAGTGCTACGTCGTCACCTCTGGCGTCGTCGGCAACCTGCCGAACGTGGAGAACATGGACGTGCACTATGCCGAGAGCGCGATCCTGACCCCCTCGGACTTCCCCTTCGCGCGCGACGGCGTGGCGGCGGATACGGCCGCGAATACCGAGACGATCGCGATCGCCGACCTCAGCCTCGACGCCTTGCTGACCGCGCGCCAATCGGGCGCGGTGCAGAACCTGAAGGACCGCCGTTTCGATCTCTACCGGGTGGAGTGGACGCAGCAGTAGGCCGGTTTACTTCCGGGCTTCGATGACCTGCCTTGCATCGTTCACGCGCCTTCGCGTTTCCGCGATCAGCTCAGCTAGGCTCTGCACCTGCTTCACACCGTAACGCTCGCCGGTGATGTCGACATTGCCCTTGCGCCAGAACCCCGGCGGGCAGAGCAGCACGACTTTGCCCGAGCGGGCATGGAGGCCGAGTTCGAGCAGGCTGACCGGACTCTGCGAACCCGGCGCAAGGTAGAGGATCACCACGTCGGCGCTGTCGAGCGCGGCAAGTTCCCATTCGACCTGGCGGCGGAATTCCGGCTCGCTCGCTTCCGGTTTCCAGGCCCGGTTCCAGTCGGGACGGCGCGGATTGAGCAGCACCACATCCTCGCCTTGGAGGGCAGCGATCACCCGTTTCTGCCAGTCCGGTGCCGAGCCCATGTCGATGCTGCCGCCAAGGAACACGCGGGGACGGTCGTGCCGGGCCGGAAGCGTCTCGGGGGAGGTGACGACGACGGCGTCAGCGATGGCCGCTGCTGGCAGCAAAACGGTGCCGATCAGGGCGGCGAGAACGAGGAGAGGCTTCATGGCCCGCCTCTAGCCGCGAGGTGCGGCCCGCCGCCAGCGAAAACCGCACTTCAGGGCTGGAACCAGAGTGCTCCGAAAGGCGGCAGTACGGCGTGGGTCGCGCCGTTCACGGCCAGCAGAACTTTGCCTTCGGCAGCTTCGCCAAGGGTAAGCGGATCGGGTGAGAGATTGAACAGGCAGCGCAGGCGCTCCGCCCCTTCCATGCGCTCGAACGAGAGCAGCGGGCCTTCTGCCCTGTACCCGGTCAAAGTGCCGTGGTGGAGCGCGGGATGGGTCTGGCGCAATGCGAGAACCTCCCGCGTGAAATGGAGCAGCGAGGCGGGATCGCCTTCCTGAACTGCCACCGCGCGGGCGAGGTTGTCCGCCGAGAGCGGCAGCCACGGCTCGCCGGCGGTAAACCCGCCGAGCGCAGCGTCTTCCCAAGGCAGCGGCGTGCGGGCGCCGTCGCGCGAGAGGGTGAGCGGCCAGTTGGCGATGGCCTCCGGGTCCTGCAACTGTTCGAAGGCAATCTCGTCCTGCACCAGACCGAGTTCCTCACCCTGATAGAGGATCACGTTGCCGCGCAGGGCCATCAGGAGGGCCATCTTCACGCGGGCGAAGGCCGTGCGGTGTTCCGGTGCAGACCAGCGGGAAAGGGCGCGGGGCGCGTCGTGGTTCTCGAAGGCCCAGCTCGGCCAGCCTCCGGTTTCATCGGGGTCGAGTTCCCAACGTCCGAGTGTCTCGGCGACGAACTGTGCGGTGAGAGCAGGGGCGTAGAGGAAGTCGAAGCCGTAGGCGCTGTTGAGCCGGTGTTCGCCCGCGGTATAGGCGCGGCGGTCGGCCTGGGGGTAGTCGCCGCCGATCTCGGCGACGGTATGGACCGCGCCGAACCGGTCGCAGAGCGCACGCAGCCGTTCGACGAAGCCGGTCATGTCGGGATGCGACTGGCTGTAGGTCTTGAGCTGATAGTCGAAGGGCCGGGTGCGGATGCGACCGTCGGCGGGCGCGGGAGGATTGTCGCGCAGCAGCGGGTCGTGCATCGCGTGGTTGAGTGCGTCCAGCCGGAAGCCGTCTACCCCGCGCTCCAGCCAGAACCGCGCTGCGTCCAGCACCGCGTCCTGCACGGCGGGGTTGTGCATGTTGAGCTGCGGCTGCTCCTTCAGGAACGTGTGCATGTAGTACTGGCGGCGGCGGGCGTCCCAGGTCCAGGCCGGGCCGCCGAAGACCGACTGCCAGTTGCAGGGCGGGGTGCCGTCTTCCTTAGGGTCGTGCCAGACGTACCAGTCGGCCCTGGAATTGCCCCGGTCGGCGCGGCTTTCTGCGAACCAGGGGTGGAGGTCCGAGGTATGGGCATAGACTTGGTCAATGATGACTCTCAGCCCCAGCGCATGGGCATGGGCGATGAGTGCGTCGAAATCGGACATCGTTCCAAACACCGGATCGACCCCGCAGTAATCCGCGACGTCATAGCCGAAGTCGCGCATCGGCGAGGTGAAGAAGGGTGATATCCAGATCGCGTCCACCCCGAGCCGCGCGACATGGTGCAGGCGGCGGGTGATCCCGGCGAGATCGCCTACCCCGTCGCCGTTGCTGTCCTGGAAGCTGCGCGGATAGATCTGGTAGATCGCCGCACCTTGCCACCATGGCCTTTCCGGAGCCTCTGCGACGGTCAGGGTGAGAGAGCTGTCTTCGGTTTCGGTCAGGCTCATGCGTACCTTCCGCGAGTGGGGTTGCCCGAGGTCATACCACCGCCGCCCCGTTCTTGCCGAGGGCGCCGCGCGAATTTTTTGCGGCGCTGCACAATCGCCCTTGCCGCATGGCAAGGCTGTGCTAGCCATGATGGAAAGCAAGGGAAACTGCGGAGCGCATGCCGCGTTATCCCGGCTCTAAACTACGCCGATTGCAGAGCTTTTGCGAGAAAGAGACTGTCACGGCCTGACCAGGAGTGTGCCCGTGGCGACCGATCCTGTTTCCAGCAGCGAGGCTGTTATCCCCTCGGAAATGGACAAGCATATCGTGCGGGTGCTTCGCCAGCGTGTCGGCAAGGACGAGCGCGCGGCCAAGCAGCATGACTGGTACACCGCATCGATCCTCGCCCTGCGCGACGAGATCATCGAGAAGTGGATCGATTCCACCCGCCGCACTTACGATTCTGGCGGCAAGCGGGTCTATTACCTCTCGATGGAGTTCCTGATCGGTCGCCTGCTGCGCGATGCGCTCTCGAACATGGGCATGACCCGCGAGTTCGAGACGGCCCTGCGCGCCCATGGTCTCGACCTTGCCGCGCTGGAGGAACTGGAACCCGACGCGGCGCTGGGCAATGGCGGCCTCGGAAGGTTGGCGGCCTGCTTCATGGAAAGCCTCGCGACGCTGGATATTCCGGCTTACGGCTACGGCATCCGCTATGTGAACGGCATGTTCCGCCAGCGCATCGACGACGGCTGGCAGGTGGAACTGCCGGAAACCTGGCTGGCCCACGGCAATCCCTGGGAGTTCGAGCGGCTCGAAAGCACCTACCGCATCGGTTTCGGCGGCGAAGTCGTGGCCGAGGGTGACGGGGTTTTCTGGCACCCGGCCGAGCAGGTCGAGGCGACCGCCATCGATACGCCGGTGGTCGGCTGGCGCGGCAAGCGGGTGAACACCCTGCGCCTCTGGACCGCCAGCCCGCTCGACCCGATCCGGCTCGATGCCTTCAATGCGGGCGACCACTTCGGCGCCCTGGCCGAGCAGGTGCGGGCCGACAGTCTCGTGCGCGTGCTCTATCCCGCCGATTCCAGCCCCGCCGGGCAGGAACTGCGCCTGCGGCAGGAGTATTTTTTTACCGCCGCCTCGATCCAGGACATCGTGCGTCGCCATATCCAGTACGACGGCGATATCCGCACCCTGCCGGACAAGGCGGCGATCCAGCTCAACGACACGCACCCGTCGGTGGCGGTGGCCGAACTGATGCGCCTGCTGGTCGATGAGAACGGGCTGGAGTTCAACGAGGCCTGGGACCTCTGCCGCCGCACGGTGTCCTACACCAACCACACGCTCCTGCCCGAGGCGCTGGAATCCTGGCCGCTGCCGCTGTTCGAGCGCCTCTTGCCGCGCCACATGCAGATCATCTATGCGATCAACAGCCGCGTCTTGCGCGAAGCCCGCAAGGCCGGGTGCAACGACGCCGAGATCGCCGCGATCTCGCTGATCGACGAAGGCGGCGAGCGGCGCGTGCGCATGGCCAACCTCGCCTTCGTCGGCGCGCACTCGGTCAACGGCGTGGCCGCGCTTCACACCGAATTGATGAAGAAAACGGTCTTCGCCGACCTCCACAAGCTCTATCCGGACCGGATCAACAACAAGACCAACGGCGTCACGCCGCGCCGCTGGCTGCAGCAGTGCAATCCGGACCTTACCGGGGTGATCCGCGAGGCGATCGGCGACGGCTTCCTCAACGATGCGGAAAAGCTGTCCGATCTCAACCCCTTCGCAGGCGACACGCAGTTCGGTGCCCGCGTCGCCGAGGTGAAGCGGACCAACAAGGCCGCGCTTTCGGACTATATCCGGAAGACCATGGGCGTGCGCCTCGATCCCGACGCCCTGTTCGACGTGCAGATAAAGCGCATCCACGAATACAAGCGCCAGCTGCTCAACCTGATCGAGACGGTGGCGCTCTACGACCAGATCCGCAGCCATCCCGAGCGCGACTGGGTGCCCCGCGTGAAGATCTTCGCCGGGAAGGCCGCGCCGAGCTATCATAACGCCAAGCTGGTCATCAAACTGGCCAACGACATCGCCCGGCGCGTCAATGCCGATCCTTCGGTGGGCGGGCTGCTCAAGGTCGTCTTCGTGCCGAACTACAACGTCAGCCTGGGCGAGCGCATCTTCCCGGCGGCGGACCTCTCCGAGCAGATCTCCACGGCGGGCATGGAAGCTTCCGGCACCGGCAACATGAAGTTCGCGCTCAACGGAGCGCTGACCATCGGCACGCTCGACGGGGCCAATGTCGAGATCAAGGATCATGTGGGTGACGACAATATCGTGATCTTCGGCCTCACCGCGGAGGAAGTCGCGGCCAAGCGGGCGAGTGGCTACAACCCGCGCGAGGTGATCGACGGTTCGCGGGAGCTGCGCCAGGCGCTTTCGGCGATTTCCTCCGGCGTGTTCTCGCCCGACGATCCGGACCGCTACAAGGACCTGATCGGCGGCATCCACGATCACGACTGGTTCATGTGCGCGGCCGATTTCGACAGCTATGCCGCCGCCCAGCGCTCGATCGACGCGCGCTGGGAAGACGTGGCGGGCTGGCGTGCCTCGGCCATCAGGAACATTGCCAATGTCGGTTGGTTCTCCTCGGATCGGACGATTTCCGAGTATGCCAAAGACATCTGGAAGGTCCTGTGAACCCACCCGAAAGCGCTCTTGAATCCCTGCTGCAAGGTACGCACGCCGACCCGTTTTCGCTTCTAGGCCTCCATCCCGGCCCCGGCGGCTCCCACGCCCGCGCGATCTTGCCTGGTGCGGAAACGGTAGAGGCCTTCAGCCTCGACGGCCGTCGGCTGGGTGCGCTCGGCAAAGTCGATGATCGCTTCCTGTTCGAGGGCAAGCTGCTCGGCAAGCCGCAGCCGATCCGTTACCGCTGCTCCGCGGAAGGCAGCGACTGGCTGGTCACCGATCCCTATACTTTCGGCCCGGTGCTGGGTCCGCTCGACGACCTGCTGATCGCGCAAGGCACGCATTTCCGCCTCTTCGACAAGCTGGGTGCGCATATCATCCGCCACGAGGGCGCCAGCGGCGTCCACTTCGCGGTCTGGGCGCCCAATGCCCGGCTGGTCAGCGTGGTCGGCGATTTCAACGACTGGGACCCGCGCCGCCACGTCATGCGCGACCGCAGGGACATCGGCGTCTGGGAAATCTTCATCCCTGACATCGCCGACTACCGCGCCTACAAGTACCATATCGTCGGCGCCGACGGCATGGTCCAGCCGCTCAAGGCCGATCCCTTCGCCTTCATGTCGGAAATCCGCCCGGCCACGGCTTCGATGACCGCGCACCCCGCGAAACTTGAGTGGGGCGACGAGGCCCACCGCGCGCACTGGGCCAAAGTCGATCCGCGCAAGGTGCCGGTATCGATCTACGAAGTTCACGCCGGGTCCTGGCAGCGCGACCGCTGGAACTGGTTCCTAAACTGGGACGACCTTGCCGACCGGCTGATCCCATATGTCGTCGAGATGGGCTTCACCCATATCGAATTTCTGCCGATCAGCGAGCATCCCTACGATCCCTCGTGGGGCTATCAGGCGACCGGGCTCTACGCGCCGAGCGCCCGCTTCGGCGAACCGGCCGGGTTCGCGCGTTTCGTGGACGGCGCGCACCGGGCCGGGATCGGTGTGATCCTCGACTGGGTGCCCGCCCATTTCCCGACCGACGAGCACGGCCTCGTCCGCTTCGACGGCACCGCGCTCTACGAGCATCAGGACCCGCGCCTGGGCTTCCAGCCGGACTGGAACACCCTGATCTACAACTTCGGCCGCCGCGAGGTGCAGAGCTTCCTCGTCAACAACGCGCTGTTCTGGGCAGAGCGCTATCACGTCGACGGGCTGCGCGTGGATGCGGTGGCCTCGATGCTCTACCGCGACTATTCGCGCAAGGACGGCGAGTGGATACCCAATGCCCAGGGCGGGCGCGAGAACTGGGAGGCGGTGGACTTTCTGCGCGCCACCAACCGCGCGCTCTACGGCCAGCATCCCGGCGTCTTCACGATCGCCGAGGAATCCACGGCCTGGCCCGGCGTCACTCAGCCCGCCTACGACGTGGAGGACGGCCAGCAGGCAACCGCGCTGGGCTTCGGTTTCAAGTGGAACATGGGCTTCATGCACGACACGCTGCGATACATGGCGCGCGATCCGGTGCACCGGCGCTACCACCACGACGACATCACCTTCGGCCTGATGTATGCCTTCAGCGAGAACTACGTCCTGCCGCTCAGCCACGACGAAGTGGTCCACGGCAAGGGCTCGCTGCTGAACAAGATGAGCGGCGACGACTGGCAGAAGTTCGCCAATCTGCGCGCTTACTACGGGATGATGTGGGGCTACCCCGGCAAGAAGCTGCTGTTCATGGGGCAGGAATTCGCCCAGCGCCGCGAATGGAGCGAGGAGCGTGCGCTCGACTGGGACCTTCGCGATGCTCCCGCGCACGAAGGCATCCGCAATCTCGTGAAGGACCTGAACCGTCTCTACCGCGAGAAGCCCGCGCTCCATGCCGGGGACTGCGACGGTGACGGCTTCGCGTGGCTGGTGGTGGACGATGCCGCCAATTCGGTCTTCGCCTGGCTGCGAAAGGCGCACGGCGCCCGGCCGGTCGCGGTGATCTCGAACATGACCCCGGCTACCCTGACGGGGTATGGACTGCCGCTGCCGCATGACGGCACATGGAATGAGATCCTTAACAGCGATTCCCCGCATTACGGCGGGACCGGAAAGGGGAATCTGGGGCAAGTCGAAGCCGCGAACGGGCAAGCCATGGTGACGCTGCCGCCTCTGGCAACGATCATGCTCGAATACGCGGGCTGAAACGGAAATACGAAGGAGAGTGAGTGCAATGAGGACGCCGACCGGATCGCCACTCGCGCGCGATGCCATGGCCTATGTTCTTGCCGGCGGACGCGGCAGCCGCCTGGCCGAGTTGACGGACAACCGCGCCAAACCGGCGGTCTATTTCGGCGGCATGAGCCGGATCATCGACTTCGCGCTGTCGAACGCGATCAACTCGGGCATTCGCCGCATCGGCGTCGCCACGCAGTACAAGGCGCATAGCCTGATCCGGCACATGAACCGCGCCTGGAACTTCATGCGGCCCGAGCGCAACGAGAGTTTCGACATTCTCCCCGCCAGCCAGCGAATTTCCGAACTGCTCTGGTACGAGGGCACGGCGGACGCGGTGTTCCAGAACATCGACATCATCGCCGCCTACAGCCCCAAGTACATGGTCATCCTGGCCGGAGACCATATCTACAAGATGGACTACGAGCTGATGCTGCAGCAGCATGTCAACTCGGGCGCGGACGTGACCGTGGGTTGTCTGGTGGTGCCGCGCAAGGATGCGACGGCCTTTGGCGTCATGCATGTCGACGAGAACGACGTTATCACCTCGTTCCTCGAAAAGCCCAAGGACCCGCCTTCGATCCCCGGCGATCCGGACCACGCGCTGGCCTCGATGGGTATCTACGTCTTCGACACCGAGTTCCTGTTCGAGCAGCTTCGCCGCGATGCCGCCGAGCCGGATTCCAAACGCGACTTCGGCGGCGACATCATCCCCTATATCGTCAAGCACGGGAAAGCGCAGGCCCACCGCTTCACCAATTCCTGCATCCGCGCCGCCGAGGAGATCGAGGAATACTGGCGCGACGTCGGCACGGTGGATGCCTATTTCGAGGCCAATCTCGACCTGACCGACACGGTGCCCAAGCTCGACATGTATGACCGCGACTGGCCCATCTGGACTGACACCATTGTCGCCGCCCCGGCCAAGTTCGTCCACGATGAGGAAGGGCGGCGCGGGCAGGCGATCTCTTCGCTGATCAGCCAGGACTGCATCGTCTCCGGCGCTCTCGCGCGGCGCTCGCTGCTGTTCACCGGGGTCAAGATGGGCAGCTTTTCTTCGGTGAACGAAGCGGTGATCCTGCCTTACTGCAACATTGGTCGCAATGCCCGCCTGTCGCGGGTGGTGATCGATTCCAGCGTGCGCATCCCGGAAGGGCTGGTGGTGGGAGAAGATCCGGAACTCGACGCCCGCCGCTTTCGCAGGACCGACAACGGCGTGTGCCTCATCACCAAGCCGATGATCGACCGGCTGAACCTGTGATCCGATTGAAATGGGAATAGCGTTGAAAGTCCTCTCCGTAGCTTCCGAAGCCGTGCCGCTCATCAAGACCGGGGGGCTGGCCGATGTCGTCGGCGCGCTTCCGGCTGCGCTCGCCGGGCACGGCGTAGAGATGACGACGCTGCTGCCCGGCTATCCCTCGGTGCTGAAGGAACTGGGTCGGCTCCGCAGTGTCCATGCCTGGGACTCGCTGCTCGGCGTTCCCGCGCGGCTGCTGACGGGCAAGATCGACGGCCATCCGCTGCTCGTGCTCGACGCACCGGTGCTCTTTGCCCGTGACGGCGCGCCGTATGGCGATTCGGCAGGGCAGGACTGGGCGGACAACTGGCAGCGCTTCTCGGCGCTGGGCCGGGCGGCGGCGGATATCGCGGGCGGCGCGATCGTCAGCCGGGGCAAGGTCAAGCGTTTCCATCTCGTCCATGCCCATGACTGGCAGGCGGCGATGGCCCCTGCCTATTTACGGTTCGCGCCTTTCGGCGGTGAAGCGGGGCGGGTGCCGTCGATCGTCACCATCCACAACATGGCCTTCCAGGGCTGGTTCGGCGCCGAAACTTTCCCGCGCCTCAGCCTCCCGCGCGAGGCCTGGTCGATTGACGGTATCGAGTATCACGGCGGCATCGGCATGCTGAAGGCTGGCCTGGCCTGCGCCGATGCGGTGACGACGGTAAGTCCCACATATGCGCGCGAGATCCGTTCGGCGGCCTTCGGCATGGGGCTGGAGGGCCTGATCGTTGCGCGGGGCAGGGCGGTTTCCGGCATTCTCAACGGAATCGACACGGCGATGTGGAACCCTGCCGGAGACCCTGCACTTGCCGCGCTCTACGATGCCCGCAAGCTGGAGCGGCGCAGCGCGAACAAGCGCGCGCTGGAGGCGGAATTCGGGCTGGACAGCGATGACGGCCCGCTGTTCATCGTCGTCACCCGGCTCACCTGGCAGAAGGGCATGGACGTGCTGCTGGAAGTGCTCGACCATCTGGTCGGGTTGGGCGGACGACTGGCGCTGCTGGGGTCGGGCGACGCCGCCATCGAGCAGGCCCTGCATGCCGCCGCCGCGCGCCATCCGGGGCGGATCGGCGTCCGCATCGGCTATGACGAAGCGCTCTCGCACCGCTTGCAGGGCGGCGGCGACGCCATCCTCGTGCCCTCTCGCTTCGAGCCTTGTGGACTGACCCAGCTCTACGGTCTCGCTTATGGCTGTGTTCCCGTCGTGGCGCGCACGGGAGGCCTCGCCGACACGGTGATCGATGCCAACCCCGCCGCACTCGCTGCCGGTGTTGCGACCGGCGTGCAGTTCGACGGGGTACACTACGATGCGGTCTCCGCTGCGCTCACCCGCACGGTCGATCTCTACGGTCGGTCTGAGCAGTGGCGCACGATCCAGAAGAACGCGATGAAGTGCGATTTCTCCTGGACAGCGAGCGGGCAGGCCTATGCCGATCTCTACCGCGCCCTTTTGGCATGAGCAGGCTCGGCGCCTCAATCGGGGCGGGCAGGACGCGCTTTGCCGTCCGCAGCCCTTTAGCGAGTGAGGTCTGGCTTTGCCTATTCGGCGGCGACGGTGAGCAGCGCCATGCCATGGAGCGTGACGGTTCTGATTGGGTGCTGGAACTGCCCGGCGATCTGACCGGCACATGCTATGGTTATCGTGCAGCGGGAGAGCGGGCTCCGGAACGCGGGCGGTGGTTTGACTCTTCGAAACTGCTGGTCGATCCCTATGCGACCGAGTTGGACCGCCGTTTCGTGCAGGATCGTCGTCTGGCCGCATTCGGCGTCGATACGGCGGACTTGGTGCCCCGCGCTGTAGTGCCTGCCGCGATCGAGCCGCTCGCGCTCGCCCCGCCGCATTTCGTGCATGGCGGGCTGACTTACGAACTCAATGTCCGGGGCTTCACGCGGCTCCATCCCGAAGTACCTGACCCGATGCGCGGGACCGTGGCCGCGCTCGCCCACCCGGCGGTGATCGCGCATTTAAAGAAGCTGCACGTCACGGCGGTCGAACTGATGCCGATCGTGGCCTGGATCGACGAGCGGCACTTGCCGCCGCTCGGCCTTGTCAATGCCTGGGGCTACAACCCGGTGGCGATGATGGCGCTCGATCCCGGCCTGTGCCCCGGCGGGGTAGCCGAACTGCGCAGCGCCGTCGCCGCGCTCCATGCCGAAGGGATCGGGGTCCTGCTCGATCTCGTCTTCAATCACAGCGGCGAAAGCGATGTGGAAGGCGGCACGATTTCCCTGCGCGGGCTGGACAATGCTGCCTATGCCCACGCGCCGGACGGCTCGCTGATCAACGACACGGGCTGCGGCAATACGCTGGACTTCGCGAATCCCGCCGTCCGGCGCCTTGCCCTCGATGCCATGCGCCATTTCGTCGAGACCTGCGCCGTGGACGGCTTCCGTTTCGACCTCGCCCCGGTGCTGGCGCGAGGGCCTGGGTTCGATCCCGCCGCGCCGATTTTCGCGGAGATCGCGGACGATCCCGTCCTGTCCACGCGTGTCATGATCGCCGAGCCGTGGGATGTTGGACCGGGCGGCTATCAACTCGGCCATTTTCCGCGAAACTGGCTCGAATGGAACGATCGCTTCCGCGACGATGTCCGCCGCTTCTGGAAAGGCGAGGAGGGCATCGGCAAGCTCGCCACCCGGATTGCGGGATCGAGCGACATCTTCGGCCCGGTGTCGCCGGGGTCATCCTGCCGTTCGATCAATTTCTTGGCGGCGCACGACGGCTTCACCCTTGCCGATACCGTATCCTACGAGCATCGCCACAACGAGGCCAACGGCGAGCAGAACCGCGACGGTCACGGCGAAAACTTCAGCTGGAACAACGGTGTGGAGGGCCTGACGGACGATCCGGCGATCCTCGCCGCACGCCGGGCGGATATCAAGGCGCTGCTTGGCACGCTCTTCGCCTCGACTGGTACGATAATGCTGACGGCCGGTGACGAGTTCGGTCGCACCCAGCAAGGCAACAACAATGCCTATTGCCAGGACAATGCCATCGGCTGGGTCGATTGGGAAAACCGGGACGTGGAACTGGAAGATCACACCGCCGCGCTGGCGGCGATCCGCTTGGCCGATCCGTCCCGGTTTGCCCGCCTCTCTGCGGGCTTGCGCTGGCTTAATGGGGAGGGCGCCGACATGTCCGTAGCCGATTGGGAAAGGCCTGACGGCGATTGTCTCGCCTGGGAAGCGGGCAGCCAAAGCGTGACGCTGGACCGTGGAGCACGAACAGCGGTCATTCGTACGGGGCGTGAAGTCTGGACATGATGAGTGGGAGCGGCCGCTCGCTTGGCCGCGTCCCGTGCTCCCCGTCGTGTGCGGCGACATGGCTGAAACGCATCGTGTTGCGTCCTGCATCCTTCGCTTCGTAAAGGGCTTGGTCGGCGGCGCCGAGGCAGCGGGCGGCATGGTCGGCCTCCACTTGCTCGCCGGTACTGACCGTGACGCCGATGCTGACGGTAATCCGTCCGAACGGGCTTGCGGGATGATCGAGGGACAGGCGTTCGACCGCTAGTCGGCAGTTTTCCGCGACGCGCAGCGCGCCGAGAGCATCGGTATCAGGCAGGACCATGATGAATTCTTCGCCGCCGAAACGCCCCACGGCATCGCCTGCCCGGCGGCCCCATCGGCCGATCTCTCCGGCGATGGCGACCAGGCAGCGGTCTCCGGCAAGATGGCCGAAGCAGTCGTTGTAGTCCTTGAAGTAATCGACATCGACGAGCAGCAGGGCCATGCTCGTCCCGTCGCGATGGCTGCGCCGTAACTCCTTGGAAAGCGCATTCGCCAGACCGTTGCGATTGAGCAGCCCGGTCAGAGGATCGGTGCGCAGGGATGACAGGAGCTGCCTGCGGGACTGACGCAGACTTGCCTCGATCCGGGCTTCCCGCGTGATGTTCATCGCGCCGATCAGCAGTTCCGCGACCAGCCCTTCGGCATCGTAAGTCACGCTGAACGTGAGCAGGTAGGTGGCGCCCTGCCAGGAGATCCGCGTATCGGGCAGCGGATCGCCGCGCGCGGCCGATCCGTAGCACCGCTCCAGGATCGGACCCAGCTGGGGAAATGGCGCCAGCACGCTGCATCCGTCGAGCTCCTCTACCGAACGACCGGCGACGGCGGCCATCTGCCGGTTTACGAAGACGACGTGACGGGCGCGATCCAGCACGGCGAGAGCGAAGGGAACGGATTCGAAGTATCGACCGACGACGGGCGCGGGGGCGTATGCATGAGAGGAGCGGTCGTGGCGGTTTTCCGGAAGCACATTGTCGGTATCGTCGTCCGCGCAGACGGCTCTTTCCATGAAATCCACCCTCCTGTTCAATTTTACAAGCGTTCCGGTTCCCCCAACGGCGTTCAAAAGTCATGTAAAGGAATGCAAAATCGTGACGCTTGTAAAACCTTGTAAAACCCGCTGAAGGGCTGCTGCCCGGCGCCGTTTGCGCTGATATGCTTGCCGCGGGGGGCTTTAATGCCGTGGCGAAGCAGAGCGGAGCGCGAATGCGGATTGCAATCCTGGAGGACGATCTGGCCCTTGCCGGCTATGTCGAGAAATCGCTGCTGGAGAGCGGCAACAGCTGCGTCGTATTCGCGGACGGCCGGGACCTCCTGCAACAGTTGCGCCGTGAAACCTTCGACATGCTGATTCTCGACTGGAACGTGCCGGGCATGTCAGGGCTTCAGGTCCTGGACTGGATGCGCGAAAATCTCGACAGCAGGCCGCCCGCGCTCATGCTCACGAGCCGGTCGGCGGAAGAGGACATCGTGGAGGGGCTGTCCGCCGGTGCCGACGACTATGTCATCAAGCCGGTGTCCAGTGCCGTGCTGTTGGCGCGGGTCGCAGCCGTGGCGCGGCGGGCCTATCCGGTCTCTGCGAACCCGGTCGAGACTTTCGGTCCCTATCATTTTGACAGCCGCGCGGAAAAGATCGAACTGCGGGGGGAAGCGGTGGCGGTCACGGCGAAGGAATTCGCGCTGGCCACGCTGCTCTTCCGGAACATGAACCGCGCGCTGTCGCGGGCCTATCTGCTCGAAGCGATCTGGGGCGTGCGGCCGAACCTGCCGACCCGAACGCTTGATGCACATATCTCGAATGTGCGCACCAAGCTCAACTTGCGCCCGGCGAACGGCTTCAAGCTCTCGCCGATCTACTCCTATGGCTATCGTTTGGAAGCCCTGACTTGAACGCCCGTTTCCTCTGCCGCGCATCCCTGTCCGCTTTGCTGCTGGCCGCATCCGCCGGTCTCCGCGCGGAAGCGCCGGAGCACATCAGCTACAGCGTCAACCGCAACGATACGCTCTACGATCTTGCCCGGCGCTATTTCGCCGATCCCGCGAGCTATCCGGCGGTCCAGAAGCTCAACCGGATCGGCAATCCCCGGCGGATACCCGTGGGCCGCGTGCTTAAGATACCCCGTTCGATGCTGCGCCGTGAACCGATCGAGGCCGTCGTTCAGAGCTACCGGGGTTCCGTGCTTGTCGGCGTGCGGGGAGCCTCGGTCGGACTCAGGGTTCGCGAAGGCGACTTGATCGAGACCGGCGCACGGTCCTTCGTTTCGCTGCGGCTGCCGGACAATACGGCCGTCTCCCTTCCACCGGGTAGCCGTGTGCGGGTGGAGCGCCTGCGCCGCACCCTGCTGGCACAATCCGTCGAGCGCCGTTTCGTGGTCCAGAAGGGGCAGGCTTCGGGTATCGTCACGCCGATGAAAGACCCGCACAGCACGTTCGAGTTCCTCACCCCCCGCGCCATCACTTCGGTGCGCGGAACCCGTTTCCGCACGAGCTACGATCCGGCGAGCGGTGCCACGAAAGTTGAAGTGTCCGAAGGCAAAGTCGCGTTTCGAGAGGCGCGGGAGCGGGAGCAGGCCGTCGCGGCGGGGTTCGGCACGAGCGATGCGCTTGCCGCGCCCGTGCCGCTGCTGGCGCCGCCGGACCTTGTCTCGCCGGACAGATCCCAGACCGAAGAGCGGCTGGACTTCGCCGCCCGGCCCGTCGCCGGAGCGGTGCGCTATCGGTTTCAGATCGCCCGCGATGCCGGTTTCCTGGACGTGCTGGACGAAGCCTATGCGCCGACACCGCAGGCGGAATTCCCCGGCCTGCCGCGCGGCATCTACTTCGTGCGCTTGGCCGCCATCGATGACCATGACCTGGAAGGTCTGGCCTCGACCTACAGCTTCGAACGGCGGCTGAACCGGCTGCGGACCAGCCTGGAGGAAAGCCGGGCTGGCCGATACCGGCAGTTCCTGTTCCGCTGGCAGGCGCCGGACGCACCGAATGCCAGTTTCCGCTTCCAGCTGTCCCGCAGTGCCGACGGCTCTGCTCCGCTCGTCGACCAGACCGGCCTGACCGGGGAGGCCTTCGTCATCACCGATCTGGCGGCGGGTAACTACTACTGGCGGGTCATGAGCATCGAGACCGCCGACGGGAATGTCTACACGAAATGGTCGCCCACCAGTGAGCTGCGGGTCGGGACGGCCAAGTGAACCTCGCGGTTCGCCTCAAGACCGAATGGTGGATCATTGCCGTGCTCGTCAGCCTGCTGGCGGTGGTCCTGACACTGGGCAATGCCCTCTCGCGGCTGGACAATGCCGCCTACGACCGATTGCTGCAACTCGATCCGTCGCGCCCGGACGGCCGGATCGCGCTGGTCGAGATCGACGATGCGGCTCTTGCGCAATTCGGGCGCTGGCCCTGGGACCGCAGTGTCCACGCGCAGCTCGTCAAGCGGCTGCGCGAAGGGGCGCCGCAGGCGATCGTCTACGACACGCTCTTCACCGAGCCTGGGACGCCCCAGGGCGATGCCGGGCTGGCCGTAGCGATGGCGCGGGCGGGGAATGTCTTCCTTCCCTTCTTCCTCGGGGCGGGCCCGAAGGTGGTGGAGCCTATCGCCCCCTTGCGCGATGCTGCGCGAGGAACCGGATTCACCGATTTCCTCGTCGATCCCGACGGCGTGATGCGTTCGGCGCCGTCGCCGCTCGGTTCACGGCTTCACCTGATGGACGAAGTTCACGGCAGTCTCGGCAGGAGTGTGCCTGGCCCCGGAGCGGGACGGTTGATCCCCTTTACCTCGGGCAAGCAGTGGCCCCGCGTGTCAGCCGCCGCGCTTCTCGCCGGGAAGGGGCCGGGTGCGGCCTTGCGCGGCAAGGTCGTGATGGTCGGCGTTACGGCTGCCGGGATAGGTCCGCGCTATCCCGTGCCCGGCCGGGGTACGATGTCCGGCCTCGAAATCAATGCCCAGTTCCTGCACGGCCTGCTCGGCAACCTGATGATCGGGAAAGCGGGGGCCGCCGCGCGGATCGGTTTCGCGCTGGTGCCGGTCTGGCTGCTCATGCTGCTGATGGGGCCTTTTCCGCGCCTCTCCCCCGCGCTCGGACTTGCTGCGGGGGCCGCAGGCATTCTCGTGCTCTCCGGACTGTTGCTGCTGATGGGAAGGGTCTGGCTGCCGCCCGCCACGCCGATCCTGGCGCTCTGCGTCGCCTATCCGATCTGGGGATGGCGGCAACTCGCGATCACGCAGCAGTTCATGCACGGCGAACTGCTTCGCCTCGCAACCGATTCCACGATTTTCACGCCGCCCGCGAGGCAAGGCCGCCAGCCGCTGCCTTCGACGATTGCGCTGCTGACCGCCGCGATCGCGAGCAATCGTGACATGAAGCGTTTTGTCGCCGAACGGCTAGACCAGCTGCCGGACGCCACACTCGTCACCGACGGCCACGGCGATATCCTGCTCGCCAGCGCCTCGGCGGGCAGGCTGTTCGGCCCCGAGCATGTCCAGGGCGACGAGCCGGGCAAGGGGGGCGCTCTGCTCACCCGTTTCCGGCAGTCAGGATCGCAGGAGCCGATCCGCTTTCCCGCCGCCCCAACGGCGGAGCCGCTCAGCTTCGATGCGATAACCGAGGACGGCCATTTCTTCACGATCCGCTTCGCCCCCCAGGTTACCGCCGGCGGTGGTTTCGCCGGCTGGATCGTCCAGTTCATGGACGTGAGCGAGGCCAAGGCCGCGCAGCGTCAGCGCGACGATATCCTCGAACTGCTGACCCACGACATGCGATCCCCGCAGGCCTCGATCCTCGCTGTTCTGGAAACCGCTCCGAGCGAGAACATCGCGCCGGAAGAGGCGCGCCGCATCCGCCACTATGCGGAGCGGACGCTGGGCCTTGCCGACGGTTTCGTGCAGCTTGCCCGCGCCGAAAGCCTAGAATATGCGCTGGAGGATGTCGCGCTGGGCGACATGATGATCGACGCCATCGACGATCTCTGGCCGCAGCTCACCGCCAGGTCGATCTCGATCGACACTTGCGGCGAGGATGAGCGCCTGATCGTCCGGGTTGAGCGCTCCCTGGTGACCCGCGCGCTGATCAACCTCCTCGACAATGCAATCAAGTACAGCCCCGTAGGAAGTCGTATCCGCTGTACGGTGGGTCAGGAATCGGATGGCGAACCGCGCGCGTTCTGTGCGATCTCGGACGAAGGACCCGGACTGGAGGAGGCGCATCGCCACCGGCTGTTCGAACGCTTCCATCGCGGACCGCTGGGAGCCGGTCGGCGCATGGACGGGGTCGGACTGGGCCTCAGCTTCGTGCATACCGTCGTGGTACGGCATCGCGGCGAGGTCCGCTGCCTCGGCGAGGCCGGGCGGGGCGCGACGTTCTTGCTGATCCTGCCGCTTGCGGATGGAGCGCCGTCCTGACGAACCTACCGTCCGGCGGTCCCCGCCTCGGTCGCACTGCCCAGTTCTGCCAGGAAGGCTTGGGAAAGCCGATCCTCGCTTCCGGGTTTGCCCCGCCGGACCGGCATCTGTCCGACAAGGCGGTAGAGTTCGCGTCCGGTCGCGCGATCCGAAACGACCAGTGTGTAGACCCGCTGGTCGATGGACCGGGACCGCGTGGGCGATACGAGCCAGGTCTTTTCGTCGGCTCTGCTCTCTGGCGCGAAAAGGCCTGTCCGGCCGGGCAGGAGCGCGTTCGTGAACTGGACGAAGTAATCAGGCTCTTGGGAAGGGGAAAGGCCTCGCGCGGCGAGCCTCTCAAGCAGGGCGGTTCTCGATGCGCGGTCGCCTGAAGCTGCGCCGACAAGTTCGATGCCGCCCGCCTGCGGCATGGTGCCCGTTGTCCGGAGCGCCGCTTTTGGCGGCGATGCACAGGCGGACAGCAGGCCGGCCGATTCCAGCAGTAGCAGCGAAACGGGTAATTTCATTGTCATTTCCGATTCAAGCCTGCGAGGGACGAATGTTCTCGTAGAAAAGCGCGTGGCGCAGAGGCAACTGCCTCGCTCGCGAATTTACACTGCTTTACATCGTTCCTGCGGGTTTTCGCTTATGCTGTGCATGCCGCAGAGACCCGCTGCGGTCACTTCGATCGCGCCGCTGCACTACCCCCGCGCCAGCACGAACACCCCATGTTTGGCGATCGAGGTGCGAAGTGATCCGGGCTCGAACCGGACGCCACCTCCGGCCTCGCTCTATCATTCCTCCCCAGAGCGAGGCCATTTTCTTCTGCGCGCGCAGACCTCGTTCCGTCGTTGGCGGCCGAATGCAAATGTAAATAATTGTCTCCGCTATGGCTCTGCAAGGGACGGCTCGTTAAAGGGGCCGAAGGGCGACGGCTCAGTCTTCCCGACTGCCACCGAGGAGCCGTTGCCCATCCTTTCCCATGGGATGGTTCGCGCGGATCACTTCGTGTCTAGCGCTTGCAGGACAACGGCCATCAGGCTGCGCCGCACTTCCATCATTTCCTCATAATCGTCCGTAGCGATAGGCGGCGCGGTCACCGGCGATAGACGCTGAAGCCTCGCGATCCTGACCCGCGATGCTGCACGTCAGCATTTTCTCCTCGTCCGGGCCTGTTCAGGGCGTTTGCCGGGGTGCCGCGACCATTGCCGTAAGGGCTGCGAGAAATGGAAGAAAAGGGCCTTTCATTGGCCGTCCTCCGCCTGACCCGCCGCGGCGCGGGCGATGGCGAGCGCCTTACGGGCACTCTCCGCAGAGGGCGTATCGGGGGCCAGTTCCAGAGTCCGTTTGAGCAGCGCGGCGGCGCGACGATTGTCATGCACGCGGCCGTTTCCGGTCTGATACGCCCTGCCGAGGGTAAAACAGCTTTCGGCCTCGCCAAGCTCGCAGGCTTTCTCGAACAGGCCCAGCGACCGCTGGCGGTCCTTGCGGGTGCCGCGCCCGTCGTCGACCATCATTGCCAGATTGCCGCAGGCGCTGGCGTCATCCACTTTGCAGGCCTGTTCGAACAGCGAAACGGCGCGGCGATAGTCTCGCCGCATCCCGAGCCCGTCGCGGTAAAGCACGCCGAGATTGTAGCAGGCGTGCTGATCGTCCCGGTCGCAGGCCTGCCTGAACAGGTCGGCCGCCCGGGGCTGGTCGCGCGGCACACCCTTGCCCAGCGAATAGGATGCGCCGAGATTGGCGCAACCGGCCCTGCTGCCCGCATCGCAGGCCTGGGTGAACAGGGCCGTGGCATAAGCTTCGTCCCGATCGACGCCGTCGCCGTTCACATAGGCAAGGCCGAGGTTAGAACAGCCCGTCGGTTCGCCGCCGGTGCAGGCGAGGGCATAGTACGATGCGGCGTGTTCGGGCGATCGCTCCACGCCTTGCCCGCTGCCATAGGCGAGACCGGCCATCGTGCAGCCCTTCAGGTTGCCGAGATGGCATCCCTTCGCGAAAAACGGCGTCGCGCGGGTCTGGTCCTGCGGGACGCCGTCACCTTCGGCATGGATGGTGCCGAGCCGGAAACAGGCATCGGCGTCGTCCTGCGCACATTGCGCCGTGAGATCGCCGACGAGATCGGCCTTTTCGTCAATCTTGGCCACATGTCCGCTCAGCACTTCCGCAGGCGCCGCGCCGATCAGCCACGGTGCCGCGAGTGCGAGGACGACGTGCCGGAATGCGCCTTTCATCGGGCGGTACATGCCGGATCGAGGCAGGGGAATCCCGCCTCGCCTTCCTCGTCCCTGGAAATGCGGCTTGCGCGGAAGCGCAGGGCCTGCGGCGTGGCCTCGATGACTTCGATCCCGATATCCAGGATGCGAACATCCTTCTGCGTCAGCGGGAACCGCATTTCCTGGGCACTACTGGCGCGGGCAAGATCGCCGATGCCGTAGCCGCGCCGTTCGAACACCATCTCGCCGTCCTCGATGCCGATATAGGCGATGTCGTAGATGGTTCCGCTTTCGTCGACGTCGTAGTTACCGGCCTCGGGCAAGTGTGTGCCCTTGGCATAGTCGCGCGGCGGCACGACGGCATTGCCTGCCGCCGTGATTTGCCGAGTGCCGAATGTCTCCGGCGCGGGGGCGGTCGAACGGATGACCGGCACCTTTGGATCGGCGCGCATCCTCTCGTGGACGGCGCGGGGACTTTCCGAAGCGTCGGTATCGGCGATCAGCGCTTCGGCGAAGGCGACTTCATCGATGGCGATTGGAAAGCCGCCGGTTGCGGGGGGATCGGAGGCGCAGACGAAGTCCAGCTGCGCTTCGCCGAGCGTACCGGAGCCGACCGGTTCGGGATCGTCAGAAGCCAGCGCGGCTTCGTCGAGGCGTTCGTCGCGCCGACCGTAGCGCATGACCATATCCCAGTTTTCGGTTCGTGCACGGCAGTCGGTGCGCATGTAGGCACGGATCGAGGCGGCGGGGTTTCCCTCTTCGCGCAGGACCTGGCTGGCCTCGTAGCGAACGGTATCGCCATCTCGCTGTATCGATTCCACATCCACGAACAGCACTTTGTCGGCGCCTTGCGCGACGTACCACCATTGGGAGGAGCGCGCTTCGGCGTGGAAGGACAGGGATGCCGCGAGGCATGTGGAGAAAGCACAGGCTGGTATCGCTACCCATGGCTTCATCGGAGTTCTCCGGTTCTGAGCAGAAGGATAGTCACGTGCCGCTCGCCGCCACGCGCTAATCTTGGGTTGGGTCCGACGAGCCAAAGGCCGGATCGATCCATGCCGAGCCCACGACCAACCGCCTCACTGCGTTCATCGAGCAACTCCATCATGAAGGCTGCGCTTTCTCAAACGGTTGGTACGGCGTTTCCTGCATGCAAAGTCTTCGCCCTTTATGTACTGCCATCCGGCTAAGGTGCGGGGCAAGGGATCGCGCGATGCAATCAGCACATGCGAGATGCCAGAAAAGCCCTCGTTCGAGAAATGGCGCTACGGGGTTACGGCTATGCCTCATGGTCTCTTAGATGACGAGCCGGCTGCGCTCGAGTCAGGGATGCGATCCTTCATTTCTCATGGTGATTCGGACGTTTGCTGTGGAAAAGTTGGGTGCGGATCCTCTTCGGATAGGCCTTGCAGTGCCCTGTACACCGGTTCTCTGCGGGTTCCGCGATTTTCGCGCGTACTGCGTTGACAAGAAATGTCGGAAACCGTAGTTGCACGGGCCTAGGCCGCAGCCGGAGACGTGGGTGAGTGGCTGAAACCAGCGGTTTGCTAAACCGTCGTACTCTTAAGGGGGTACCGAGGGTTCGAATCCCTCCGTCTCCGCCATGGCTGCACAGGCTCCTGTGCTTTCAAGGCTTAGGTTTCAGCCCATTCCCATATCTGTGTTCGTATAAAGTTTTAGGCTTCATACGGCCAGATATGGGTTCGGCGGCCTTTTGCGCCTAGAGGCAGAAGCGGTCTGTCGGGCGCCTGGCGATGGACACATCTTTCCATTCATTCGATATCGGCTTCGTCGAATGTGCCGTTTTCCCGTGATCCTTGCGCGGATTTCGACCCAGGCTTTCGCAAGGCTGTCGAACTTGTCCGGCAGCGGCGATCGGAATTCCCGACCGATAGTTGGTTTGTAATTTTATTACGTAAATTTGTCCTTTAAACTTCGCTGGGTTAATCTAAGGCGGGCGGCTTGGGTATCGGCGGTTCTCAAGGGGCCAGAATCTTGGTTGAACGGATGAGTTCGGTAGGAACGTGCGTCAGCGGTGCGGGGCTGCTCCGGTGAACGTCTACCGCAGCAACAGGCGCGTGCTGGCCGCCAGTCTCGTGGGTACGGCGGTCGAGTTCTACGACTTCTACATCTATGCGACTGCGGCGGCGCTGGTGTTCGGCCCGCTGTTCTTTCCGGCAGAATCCGCTTCGGTGCAGCGCCTTGCCGCTTATGCCAGCTTCGCCATCGCCTTCATCGCGCGGCCAGTGGGCGCCACCCTGTTCGGCCATTTCGGCGATCGGGTCGGGCGCAAGTCCACGCTCGTCGCCTCGTTGCTGCTGATGGGCGGGGCGACCGTCATTATCGGCCTGCTGCCCACTTACGAGAGCATCGGCTGGCTTGCTCCGCTGCTGCTGTGCCTGATGCGTTTCTCGCAAGGGCTGGGTCTCGGTGGCGAGTGGGGCGGTGCCGCGCTCCTGGCGGTGGAGAACGCGCCACCGGGCTGGCGCGCGCGCTTCGGGATGTTCCCGCAGCTCGGCGCGCCCGTGGGATTCCTGGCCGCCAACGGGCTGTTCCTGATCTTCAGCGTGACCCTGAGTGATGCGGACTTTCTTGCCTGGGGCTGGCGCATTCCCTTCCTCCTGAGTTCCGTGCTGGTTGGCCTCGGCCTGTGGATTCGCCTCAAGCTGGAGGAAACCCCGGCTTTCGAAGCCGTGCTGGACAATGCGCCGCCCAAGTCGATCCCGATCGTCGAGCTGTTCCGTACCCACATTCGCCAGACGCTGGCGGGCACTTTTGCGGTGATCGCCTGCTTTGCGATCTACTACCTCACCACCACGTTCGCGCTCGGCTACGGCACCCAGACTCTCGGCTACGACCGCCAGAGCTTCCTCGGCGTGCAGCTTTTTGCGATACTGTTCATGGCGCTGGGCATCGTAATCGCTGGCTATGCCTCCGATCGCTGGTCTTCGCGGACGGTGCTGATCGCAGGCTGCGTGGGGGCGGTGGTTGTCGGGCTGCTGATGGGGCCGATGTTCGCGGCAGGTTCGCTTGGGATCATCGCCGCCTTCCTGTGTCTCGGCCTGTTCACGATGGGTTTCGTCTACGGCCCAATCGCCTCGCTATTGCCGCAATTGTTCGACGCGCGGGTTCGCTATACCGGCTCGTCTATCGCCTTCAACGTCGGCGGGATCTTCGGCGGCGGCTTTGCTCCGGCGATTGCCCAGACCCTCGCGGACGAAGGCGGGGTGCTTTATGTCGGCGCCTATATCTCGGTGGCAGCGGTGCTCAGCCTCGTCGGCCTGTTGTCGATCCGCAGGGATACCGAGGCCCGGTTCGTCTAGGAGTCAAACGAGACCCCGCAGCCATTGACCGCCACGCTTCAAAGTATAGAGCATGGTGGAACAAATGGAGTATCGTCCCGCAAAGTGGGTCGAACTGGGGAAGATTCCAATGATGACGGACAAGCCCGAAGTTGAGGTCAAGGGCACGCAGACGTTGATGCGAGCGCTCGACATCATGGACGAAGTGATCGGCGGCCCGATCCGCGCCGCCGATCTCGCCCGCAAGCTGGGTATGAGCAAGACCACCGCCCACCGCCTGGTGCAGGCATTGAAATCGCGCGGTTATCTTTCGGTGACCAACGATGGTTTCGGGCTAGGTCCCAAGTTGCTCGAACTCGGCGTCATGGCGACCGAGCAGATCGATTTCGTGCGCGTAGCGCGGCCGTTCATGGAAAAGCTGTCCGACGAGACGGGCTTCTGCGTCTTCGTGGGCAAGCGCGAGGACGACTGGTCCCGCCATCTCGATCGCGTGACTGGTCGCCAGCGCCTGCGCGTGGCGACCGCGCCCGGCGATCGCCGGCCGATCGCCGAGACCGGCCTCGGGAAGGCCCTGCTGCTCGACGAAGACGAGGCGGTCTGGGAAGAGCTTTACCGCGCCGCGAGCGGGGGACCCAATGGCGGCAAGGTTCCGGCCAAGGCGATCAAGGAATACGTGGCGCTGATGCGTGAGCACAAGGCGCGAGGCTATGTGCTGCATGACAGCGAGCTGGGCGACGGCGTGCGCTCGCTGGCCGTGCCGATCCGCGATGCCCGGCGCCAGATCTGCATCGCCATTTCTATCGCCAGCGCGGCGCACTACCTGACCGACGATATCATCGACGATCTGGTGGCGGCGATCGTCGCCACGGCGGACAAGATCGGCGAAGCCGTGGGCTATCGCGCGCCGCGCGGGTAATTCGCGTGGTCCCGGATCAAGCTCAGGAAGACGAGGGCCTGCGGGTCAATCCGGCATCGCGGTTCGCGCCTTCCTGCTCGACCAGCGGATTACGGCCCCAGAGCTGGTCGTAATGCCAGCCTGAGAGGTCTTCGACCACGGCCTGTGCCTCGGCGCTAGTCGGGGTGCGGGCGCCGGAGCGCAAATGCTCGATCTCGCGCATCAGCACGGCGTGGGTCGCGGGAGAGAGGCGGAAGCGCAGCGAGACGATCACGCCGAACACCAGCATGCCCACGGTGCCGATCCCCAGCAGCAGGGCGATGGTGCTGATTGCCCCGTCTGACTGTTGCACCGCTCCGGAAACGAATCCGCCCGCCTGCATCACGAAGCCCACGCCCGCCACCGCTGCGGCCTGGGTCGCCTTGCGCACGAAAGTCATGACACCGGCGAAGCTGCCTTCGCGGCGGCTGCCGGTGACGATCTCGTCGACGTCGGCCATGTAGTTGTATGTCGCCCACGGGATGTAGTTGAGCGCGCCGCGTCCCAGGCCTGCCAGCACGATCGGCAGCCAGATCATGTGGCTGGCGGCGGTGATGCCGAACGCCCAGAGGCCGATCAGGGTGAGTGCGCCCGCCCCAAAGCTGGCGGCGGCGATCTGGTAGGCGCGGCTGGGCGAGGCGCGTAGGGCCATGTTAATGGCGATGATGACCGCCAGGAACTGGACGATGTACATCGTCCCCAGCAAGCCCGATGCCACCGCGGTCGTTCCTGCCAGCGCGAAGATCACGAAGAAGGTGAAGGCGGCGTTGAACACGTCCTGGCTGATGTAGCCGCCCAGATACATGCCCAGATGCAGGCGGAAGGCGCGGATGCGCATTGTCGAGAACAGGTTGCGGTAGAGCGCCTTCAGCGCCTCCAGCGGTCCGGCCGTGTGGCGCTGTTCGGGTGGGAGCGGAATGCCGCCGGGGCCGTGGCGCTCCCAGCTGAACAGGTAGAGCATGGCCGCCGTCACCATGAACAGCGCGGCGAAGATAAGGCCCATGTAGAAAAAGGTGTCGGCACTGTCGCGGCCCAGCGCCTCGATCAGCCAGAGCGGCAGGAAGCCTGCCAGGATCGCCGAGGCCTGCCCGAACAGGATGCGCCAGCCCGCGAACTTGGCCTTGGTACTGTAGTCGCTCGACATTTCGGCTGCGAGCGTCTCGAATGGGATGATCTCCATCGCGTAGATCAATTCGAACAATACGTAGCTGACGAGGTAGTACCAGAAACTCTGCCCCGGCAGCCACATGAGGCCGAAGCTGGGCAGCAGCGGGATCGCGGCAAGGATGAAGAAGCGTCGCCGTCCGAACCGTCGGCCGAGCGCGGTCGTGCCGAAGTGGTCGGAGATATAGCCGATCATTGGCGAGGCGAAGGCGTCCAGCACGCGGGCCACGGCGAAGATTGTGGCGGCCTGCCCGGCGGAAAGCCCGCAGAACTGAGTGTAGAAGATCAGGACCCAGCCCGAGATGACCGCCATCGATCCGGCCCCGAGCACATCGTTGGAGCCGTAAGCGAGGTAGTTTCGCAGGCGTACGGGACGCGCGGCCGTCTTCTGGCTTTCGGGCACTACAGGATCCTTCACCGTCTTGTTCTTTGCCGGACCTGCCTGTTTGGGCGACCCGGTTGGATTACGATTATTAAGTCGGAGTAATTGACTTGTCAGCAGGTATGAAGCGGATCGCCTCGATCATGACGGCGGGATCGCCGGCTTCGAGCGTGATCTCGTGCCGGCCTGCGCCGAGCGTACCGCTCAGGGGGCGAGCGATGCGGTTGTCCAGCACGGCCAAGGCCCAGTTGCGGTCGCCGGTGCGGCGGGGCAGTTCCAGCGTCTCGGCCTTGCCGTCGATGCGGACGGTCAGGCGCAGAATGCCATCGTTGTCGGCAGAATAGAGTGGCAGCAGGTCGATCACCGCCTGCCAGTTTCCGGCGGGCAGGGTGATCGCTGCCCGCGCGGGAGCGGAAGGCGCGCCGGCACCGAGCAGCGAGCCGCTGGGGCCTAGCCCTTCGATCCGCCGCCAGCCTCTTGCGGGCAGGAACTGGTCGGGGCGCAGGAGCGGCGCTGCGGTGGACGGCGACGGCGCGGCTGCGGAAGGCGCCAGATCCGGTATCGAGGCCGGAGCGGGCACGACCGGCAGGCTCTGCCGGAAGCTGCGCCATTGGCCGTCTGCAGGCTCCACCGCCATGATTCCGCGCCATCTCCCGCCTGCGATCTCGCGGTTGTAGCGGCGGGTCAGTGCGGTCAACATGCCGTCCGCTTCGGCGGCGATGCGGGCGCGGCGCCAGCTTTCCGCCGGATCGCGGTCGCGCAGGACATCGTGGGCCTCGGCGGCGAAGAAGCGCCGGTTGGCGGCGGCCGAAGCGGAAACCGGATAGTCCAGCAGTTCGAAGAAGCTGTCTCGACGGTCCGCCGGGACCAGCGGGCGCAGTTCGGCGAGGCGCTGCTCCATCGCGGCAAATCCGGCAAGGCGTTCGTCGGCCTCGGCGATGGAGAGCGGACTGGCATGGGGCTTCTCGCCCGGCAGATACCATTGGAGGTGTTCGGGACGGCGCGCGAAGTTGAGGCGGTAATAGTCGCCGAGAATCGCCGCAGCCGCCGTGCCGGTGCCTTTGCCGAGGGCCTGTTCGGCCCATTGCCGCGTCCATGCCTTGGTGGACTGGCCGCGCGTTCCCTCGATATCCCAGGCGAGGCTGACGAAATAGTCGATCGCGAGTTCGGCAGGCTTGATGTCGCCGACATTGGCGATCCACATCCGGCGCGCGCCCTTGTCCCAGGCACGACCCATCTCCTCGCGGATCAAAGCAGGCGGCGTGGTCGAGAGCCAGAGATAGGACAGCGGCGCGCCGAGATAGGAGAGGTGATAATAGACGCCGTTCCCACCGCTGCGTGCGCGTTCGGCGGGATCCGGGAAGTGGCGGATGTAGCCGAAGTTGTCGTCGGTCCACATCAGGGTCACGTCGTCCGGCACTTTCAGTCCGGCGCGGTAGATGTCTAGCACTTCCTTGTAGGGCGTGAAGACTTGCGGCGCCTGCGGAATGCCGGCCTCCCGCAGCATGGCGCGCTGGTCGGCGAAGACCTGTTCCAGCGTGCGGCGGCGCTCCTCGCCGGTCTTCGGGCCAATCATACCGCTGTCGTGGATACCGCGCAGGCCGAGCGTCCAGATCGTCTCGTGGGCGGCATTGCTGGCCACCCGCTCACGCCAGTATGCGCGGATGCCATTGCGGTTGGTCAGATAGTTGAAGTCCTCCGCCTTGCCGGACCACTCGCCGACATTGTTGCGCAGCATCGGTTCGGCATGGCTGGTGCCCATGACGATCCCGTAGCGCTCCGCCAACGCGGCGTTGGCGGGATCGGCATTGAAGGCGCGGCTGGCCTTGTGCATGGCGGGCCAAAGGGTGTTTGCCCGCAGCCGCAGCAGAAGGTCGAAGACTTTCGTGTAGGTCTTCCGGCCCGGCGCGGGCTCATCGGGAAACGTGCCTTGCGCCCAGGGGACGAGGCCCCAGTCCTCGTCATTGATGAAGATCCCGCGATATTTCACGGAAGGCGGGCCGAAGCGCTGCGTCCCGGCCGAGACATAGAGACTGTCGTGATGCTCGGGCGGAACATCCGCCCACCAGTGCCACGGCGAGACGCCGATAGCGCGGGACAGTTCGTAAGCGCCGTAAGCCGTGCCTCGCCGGTCGCTGCCGACCACGACCAGCGCGTGCTTCACGCCCGGTGCCGGATGGGGCACGGCGGCGATGAGGAAGCTTTCCCAGGCTCCGCGCAGTTTCACGGCGTCGATCCGGCCCGCTGCGACGAGCCGGTCGATTGCGGGATTGCGGCCCAGCGTGCCGATCCAGACCTGCATGTCCGAATCGGCTTTCGCGCCGGTCACCGAGGCGATATCGCCGCGCAAGTCCTCGGCGGCGATGCGGACCACGTCGTGATCTTCGGCAGCCGTGACGATTTGCGCGGCGCGGCCATCCTTCGCGAGAACGAAGTCGCCACTTGCAGGCTCGAAATGCAGCCAGGAAGGAGCGGCGGCCTGTGCCGGATCGGGGAGTGCAAGACCCGCTGCCAGCAAAAGGAACGCCGCTCCCCGCATCGTCAGATATAGGTCCGTAGGAACTCGGCCAGCGCGCAGATGGCGAGGCTCTGGCCATAGGGCATCGAGGTGAGCGCGATGTCCTTGTAGAACTGCAGCGTATCGCCCATCGCGGTGCCGAAGCTGACTTGCTGAAGCTCGCCCGCGGCGTCGATATTAGCGAGCACGCCGCGCACCGCCCGGATCCCCACTGCCTCGTATTCGCGCGGCAGGTAGCCCTTGCGGACGGCTTTCAGGATGCCATAGGCGAAGCCCGCCGTGGCCGAGGCTTCGAGGTAGCTCGTCGGATCGTCGATCAGGGTGTGCCACAGGCCGGTTTCGGCGTCCTGCGTGGCGGCAAGCGTGCGGACCTGTGCGGCCAGCGTGTCGACCAGGAACGAGCGGAAAGCATCGCCCGGTTCGAGATCGAGCAGCTCGATGATCTCGGGAATGGCGATCGTCACCCAGCAATTGCCGCGCGCCCAGAGCGCTTCGGCAAAGTTGTGGCGACCGTTGAAGTCCCAGCCATGGAACCACAGGCCGGTCTTCTTGTCAGCCAGATACTTGATGTGGACGAGGAACTGGCGCTTGGCTTCCTCGATATACTGCGGGCGGTCCAGCAGCAGGCCGATCTTGGCGAGCGGCAGCACGCTCATCATCAGTGTGTCGTCCCAGAGTTCGCCAGGATTCTCGTCGTTGTAGACGATGTGCTGGAAGCCGCCTTCCTCGGTCTTGGGCAAGCCGTCCGGCGCCATCAGCCACTCGGCCCAGGTGTCGAGATAGGGGATGTAGCTGGGATCGCCGTCCAGTTCGTAAAGGTAGGCGAGGGTAATGAAAGGGGCCACCGTGTTGATGTTCTTGGTGGGGGTCCCTTCCGCGAAGCGATCCTCGAACCACTGGCGGATGATGTTCAGCGCGGTCTCGTCGCCGGTCTGCTCGAAATAGCGCCACATGCCGAACAGGCCGACGCCGTGGGTCCATTCCCATCCGGCCCAGCCCTTGGTGTCGATCACGCGGCCGTCTTCGAGGTGCAGCAGGAACTCGCCGGTCTCGTCCTTGATATGGACGAGGTTGTGCATCAGCTTGCCGATGGCGTCGGTGACTTCCACGCGCGGAATGTCGTGCGTAAGCGCAGCCAATTAAGGTCTCCTGGTCATGGTTCTGGAGGCGCTCGCGGAGCGCCGAATAGGGTGGTGGCGGCTCATTTGAGCTCTGCCGGGATCTGCGGGGCGGGCACCGTCTTCACGGGAACGCCGCCTTTGACGTTGTGCAGGGTTACGAGTTTCACCGCTTCCAGCGCATCGCCGGGCGCGCCGTCGCTGGTTACGGCCAGCGCCACGTGGTTGGTGCCGTGGTGATCGAGGATACCCTCGGGGATCGGGAACACGCGCTGCGGGCCGATATGGGCGATGAACTGGCCCATATTCCAGCCGTTGACGAAGATCAGCACGCGGTATTTCGCGGCCGAGCGCGGCGTCTCTGTATCGCCGAAGGCAAGCGCGATGGTGGCGTCCTGCCCCTTGGGTACGGCCAGATCGAACCGGTTGCGATACCATGTCGTGCCCGGCTCCGCACTGGCGGCGGGCACTTGCGCGGCAGACCACCGGCTGTCGTCGAACAGGGGCAGATGCCAGCCCATCCGCTCGCCATAAAGACCGCCGTTATTGGCGGGGCCGCGCACGGGATCGGCAATGGCCTCGCCGCCGCGCTGGCCCTGGATCTTCCAAGCGATCGGCACCGCGAAGCTGCGCCCGCCGGGCTGCGAGATCGAGGCGGAGATCAGCCCGCGCGCTTCCTTGTGGAAGTCGTCGGAATCGAGGTCCCAGTTATGGCCGTTGTTGCGGACCATGACCGAAAGGACATGGCTGCCGCCCGCCTGCGCCTCGGGCGGCAGGTCCAGCGTGACGGTGCCGGTGGTGATCGGGCGGGGGAGGCCGCTCGGCGTCTCGGCCTGACCTATGAACTTGCCGTCCAGCCAGGCCTGCACCAGCCCCGAGCCGCCCGCGCCGTAGAACAGCGAGACGGTTTTGGCGCTGGATGCGCCTTCGAACTTGCCGCGATACCAGACGTCGCCCTCGTGGAAACCATAGGCGTCCATCGCCATGTTCGGCTGGCCGTCCGGGCGCTGGGTGATCGTGGCATTGGGGCGATTGCCGCCCATGGCCTGCCATGTGCTGTCGTCGAACTTCGGATCGGCCTCCGGCGATCCCTTGGCCACGCGCCAGCCGGTGAGGGCCGGAAGCGCGAACGGAGCGGGGCCGGGCAAGAGCGCGGTGGAGGCGAGGCTGCCTAGAGTAGATGCCTTGGCAGGGACACGCGCGCCGTTCCACGTCAGCGCGCGGACGGTGCCGGGCACCCAGACTTCGAGTTCGCCCGCCTCGCCGGTGTCGCCAGTCAGCGCCAGCGCGCCGGACCCCAGCGAAGCGTGACGGACCAGCTGCGGACCGCGCACCAGAACGGGACCGTTCGCGGTGTCGACGCGGGTGTAGCGGGTGCCTTCGGCCTCGTCGGCAAGGATCAGGATCAGGTCCCCGCGTCCGCCGCCGGTCAGGCGCAGGACAGTGCGGCCTGTGTGGGTGTAGGTGACTTTGAGGTCGCCCTTTGTGTAGTCGAAGGCGGTTTGTGCCCTGCCTTCCAGAACCGTGGCTTTCGGGGCCGAGGCATAGCGCAGGACGGTTTCGCCCGGCTCCCCGGCACGGCCGTAGAGCAGCAACAGGTCGGCGTTTCCAGCCTTGGACGCGGATTGCAGTTCGGAGGTCGAATAGACCAGCCGCTGTCCGCCAAGGTTCACCCCGGCGACCAGCCACTTGGCATCGAAGCCATTGAGCCGCAGCGGGAATGCATAGCGCCCGTCGGGCAGCGCGGCGGTGACAGTGAAGCTGTCGTCGGTCTGCCCGTTCGATGGCTTGTGCGCCACCAGCAGAAAGCGCGCATCGGTCTCCTGGCTCTTGTTGTGGTACACCTGAATATTGGGAGAGGAGACCTCAGGCGCGCCCGCCGGGATCATGCCCGCAAGGTCCGGGACCGAGGCGATCAATCCGCCGAGCTGCTTCATCTCCAGTGCCTTTTCGCGCAGGGTCCGCGCCTCGGAAATGGCGGCGCCATAGTCGTAGCTGGTGAAAACCACCGGCGCGGGCAGCCAGCCCCAGCTGGTGCCGCCGTAGGTCATGTAGAAGCTCTGGATACTGATACCGTTGGCCAGATTGGTGCCGTAGAATACCCGCTGGAACCGCTTTCCGCGCTGGACCGCGTTGCACCCGTAGCCGCCGTTGGATCCCCAGTAATCGAACCAGCCGCCGCCGAATTCGGCGAGGAATCCCGGCGTCTTCGGCGAAGCGGAGGCACCTCCCTTGGCCCCGCCGCTTCCGTAGAAGCCCCAGTCCGGCGCGGCCACGCTGCGCGTCGGCTTGCCTTCCACGGTGCAGGTGCCGCCGGGATAGCCATCGAAGGCGTACATGTCGTTGGGGCCATGGACGACCTTGTGTACGGGAGAGCCTTCCGGCACCCAATAGCCGTTACGGCCCTGATCGTTGTGAAAGATCGGTACGGTAATGCCGTCGGCGCGGGCCTTGGCGTAGAGGTGGTCCATGTAGCGGCGCTGCGCGGGCGTGGTCAGCGCCAGTTCGTTCTCGATCTGGTGGAGGATGACGGATCCCTTACGCCCTTTGCCGTCGCCGTTGATCTGGTGGCGCGCGATGATCGCGTTGATCTGGGTCAGCCATTCGTCGGCGGCCGCCAGATATTCGGGATCGTCGGTGCGGGCGCGGGCCTTCTGGTTGACCAGCCAGCCCGGAAAGCCGCCGCGCGACAGTTCCGCGTTCACATAAGGCCCGGCGCGGGTCATGACCCAGAGGCCCTCTTCTTCTGCCATCGTCAGCAGGCGGTCGAGGTCGCGAATGCCGCTGAAATCGTAGACGCCCTGCTTGGGCGAATGGTAGCCCCAGTCGAAATAGAGCGCGACGGTGTTGAACCCGCTGGCCTTCATCTTCTGCAGCACGTCGCGCCAAAGATCGGGGCTGGGGAGGCGGAACGGATGGAACTCGCCCGACCAGATCACTTGCCGCTTGCCGTCGATCATCAGTGAGCGCGCATCGAACGAGACGCGGCCAAAAGTCTGGACCGGGGCGGAAAGGTCGGTGGTCGGCTTCGCATCCTGCGCCAGCGCGGGCAGGGGAGCAGCGGAAAGCAGCAGGGCCGTCAGGAACGTGCGTTTCATCGGGTCAGTCCATGTGGAACAGCAGCGGGAGCGGCCATTCGACCGGCCGGTTGCCCGGCTCCACTTCCATGAGCGGCGCCATATAATCCCACCAGCGGCGCATCACCGGATGATCGGGCAGGGTCTCGCGGCTGTTCTGCGGCAGCAGGCGCAGTACCGCGAAGAGAGCAAGACTGTCCTCGTCCAGAAAGATCGAGTAATCGCGGATGCCCGCTTCGGTCAGTAGGGCGGAGAGTTCCGGCCAGATCGCGTCGTGCCGACGGCGGTATTCCTCGACCGTGCCGGGCTTTAACTGCATCCTGAAGGCGTGGATGGATCCCGCTCCAATATCCGGCACGCCAGCTCTCCCATTTGTTCCATTATATGGATATCAATACCGATATTTGGTAACCTGTCCTCTCGCTTCCGTCAATCGAGATTCTGGCGCCATTCGTCCTTAGCTTCCTTCCGGTTTGTTTTCCTCCAGCGGCAGGCTTGGCGCGATCGTCAGGGTCTCGGGCAGAGGCGGGTGGGCGGGGTCGAAGTCGCGGACCGTGACGTAAGGCGCGAGTTCGGGAATCTCTTCGGCCACCTGGCGGGCGATGGCGGCGGCGTAAAGCCAGGCGCCGTAGTTGTCGTTATGGGTCCGGTCCTTGCCGTTCTCCGCAAAGGCACGCGGGGAAATGTCCGGTCCCAGTGCCTGCATGATCGCGATACTGTCACGGTTGAGATCGATGAGCGGCACGTTCTCTTCGGCAGCGACCTTGCGGACGGCTTCGGCATAGGCGCCGAGCGTATCCTTGATCTTTCCGCTCGCGTCGAAGTTGCGGCGCTCGGGCGACGTTACCAGCACGGGATGAACCCCGCACCGACGCGCTTCGGCGATGGTGCTGCGCAAGTAAGCGGGATATGTCAGTTCGGGATCGAGATAGGTCATCGGCCATTCGGCCTTCTGGTCATTATGACCGAACTGAATGAACAGCCAGTCGCCCGCGTGCACCTGGGTCAGCAGCTTGGAGAAGCGGAGCTGGGCGATGAAGGACTTCATCGTCGCGCCCGACTTGGCGTGGTTGGCGACGACTACGCGGTCGTCCAGCATGGCGGGAAGCATCTGGCCCCAACTGGCGAAAGGTTCGCTGTACTGGTCCGCTACGGTCGAATCGCCTGCCAGGAACAGACGCGGGGCAGTCGCAGGCTCGATATGAATGGCCGAGACGCGCGGTTGGCCTAGGAATTCCAGAGTCAGCTTGTCGTCCCAGCTGAAGCTGGCGAGATCGCGCTCGTCAAGCAGCACGGTGCCGCCGAACCGCGGAGCATTGGCAGGCTGGGCAGGCAGGCGGGCATCGCGCACGTCGACGAGGAAGCTGCGCTTCACCGTCTGTCCGCGCCGGGTGGCGACATCGCGCAGGAACAGCCGGCGGCTCTCGGCCTTGACGGTCGTTCGACCTGCGGCGTGCCTGTCGCCCAAGGTCAGCGTCACGCGGTACATGCCTTCCGGCAAGGCGATCGAATAGAGAAAGCCGCCCGAGGCATCGCGCTTTTCGATGCCGCTGCCGCCGGGGCGGTAGTTTGGCATTTCCTCGGGCAGCTTGCCGGCCAGATCGATATCGATCGCAGGCGGCGCGACCGGAGCGCTCGCGGCGAAGGCCAGGGCGAGCGCCGAACTCAGGGGCATTTCGGATCATCCTCTCTTGGGACATCTGCCGGAATTATCGCTTCGACATGTCCCATATCACGGTGTGTTGCAGCATATATCGGGAAGCGGCGGAGTCAATCACCGCCTGCCGATCGAAGTGAGACGGGCCGGTGCCGGTCTTCGTGGAAATTTCGAGTGAGGACGGATTCGAAGCGATTTTGACTGGAACTGAGCGGAAATGCGGTATATTGCAGAACTCAATCCCACATAGTGGGCAATCTTCGAAAAGAACAGAAATTGGGAGTGAGGAAATGAGAAGGGCTTTCTCGAAATCCGTCATGTGCAGCCGTGCTTCGGTTCCCGCGCTGATCGCCGCATGTCTTATTGCAATGCCGCAAGCGGCGTACGCGCAGGATGGGGCCGCCGACAGCGCCGCGCAGGAAAGCAGTTCGCCCAGTCCTTCCGAGATCATCGTCACCGGTTTTCGCGCTTCTCTGAATGCGGCGCTTGCCGACAAGCGCGTCGAAACCGCCGCGATCGACACCATCAAGGCCGAGGACCTCGGCAAGTTCCCCGATTCCAATCTGGCGGAATCGATGCAGCGGATTCCCGGGGTGGCGCTTCAGCGCGGTGACGGCGGCGAAGGCAAGAACATCTCGGTGCGCGGCCTCGGCGCCGACTTCACCCGCGTGCGCATCAACGGTATGGAAGCCGCGGCGCAAACCGGCGGTTCCGACATCTACGGCGCGGGCAACAACGGTCGCAGTTTCGACTTCAACGTGTTCCCGACCGAAATCTTCTCGGCCCTGACCGTGCGCAAGACGCCTTCGGCTGATGTCGAGGAAGGCTCGCTGGGCGCCACCGTGGACCTCAGCGCACCAAAGCCGATGGACCAGAACAAGGACTTCGTGCTCTCCGCCACCGGGCGCGGCGTGTGGAACGAACTGTCGAAGAAAGTCGATCCGCGCGCTTCGTTGCTCGTGTCCAAGCAGTTCGGGGACAGCGGCTTCGGCATTCTCGGCTCGCTGGCCTATCAGCGCCGCCATACCCGCGAAGTTGGCTATTCGGCGGTGGATATCCTTTCCGCCAACCAGAACGGCATGTTCTGCTCGCCGCTGGGCTTCACCCCCCAGAACCCGGCGAACAGCGCCACGACCGGTGCCAGCGCGGCGAACTGCTCGACCGGCAATCCGCGCACCAGCGACCCGGCGGCCTTCCAGACTGTCTACGATACCCGCCGCGACGACCTGCCGAACACGCCCGGCAGCGGCGCCTTCTTCCCGCGCATACCGCGCTACCTGAATTCGGCGCAGACGCAGGAGCGCATCGGCGGTACGCTGACCCTGCAATACAAGCCGGACGACGATACCGACATCTCGCTGGACCTGCTCTACTCGCGCTTCAACGTCACCCGTGACGACAACTATATCGAGGCGATCTCGTTCGGCCGCTCGGCGTCGAACCAGGGCTATCCGATGATGTCGCTGAAGGACGTGCAGCTTTCCGATCTCGGCTCGGTGGAATATGCCCTTCTCGATGGTGTGGACGTGCGCTCGGAAGGCTTGCACTCCAAGTATTCGACGACGTTCAAGCAGGCGAATCTCAATTTCATGCACCGGTTCAGCGACCGGTTGACCGTCGATGCCAAAGTCGGCCTCAACGAGTCGGTGTGGAAAGACAAGGTTCGCATGCAGTACTTCATGGATGCGCTCGATACCGACAACTTCACGATCGACTATATCGGCGGCGGGCGTACCCCGGTGCTGGGCTTCGGTTTCGACGTGTCCGATCCAAATACCTTCCTCTACGGCCCGACGCCCGGCGCGGGCGTGGTCACCGGCGGTTTCAGCCTTCAGGGCAAGCCCGCCAGCAATACCACCAAGGGAATGCTCGGCGAGTTCAATGCGCATTACGAGTTCTCCGACGCCTTCAAGCTGCACTTCGGCGGCCAGTTCCGTTCGAGCGAATTCCAGCAGCGCTTCACGACCTACTACACCGCCGATACCCTGGTTCAGGCACTGCCTGCGGGAACCTCGCTGGCCAGCCTGACCAAGCAGATCACCGGCGTCGACAGCCTCTGGGGCAACGGCGCGCCGGCAAGTTGGGCGACGCTCGACTGGCAGAAGCTGGCCGATACTTACAACCTCTTCGATGCGCGCACCTGCACCGGTTGCGGCGAGACCAACCCCGGTGTGAAGGAGCAGCAGAGCAGCGCCTTCGTGATGGGCACGTTCGATTTCTCCGATGCCGTGGGCTTCGGCCTGCGCGGCGATGTCGGCGTTCGCTATATCCACACCTGGCAGCGCTCCTCGGGCTTCATCAACTTGTCCGACCCGACCTCGCCCACCGGCCTTACCGGGCAGTATCGCTCCGTCGCGCGCAGCTATGACGACTGGCTGCCTTCGGCGAACATCGTAATCGAGCCGGTGCAGAACCTGCTGCTGCGCCTTTCGGCGGCCAAGGTCCTGTCGCGCCCGGCGCTGACGCAGTTGGTGCCGACGGTGGCGATCAACGCCGTCACCCGTTCGGGCTCGCTGGGCAATCCGCTGCTCGAACCGATCCGCGCCAATACGTTCGACGCGGCGGTGGAATGGTATTTCCGCCCTGGCTCGCTGCTTTCGGCGGCGTTCTTCTACAAGGATATCAAGACTTACGTGCAGAGCGTGAACGCGCTGGTGCCGTTCAACACGCTGGGCCTGCCCAACGAACTGCTGACCGGCAGCAACACCACGCCGGACGAACTGTTCAACATTGCCACGCCCACCAATACACCGGGCGGACCGCTCAAGGGCATCGAACTCAACGCGCAGATTCCGTTCAACTTCACATCCGGCTTTATCAGCCACTTCGGCGTGCTGGCTAACTACACCCACGTCATGTCGAAGATCAATTACTGCCTTTCCAGCGCGAACGGTGCCTGCACCGTTACCGTGAAGGACGATCTGGTGGGACTGTCGAAGGACACGGCTTCGGGAACGCTCTACTGGGAGAACGACAAATTCTCGATCCGTGGCACGATAAACTATCGCGGTCCGTTCATTCGCGGTATTCCGGCCTCGCCCGGCAGTGATCTGGTGGGCAACCACGCGACCACCTTCGTCGATGCCTCTGCCTCGTACAATCTGACCGAAAATGTGAAGCTGATCGTCGAGGGAACCAACCTCACCGACGAGCAGAACAGCCTCTACACCGACAGCCAGCGCCAGGACACGCTGTTCCAGACCCGTGTCGGTCGCACGATCTCTGCCGGTGTCAACGTGAAGTTCTGATTTTGCAGGGTACGGCGGGACCCTCCCACGCCGGAACTGACGGCTCCCGGATCCTCCATCCGGGAGCCGCTTTTTCAGGCGCTTGCAAGAGCGGCGGCGAGCTTGCGGTCGATCCGCACGAGCGATCCGTGACGCGCGCCCTGCGGCATCGCGAGGCGGTCGCCGATATCCTGCCAATGCACCATGTCGCGCGTGGATTTCGCGCCCCAACGACCGTCGCGGTAGACGTCGTAGTAGCAGACCAGTTCCTCGCCGATCCGCGTGGTCATCGGACCTTCGACCCATGAGGGGGTGAACGGCTCGCCAAGCGGGGCGAAGGGACCGAGCGGTCCGCTGGCGGAGGCAGCGCGCAGCCATTTGCGCGGCGGTTCGAGGGTCTCGTCCTTCACCACCAGCCAGAGGCCGCTGTTCGGGGCATGGGCGAAGGTGCCGTCGATCACACTGAAGCCGGGATCGTAGAGCACTTGCGGCGGGGCGAAAGTCTCGAAATCGGCGGTGCTGGTGTACCAGAGGCGGTGGTTGTAGCTGCTCTCCGACGTACCGGTTGTCTCGGTGAAACGGCCATCGACCGTGCTCGACCAGAAGATTACCGTGCGGCGTGTGGCCGGGTCGTAAATCGCCTCGGGCGCCCAGCAGTTGCGGGTTCCCGGCACCGAGGCCATGACCGCGATCGCCCGCTGGGGCGTCCAGTTCACGAAGTCGCGTGTGGTGGCGTGGCCGATGGTCACGCCCTCCCAAGAGGTGGTCCAGACGCAATGCCACGGCGCGTCCGGTCCCTCGCCGCGCCAGAGGAAGGGATCGCGCAGCAGCTTCTTTTCGCCCACTTGCGGCACGAGGAAGGGCTTGCCGCCGCCGAGCATGCGGAAGGCGAGGCCGTCCTCGCTCACGGCCAGCTTCAACCCGTCCGCTTCGCCCTTGCCGGTGCTGAAATAGGCGAATAGCAGGGGGCCTTCCGGTTCGGACGGCGCGATGCGCGTGGTGGCGCAGCCCGCCAGCGCCGTGGCGCCGAGGCAGATCGCGCGGCGATCAAGCAATAGATTCATCGTCGCACCTCCTTTGGCGAGATAAACCGGACATGGATGGGGCTGTCGCGGTTCATGGTGATCACGCCGTCCTTCTCCTTCAGTTCCGCGATCTGGAGCACGCATCATCGGCGACAGCCAGATCACCTGGAAGCGTTGCTCGTCGTGTCGTTCGTCGTGATCGAAAGCGGACCCCGTCCAGCATCCCGGCATGTTAATTCAGCAATGTATTCCGTTTCGATATATGGAATTCAATTCCTTAATATGATTGACCAGTCAGTTTGTGCAAGCCATCAATGCGCCGGACGATGCGAGGAGTGGTGACGGTGCGGATATCCCGAAAACAGGGGAAACGGACGCTGGCAGCGACGGCCCTTGCCAGCTTTGCGGTTTCGATCGGTGGCGCGGCTGCGGAAACGGGCAGGGCGGCTACCGAGCTTCGTTCGCAAATTGCCATCTCGGCATCCGCAACCGGCCCGACGATCGATCCGAACATCTATGGCCAGTTTGTCGAGCATCTCGGGCGCGGCGTCTACGAGGGGATCTGGGTCGGTCCCGATGCCGCGATCCCCAATGTGCGCGGTATCCGATCGGATGTCGTCGCGGCGCTGCGCCGCATCAAGGTACCGGTCGTGCGCTGGCCGGGCGGGTGTTTCGCGGACGGCTATCACTGGCGCGACGGCATCGGCCCGGCCGGCAAGCGGCCGCGCGGGCTCAATGCAGCCTGGGGCAAGACACCCGAGACCAATGCTTTCGGCACGCACGAATTCATGGATTTCCTCGGCCAGATCGAGGCCAGGCCGTTCGTTTCGGTGAATCTGGGTAGCGGCAGCGTGCGGGAAGCGGACGACTGGCTGCGCTACATGACCGCCCCGCAAGACAGTGCTCCGGGGCAGGAGCGGGCGGCCAATGGCCGCGCCTTGCCCTGGGAAGTGCCCTTCATCGGCGTGGGCAACGAAAGCTGGGGCTGCGGCGGCAACATGACCGCCGACACCTATGCTGCGGCCTTCCGGCACTATGCGGCCTTTCTGCGCACTTATTCCGGAGAGCGCGCCAAGCTCATTGCGGTGGGGGCAGATACCGACGATTACGCGTGGACGGATCGTGTGATGGCGCAGGCCATGGTGTGGCGCCCGCAGCCCACGCCGCTCGCGCTGACGATGGACAAGCCGCTGATGTGGGGGCTGTCGCTGCACTTCTATACGTTTGCGGGCAACGACTGGCATGCAAAGGGGCGGAATGTCGGTTTCGATGAAAACGGCTGGGCGGCGGCTCTCGCCCGCGCCGATCTGACCGACGAGATCATCCGCCGCCATTCCGAGATCATGGACCGTTACGATCCGGGCAAGCGCGTCGCGCTCGCGGTGGACGAGTGGGGCGGCTGGTTCGAAAGCGAAAAGGATGCGCCTTCGCAGCTCTATCTGGAAAGCACCTTGCGCGATGCACTGGTCGCGGCGAAAAGTCTCAATATCTTCCAACGGCATGCCGACCGGGTGAGAATGGCGAACCTGGCGCAGATGGTGAACGTCATCCAGTCGCTGGTGTTGACGCGCGGTGCCCAGATGGTCGTCACGCCGACCTACCATGTTTTCGATATGTACAAGGTGCATCAGGGGGCACAGGCATTGCCTGCCAGGGTCGAGACGCCGGACTACGTTCAGGGCGATGTTCGCCTGCCCGGCATCGACCTGTCGGCATCCCGCGATGCGGGCGGTAAAGTGCACATCACGATTGCCAATCTCGATCCGGCCCGGCCGAACCGGGTGACCATCCATCTGGACGGTGGCCATTGGCGCGGTGCCGCTGCGCAGGTGCTCACCGCTGATCGCATCGATACCCGTGTCACGTTCGACAAGCGGGATCCCTTCCTGCCGCGTCCATTGCCGGTGCGCCTGTCGGGCAGCGATGTGGAACTGCTTCTGCCGTCGAAGTCGGTGACCGTGCTCGAAGTCGAGTGAAATGCCCAATACGTCCATCAAGCGGAGAGATGAAATGAAGGCAAAGGTTGTCGGACTGGTCGCGGCTGGGCTCACCGCATTGTGTGTTGCGGCCGTGCCAGGCATAGCGCAGCCCGGCGGGGCAGGCTCTGAAAAGCAGCTTGAGATCGTGCCGAGCCTTGCCGCCGGGAAGGCATTGCCGGTTCCATCCGACCGCACGCTCACGGCCTACCTTCTGGTCTATTTCAGGGACGAGACGCATTCGCTGCATATCGCCGTCTCGCGGGACGGTTACACCTTCACGGACGTGAATGGCGGCAACGCGGTTCTGAAGGGGCGAGACATCGCGGAGCAGAAGGGCATTCGCGATCCGCATATCGTGCGCGGTCCGGACGGTGCCTTCTATCTCAGCATGACCGATCTTCACATATATGCCCAGCGCGAGGGCCTGCGAAAGACGGAGTGGGAGCGCCCGAAGGAAGCCTATGGCTGGGGCAATAACCGCTCGCTGATCTTCATGAAGTCCCGCGATCTCATCCACTGGACGCACGCGATCGTTCATGTCGACAAGCTCTTTCCTGAAACCGCCAACCTGAGTGCGGCCTGGGCGCCGGAAACGATCTACGATCCGAAAACCCGCAAGATGATGGTTTACTACACTACGCGCGATGGCGCGGGTACGGAGCACATGGTTTACTCCTACGCCGACGATGCCTTCACGACGCTAACCCAGTCGCCACGCCCACTGTTCACCTATCCAAAGCCGAACGTCGGTTCGATCGACGGCGATATCACCCGGATCGGAAGTAAGTTCCACCTGTTCTATGTCGCGCACGAGCGGCCCGGTCATCTTAAAGAGGCGGTTTCGGACAGGATCGACGGGGGATACAAGTTTGATCCTACGCCCATTGATCCGGAGACGGTGGGAACCGAAGCACCCAACCTCTGGCGCCGCTTCGGCACGAATACTTATGTGTTGATGTATGACGTTTTCGGCGCCAAGCCCAACAATATGGGATTTTCCGAGACGGCGGATTTCAAACACTTCCGCAACCTCGGCCGATTTAACGAGGCCGGCTCTCCGATGAAGGCAACCAACTTCGCTGGGCCAAAGCATGGAGCAGTGATGCCGATCACGACAAGCGAAGCCGATTCCCTTGAGGCATATTTTTTGAATAGATGATGGATTTTGCCGATAAACTACCCGCCAAAGGCCGGATACATTCGTGCAGACGGGCTCCGGCACTACCATCGGCCCTTGCAGGGGCAGGGCGGGTCATAGATTTTGGCAGAACCTCCGAAGACATGTCTTGGTCATGGACGTCATGCTTGATTTCCTCGAAAAACACAGACCTTTGCTGCGAAGAAGTTGTCGTCGGACGAAGCTGCCTCGATATGTTGATGAGTATCTTGGTGGCGATGACGACACGACGACCGCCCACACCGGAAAGTTCTCGGGCTTACTGGCGAAAGCATAGGCCTCGTCGATGGGGCGATCGACGGCGATGCCGGTTATGCGGACTTCGAGAATGCTCTGCTTTCCGGCAGAGCGAGCGAGCGACGGGTCGAGGTGCGAAACGAGGCGGCGGGCGATGCATTGAATCCCACATTGTCTCGAATGGGGAGCCTGCACGCTATGGCCGACTTCGATCTCTATTATTGGCCCGTTCCGTTTCGCGGCCAGTTTATCCGCGGGATTCTCGCCTACGCCGGAAAGAACTGGCGAGAGCACGACAGAGGCGAAATCGGCGAACTCATGGCTCTGGCGCCTGCCGACCAGCCTGTGCCCTTCATGGGACCGCCGCTCCTTATCGACCACGCCAGCGGCCTCGCCATCGCCGAAATGCCTGCCATCGCGCTATACCTCGGTGAGCAACTGGATCTACTGCCGTCGTCTCCCGAAGATCGGGCGCGCTCGATCAAGGTCGTCAACGATGCGAACGACGTGCTTGACGAACTGACGCTGGACGGTGGGCGCGAGATGTGGACTCCCGGCAAATGGCGCGAGTTCGTGCCGCGCCTGGGCCGATGGATGGAAATCTGGGAGGCGACCGGATCGGCGAACGGAATCCGGAAGGAAAACGGCACCTTGCTTGGAAGCGAAAAGCCCGGAGTTGCGGATATCGTCACCGCCGTTCTGTGGTCGACGATGGCCGAGCGGTTCGGCGCCATCGCAGCTCTTTTCGCGGACAAGGCACCTCGGGTAGCCGCTCTCACACGGCGCATCCAGGCGACGCCGCAACTCGCCCGATTGGCCGAAGATAGCCGCGAAAAATACGGCGATGCCTATTGCGGTGGCGAGATCGAGAAATCCTTGCGCGCCGTCGCGACCTGATGAGCGGACAACGCACTGTCGCACCTAATCCGTCCGATAAGCGGCGACCGGGCACCAATCGGGCTCAGGCGGGTTATGCGGATGCGAGGCGGTGCCACGTCAGGCGTGCCTTGAGAGAGGAGCGTGCATGGCAATGACCGTCAATGGCGAGGTCGCCGGTATACCGCGCGATCCTCGCGTATCCCTGCTCGATTTCCTGCGCGAGCATCTGCACTTGTCCGGCACGAAGAAAGGATGTGACCAGGGGGCTTGCGGCGCCTGCACCGTGCTTGTCGATGGCGAACGTATTCTTTCCTGCCTGTCGCTTGCCGTACAGTTCGAGGGACGCTCGGTCACGACCATCGAAGGGCTCGGGACGCCGGGGGACCTGCACCCCTTGCAGCAGGCCTTCGTCGAGCATGACGGCTTCCAGTGCGGCTACTGTACGCCGGGGCAGATATGCTCGGCCGTCGGCATGGCCGCAGAGATCGCGCGCGGGGTTCCGAGCCATGTCACCGCCGATCTCTCCGAAGATCGTATAGAACTCAGCCATGACGAACTGCGCGAGAGGATGAGCGGCAACTTGTGCCGCTGCGGGGCCTATAACGGCATCATTGCGGCCATCGTTGAGACATTCGCTGAGGAACCTCTCGTGGAGGCAACCGAATGAACCCGTTTACTTATGCGCGCGCCATCGATACCTCCGATGCCGTCCGGCAGGGTGCTGTTGACGGGGCAAAGTACCTCGGCGGCGGCACAAATCTCGTCGATCTGATGCGCGAGACAATCGAACGACCGGCGAGCCTCGTCGATGTCACCGGACTTTCGCGCGAGATCGAGGACCTACCCGGCGATGGCCTGCTGATCGGCGCGGGGGTGCGCAATACCGCGCTCGCCGAGGATAGCCGGGTGCGTCGACGCTACCCTTTGCTCACCCGGGCGATCGTTTCGGGTGCCAGCGCCCAGATCCGCAACATGGCGACGGTCGGCGGGAACCTGATCCAGCGCACGCGCTGCGCCTATTTCTACGATGACGCGGGATCGCGTTGCAACAAGCGCAGTCCGGGCTCGGGCTGCGATGCGATCGGCGGCTTTAATCGCAATCACGCGATCCTCGGCGCATCGACGTCGTGCGTGGCGGTGCACCCTTCCGACATGTGTGTGGCGCTTGCCGCACTGGATGCCGTGGTCCATCTGCGCGGCGATGGGGGCGAGCGCCGCATTGCGCTGACGGACCTCCACCGCCTGCCCGGCGACCGGCCGGACATCGAGACCATGCTGGAACCCGGCGAACTCATTACCGCCATCGAATTGCCGCCACTGCTCGGGAAGGCGCGTTCGACCTATCGCAAGGTGCGCGACCGTTCGAGCTACGCTTTCGCGCTGGTTTCGGTCGCGGCTGTGTTGGAAGTCGAAGAAGGGCAAGTCGCTGACGTGCGCATCGCGCTCGGCGGTGTAGCCCACAAGCCGTGGCGCGCGCCGCGGGCCGAGGCCGTGCTGCTCGGCGGTCCGCCAGTGTCGTCAGCCTTCGCCATGGCGGCCGATACGGAACTTGCCGAGGCCAGGTCTCTGTCGGGCAATGCCTTCAAGGTCGAACTAGCGCGTCGCACGATGGTCGCCGTCCTTGAAGAACTCGCCGGAGAAATCGCATGAGCATTGTGGGCGACGCCAAGCAGGCGATCCAGGGCGCGATGGCAAAGGCGGTGGCGCTTGCCCCCGATAGCTGGATTCCGGGAGGTGAGCCAGATCCCCTGATCCGCGAGCGCTACGGTCACGTCGGCAAGCCGTTGTCGCGCATCGACGGGCCGCTCAAGGTATCCGGGCAGGCGCGCTTTGCGGCGGAATTCCCGATGAACGACATGGTGCATGCCGCGCTGGTCTTCAGCACTATCGCAAAGGGTCGCATCGCCGCCCTCGACACCGCACCGGCGGAGGCCGCTCCCGGCGTCGTCGCGGTAATGGACCATCGCAACGCCCCGCGCCTCGCGCCGCCGCCGGTGTTCATGTCGGCGCCAAAGGCGGCGGGTGGGGATGACCTGCCGATCATGCAGGGCGATGACGTTCGCTGGAACGGTGAGCCCGTTGCGGTCGTGCTCGCCGAAACGCAGGAGCAGGCCAGCCATGCCGCTTCGCTCATCCGCGTAACTTACGAGGAGAAGTCTGCCCTCACTTCCTTCGCCGAGGCACGCGGGCTGGGCACGCGGCCCGCGATGTTCATGGGCCAGCCCCTGCATGACGAGCGCGGCGATGCCGAGGTGGCGCTGGTAGAGGCCGAGGTGCGCATCGACGCGACGTATCTGACGCCGCGCCACAACCACAATGCGATCGAACTCCACGGTGTCACGGCCGCATGGCAGGACGAGGTGCTACGCATCCATGATGCCTCGCAACTGGTCGCCCATACCGCCTGGTCGATCGGGCAGATGTTCGGCATGTCCGAGGACAAGGTGGTCATCACCTCACCGTTCGTGGGCGGGGGCTTCGGCGGCAAGTGCCTGTGGCAGCATCAGGTTCTCGCGGCCATGGCTGCCAAAGTCGCAGGCCGTCCGGTACGCCTCGTCCTGTCGCGCGAGGGTGTCTATCGCGTCGTCGGGGGGCGGTCGCCAACCGAACAGCGCGTGGCGCTCGGAGCCGACCGCGAGGGGAAGCTCAAGGCGTTGATCCACACCGGCGTCACCATCAAGACCGCGACGAACGCGATGCCGGAGCCGTTCATCCTGCCCAGCCGCAGCGCCTACGCTTCGGACACGTTGAAGCTCGACGTGCAAATGGTGGAACTGGACATGCTGGCCAATACCTTCATGCGCGCTCCGGGAGAATCGGTCGGCACTTTCGCCTTGGAGAGCGCGATGGACGAACTGGCTGAGGCGCTTGGCATCGATCCGGTAGAACTGCGCATCCGCAACGAGCCGGAAAAAGATCCGAGTACCGGCCTTCCGTTCTCGTCCCGCCACATCGTCGAGGCATGGCGCGACGGCGCGCAGCGCTTCGGTTGGGCGCGGCGCGGCCCTCGGCCGGGCATGCGCCGGGAAGGCGAATGGCTTGTGGGGATGGGCTGTGCCACGGGCACTTATCCCTATTACCGAATGCCCGGAGGCGCCGCGCGTATCACGCTCACGCGAGACGGTCATGCGATCGTCGACATCGCGGCGCACGAGATGGGCATGGGCACTGCGACTGCGCAAACGCAGGTCACCGCCGAGCGTCTCGGGCTGCCGCTCGACCGCGTGAACTTCAATTATGGCGACTCCACTTTGCCCGGCGTCGTTCTCGCGGGTGGATCGCAGCAGACTGCGGCGATCGGTGCGGCGGTGGGCGCTGCGCATCGCGATCTGGTCAAGGCGCTGCTCAAGCTTGCCGGTAATGATTCCCCGCTTGCCGGGCTCGGGACGGACGATGTCGTCAGTCGCGAAGAAGGGCTGTGCAAGGCCGACGATCCGGCAAGGCATGAGAGTTATGTCGCCATCCTCGCTCGCGCGGGACGGGAGGCGGTCAGCGTCGAGGCCGAAGGGCCGCCGCCGCTGGAGACGATGCACTGGTCGATGCATAGCCATGCCGCGATGTTCTGCGAGGTGCGCGTGAACGCCGTGACCGGCGAGCCGCGCATCAGCCGCTTCCTCGGCTCCTTCGATTGCGGGCGCATTCTCAATCCCAAGACTGCGACAAGCCAGTTCCGCGGCGGCATTATCATGGGCCTTGGTCTCGCGCTGATGGAGGAGGCACAGTTCGACGAGCGCAAGGGACGGGTCATGAACCCCAGTCTGTCGGAGTACCATGTGCCGGTGCATATGGACGTGCCGGAAATCGACGTGATCTGGACGGGTATCCCGGATCCCCACGCCCCGATGGGCGCGCGCGGCATCGGCGAGATCGGCATTACTGGCACCGGCGCCGCAGTCGCCAATGCCGTCTACAACGCGACCGGCAAGCGCGTGCGCGACCTGCCGATCACGCTCGACAAGCTTCTCTGAGGCTGAAGATCATGGCACATCGTTCCTATCCCAATAAAAGTGCAGCTTACCGCCAGGCGCGCAATGCGCTTCTGGAAGGGAAGCTCGAGCTTCGCGCGCACAGTGAAAAGGTCTCGGCCCTGCGCCGCGCATTACCGCCCGGGGGCGTCGTGCCTGAGGACTATGTCTTCGAGCGGATTGGCGAACACGGAATGCCAGAGCAAGTTCGGATGAGCGAACTGTTCCACCCCCACGAGAACCTGATCCTCTACCGCTTCATGTATAGTCCGGAAAAAGGCCCTGCCTTGTCCTAGATGCGCGCATCTGCTCGACGGCATGAATGGTGCAGGACGGCACTTCGAACAGCGCGCCTCGCTATACATCGTCGCGAAGTCGCCTCTTACCCGACTGGTTGAGTGGGCGCGCATTCGCGGGCTGGGATCATATGTGGACAGCTCCCTCTTACAAGGGCTGAGCGGGAAGATTTGATCGGATCGCTTGCTTCCATATGTCCGGCCTTTAGATCGTGTCCCGCGGAGTGGTGTAGGTTCTGAGGGTAGCGAAGCTGACCGGACGCGCGCTGACCAATAGAGCGCAGTAGCGGCCGGTCAGTTTCGCGGGTGGCCATCGGCGAACTTCGGATA
>PJTO01000199.1_pt1 | contig 53599 bp, 34 predicted proteins | sample 1512101 | NCBI WGS metagenome assembly PJTO01 (sample SAMN08177690, study PRJNA422409) | Soil metagenome, whole genome shotgun sequencing project.
CCGTGAGGCTCGACATCGGCCAAATAGCGGCCTTCCATCGCGCCCAGTTCCCCGTCAGCTTGCCGGACCTCTCCTCCCGGTTTGAAGGTCAGTTCGGACAGATTGCGCCGGCAGGATCGGCGTCGAGCTTGATGGTGGAGATGGCGATCGTCTCACCCGCGCTGCCTTGCAGCACGAAGGGACGCGCGATCTTCGTCATGTCCGCGCCGTGCCTGGCGAAGCAGGAGAGCGAGATCTTGACGCTGGCCCACTTGCCGTGCGCGGCAGTAAAGAGCTGTGCGCCGTCGAGAAACGTCTCGCCCATGCCCAGCTTTGGGGCGGTCGCACTCTTGCCATCGACACGGTAATCGATGCGCAGGCTGAGCATCGCGTTGCTCTGGCGGTTCAGATCGACTGTCGGGCCCTCAATGCGCACTTCGCCTGGGCCGGTGAAGGTGAACTGACGCGCGCCTTCCTGCGTTCCACCGCCGTCCACGTTCTTCACCGCGACCGCGCCACTCGTGGCGAGCTTCCACGGCGTCAGGACCTTGCCCGGCAGGTAATAGACCGAGACGTTCGATAGCGACGCATCGACTCCGGCCACTTCACTCAACTGCGGAACCGTGGTCTTGTCCTTGTAGGTGAGGCCGTAGCCATAGGCGAACTGTGGGTCGTAACCGGGCTGGCCGACGTTGTTGAGGAACTGGCCCGCGTTCTTCGGCCAGGAATAGCTGAGTTTGCCACGGAAATCCTTGTTCGGCGTGCCGTCCTTTTTCGCGACCAGCACGTCGGCGAGGCCTTCGCCTTCCGACCCCGGCAGGAAGGCGGCGACAAAGGCGTCGGACTGGTTGATCTCCGGGTTCACCCAGAGGGCGCGGCCCGAAATGAACACCGAGACGACCGGAATCCCTTGCGCCTTGAGCGCCTTCAACTGGGCCAGCGCCTGCTTGTCGCCCGGCTGGAATTCCAGCGTGGAGATATCGCCGACCATTTCGGCATAAGGCGTCTCCCCGAAGACAACGACGGCAACATCGGGCTTGGCGCCCGTCACCTTACCGTCGGGGCTCAGCGTGGCCGTGCCGCCCGCCGCCTCGATCGCGGTCTTGAGGCCGCCCCAGATCGAAGTGGCGCCGGGGAAGTCGGCATTGGTGTTGCCGGTGCCCTGCCACGACATCGTCCAGCCACCGGTCTGCATGCCGATATCATCGGCATGGGTGCCGGTGACGAGCACCTTCTGGCCGCGCTTGATCGGCAGCAATGTGCCGTTGTTCTTTAGCAACACCAGCGATTCCGCTGCCGCCTGACGCGCCACCGCGCGATGTTCCGGCGTGCCGAGTTCGGTGCGGTGCTCATAGGGGCGGGCCGGATCGAACAGGCCCAGCTTGAACTTCACGCGCAGGATGCGGCGCACCGCATCGTCCACGCGCACCATCGGGATCGTGCCGTCCTGAACCTGCTTCAGCGTGTTGTTGAACAGGTCCTTCCAGTCGTTCGGCACCATCGCCATGTCGAGACCGGCATTGAACGTCTGCGGGCAATTGCCGTTGGTGCAGCCGGGGATCTGGCCATGCGCGTTCCAGTCGCCCACGGTGAAGCCCTCGAAGCCGAGGCGGCCCTTCAGCACATCGGTCAGCAGTGTCTTGTTGCCGTGGTTCTTGACCCCGTTCCACGAGGAGAAGCTGGCCATGACCGTCATCGCACCGGCATCGATACCGCTGACGTAACCGGGCACGTGCAGTTCGATCAGGTCCTTTTCGGGGACTTGCGCGTCGCCCTGATCGATGCCGCCATGGGTGCCGCCGTCCGCCAGGAAGTGCTTGATCGAGGCGGCGACATTGCCGTTCTGGATGCGGCTCTTGCCGGGTGTTCCCTGAAGCCCGCGCACCATCGCGGCGGAATATTCGCGGGTGATCTCGGGGCGTTCCGAATAGCCTTCGTAGGCGCGCCCCCAGCGATCGTCCTGCGGCACGGTGACGGTGGGCCCGAAGGCCCAGTCGAAGCCGGAGGCCGCGCTCTCGGCTGCGGTCACCTGACCGATCTTCTCCATCAGCCCCGGATCGCGCATCGCGCCAAGGCCGATGTTGTGCGGGAAGATCGTGGCGCCGAAAACGTTCGAGTTACCGTGAACGGAATCCATGCCGAAGATCACCGGGATCGGCACGTGGCCGGGGCGCTTCTCGATCGAGACCTGACGGAAAGCCTCTGCAGTGGCGATCCAGTCGCTGGCGGGGCCGCGATCGTTCCCCGAAAGCGGCGGATCGTTGCCACCGCCGAGGATCGAGCCGACCGGATACTCGCGCAGTTCTTCCGGCTTCATCGCGGCGATGCTGGGCTGGATCATCTGCCCGACTTTCTCGCGCACCGACATCTCGGCCATCATCTTAGTGATCTTCGCCTCGGTCTCCGGATCGACGAGGCCGACACTCTTGGCCTTGGGCCAGAGATCCGGGTGAGCGGTGGCCGCTTCCGGCAGCGGCGCATCGGCCGAGGCCGCCGCGAAGGGCACGGCGGCGCAGGAGAGGGCGAGGAGGGAAAGCGTCAGTCGCATCGGTTTCCTAAGCGGAGTTTAGCGTGAACTGGGGGGCAGCATTTTGCGCAGCAGGTGCAGCACAAGTCTCGGCGATGAATTGTTCGTGCGTGCCCGCGAGCGAGACGGCGCGGGCCACGGCGGCGCGCATCTGCTCGAACGTGCCGCCCAGTTCCTCGGCCGAGAACTGGTCGGCCAGCGGGTCGTAGCGGGAGGGCCAGATGTCGAACCCGGCGAACATCGACAGCCAGCTTGGCGACTGGAACGAATCCCATTCGAAGCGCGGCAGCTTGCCCGCACCCTCGTAGGCCCTGATGCGCTGCGCCAGCGTTTCCGGCAGGTCGAGCGCGCGGCACTCACGCCATATCGTTTCTTCCCGCTGTCCGCCCCAGTAATGCAGCAGAAGGAAATCGCGGATACGCGCATATTCGAGCGCGGTGATGCGGTTGAACTCGTCCGCCAGCGAGGGATCGAAATCGCGATCGGGGAAGTGGGCGAGCAAGCGTTCGATACCGCTCTGGATCAGCACGATCGAGGTCGATTCCAGCGGTTCGAGGAAACCTGCGGCAAGCCCGACGGCGACGCAGTTCTTCTCCCATACCCTGGTCCGGTGGCCCGTGCGGAAGCGCAGCATGTTGGGCTCTGCCAGCGCCTCACCCTCAAGATTGGCGATCAGCGTGGCGGTCGCCTCGTCGTCGGAGATGTGGCGGCTGGAATAGACGTAACCATTGCCGACGCGGTGCTGCAGTGGAATGCGCCACTGCCAGCCAGCGGAGAGCGCGGTGCTGCGGGTATAGGGCGTGAGGCTATCGCCATGCGCACAGGGCATCGCCACCGCGCGGTCGCAGGGCAGCAGGTGCGTCCAGTCCTCGTAAGGCACTTCCAGCGTCTGGCCCAGCAGCAGGCTACGGAAGCCCGAGCAATCGACGAACAGGTCGGCCTCCAACGTGCGCCCGTCAGTCAGCGTGACCGAGGCGATCCGCCCGTTCTCTGCGTCGCGGTTCGCGCCGGAAATCGTGCCTTCTAGGTGGCGCACGCCCAGCAGGTCACGCCCGCGCTGCGCGAGGAAGCGGGCGAACAGGCCCGCATCGAAATGGATTGCCCAGTCGAACACGCCAAGGTCGTTGACCGGCTGCTCGGACGGCAGCAGCATCAGATTGCGCATCGCCGCCTGCGTCGGCAGGCAATAGTCAGACAGCGGCGTCTGGTCGCCCGCCATGCGGCGCTTCAGCCAATACTGATGGAACGGCACCGAGAAGGCATCGACACCGTAGCGCCCGAAGGGGTGGAAAAAGCTGGTGCCCGGCGCCCGCCAGTCGCGGAACTCGATGCCCAGCTTCACGGTGCCCTGCGCAGCCTGCATGACTTCGGCCTCGGTCACGCCGATGGCCTTGAAATAGTCGCGAATCGCGGGAACGGTCGCCTCGCCCACGCCTACGGTGCGGATGTCGGCGCTTTCGACCAGGGTGATTGCGATGGGAAGGCCGCGCAGACGCGTCGCCAGAAGGTTGGCCGCCATCCAGCCAGCTGTGCCGCCCCCGACGATCAAGATGGAACGGATCGGATTCGCTACCATGTCCTGGCCCCTTGAAGACCTGTCTACGTTACCGGGAGGGAAAAAGGGATCCCCCCCGCCCGGAGGAGGTGGGCGGGGGAGAAAGGGGTGAGATCAGAACTTGACGCGCGCACCCATGGTGAAGCGGCGCTCGAAGATATTGTTGTAGGCCTTCTGGTCCTTCCAGGTGAGGTAGTACTTCTCGTACTCGCCCGTCAGGTTGGAGCCCTGCCCATAGATCGTGATGTTGGGCGTGATATCGTAGCTGACCGAAGCATCGACGTAGTTGGTCGGCGCCTGATAGAGTTCGAGACCCGAAATGCCGCCGAAATTCGACTGGACTGCGCGCTCGGAGCGATAGTTCCACGCAACGCGGGCTTGGAAGTGCGAGTTCTGATAGAACAGCGCAGCGTTGGTCTGGATCTTCGAGTTGTCCTGGAACGGTATCTTCTTTCCGGCCAGATCTCGGTCGCCGGTATTGGAGGGCGAGAAGGTGAAGTTCGTGTCGATGCCGAAGTTCGACAGGAAGCCGGGCATGAAGCCGAGGTCGGTGAACGAGAGCTTCGCGCCCGCCTCGATGCCCTTTAGCGAGCCACCCGAACCCTGGACCGGCGTGCTGATCGAAACCGTGCGCCCCCGCACCACCCCGTCGTTGTCCGGCAAGTCGGAGCGAACCACGTTACCGCTCTGGATAAAGCTTTCCACCGAGATATTGAAAGCGCCGAGGCTCAGCAAGCTGCCGCGTCCAAGATAATATTCAAGCGAAGCCTCGACATTGGTAGCGCGCCAGGGGTCGAGGTCCGGATTGCCGTTCTGGCTGCCGCCGGTGACGCGAAAGACCGGCGTTCCGGGAATGCTGGTATCGATTGCGTAAGTCGGGTTCAGGCCGCCGCCCCACTGGTTGAGGTCGAGCAGGGTCATCGTTTTCGAGAAGGCGAAGCGGAACTTGAGGTTCTGCGCAAGGTCGAAGGCGACGTTGAAGGCGGGCAGGATGTCGGTGAAGTCACGCCGGGTGTTGACCGAACCGGCCAGTTCGTTGGCAAGGCCGTAAGGCTGGGGGCTGCCGGTCACGTACTGGGTTATGTCCAGCTTGGTGTTGATGACCTTGACGCCCGCGTTGCCCGAGAAGGGCACGCCGAACAGATCGCCGTGGAAGTCGGTCTGGACATAGCCCGAGATCTGCTTGACACCGACGTTGAACGAGGCGCCGGGGTTCATGACCTCGACATTGCCGGGATAGAACTCGTTCTGGAACGCCAGCGCGTTGTCCATCGCCTTGGGATCGAGCACGTACATGTTGGGCACGCCCGCGACGCCGGGGTTGAACAGCTTGACCCGGCCGCCGAGCGTCGGATCGTTTGCAAGGCGCGTAAGGCCTGCGGTATAGTAACCCGAAGCATCACCGGCGCTGCACGACCTGTCGCTCATGGGCACGTCGAAGGCTTTCCACTTGACGAGGCAGCCGTTCGGATCGCTGGCCATGCCTGCATAGAGCGGGGCAGCGCGGTCGAATTCGTAATCGTTGATCGAGCGCTCGGAATAACGGCCGCCGAAGCTCACCGTCAGCTCGGGCGAGAACTCGTAGGAACCGTCTGCACGCAGGACCTTGAGGTCGCCCTTGCGGCGATAGTTGCCCTCCGAGGACATCGTCTTGAGCGCGTAGTTGCCGATGTCGCCAAGATTGTCGAGCAGCTGCGAGGGCAGGGTGAAGACCGGCTTGTTGCCGGTATAATCGACTACGGCGGGCAGCGAGTTCAGACCGGCAATGGTATTGACTGTGTAGCCGTTCGGATTGAACACGCGGTCGCCGCCTGGATAGTGGCCAATGCCGCCCGGCTGCCACTGCTGGCCATCGGACATGCTGAACTGGAGATAGCTCTGGTCGTAGTATTGGTGCGCCTTGCCGTAGATGCCGCGCAGGCTCCCCTTGAATGGGCCGCCGTTGTCGAACTTCAGTTCGAGATTGTAGTTCTGCGACTGCGACTTGTAGCGATCCGTCTGCGAATAGGAATCGAAGTTGCCGAGATCGTAGTTGTAGATCTGCGTGGTGTTGATGTTGTAGGAGCGCCCGTCGTTGCCGACGTAAGTGGCGCCGGTATCGCGCGACTGGCCGGGCACGAATTCCGCTGCCTGCCAGTTCACGTCTTGCATCTGGAAGCCGGCGGTACGGGCGTGCTCGTTCTGGCGGGTGAAGAAGGCATCGCCGGTCAGAGTCAGGGCATCGCTGATCATCCATTGGGCAGAGCCGTTGATGCCGAGGCGCTGGCGCTGGTTGATCTTGTTCCAGCCGGTGAAGCCCTGGGGTACGATGAAGGCGTCGTTGGAATTGCCGTTGCCGTTCACATCCACCCCTCCGGCGACCGGCGTGCCGCGCGGGCGGTTGGCAGGCGAGAAGCCGCCCGTCGATGTCGCGTCGAGCGTGCCTTCGTTGTGCAGCGCGGCGCCGTAGCCTTCCTGGATGCCGTTGTGCGAGTTCGACAGCCGCACGTCGGAATAGGCGGCTGAGACCATCACCCCGAAGCGGTCGTTATGCCAGGAGAGCAGGCCGTTAAAATTCGGGTCGAACTTGTGTTTGGTCTTGTCGCCGTAAGTGCCTTCCGCCGCGACGGCGACGGTCACGCCGTCCTTCAGGTCGAAGGGGCGGCGTGTGCGCAAGTTGACGGTGCCGGTGATGCCCGCGTTGAGCGAATCCGCCGTAGCAGACTTGATGACGTCGGCGCCTGCGAAGAGCTGCGAGGGGATGTCGTTGAAGTTCGGCTGGATCGTCGTGATCGATTGTGCGCCAAGGTATGCTTCGCCGTTTAGCAGGGTCGTCACTTGCGGCAAGCCGCGAATGTTGATCGTCGAGCCTTCACCTGCGCTGCGCAGGATCTGCACGCCGGGGATGCGCTGGAGCGAGTCCGAAATAGTGACGTCGGGCAGTTTGCCGATATCTTCGGCCGAGATGGAATCCACCACCGAGGTCGCGTTGCGCTTGATGTTGACCGCGCGTTCCTGCGAGGCGCGAATACCGGTAACGATGATATCTTCGGCAGTCGGATCGGCCGTAGATACGGCTTCCTGTGCCCAGGCACCGTGCGATGATCCCAATGCAACAATGGACGTGGCAGCCATAAGGACGCTACGACGCAAGCAACTGTGCTGCTTCATTCCCCTCAACTCCTCTCTTCACGCGAAATGCGTGCCTCACTTTGGCGGAAAGGGGATAAACCTGCGGTCATCTTGCCGCTTTTCCTCTCCTGGTCCGAGTATTCTCTGTGACTCGTGTTGCGCCAGTCATCCGCCCAATGGAGAAGAGCGTCAACTTAAATTTTTTCTTTTTTGTTAGTTCCGGGGCGAAAGCGGAGGTAATCATTCGATTCATGACAAGAGAGGATCGCATCGTCACAGCCCCTGATTCGGCCGCCCCTGACTCGGTAGAAGTTCGCGGCAAGCGGTTGGCCATTTCGCTTTCCGGCACCAACCTGGCGCGTGCGAGCGACTACAACCAGCGCATCGTGCTCCAGGCCATCCGCCTGAGTGGTGAAACCACCCGCATCGAGCTGGCGCGGCAGACCGGCCTGACCGCGCCGACGATCGCGAACATCACCTCGCGGCTCGACGAGTTGGGGCTGATAGCCCACCTCGGTCGCAAGCATGGCGGCCGGGGGCAGCCCGCGCTGCGCCTCGCAGTGAACCCGGACGGCGCCTTTGCGATCGGACTCAACGTCGACCGCGATCACATCACTCTGGTCGCGCTCGACCTTGCCGGGGAAGTGCGCAGCCGCGTCACCCGCGAGGTCCGCTTCGCACTTCCTTCCGATGTCGTGGCGATCGTCGGCGAGGAACTGGACGGGCTGCTGGCCGCAGGCAGGGTGGATCGCGCGCGGATATTGGGCATCGGCCTCGCCCGACCCGACGATCTTGGCGGGATCGCGCTTCCCAACAAGCCGGAAGGCTACGAAAGCTGGTCCAAGGTCCATTTCGCCAGCCTCCTCAAGGAAATCCTGCCCTGGCCGGTCCATGTCGACAATGACGCGGCGGCGGCGGCACTCGGCGAAGCGCAAGGGGTGAGCGGTCACGAAAGGCCGAGCTTCTTCTACCTGCTGATCAGCGCCGGCCTCGGCGGGGGGCCGGTGATCGACGGCAGCTACTATCGCGGTGCCCGGATGCGCAGCGGCGAAATCGGCCTGATGCCGGATGTCGGCGCGGCCGATCCCGGCGCCGTCGTGCAGGACACGGTTTCGCTCTCGGCGATCGAGGAAAGGCTCGCGCAAGTCGGGCGCAAGCTGGACGTGCTGGAGGACCTGCTCGCGCTGGATCCGGTGATGGCTACGACGGTGGATCAATGGATCGCCGATGCCACTCGCGCGCTGACGGGGCCGCTGGCGGCGGTATCCTGCCTGCTCGACCCCGATGCCATCGTCGTTGGCGGGCGATTGCCGGCGCCGCTGATCGAGCGTCTCTGCGCGCGGCTCGATGCAGGGTTGGCGGAAGTCTCGATGCCCAATCGCGTTCCGGTCCATCCGGCGCAGATGGCGGCAGAGGCCCCGGCGATCGGCGCCGCGATCCTGCCGTTCCTCGACCAGTTGCTGCCTTCCGATGCCATCCTGATGCAGGCGGGACGATCCGAGCTAAATTAAAAAAAGAATTTGTCTTATTTGTAGGACCTGCCAAAATGCGCCGACATCTTGAGGCGTCGCGGGCAGGTTCATGCCCGATGAAGGCGCAGTCTTACCGGAGAGGGCAATGGCGGTTTTCGCGCCGATGCGGCGAGTGGCCGCATGACCATGCGGATTGGAATCGATTTCGGCGGTACCAAGATCGAAGCGGCGGCTCTGGCCGCCGACGGCACGGTGCTGCACCGCCGCCGTACGCCGACGCCGGGCAGTTATGACGAGGCATTGGCGACTCTCTACGAATTGATTGCCGGGGTAGAAGGCGAACTCGGCCTGCGCGGAACGATCGGGATCGGCACGCCCGGTTCGGCGGCGCGCGGTTCGGGCCTGATGCGCAATGCCAATTCGGCCTATCTCAACGGCCGTCCCTTCCAGAGGGACCTAGAAGCGGCGCTCGGTCGACCGATCCGGCTGGCCAACGACGCCAACTGCTTCGCCCTTTCGGAAGCCATCGACGGCGCGGCGGCGGGCAAGGCCGCAGTGTTCGGGCTTATCATCGGCACCGGCTGCGGCGGCGGGATCGTGCTCGACCAGCATGTCGTCGGCGGCGCGCACGGGCTGGCCGGGGAACTCGGGCACATGCCGCTGCCCGATCCGCAGCCGGACGAACTGCCAGCTCCGCCCTGCTGGTGCGGCCTTAACGGATGCTTCGAATCCTGGGTCTCGGGCACCGGCTTCCGCCGATCGTTCGAAGCGGCAACCGGGCGCGACCTCGATGCCCCTGCCATCGTCGCGGCAGCCACAGCGGGCGACACGCATGGCCGCGAAGCGCTGGAGCGCTACCGCGACCGTCTGGCGCGCGGACTGGCCGTGGTCGCCAACCTGCTCGATCCCGACGCCATCGTGCTCGGCGGTGGCATGTCGAACGTGGAGGCGATCTACGAAGGACTCGCCGAGGCGATACGGGCGCGGACTTTCTCCGGTGCCTGGGCCGGCGAAGTCGTGCGCGCCCGCTGGGGCGACAGTTCGGGCGTTCGCGGGGCAGCCCTGCTCTGGGACGTGGACGAGGTCGTGCCCGCACTCTGATCCGCGAAAGCTGCCGCCCCTGCGTTTATGGCACGCGGGCGGCGGCGAGCGGTCGCGGCGCGGGCAGGGCGAGGGCCTGCTTGAACGCGGCTTCGGCGACCTTGTTCATCACTTCGTATCCGGCCGGGGTCGGGTGCACGTGATCGGACGTCAGCCCCTCGCGCGCGCCGAGGCCGGTGCCTTTCATTGCTGTCCAGTAATCCGCATAGACCGAGCCGGTCTTGGCGGCATAGCTCTTGAGCCAGGCATTGAGGCGCTGGATGCGCGGGCCGGTGTCGAGACCGGGACGCCAGGGGAACAAGTCGGCGGGCGGGATCGAGGCGATCACCACGCGGATGCCGTTGGCCTGCGCCATCTCTACCATCGAGCGGAAATTGCCCTGGATCTGCTCGTCCGTCATTGGCCCGGTGTTTCCGGCGATGTCGTTGGTGCCCGCCATGATCTGCACGATTTGCGGCTTGAGATCGACCACGTCCTGACGGAAGCGCAGCAGCATCTGCGAAGTCGTCTGCCCGCCGATACCGCGCCCGATCCGGCCCGGCGTGAAGAACGGGCGATCAAGATCGTACCAGCCCTGGGTGATGGAATCGCCCATGAGCACGATACGCGGGCGCGCCGTCGCGGCGACATCCGCAAGGTTGGCGTCGCGATAGCGCGCGGTCCAGGCCCAGTCCGTGCGCAGGCGCTGCTCCGCTGCATTGGGGGCATTGGACGCAGGCGCGTTCTGGGCGAAAGCCGGAGCGGAGAAAGCGATGGCGGGGAGGGCGAGAACGGGCAGAAGCTTGAGGCGCAAGGTCATTTTCCTGTGGCGATGGTCCGGGGCACGACGTTCCAGCCGCGCAGCTTGACGGAAGGTGAACTACCAGCCGCATCCTTCGGTGCGGTTATGGTCACGCTACGCGTCTCGCCCGGAAGGAGCGAGACGTAGTTGTCCGAGAAATAGGCAGGCAGGACCTGCTTCCCCCTGGCATCGAACAGGGTGAGCTTGGTCTGGATCGCGGCGGTCTTGCCGGGGTTGGTCAGGGTGACGTCGATCCGGGTTTCCTCGCCGTCCTGCGAAGTCCCTGCCCGCGCGTCGAGCGGTACGTGCTCCATCGCAGCGAGCGCCTGAAGCGCCTCGTCGGCGGGGGCCTGCCAGTAGAAGTTATCGGAAAGCCGGGTTCCCGAAGTGTCGAGTGCTTCGAGCCGGATCAGTACCGGCCCGGAAGCCATCAGCGGCGCGAGATCGAGCGTGAACGCCTCGCCCACCTTGCCGCCGGTGATATCCAGCTTCTTCTCCTGCACCGCGAGCTGGCGGCCATCGAGCGCCTGCACCACCGCGCGCACGGTCACGCCCGAGAGCGGAGTCATGCGGTTGTTGACGAGGATCACCTTGTGGTCAGGCAGGTTCATCTGGACGTGAACCGGCTCGGAGGCCTTCTTCATACCGTAGAAGGCACCGTGGGTGTCGTAGTCGGAAGAGAGGATCTGCCACGCCGAACTCGGCCATGCAGGCTGGGTCATCCACAGCATACGGCCCGAATTCTCCGTCCATAGCCCGGCATTCATGCCCTCGAAGATCGCGCGGTAGCTCTCGTATTCGAGCATCTGCGCTTTCCGCTCGAAGTCCGGCAGGCTGATGGGCTTGCCGAATTCGCGGTCCATGGCGTCGGTGAAGCTCTTGACCGCGCCGTTCCCGGTCTGGTGCCAGTCGTGATAGGCCCAGGTGTCGCTGACCGGCCAGCGCTCGCTTGCCGGGATCGCGCGCTCCCAGGATTCCAGCGTCGGGAACGAGGGGGTGCCGACTTCGACGGCGAAGCCCTTCGAATATTCGGTAAAGTACTTCTCCGGCGCACGCCAGTTGTAGGGGCCGGAATCGTGGAGGTTGATGCGATTGGACGAGGCCATGTAGAGCCGGGTGCCGTCCTCCTTGCGCAGCATTTCGTCCAGACCCTCGTTGACGATCGGCTGCGGCACGCCTTCGTTACGGCCGAACCACAGCACGATCGAGGGATGATTGCGGAAGCGCTGGACCACGTCTTTCGCATTGCCCAGGAACAGCTGGGCGTCCTCCGCCTCGATATTGTAGTCCTGCGTCGATTCCCAGAAATCGCTCATGACCATCAGGCCATATTCGTCGGCGAGATCGAAGAAGCTCGCCTGCGTGTTCTGGCCCACCCAGTTGCGGATGACGTTGACGTGGGCGTCCTTGTGGAGCTTGAAGAACGGCTCCAGCCTAGCGCGGTCGACGCGCTTCATGAAGTCGTCCATGCCGATCGAGCCGCCGCGGGCGGCAATCCGCACGCCGTTGACGCGCAGGACGAGGAACGGCGAAAGCCCCTCGTCCCCGGCGATCGGGGTGACGGCGGGCGATTTCGCGGCGCCCGGCGCGAAGGAATAGGCCCAGCCGCCGCGCACCTGACGGATCGACTGGTGCCGCTCGTCGACGATCTGCTGGCCGAGCGTACGGGCTTTCTCGAAATCGATCGCAACGCGGTCGAGGCTGCCGTCCTCGGCTACCAGCGACATTTCGTACGTCACCTGTCGCATGCCGAAGCGCAAGTCCTTCGCGTCGGACTTCGCGCCCTCGACCGAGGTGGTGAGGTGGAGCGTGTGCAGCGCCGGATCGCCGTAGCCGTTGGGCCACCAGAGTTTCGGATTGCGCACCGCCAGCGCGGCATCTGTCTCGGGCGAGAAGCGCACGACGGTCGATCGGCCTGCGGGAACGGTGATCGAACGCTCGACCGTCACGTCATCGAAGGCGGCGCGGACGGTTGCGGTGCGGGGCTGGTCGGAGCGGTTGCTGACCGGAACCGTGATCTCGACATGGGCCACGGAGTTGTCGGGATTGGGCAGGGTGGTGACGACTTGCGGGTCCCCGATCTGCACATCGCCCGAGGCGAGAAGCTGCACGTCCTGCCAAAGGCCGGTCTGGCGGTCGCGGATCGTGGGAATCCAGTCCCAGCCTTCCGAGGCGCCGAAAGTGGGACCGTCCAGCATCATTGCGCCGCCGTTCTCACCGACCCCGGCGGTCAGCGATTCCTCATGGGCGAGGCCGGGATGCGGCGGCGGCGAGACGCGGATGGCAACCGCATTGCGGCCGGGTTTCAGGTAGGGCGAAACGTCGAAGCGGCCGCGCACGAAGGCGCCTTTCGTGGTCCCGGCCTGCGTGCCGTTGACCCAGACCTGAGAACTGAAATTCACCCCGTTAAGCAGCAATTCCAGTCGTTTGCCGGACGTTCCTGCGGGAAGATCGAACTCGGTGCGATACCAGTAGTCCTGCCGCGCGAGCTTCTCGGGGATGACGAGATTGTTCAAGCCATGCGCCGGGTCGGGGTAGACGCCGCGATCAACCAGCGTGGTGAGCACGGTGCCGGGGACGGTCGCGGCGTACCACTTGCCGCCCGTGTAACCGGTGCGGGAGATCGCGCTACCGTCGCCGGAAACTTCCGGGGCTTCGGCCAGAGTCCATTTCTGCAAGGTCCAGCGGGCATCGCCCTGTGCGGCGAGCGGCGCTACTTGTGGGACGGGCTTCGCGACCGGCTTGTCCGGCGCGGTGGCGCTGCGGGGCAGTGTGGCGGGTGGCTGAGGCGTCAGTTGTCCCTGCATCTGCCGCACCTGAAGCGGCCAGCGGGCGCTGGTCTCGGTGAACTGGACGAGCATGGGGTCGGGGGCTGCGGCGGCGATCTTGCGCAGTTCTACAGGTGATTTCGTGCCGCTATCGATGCGCAGGCCGATCAGGCGGGCCGAAACGTCGCCGGAAGGACGGTTGGACGGGGCGACCAACAGCTTGCTCGGCGCTCCAGCGAGCGGCTGCGACAGGTTGGCGACCGGACGCCCATCGACATAGAGCCGCTGGCCGCCGGCCTCTGCAACGATGGCGTAATGGTGCCAGTCGCTCGGTCGGGAAAGGGCAGGGCCGACAGCCTGCCGCTGGCCCGCCGCGATGCCCGGCTTGCCTTGGGCGAGGGTCAGCGAAAGCACCGGCCCTTGCGCACTGTCTGCAAGGGTCACGATCGGCCCCTCGCTGCCTTGCGCGAACGCAGCCCAGAACGACAGCGTCCAGTTTCCGGCAGGAATGGCAATATCGCTCGACCATGTCGGTGCAGCCGGAACGACCCGGAGATCGAAAGGCCCGGAAACTTGCGCCATCCCCGAAGTGGGGGCCAGCAGGGATACAGCCAGAACCGTTCCAAGAGCACTATGCGCAGAAATCCTCATCCCTCTCGACATCCCCGTCCCTCCATTGCCTCACGGGCCTTATGCTGCGAAGAAACACGGCTTCCGGAAAAAAGACAAATGTTTTTAGATATTGCCGCGCAGCTTTCTTCCAAGGCGTCGTTGACGCGGGCAAGCAGGTCGGCGATGTGCGGCGAAATACGGGCACGGGTGTCAGTGGAATCGGATCATCCATGAGAATCGTCATCATCGACGACAGCGGATTACGCGCGACGGTTCTCGAAGAGGGCCTGCGCGAGGCGGGTTATGACGACATTCACATCGTGCCGCCGCGCGGGGCTTTCGTCGCGCGGCTCGAACGCATGGCGCCGGATGTCGTGCTGATGGACCTCGGCAGTCCCAGCCGCGACACGCTGGAGGAAATGCTCACGGTCAGCCGCGCGTTGGCGCGGCCGATCGCGATGTTCGTGGACCAGTCCGACGAGGCGATGATCGGCGCGGCCATCGATGCCGGGGTTTCGGCTTATGTGGTCGATGGTTTGCGCAAGGAGCGGGTGAAGCCGGTGCTCGAACTGGCGGTGCGGCGTTTCAATGCCTTTGCGCGGATACAGGCCGAATTGGACGAGGCGCGCAATGCTCTCTCGGACCGCAAGGTGATCGACCGCGCCAAGTCTATCCTGATGGCGCAGCGCAGTCTCTCGGAGCAGGAGGCCTATGCCCTGCTGCGATCGGGCGCGATGAACCAGGGCAAGAAGATCGTGGATGTGGCGCAGGCACTCATCACCGCCAGCGATCTGCTGGGAGGGGGATTATGACGACGAACTTGCGCATCGCCTTCCTGCCGCTCAACGACGTGGCGGTCCTTGCCGCTGCCCGCGAGCGCGGATTTGCCGAAGAGGAAGGACTGGCGCTCGACCTGCTGCGCACCACAAGCTGGGCCACTCTGCGCGACCGGCTCGTCTATGGGCAAGTGCAGGCCGCGCATATGCTGGCCCCGCTTGCCGTCGCGGTGACGCTGGGCCTGAGCCAGCAGCCTGCCGCCCTGGCCGCGCCTTACAAGCTGGGCGTCAACGGCAATATGCTGGTCATGGCGAAGGGCTTTGCCGCCGCGCTCGATCCCGATCCGGCCAGCCGCATCGCCGATCCCTTGGCCGCCGCGCACGACTTTGCCGCCGCCATCGGACTGTGGCGGCGCAAGCCGGTGATCGGCGTGGTGCACCGCTTCTCCAGCCATGCGCTGATGCTGCGCTATTGGCTGGCCAGTGCGGGTGTCGATCCCGACCGTGACGTGGTGCTGCGGGTGCTGCCGCCGTCGCTGACGGTGGAGGCGCTCCACGCAGGAGAGATCGACGGGTTCATCGCCGGAGAACCCTGGGGCAGCGCTGCTGTCGAGGCGGGGCTTGCCGAAACCGTCGCCGTGGGCGAGCGCATCTGGCAGCGCGGCGTCGAGAAAGTGCTGGCCTTCCGCGAGAACTGGCTGGAGGAGAACACCGAGACGGTCGACCGGCTGCTGCGCGCTCTGGCGCGGGCGGCGAGCTGGTGCGACGATCCGGAGAACCATGAGGCGCTGGCCCACTTGCTCTCGGATCCGCGCTATCTCGACCAACCCGCCGATCTCATCCGGCGCGGACTGACCGGGCAGATCGTCGCGCGTGCGGGTGAAGCGCCGCTTTCCAATCCCGATTTCATGCTGTTCTCGCGCGAGGCGACGCCGTTCCCCTGGCGCAGTCAGGCCTTGTGGATCTACTCGCAGCTCGTGCGCTGGGGCATGGCTGAACATTCGCCGGAACATGCGGCCAAGGCAGGCAGGGTCTTCAGGCCCGACGTATTCCGCCGCGCTCTGGCCGGCAGCGACATGCCGATGCCGGGGGCGAGCATGAAGCTCGAAGGCGCCGTCGCCTCGCCGCTCGCGGTGGGATCGCGCAAGGGTGACCTGACGCTCGGCCCGGACCGGTTCTTCGACGGACGGGTCTTCGATCCCGAGCGGATCGACGACTATCTGGCTGGGTTTGTGCAAGTGCGTTGAGATCGGCGTGAATTTTGTGCCTTGCAACATGACGCGAATCGATTGATGATAGGCGCCTCACGCGAAGACGCGTGACCATATTCGGATGTGCTGCTCCAAGGGCGGGGCACCATCCTCACCGAAATTCGCAGCAAAGCCGCTGACCGGGCTCACCAGAGGGTGACGTCCGGCCTGCGGCTTTTTTCGTGTCCGTTATATGAGGGACCTACGATGGCAACCGCTTACTGGGAACGTGACGGAGAGGCTGAAACGGCCACCGCTGAAACGGAAACGACCAGCTTCTGGAAGGCCGGTCATGCGCCGACCCTGATCGCCGCCTTTCTCTATTTCGACCTCGCTTTCATGGTCTGGGTTCTGCTCGGCCCGCTGGCGCCAGAAATTGCGAAGACGCTCGGGCTGACTTCGGCCGAAAAGGGGCTGATGGTCGCGACGCCCACGCTTGCAGGCGCCTTGCTGCGGGTCGTCAACGGTCTGCTGGTGGACCGCATCGGTCCCAAGCGCTCAGGCGCGATCAGCCAGATTGTCGTCATCGCCGGACTGTTCCTGGCCTGGGTCATGGGCGTGAACAGCTTTGCGGGTACGCTGGCGCTTGGCGTGGTGCTTGGCTTTGCGGGCGCGAGCTTTGCGATCGCCTTGCCGCTCGCCAGCCGCTGGTATCCGCCCGAGCACCAAGGCAAGGCCATGGGTCTGGCCGGAATGGGCAATTCGGGCACCGTGCTCGCTTCGCTCTTCGCGCCGCTGCTGGCCAAGATGTTCGGCTGGAACACCGTCCTCGGGCTGGCCTGCATTCCGCTTTCGCTGGTCTTCGTGGTCTATCTGCTGATGGCGAAGGACGCCCCGAACCAGCCGGCGCCGCGCAAGCTGGTCGACTATTTCGAGCCGCTCAGGCAGGCCGATGCCTGGTGGCTGATGGCCTTCTATGCCGTGACGTTCGGCGGTTTCGTGGGCCTTGCCGCTTCGCTGCCGATCTATTTCACCGACCAGTTCGGCCTGACCCCAATCGTCGCGGGATATTGCACGGCAGGCTGCGTCTTTGCCGGATCGCTGGTGCGGCCGATTGGCGGTGCCCTGGCAGACCGGATCGGCGGCGTGAAGGCGCTGATGGTCGTCTATCTTGTCGCCGCACTGGCCTTGGCCGGGGTCGCCAATGCCACCGGCCTGCCGGGCGCGCTCGGCCTGTTCGTGCTGGCGATGCTGGCGCTGGGCACCGGCAACGGCGCGGTGTTTCAGCTCGTGCCCCAGCGCTTCCAGGCCGAGATCGGGGTGATGACCGGGCTGGTCGGCATGGCGGGCGGCATCGGCGGGTTCTATCTCGCCAGTTCGCTGGGCCTTGCCAGGCAGTTCACCGGCAGCTTCGCGCCCGGTTTCCTGATCTTCGCGGGCCTTGCGGTCATGGCGCTCGCCTCGCTGGCGATGGTCAAGACTCGCTGGCGTGCGACCTGGAAGACGGCAGCCCGCATATAATGGGAGAGTGCGGCGGTCGGTCCCATCGGATCGGCCGCCGCTCTTGTTATGCCCCCCAGGAGAATTCACGAAAAATGCGATACTTGCTTGGCACGGCGGCTGCGTTGGCCGTCGCGGGACCTGCCTGTGCCCAGGATTTCGATATCAGGCCGCTGGCGGAAGTGCGCTTGCGTAACGAGCATGTCGATCAAGACGGTCTGCCGCGCGAAGCCGATGCCGTCACCGCGCGCGTCCGGACGGGGGTGGAGATCGCTTCCGGCCGGTGGAGCGCAACGGTCCAGGGGCAGGGCACGCTGGCATTGGTAGACCATTACGACGACGGCCTTCACGGCCCCGCCGATCGCCCGCAGATTTCCGATCCGCAGAACATCGGTCTTTACGTGGCCCAGCTTCAGTACCGGGCGAAAGGCGCAGTGCTGACGGCAGGGCGCCAGAAGATCACGCTGGATGACGAGCGCTTCGTCGGCAATGCGCCGATCCGCGACAATGCCCAGACTTACGATGCCGTGCGCGCGCAGCTTTCGCCGGTCCGGGGGCTGAAGCTGGATGTCTCCTATGCCTGGAGCGTCCGCACGATCTGGGGCATCGATGGTCGCGGCGCCCGCCAGCAGGCGATCGGCGGAGACAACCTCTTCGCCAACCTTTCCTACGCCACGCCGATCGGAACGCTGACCGGGTTCGCCTATCTGGTCGACCAGGACGAAACCGCCGTGCAGGGCTACCAGTTGTCGAGCCGCACTTACGGCGCGCGGCTGAACGGCAGCCGCGCCTTCTCTCCCGCCGTGAAACTCGACTATGCGGCGAGCTACGCACGGCAATGGGATCATCATCGCAACCCGAACGACTATCATGCCGACTACTGGCTGGCCGACGCCACGCTGGATGTCAGGGGCTGGAAGCTCAACGCCGGATACGAGGTGCTGGGTGCAAGTGACGGCACGCCATTCACCAGTTTCCAGACACCGCTGGGCAGCAATTTCAAGTTCCAGGGCTGGACGGACAAGTTCCTGACCACGCCTGCAAACGGCATCCGCGACCTCTATTTCGGCGGCGGCTATGGCCTGAAGCAGGTGGGGCCGCTCACGGGCGTTTCGCTTCAGGCGGTCTGGCATCGTCTCGGCAGCGACCGGCTCGACCAGCACTATGGCAACGAAGTCGATCTTCTCGCATCTGCGAAGCTGCGCAAGACACTCGTTTCGCTGCGCTATGCCCGTTACAATGCGCGCAGCTTCGCGACGGATACGGATAAGTACTGGATTCAGTTCGACTGGACCTATTGAGCAAGAGCCATCACGGAATCGCTTGAGCCCTCGGGCGATTCCGCTTATGGTGCAGTGCAAAGGACGACGCTGTCCTTCCAAACCATAGCCGATGCGATCCACTGACGGGCCGCAGAAGCCCGAATGATGGCAAGGCCGCCATCCAGACTTTCGGTTTCGAACCGAGGGTCCGGATGGCGGCCTTTTTCTTTTTCTCCCTTCGTTTTTCTGGAGTCACGGGGATGGAATTTCAGGACGGGATCGAACCCACTGCGGATTACGAGGACACGCTGATCGTGCCTTCGCAGGACGTGCGCGAACATCTGGTGGTCGTCGGCAACGGCATGGCAGGATGCCGGGCGGTGGAGGAACTGCTGGCGCGCGATGCCGGTCGCTACCGCGTCACCATCTTCGGCGCCGAACCGCATGTGAACTACAACCGGATCATGCTCTCACCGGTGCTGGCGGGTGAGAAGACGTTCGAGCAGATCGTCATCAACAGTCGCGAATGGTATGACGGCAACGGGATCGAACTGATCACGTCAGACCCGGTGATTGCCATCGACCGCGCGGGCCGGACCGTGACGTCGCAATCGGGCCGCAAGGTCGGCTACGACCGCCTGCTGATCGCCACCGGCTCGGACCCTTTCATCATCCCCGTGCCCGGCAAGGATCTGCCCGGCGTCATCTCGTTCCGCGACATGAAGGACGTGGACCTGATGCTGGAAGCCGCCGGGAAGGGCGGCGATGCGGTGGTGATCGGCGGGGGGCTGCTTGGCCTCGAAGCGGCGCATGGTCTCAGCCTGCGCGGCATGAAGGTCACGGTGATCCACCTGATGCCCACGCTGATGGAGCGGCAGCTCGACGAAGCAGCGGGCTGGCTGCTCAAGACCGCCCTCGAAGCACGCGGCCAGACGATCCTGACCGGCGCCGACACCGCCGAAATCTATGGCGAGGGCAAAGTCGAAGGCGTGCGCCTGAAGGATGGGCGCGAGATCGCGGCCAGCCTCGTCGTCATGGCGGTCGGCATCCGGCCTTCCACGACATTGGCACGCGAAGCCGGGCTGGACGTGGGACGCGGCATCAAGGTCGACGATCACATGGTGACGAGCGACCCCGCCGTACTGGCGGTAGGCGAATGCGTCGAGCATGACGGAAACGTCTACGGTCTCGTCGCGCCGCTTTGGGACATGTGCCGCAGTCTGGCCGACGGCCTGACCGACCGGCATAGCGGCTATCAGGGCTCGGTCACATCCACCAAGCTCAAGGTCGCGGGTCTCGACGTGTTCTCGGCGGGCGACTTCTCGGGCGGGGAGGGCTGCGAGGATATCGTCCTGCGCGATGCTTCGCGCGGCGTCTACAAGCGGGTCGTGGTGAAGGAGAACAAGGTCGTCGGCGCGGTGCTCTACGGCGATACGGCCGACGGCAACTGGTACTTCGACCTGCTGAAGAAGGGCGAAGATGTCTCGGAAATCCGCGACTTCCTGATCCTCGGACAGGCTTTCGCCGCGGGCGGGACGGCAGACCCGCTGGCGGCTGTCGCGGCGCTGCCTGACGATGCCGAAGTATGCGGCTGCAACGGGGTGACCAAGGGACAGGTGGTAGCCTCGATTTCCGGAGGCGCGTGCAGCCTCGATGCCGTGCGCGCCACCTGCAAGGCTTCGGCAAGCTGCGGCTCCTGCACCGGCCTCGTCGAGAGCCTGCTGGCGCTGACCTTGGGCGAGGAGGTCAAGTCCGGCCCGAAGACCTTGTGCAAGTGCACCAGCTTCACCCACGACGACGTGCGGCGCGAGATCGTGTCGCAGCACATGAAGTCGATTCCCGAAGTGATGCAGAAGCTGCACTGGTCTACGCCCGACGGTTGTTCTTCCTGCCGTCCCGCGCTCAACTACTACCTGCTTTGCGCGCTGCCCGGCGAGTACGAGGACGATCAGCAGAGCCGCTTCGTCAACGAGCGCATGCACGCCAATATCCAGAAGGACGGCACCTATTCCGTGGTCCCACGCATGTGGGGCGGCCTCACCAACCCGCGCGAACTGCGGGCGATCGCCGATGTCGTCGAGAAGTACGATGCGCCGATGGTCAAAGTAACGGGTGGACAGCGGCTCGACATCTTCGGGATCAAGAAGGAAGACCTGCCCGCCGTCTGGGCCGATCTCAATGCCGCCGGAATGGTCTCGGGCCATGCCTACGGCAAGTCGCTGCGCACGGTGAAGACTTGCGTCGGCAGCGAATGGTGCCGCTTCGGCACGCAGGATTCCACCGGCCTCGGCGTCAAGACCGAGCGGATGACCTGGGGCTCGTGGATGCCGCACAAGTTCAAGATCGCGGTCTCCGGTTGCCCGCGCAATTGCGCCGAGGCGACGATCAAGGACTTCGGGATCGTCTGCGTGGATTCGGGCTACGAACTCCACGTCGGCGGCAACGGCGGTATTCACGTCCGCGCCACCGACTTCCTCTGCAAGGTCGCGACCGAGCAGGAAGCGCTCGATTACTGCGCCGCCTTCACCCAACTCTACCGCGAGGAAGCGCGCTATCTCGAACGCACCGCGCCGTGGATCGAGCGTGTCGGCGTCGAATACGTGAAGCAGCGTATCGTCGAGGACGAGACCGGCCGCGAGGCCTTGCGCAGCCGCTTCCTCCATTCGCAGAGCTTCAGCCAGGAAGACCCCTGGGCCGAGCGCGCGGCCGGTCGGCAGGCCGAACTGCACCAGCACCTCGAACCCCTTGCACTTGCAGCGGAGTGAATGACATGAACGACTGGATCGACATCGGCACCCTCTCCGACATTCCCCTGCGCGGCGCCCGCACCGTGCAACTGGAGGGCGAGAAGGAAATCGCCGTCTTCCGCACCGGCGACGACCGCGTTTTCGCACTCGTCAACGAATGCCCGCACAAGAAGGGGCCGCTGAGCCAGGGCATCGTCCACGGCCATTCGGTCGCCTGCCCGCTGCATAACTGGAACATCGCACTCTCGAGCGGCGAGGCGCAGGGCGAAGACAGGGGCTGCACTCCGACGATCCCCGTCAGAATGGAAGGATATCGCATTCTGATCGCCCATCCGCAGACCTTGCAGGTGGCCGCTTGACGGCGCGCGATCTCGTCGCGCCCGGTCCCATTCAGGCAGGTGAGGTCTGGCTGGTCGGGGCGGGACCGGGCGATCCGGACCTGCTCACCCGCAAGGCCGAGCGGCTGATCGCGGCGGCAGACGTGGTGTTCTACGATGCACTGGTCGGCCCCGGCGTGCTTGGCCTCATCCCGGCCGCGACCGAAGCGGTCGGCGTCGGCAAGCGCTCGGGCCGTCACAGCAAGGCGCAGGGTTCGATCAACGACCTGCTGCTGGAGGCGGCGAAAGCGGGCAAGCGGGTGGTGCGTCTGAAAGGCGGGGACCCTTCGATCTTCGGGCGCTCGGCGGAAGAGATGGACCATCTCGCGGCAGCAGGCGTTCCGGTGCGGATCTGTCCGGGCATCACGACCGCCAGCGCGGCGGCGGCGAGCGGACTGGCCTCGCTCACGTTGCGCGGGCGCGCGCGCGGCGTGACGTTCGTGACCGCACATCTCAAGGCAGGCGAACCGCTGAACCTCGATTGGGAAACACTGGCACGGCCCGGCGGAACCCTCGGCGTCTACATGGGCCGAGCGGCGTCGGGCGAGATCGCCCGCTCGCTGATCGCCGCCGGACGCGATCCGGATACGCCGGTCATGATCGCCGTCAATGTCTCGCTGCCCGATGAGCGGCTGATCCGGGGCAAGCTGTCGGCGCTGTCTTTTCTAGTCGCCACGATCAGTGACGACGATCCAACCCTGCTGCTGATCGGCGAAGCGGTGGAGGCGCGGCACGACGTCGCTTCGATACCGGAAGGAATGGTCGGCGCGATCGCGTAAACGCGCCGACCATGATGCTCAATCGAGATAGAGCGTTCGCAGCTTCGCGATCTGCGGCTTGCCGAGGCCCATCTCGTCTCTAAGGTAACCCATGGCGCCGCCGGGATGGGCGTCGAGCGCCTTAAAGGCTGCTTCGATGTAGGCACGGTCAGCCTTCATGAAAGCGGCCTGCACCGCAGGCGGCAGCGATAGGAACGCCTTGCCGGTGGCATCGCTCGGGCCGGTCTTCGCCTTGGCGAGCGCCTCGGGAAGATACCGGTTGGTGAGCAGATAGTCCTGGATCACCGTCTCGCGCGGCACGCCCAGCGCGGTGAGCAGGAGGGCGGACGACACGCCGGTCCGGTCCTTGCCTGCCGAGCAGTTGAACGCCAGCGGAGCATGGCCGGCCAGAAGCTCGCCGAACATGCGCTTGAACTGCGGCGCGAAGGTCCTGAGCATCATCGGATAGCTCTTGGCCATCATCGCCGAGGCGGCTTCCCGGGTGATCTTGCCCATGTCTCCCGGCACAAGGCCGATCGCCATGTTGTCGTAGTCGTCGGCGAAGATCGTCGGGCCGGCTTCCGAAGCCCAGGGCATAGGCTCGGCCTTGCGCTCGTTGCGGTCGCGGTAGTCGCAGATCGTGCGGATGCCCAGTTTGTTCAAGGTGCCGAGATCCTTCGCCGTTAGGTCCACCATCGAACCGGAACGGAACAGCATGCCCCACTTCACCGTGTGACCGTCGGCGGTGCGATAGCCGCCGAGGTCCCGGAAATTGCGCCCGCCTTCCAGCGGCAGCAGGCGCTGATGCGCTGCCTGCCGGGAAGGAGCGGGAGCAGCGACTTGCGCCGCCGATTGGACCGCGGGCTGTACGAGAAGGCCGAGCGCGACGACGGCGACGGCAGCGGAGGAAATACGCCAGTTCATGGTCTTTTCCTTGTCGGGAGATCAGTACTTGACGGTCGCCGAGATGCCGAAGGTGCGCGGATCGTTGAAGATGCCGTAGTAACCGAGCGACGAGCCGCCATTGGCTTTCACGAACGTGTAGGCCTCGTTGAACAGGTTGCGGCCCCAGACCGAGAGTTCGAGGTCAGGCCCGCTCGCCATGCGGATGTCGGCCAGGGCAACGCGGCCGTTGACGATGAACGAGGAACCGGTCTTCGTCGGATCGTTCGCCATCGAATACTGGCCCGAGCCATAGTTGCCGTCGAGGTGGAAGCGCAGCGTCGCGTCGGCCACCGGCAGTTCGTAATCGATGGCGCCGCTGGCGGCATGCTTGGGGGTGAAGATGGTATAGACCTGGACCAGCTTGTCCCCGTCGAAGGGGTTCGCCGCGGGCGGCAGGTGAACGTCGGTATAGGCGTAGGAACCCGAAAGCGTCAGGCCCTGGAACGGCGTGACGGTGAGGTCGGCCTCGATGCCCTTGATACGGCCACGGCCCTCGGCATTGCGGGTTTCGGTCGTCGTGCGCGTGGAGTTGAGCACCGGCGCGTTGAAGTCGATCTGCATGTCCTTGTAGGCCGAGGTATAGGCCGCGATGTTAAAGCGGGCATGGCGGTCGAAGAACTCGGTCTTGGCGCCGATTTCGAAGGTCGAGACCGATTCCGGGTTGAAGCTGTGATATTGCTTGGACCGGCTGTTGGCGCCGCCTGCCTTGTAGCCGGTGCTCCACTTTCCGTAGACGTGAACGTCTTGGCTCACGTCCACCGCAAAGTTCACCATCGGGTCGAACCGGTTCCACGAAGCGTCGAGAGTATAGAGGGTATCGACGCCGTTCACCTTTTCGAGCGCGCCGGTCTTGACGTCGTGCGTGAAGCGGCCGCCGCCGGTGAGGTGGACGATCTCGTTCAGCATTTCCGGCGTCCAGGTCGCCTGGCCGAACACGCCGATGCTTTCGGTCCTGGCGCGGCTGGCACGGTCCGGGAACGGGATCGACGACGTGGGGGTTTCGAGAATGGTGTAGTCGGTGCCGTCCGCATTCCACTTGTTGGTGTAGGGCGTCCAGGCGTTGTCGTTGACCTTTTCGTGATAGTAGAAGCCGCCCGCCACGAAGGTGAGGTGCTTCATCGTGCCGATCAGCTGTATTTCCTGGCTGTACTGCTTCTGCCAGACATCGGCGAGGCTGAAACGGCTGAAGTTCGTGTTGTCGCTGACACCCTTGATGAAGACGCCCATGTTGGCGGCGCCGTTGTCGTTCTGTGTCTGGGTCAGTTCGCGATACGAAGTGATCGACTTGACTTCGAGTTCCGGCGAGACCGTCCAGTCCAGCGTCAGCAGGTGGCCGTGCGTCTTGCCGAGCGCCCAGGGCTGGGGAACGCCGATGTTGGCGGTCTTGGCGCGGTCGGGCTGCATCTGGAGCAGCGGGCCGGTGGTCTTGCTCAGGAGCTGGACGTAATAGGGCGTGGTCTGGTCGCGCGAGATGTCGAACGAGTAGAGGGCATTGAAGTTGCTGCTCGGCTCCCAGAGCACCGCGGCATGAGCGCCCTTCTTGTTATAGGCATTGAAGTCGTGCTCTCCGCCCAGCGGATTGTCCACCGTGCCGCCGCGGGTGGTGATGAGGCCGTCCAGCTTGACCGAAATGTTGGCGAAGCTCGGCAGGTCGAGATGGATACCGGCCTCGCGGGAGTCGTAGTTGCCGACGCCGACCGTGGCGCGTGCGCCGAACTCGCCGCTGGGCTTCTTGGTGACGATGCTGATCGCGCCGCCCTCGGTATTGCGGCCGAACAGCGTGCCCTGCGGTCCCTTGAGCACTTCGATCCGTTCGACATCGTAGAGCGCCGAACCCAGGCCCTGCGCGCGCCCCATGAACACGCCGTCGATATAGACGCCGACGCCCTGGTCGCGGGCTGGCTGGTTGGCGTCTCCCAGAGTGCCGATGCCGCGCATGCCCACGGTGAGCGCCGAACTGCGCGAGAACATCGGGGCGATGCGCAGCGAGGGGATCGAGCCGTCCGCCAGTGATTCCAGCGAGACGACGTGGCGGTTCCGGAGATCCTGGGCGTTCACTACCGCGATCGAGATCGGGGTCGTCTGAAGACTAGTTTCCCGTTTCTGGGCGCTCACGACGATGTCGGTAAGGCCGGGTCCAGCTTCAACGGCAGCGCTGTCGGCGGCGGTTACCGCAGCTTCGACCGAAGTTTCGGCGGCATGGGCGATACCGCCCGAAAGAAGCGCGCCGAGCGCGCTTCCCGTCAGGGCGATGGAACGAAACGATGGCGCGTTGTGGACAGACATGAAACGACCCTCATAGTGATTGCGAGGCGTCCGCTAGAACGTCTGTATGTCATCTGTGTTACGCTTGTACCGCTCGCGTGATGTGGCTGTAACGGATCGCTTGTTGCGGTATTGCGGCTTATGGCAATGTGTCGATGGTGATCCTAAGGCTCCGCTTTCCCGTTTGACAAAGATGATCGGTGATACGTGAAAGACTCTGAAAACGCTGAATTTTCGTCAAAAGAAAAGCTGATCCGTGCGGTGCTGCAGGTTTGGGCGAATCATGGGCACTCGGCGATGTCGGCTCGAGCCTTGTCGCGCGCAGCGGAACTACCCACCTCCAGTATCTATCATCACTTTGGCTCTATGGAACAGTTGTTCCAGTCGGCGCAGGCTTATGCCCATGACGAGGCCCGCATCTGGTGCAGCCGGAAACTGCGGGAGATGAAAGGCTGGCCGGAAAAGGGAGGCGCCGATTCGCTCGCCAGGGCTTTGGCGATTCTCATCGACGATTGGACGGCAGAGTGCCGCGATCTGGCTTTCGCATGGAGCCAGTGCCATCTCCTAGCTCATCGTGACGAGGCTTATGTCGCGGCAATCGACTCCTGGCGCGAGCACTGGGCTGCATTCTGGAGGGAGATATGCGGGCGGGCCGGCCTCGAGCGTTATGCGGCAATGACCTCCCACGTCTTCGAGGCGACCGCCCAGTTCCATTTGATCCGCTGGCATCGCGCTATCGATCGTGCTGCACTCGACGAGTTCTGCATGGGTTGGGGCCGGTGGCTGGCGGGTGAGCTGGTCGAGGAAGGGGCTTGGCGTCACCATGCACGCGAACAGGCACTGGCTTCCGTACCGGAAGTCGCGGTTCAGAACGGCGTCGCGGCGGCGATCTCGAGTGCGGCAGCCGATATCGTCGAAGAGGGCGGTGTCGCTGCCCTTACGCACAGGGCGGTGGCTGCGCGGGCGCAAGTGACGCTGGGGGTGACGTCCTACAATTTTCGGACGAGCGCGGATCTTGTACGCGCGGCTTTCAACGCCATCTACCAGCGCTTGACCCAGCCTTTGCAGGACAAGCCGGTTACGCCGGTTGATCGCGCGGATTCCATTGCTGCATGGCGGGACTTCGGGTCGCAGCCCCGACGACTTGCTGCGATCGAGGAACTGATGCTGGCCGTCGCGCAAGACCCTAACTTGCGCGATTTCGCCCCGCAAATGCGCTATCTCCGGGGGCGAAGCAGCAGGGCGCACCTGGCCGGAAAACTGGGCGGAGACGCACCGATTTCGCCGCTCGATGCGGCCATCTACTCCAGCCTGGTTTCCGGACAGCGTCGCGCCCTGATCGGAAGGGCCGAGGCGGAAATCCATGCGAGTCTGGATGAAATGGACTTGCTGATCGCAGGCTTGCGGGCCGGGCTGTAAAGATCGCGGCGCCCGACCTTGATCGGGCACCGACGATCAATCGTTTCAAAGCCGGCAATTATCTCAGAAGCTGGCGCCGACCGAGAAGAGCACGGTGGAGCCGGCAATCTGCGAGCCGTTCTTGGTCGAGGAGAAGTTCGGCTGCAGATAGGCGCTCTGCGACTTCGAAATGTCGGTATCGACATAAGCGACGCCCAGCGTCACCGGGCCAAGCGCGAGATCGGCGCCGAGCATCCAGTCGAGATACTCGCCGGTCGGGGCAACGCTGGTGCCGTTCGGACCCAGGCCCGAGTTGCCGTTCGAGTAGCCGAAGTGGCCCTTGAGAGTCAGCGGCGTGTTGGGGATGGCGGTGTTGCCGTCAAGCCAGAGATAGATGTTGTCGGTCTTGGCGCCGAAGTTGCCGATGCCGTCCGCATAGTCCGCGCCGCTGGCGTAGACCTTGCCGAGTGCCTGCTGCTTGGGGGCATAGGCCACACCGGCGAGCAGATTGGCCGGACCGACCGCACCCGAAAGCTTGACGTAAGGTTCGGCGAAATCGGTGTCTGAAGCGCCGCCCGGATACATGTACCAGGTCAGGCCGACATCGAGCTTGACGCCGCTGGTGATCTCGGTGGCGTAGCCTCCCACGAGGTCGAGTTCCATGTTGGAGCCGCCAAAAGTACCCCATCCGGCGAGGTTCGACCCCCAGGTGGCGACATAGAGGCCGCTCTCATGCGAAACCGTGATGCCACCCTGCACGGCCATTTCCTTGTCGGTCTGGGAGACGCCGCGGAAGCGGTAATCGGACACCAGCCCGACGGAGCCGGACACGGTGATCTCGCTAGGAGCCTCTTCCTGGGCCATCGCCGGAGCGGTGAATGCCAGGCCGGAAACGGCAAGGCCAAGCAGGCCTGCGGCAAGACGGATTTTCATATGGAACGCCCTCATGTTGACTTTGTCGCGTTCCATCCTGCGGCCTGTTTGCCGGAGCCTACATGCGTGGCGGCTCCGTTTCAGACAGACAGAAGTGGTTTACCGTAATTTATGCTCTTCAGCCAGAGAAATTTAAAATAAAATGCCGCCGGATCGGCGTCGATTGTCCGAAAATTAAATTGACCAAAAAAACGGGCGGTCTCCTGGGAGCCGCCCGGTGAAGGGTGGGTGCGGACGACAGCGCGTCCGCACGATACGAGAAGTGAGGTCCAGTCGGCCGCAACCTCAGGCGGCGACCGGTAGCGGACGCAGGATCGGTGCGGGGCCGGTCACGCGGTCCGAATGACCGCTCTGGCGACGGCGGTTGAGCCATTCGCTGATCGTCTCGGCCGTGGTGTGGTCCATGACCTTGAGCTGGCCGAGGTCGAGGTGGACCGGGCGGCCGTGCGGCAGCTTTTCCAGCACCTTGTTGAGGCGGGTGAGCCCCAGGAAGGTGGCACCGCCGCCCAGAGCGAGGCGGGTCGCTTCGCCGGCCTCGTGCTCTTCGACGTGCTCCTCGACCTTGAGCTTCAAGTTCCGGAAGTGCGGAGCCAGTTCCAGCACCGTCAGGGCCAGGCCGACCAGAACGCCGGTCAGCAGGTCGGTGGTGACGACGAGGATAAAGGTCACCGCCCAGATCACCGCCGGGAAGGCGCCGTAGTTGTGGAACAGGTGGCGCACATGGCTGAGGCTCACGAGGCGCCAGCCGGTGACGACCAGCACGCCGCCCAGTGCCGCCATCGGCACCTCACGCAGCAGCCAGGGCAGCAGCGCGATAAAACCAAGAATCCACACGCCGTGCAGGATCGTCGAAAGACGGGTCTTGGCACCGGCCTGGACGTTGGCCGAACTGCGCACGATCACGCCGGTCATCGGCAGGGCACCGAACACGCCGCAGAGCAGATTGCCGATGCCCTGGGCGCGCAGTTCCTTGTCGTACTTGGTGCGCACGCCGTCGTGCATGCGGTCTACCGCGGCGGCCGAAAGCAGCGTTTCGGCGCTGGCGATGAAAGCGATGGCAAGGGCGGCGACGATCAGCGCGGGATTGGCGAGCGGAGCGAACCAGCCGGTGCTGGTAGGCAGTGCAAAAGCGGCTCCGATCGATTCCGGCACGGCGATGCGCGCGACGTCTAGACCCATGGTCCACGCCACGGCGGTTGCCGCGACGACGCCGAGAAGCGCGCCGGGAACGAGGCCCATGCTCTTGGGACGGACCTTCTCCCAGCCAAGCATCACGGCCATCGTCAGCACGCCGAGCATCAGCGCGAGTTCGGTGGATGCGACATTAATGGGATCGAGGCCGAGGATGCGCGCAGGCATCATCGCCATGTTTTCGAGACCGCTCGACATCGGCTTCTGGTCGAAGAGGATGTGGAACTGGCCGATCACGATCAGCGCACCGATACCGGCGAGCATGCCGTGGACGACCGCCGGGCTGATTGCACGGAACAGGCCGCCGAGACGAAGCGCGCCCGCGACGAGCTGGAACACACCGGCGAGCAGCAGGACGGGACCCAGCGCTTCGAGGCCGTGCTCACGCACGAATTCGAAGACGATAACGGCAAGACCGGCCGCCGGGCCGCTCACCTGGAGAGGCGAGCCTGCCAGAAGGCCGACCACGAGACCGCCGATGATTCCGGTGACAAGCCCCTTTTCAGGGGGGACGCCGGAAGCGATGGCGATGCCCATGCAGAGGGGCATTGCCACGAGGAACACCACGATCGAAGCCGTGAAATCCCGTCCGAAGTGGGCGAATGGCCCGCTCCGGCTGTCTTCCCCGGGCGAAGCCGGGGAAGATGCGATGGAGGTGGAGGGGGACGTCATTCCGCTGCCTCGGCGAATTCGGTGGCGAAGCGAGCCTTCGCGGCGAGCGCGACCGGCAGCGGCGCGTCTTCGCGCAGCGGCACGAACTGGCCGGTGTCGCCGTCGAGGCCGAGGACCTGGCCGGCGTGAATGTCGACGAACCAGCCGTGCAGCGTCATTTCGCCGCGGGCGATGGCGGCAGCGACGGCCGGGTGAGTGCGCAAGTGGCTGATCTGGGCGATGATGTTCTCAAGGGTGATCGCGCGAACGCGGTCATTGCCCTCGAGTTCGCCGTGGCAGGTGCTGACAATATGTTCGGCAGCGGCCCCGTGCTTGAGCCAGGCTGCCACGTTCGGCATTGCTTCAAGACCGGTCGGGTCGCTAAGCGCCTTCATCGCGCCGCAGCCGGAGTGGCCGCTGATAATGATGTCCCGCACGCCGAGAGCGGCCACGGCGTATTCGACCGTGGAGGTCACGCCGCCGTTCTGGGTCGCGTAAGGCGGCACCATGTTGCCGGCGTTGCGGCAGACGAAGAGGTCGCCGGGCTGGGCCTGCATGATCTGCTCGGGCACGATGCGCGAGTCCGCGCAGGAGATCATCAGCGCCTTGGGTTCCTGACCCTCGTTCGCCAGCTTGCCGAACAGTTCGCTGCTGGCGGGGAAGATGGTCTTCTCGAAGTGGAAGACGCGGCCGATCAGTTCGTTCACTCTCGTAACCTTTCCTTGTTGCGGGTGCTCCGCGCTCTGCCGAAGGGGTGGAAACGGGGCGCGGAGCTTGCTTTGGAAAGTACGGGGCGCGATTTTCGGCTGTCGTGCGCCTTTGTCAGGAAATGTTGCTGCGACGCAGCGCGGATTAACGAAAGTTCATCGAAATGTCAGGCCGTCCGGGGGTTTTCAGGGCCTGGTGATTTTATGTCTCGCTATTGCCGAACCATAACAAGCGTTTAAGCGAAAGTGTCGCTCTTGCTGCTTTGCAGCAGTAAATTTATTGCGCTGCAAGCGGCAGGCGAATTGTGGCGCGCAATCCGCCTCCGGGGCGGTTTCTCAAGTCCAGCGTGCCGCCTTCCAAACGCACGGCCTTGCGCACGATCGGCAGGCCGAGACCCATGCCGGCGGTGTCGCGCGCACGTGCGGTATCGAGGCGGACGAAGGGTTGCAGTGCATCGGTGATGCGCTCTTCGGGGATGCCGGGACCGTCGTCTTCCACGGTGATCTCGGCCGCGCCGCCGTCCTTGCGAAGACCGACGCGAACATTGCCACCGTAATGCAGGGCATTCTCGATCAGGTTCGATAGGGCACGACGAATCGAGACCGGACGGGCCATGATGACCAGGCTGGAAAGGCCCGAATAGGATGCATCCGCACCGCGATCGGCCGCCGTATCGACGAGCGTTTCGGCCATGATCGCAAGATCGATACGCTCGGCCGGAATCTGCGTGCCGCCGGTATCGACATAGGCCTGGATCGAATCGAGCAGCATCCGCATCTCGTCGATGTCGTGGTTGATGCCATCGCGAACCACCGGATCGACCTCGCCGTCGTCAAGACGCAGGCGTATGCGCGAAAGCGGGGTCTTGAGGTCGTGACCGATGGCCAGCATGGTATGCGTGCGGTCGAGCATCGACTGGTGGATGCGCTCCTGCATCTCGTTCATGGCGCGGATCAGTTCGCGCATTTCGTCAGGCCCGTGTTCGGGGACCGGGCGGGGCGGTCCCGCATCGAAATGACGGGTGGCGCGGACCAAGGAACGCAGCGGATTGAGTGCCGCCCGCAAGAGCAGCCAGGCCAGCGATATCAGCAGCACCGTCGGCAGCACGAGGCTGGCGAAGCGGCCGATGCTGAGTTTCCAGGCCGAGCGGGCATGGGTCCGAAAATCGAGCACGCCGCCGTCCGCCAGGCGGAGCGAACCGCCGATATTGCCTTCGCGCGGAATTGACTCGAGATGGAGTTCCAGGTCGCTGTGCGCGAGTTCCGGCTCCATCTCGATCACTTGCGCGCGCAAGTTGGCAAGGCTCAGCGAACCGCGATAGCGCTTGTTCTGGTCGCTCAGTTTGAGCGAGAACTTCGCAGTGCTCAGCGCGGTCGTGACGGCCTGCCGCTCGCCCGCCGCCGAATGCTCGATGGCGCGCCGCGCAAGCACCAAGTTTTCGGCAATGCGCTGGGCATCGTCGCGGCGCAGTTCGAACGTATTGGCACGTTCGAACAGCACCGTGTTGCAGACAACGTCGATGACGAAGACCAGCAGGAGGACTGCAATCAGCCGCTCGGGCAGGCCAAATCGCCGGAACAGGCGGAACCGGCGCAAGGACATCAGGCGCGCGTGACCTCGGCCTTGAACATATAGCCGACGCCGCGGACCGTCACGATCGGCGATTCCGCGCCCTCGGCCTGAAGCTTGCGGCGCAGGCGGCTGACGAGCACGTCGACGCTGCGGTCGGAACTGTCGCCCAGGCGCGAGCGCGAAAGTTCGATCAGACGCTCACGGCCGAGCACGCGCTGCGGATAGGCAAGGAAAGTGGCGAGCAGGTCGAACTCGGCGCCGGTCAGGTCGACCATGGCGCCGGTGGGCGAGCGCAGTTCGCGGCGCGCCATCGACAGGTTCCAGCCTTCAAAATGAATCGATTCGGGCGTGCGGCCGTCGGCCACCGCGTCGCTGCCGGTGAAATCGGCCGAAGTCGGATTGTTGCCGCCGCGGCGCAGCACCGCGCTGACGCGGGCGGCCAGTTCGCGGGTGCTGAAAGGCTTGGCGAGATAGTCGTCCGCGCCCAGTTCCAGGCCGAGCACGCGGTCTTCCTCGCTGCCGCGGGCGCTGATGAAGATCACCGGAATGTCGCATTCGCGGCGCAGGCGGCGGAACAGGTCGAAGCCGCTGGTGCCGGGCAGCATGATGTCCAGCACAACGAGGCTGACCGGCCCTTCGCGCAAGGTCACCCACATTTCCGCGCCGGTCGCGGCGGTGAGGACGTTGAAGCCGGTCTGGCGCAAGGCGCGGGCGGTCAACGTGCGCAGGGGGCCGTCGTCCTCCACGAGCAGGATCGTCGGGGTGGGCATCGGGCCGTCGTCGAGATGGCGATATATGGGGGCTGTGGTGTTGCTCATCGTCTCTTCTTGAACAAATGTAGTTTTTCGGGCGCGGCTTGGCAAACCCGACCTGCAATTTCCCGGTCGCGGCGGGCCGGGATCACGCGCCGAAAGCGGCGGTATCGAGGGCGCTCGCAAGAAGGGAACATCATGCCGTTAGGTTGCCTTTTCCTGGGGCGGAACTTGGCCATGCAGCATGTCCTGGTTTGTGCGGAATTGTTACGAAATGTTTCTATTGAGAAGTGTATGGAAACACTCCCGAAAACACTTGGCAATGCGTCTGGCGCGATCAGGTTCTGCACAGGCGGCACTCCTCGCGGATGCTACCCGCAAATTTCCTACAGTTCCAGAGGGCGAGATCGGACATGCCTGGACGGCGGACGGCTGTGAAGGAAATCGCATCTACCGCAGTGCCGGACAGCGGCATTGCCTGCCGCGAAGGCCGGGATCGGTCCAGTTGATGAAGTGGCATTCCTCCAGTCCGGCGCAGCGTTCCTCGGGCAGGCGCGGAAATGTTCCGGGCGCGTCGGCGGGAATGACCACGAGGAAAAGTCCGGTATCGGGCTTGGAGGACAGTGCGTTCCCCGGCGCCCCCCATGGCTTGAGCGGGGCTTGGGGAGCGGGGCTGCCGTGGGCAAGGGATAGACCGGCGAGTTGCGCTATTCGCGGCTCCCAGCCGGCATGACGTTGGAGAAAAGCGGCAGGCGAACCAGCCGTTCCGCGGCAACGGAAGAATAGGTGCGTCTTGACGACCGCGATCTTGTCCATCTTCCGGACCAAGGGCGGACTGCGTCAGTATGGTAGTGCGTTGCTTGGTCCACGACGGTGAAACGCTCGCCCTTGTCTTCGGACTGGAGGTTCGCGGCGACTTGCGCTTCGAGCTGCTTCTCACGCAGGGAATCGTACTGGCGCTTGATGTTGTCGTATTCCCGCTCGATCATGTTGCGTTCGTAGGCTGCATGGGGGCTGTGCGGCGCGCTGGTCGAGATCGGCCATTGTCTGGATCGGTTCGGAGCGGCGGGTCGCGGGGCAAGATCGGAAAGCTCTGCTTTCTGGCGCTCCACTTCGGCCCGCGCGGCAATGAAATCCGGGAAGACGTCCGAATGGACCGCGAGAAGCTGGGCGAGGCGGTCCTCGGCGCGGCGCAAACGTTCAGCGCCCCTCGGCGGGGCCTGTTGCAGCTCCTGTTGCCGCGCGGCAAGCAGGCCGTTCTGCTGGACGATCCCCTGCGTCTAGGCATCGATGCGCGATATCTCGGCGCGCAGGGCGGAACTGGACTGGGCCCTGAGAGCGACGCTGCTGGACAGAGCCCTGCGTAATACCTTCCACTTCGCGTCGCTTGTCCTCCATGAGAAACATGCCGGTGAGCTGCTCGGTGACGCTGCGCGCCTTGAAGGGATCCGCATACTTGAACGAGAGCGTGAAGGTGAACGTGAATGTGCTGCCGCCGCCCGGTGCCTGGTCAGCTCCGACCAGATTGACGCCGATATCCCGGCGTTGCACCGGCGAAAATTCGAGTCACGCTATATTTTGGCCTCTCGAAGGCGCGGTTTGGATTTTGGTGTCATTTCGCGGGGTCGGCATGGACGTGACGACTATCCTTATTTGACCGTGTGTTATTTAGGATGAACCATATGAGCTATGTTCACGAACGCACACATTATCGCCGGGCGAGTTGACCTCTCCCTTGCGCTACTGCGTCTCGAAGCGCTCAGGGGCGCAGAATTGTGGGGAGGGGGGCTTTCGCTCGTGGACGGGATAGGCAAAGCGAGCGTGGCCCTGAACCGCGAGTTCGCGTGCCAGCACGGCGGCTTGGGTCCGATTGGTGACGGACAGTTTCTTGAGCAGCGATTTCACGGTGGCCTTGACTGCGGATTCGCTGATGCCGATGTCACGCGAAATCGTCTTATTGGGGAGGCCGCGTTCCAGCCCGCCCAGAACTTCCCACTCTCTTTCGCCCAAGTCGTAGGCCAGCGTGGCCTGGCGCCGCGCTGGCATTTCGGTGAGCAGCAACAGGTTGTCTAGCAGGTCGATGATCTCCGGAGGCGCGACTTTTTGACCGACCGCGACCATCTGCATCATTGCTACAAGCGACTGATAGGAAATCTGATCGAGAAAATAGGCATAGGCCCCGGCGGCATAGATCGCCGCCATTTCGGTGAACTCGAACGTCGAAACCAGCGCGATCACCCTCGCGTCCGGAAAGCGATGGAGGATATCCCCGACCACGCCCGGGCCATCTCGTCCGAGCAGGGAGCCGTCGACGACGATGAGATGCCCACCGGTGTCTGCGGCGGGCGGAGAAGACAGGCTCTCTAGCTCGTCAACGGGTTCATCCAGCGTGAAACCCGAATCCGAAAGGATACGCCTGACACCTTCGCGGATCAGCGAATTTCTGATGGCTACCGATACTACCGTAGTCATTGTCGTCCGCAGGCCTCTCTTCTTCATCGCCTCTTCCGGAAAGGGCGATATCCGAGAAAGCATCCGTTCCGCCCAACAGAACTCGGAAAAGCGATCGGGTTGAGGTTAATTCCTGGCCGAGTTTATTGTAAATTATCCAAATTTGACAGGTTCCGACTTTTCGGAGGGGATTTTCCACAATCCGCAGTTGCAGGGCGAAACCCACAGGGTAAACCTCTCGTCATGCGGCGCCGATATTTCATTGCAGCCTTCCTGACCATACAGTTCGCGCTTTCGTCCGCTGCGGCGCAAAATACGGGCACGCCGCTCTTTGCCGCAGCTGGGGACAGTGTCGACCCTGCGTTCGTCGGCCACTATTACCTTTCCGGAATTATGGAGACCGGCTCCGAACTGCTGCTTCGCGAGGATGGTTCGTTCGAGTGGTACATGTCCTATGGCGCGCTGGACCAGTTCGCGAACGGCACCTGGCGCCGCGTGAACGACAGGATCGTACTGGCGGCACGGCAGCCCGATCGGAACAAGCCGCTGTTCGCCTATCTCGATATGCGACCCTGGTCGGCGGCAGCGGAGCAATCGCGCCTCGATGCCGAGCACGACGTAAACGAGGACGCGGTGCGATCTGCCTGTCCGTTTATAACTGACAACGTGAGCGTGACCGCACCTGTCCCGATCATCGGCGATGGAACCGCGGACAGGAAGCCTTCCCCGGAGGAACTTCGCAGCAAAGCCGAAGCTGCGCTGTCCTCGGCACGGGAAGCCCGATCCCGTATGGAGGAGGCTGCCCGCAGGATCATGGCTGGAAACAGTACCGACGAAGCTGCCGTGCGTGAAGCGGACCGGGTCGCTGCGGCATGGTACGAGGCCAGCGATGCCGCCCGCAGCGCCGCCGCTGCTGCGGGTCTGATCCCGCCCGACCTTTCCGACCCCGTTCTCCCGCCAGCTTGCAGTATTCCCGAGCGGCAGGCTGTCAATCCCGATGCACCGGAAAGCTGGAAACCGGGATTGGCTGTCCAAGTGATCGACCCGAAGTCGGGCGACGGGGCGCGGGGGGTGAAGATCGGGCTGCGGTCCGGCGACGGCAAAGCGGTCGAAGCGACGACCTCCGGGGATGGACTCGCGCTCTTCGCCAGTTTCGGCAATGATGCGCAGCTTACGGCAACGCTCGGCGCTCCTTACGCGCCTGGCCGAGAGGTGGAAGTCGGCATTCCTCCTGTCAGATATGGAACTATCAGATTTTCCATAGACACCGAGCAACTCATGGCACCGCCTTTCGAACGCCTCACCTTGCGGATCGACGGGACCGCGCTGCTCCCCGAAGAATTCGGCCGTGGGCGCTATACCCGCTGATATCGATTGCCGGGAACATGTGTGCGCGACGGACGATATGGTCGTCAGTCGTCTATAAGGCGTGTCATGCAATTTCGACTTATCCTTCTGGCCGTCATGATAGCGGCTCCGACCACGGCCATGGCGCAGGATCGCGATTACTGCCCGGACCGGCCCGGTATCGGCACCCCCGCCTGCACGATGGAGCCGGGCCGCCTCTCGCTGGAAACCGGCCTCGGCGACTGGGCCGTGAGCCGCGATTCCTCGCAACGCGAGGATACCATCGTGCTCGGCGATGCCCTGCTGCGCATGGGCGTGGCGGACCATGCCGAAGTCCAGGTCGGCTGGAAGAGCCTCGGCCTGGTACGGACGCGCGATCGCCAGAGCCGGCAGATCGACCATCGCAGCGGCACCGGCGACATGACGCTGGCCTTGCGGCGCAACCTCGCCAATCCCGACGGTTCGGGCTTTTCGGCGGCGGTAATGCCGTTCGTGTCGTTGCCCACAGGCGGTGCTGCGATCGGGGCAGGCGACTGGGGTGGCGGCGTCAGGATTCCGCTCTCCTACGAACTGTCACCGGTCGTCAGTCTGGAAGCGGTGCCGGAGTTCGATGCCGACGTCGACGAGGACCGGCACGGCCGCCATTTCAAGTTCAGCGATGTCGTCGGGGTATCGGTCAAGCTCGCCGAGGCCATTACCGCGACCGCCGAGTACCAGTTTAGCGCAGTTCGCGAAACGGGCGATCATCATCTGGAACACGTTTCCGGCCTGTCGCTTGCCTGGCAGACTTCAGGCAATTTCCAGGTCGATCTCGGCGCCAATGCCGGGCTTGATCGGGACAGCGACGATCTCGAAGTCTATCTGGGAGTGTCCCGCAGGTTCTGACCTGTTTCGTGCTGCGCTGCGAAACGGGCTCTTGCAGCGAACCCGGGGTTACGGCAAGATAACTGGCAAATCGGATTTCGGCCCGCAAAGGGGCGGATCGGGATCCAGCAGTCCGCATCGGTAATTCGTAAGGACTGGCGAGCAAGGCAACGACGCCATCGGTCGAACCTGAAAGGGTTCCGGCCGGTGGCGTTTTTTCGTTTGGGGAAGACGTGGCAAGCAGCAAGGTCAAGAGCGCATGTCCCTACTGCGGCGTCGGCTGCGGGATCGTCATGGACGTGGCGGATGGGCGCATCGTCAAGGTTACGGGCGACAAGGACCATCCGACCAACTTCGGCCGCCTTTGCACCAAGGGCAGTACCTGCCACGTCCCGGTCACCGCGCCGGGACGCGCGGAGACGGCCTATGCCCGCATCGAGGGAACCGGTGACCAGGGCGCAATCCCGATGGCCGAAGCGATCACGCGCACCGCACAGGGCCTGCGCCGGATCGTCGAGCGCGACGGACCGGATGCCGTCTCGTTCTATGTATCAGGGCAGATGTCCCTGGAGGCGCAGTACCTTTCCAATAAACTCTGCAAGGGCTTCATCGGCACAAACAATATCGAGAGCAATTCACGCCTATGCATGGCGAGCGCAGCGAGCGGCTACAAGCTCTCGCTGGGCGCTGACGGGCCGCCGGGATCCTACCAGGATTTCGACAAGGCAGAGCTGTTCTTCGTGATCGGCGCAAACATGGCCGACTGTCATCCGATCCTGTTCCTGCGGATGATGGACCGGGTGAAGGCCGGCGCGAAGCTGATCGTCGTCGATCCCCGCCGCACCGGCACCGCAGACAAGGCGGACCTGTTTCTTCAGGTCCGCCCCGGCACCGACCTCGCCTTGCTCAACGGGCTGTTGCACCTGCTTGCGGAGCAGGGCCGGATCGATACCGCATTCATCGCCGCCCATACCGAAGGCTGGGAGGATATGCCCGCCTTCCTCGCCGACTACGCTCCTGCAAGAGTGGCCGAACTCACCGGCCTTGCCGAGGCGGACTTGCGCCAGGCCGCTGAATGGATCGGCGACGCGGGTGCCTGGATGACCTGCTGGACCATGGGTCTCAACCAGAGCACCCACGGCACCTGGAACACCAATGCGATCTGCAATCTCCACCTCGCCACCGGGGCGATCTGCCGTCCCGGCGCGGGGCCGTTCTCGCTGACGGGGCAGCCCAACGCCATGGGCGGGCGGGAGATGGGGTACATGGGGCCGGGCCTTCCCGGCCAGCGCGCGACAACCAGCGAGGCCGACCGGCATTTCGTGGAGGATCTGTGGCGCGTTCCTCGCGGAACCCTCAGGACGGAAGCGGGCGGGGGAACCATAGCCATGTTCGAGGACATGGCCGCGGGGCGCATCAAGGCCTGCTGGATCATATGCACTAATCCCGTTGCCAGCGTGGCCAACCGCAAGACGGTGGTGGCGGGACTGGAGGCCGCCGAACTCGTGATCGCGCAGGATGTCTTCGTCGATACCGAAACCAATCGTCATGCCGACCTGATCCTGCCCGGTGCGCTCTGGGCGGAAGCGGAAGGGGTGATGATAAATTCCGAGCGCAACCTCACGCTGATGCAGAAGGCGGTCGATCCCCCCGGCGAGGCGATGGCGGATTGGGAGATCATCGCCCGCGTCGCCTGCGAGATGGGCTATGCCGATGCCTTCTCCTACACTTCGGCGGCGGAGGTCTTCGAGGAAATCCGTTGCTTCCGGAACCCGCGAACCGGCTACGACATTCGCGGCGCCAGCCATCAGCGGCTGCGCGAAACCTCGCTGCAATGGCCTTGCCCGCCGGATGCCGCAAGCGACCGCAATCCGATCCGCTACCGCAACGATGGGGTGAGCCAGTCCGAGCGGATCGAAGCGGATGGAAGTCGTCCGCCGATCGCTTTTCCGACCGGGACCGGCAAGGCCTGTTTCCTCCCGCGACCGCACATGGCCGCGGCGGAGATGCCCGATGCGGAATTCCCGCTGGTGCTCAACACGGGGCGGCTCCAGCACCATTGGCACACGCTGACGAAGACCGGGAAAGTGCCCACGCTCAACAAGCTCAATCCTGCCCCCTTTCTGGAACTCCACCCCGAAGATGCCGCCGCGCTTGGGGTAGGCGAGGGAGACAGGGTCGAACTGCGCTCGCGGCGGGGGAGGGCGGTGCTTCCGGCTGTCGTGACCGATCGCGTCCGCGCCGGCAACTGTTTCGCGCCATTTCACTGGAACGACGTCTTCGGCGAAGATCTTGCCGTCAATGCCGTGACAAGCGATGCGGTCGACCCGTTGTCACTGCAACCGGAATTCAAGTTCTCGGCCGTCGCGGTGACCCGGTTGTCGGGACCGGTCGAACAACTGCCCACGGCTTTGGCTGCGGACGATCGGATACCGGCCTCTTCTGCGCCTTCACCCGTGGGACGGCATCAGCCGTCATCTCCGCAATCCGCTATCGACGCATTCGCCGAGGTCATGAACTTGTCATTGCAGAAGGCACCGCAACTGCTGCCCGAGGAGGAGAGCTATCTGTCCGGCTTCATAACGGGTCTGCGAAATCGCGAGCAGCCGGTGCGCAACCCGACATTGCCGCAAAACGCTCCTTTTGAATATAATAAACGTCATTATATCAACGGAGTGTTGAATGGTCTTTTCAACAATGTTGAGTCTTCGCAAGACCTTTTGCGTAGCGAAATCTTGCCTTCGGCGCCTGCCGAGCCCTCCTCTGGCGAGATCATGGTGCTTTGGGCCTCCCAGACCGGCACGGCGGAAGACTTTGCGGCACAATGCGCAAAAAGGCTCGAGGGCCAGTCCTGCCGGGTCCGGCTTGCGTCCCTCGACAACGTGAAACCCTCTGAACTGGTTCAAGTCGGTCAGGCGCTGTTTATCGCCAGCACTTTCGGCGATGGTGATGCGCCGGACAACGGGGAAGGGTTCTGGTCCTCCCTTGCAGGCGAGGCGTCATCGGTGCTGGCGGATTTGCGCTATTCGGTGCTTGCCTTCGGTGACTCCAGTTACGGTCAATTCTGCGGTTTCGGCCGTAACCTCGATAAAAGACTGGAAGAACTTGGAGCGTTTCGCCTTGCTCCCCGTGTCGATTGCGAGCCTGATTACGAGGAAGCTGCCGGTCAGTGGCTGGAAAATGTGCTTAGCGCCCTGTCCGTCACGCCGTCTGTCGAACCTGTTCGAGAGTTGGTAGCGACGCCGGCTGCGGCGCCCGAGAGGATCGCATATAGCCGCAAGACCCCGCTGCACGCGCGGATGGTCCGTAATATTCTGCTGAGCGGCCTCGGCGCGAAGAAGGAGGTCCGGCAGTTCGGCTTTGATCTGGCCGGACATGATTTTACGTACCGGGCCGGGGATGCGCTGGGGGTATGGCCGGTAAACTGTCCGGCACTGGCCAGCGAGATCGTGGATTTGCTGAAACTCGATCGGGAACGGCCGGTGGCCGTAAAGGGGGTCGGCGATGTGCCCCTCCACGATGCACTTCTGCGTTATTGGGATATCTCAAAAATTACTCGTAACATATTGGAGTTAATAGCATATCGTTTACCGGAAGCCGCTTTCGCACCGCTCCTCGATCCTGAGCGCAAGCCGGAATACGATCGCTTCCTGCGCGAACATCAGATCGCCGACATCCTGCACGAAACCGGGGTCCGGCTCGATTTCGCCGATCTTGAGCAGGTCATGCGACCGATCCAGCCACGCTTTTACTCGATCGCGTCCAGCCCTCGCGCCCAGGTGAACGAAGTGCAACTCACAGTTTCCGTCCTCCGCTACAGCAACAAGGGCCGTAGACGCAGCGGCGTCTGCTCGGCCTTCATGGCCGATCGCGCGGAAGCTATCGGTGCGGGGGTGTTCCTGCAACCGGCCGCACATTTCCGGCCGCCTGCGGATCCCACCCGGGCGGCGATCATGGTGGGGCCGGGAACCGGGATCGCGCCGTTCCGGGGATTCCTGCACGATCGTGAGGCAACAGGCGCCGCCGGAAGCAATTGGCTTTTCTTTGGAGAACAACACGAAGCGACCGACTTCTACTATCGAGACGAGATCGAGACCTGGCGGCGCTCCGGCCACCTCGACCGGCTTAGCGTCGCCTTTTCGCGCGATCAGGCGGAAAAAGTCTACGTGCAGGACCGGATGATCGAGGAAGGGGCGCAGCTCTGGCGCTGGATCGACGGCGGCGCCCATTTCTATGTCTGTGGCGATGCGAGCCAAATGGCCAAGGATGTCGATCTTGCCCTGCGGCGGATCGTTTCGACACATGGCGGCATGAAGCCGGACATGGCCGACGATTACATTGCCCAGATGCGGGAAGACCGGCGTTACGTTCGTGACGTTTATTGAAATGATCGATGAAACCGAGATCGATCCGCGGGCGTTCCTCTGATATCCTGGTTGCGGAGGTCAGTGATGACGGAAAAGGAAACGCGGCCCGAATCTGACGTCGGCCTGCTGGGCGGCGATGACAAGCGCCTGGCACAGCCCGTGGATGTGCGAGCCCGGTCGTTTTTGGACTGGCTGCTTTTCCGCCGCGACAGCTTGCGGCCGCGGAACCGAAGTACGACTGGCGAGTTCGGTGGTTCTCTCGACTAGGAGTAGGACATGCCGTCAGCGACGTTTGAAACTTTGGAAGGCGACGAAATCGAGGTGGATTCCGCCGAAGTCGTAAGCATTGCCGAAGGTGGGGATGACGACACGACGCTCATAGAACTGGATGATGGGCAAGAAATCACGGTCATCGGCAGCCCGGTGGAGGTTGTGACCGATCTGGGACTGGACCCGCTCGAATTCCTCGACCTCAGCGATGAAGAGGCGCCCGAGGACGACGACGAGGATTACGACAGCGAATGAAGGCGCAGGACCGGCACCCGGTCCCTTCCGCAAACTCTGGAGACCTTATGCTGGAACATCTCCCCCGCTGGCTTGGATCGCTTATGACCAACGTGCGGGCAGGCCATGCCAAACTCGCCATCGTGCAGGATGACGTCATGCCCGGATCGGGCTTTATCGATCTGTCGAGTCCGGCCTTTGCCAATGGCGGTCGTCTGCCACAAAGATTCACCGCCGACGGCGAGGGCGTTTCGCCGCCTTTGGTCTGGGGCGGGGTTCCCGAGGGAACGGTAAGCCTGGTCCTGCTTGTTGAAGACCCGGATGCTCCGGCGCCGCAACCGATGGTTCACGCCCTGATCTGGAACCTGCCGCCCGATGTGCGGAGGCTTGCCGAAGGCGAAATCGTGGCCGACGGCTTCGGCACGGCGGATGGACGCGATGTCGGGCGCAACAGCTACTTCCTCGAAGGCTGGTTGCCGCCCGACCCGCCGCCGGGCCATGGCGTTCACGATTACGTATTCCAGCTCTTTGCGCTCTCCGAAGCCGTTGACGTGGACGACAATCCCGGCCGCTCGGAAGTCGTCAGCGCGATCACCGGAAGGGTCCTTGCGGCAGGGATGCTGGTCGGTACCTATTCGCGCGAAGAACCCCTGCGGGTCGAGGGCGTAACGGAAACGTCCGTGACGTCAGGCGGACCGGGGATGCAAACCGCCTGACACTCCGTTTCGTCCTTGGCCGGCGACGAAACGGCCCTGCTTGAAGTCACGATCCGATCGTCAGCAGCGCGGGCAGGCTAACGCGCGGCCCGTGCTGCTGGCGCTCCCTTTTCTTTGCTCCACTGCGTGTAGGCATCCAGAGCTTCCTGCGGCTGCGTCACCCACCAGTTGTAGCCGTTGCGGCGGCCGGCCGATATCTGGTTCACGTCATCGTGGATCGTGCGGTCCTTGTCCCCGAAGATCGGTTGGCCGGACACCACGTCGTAGTTGCGCGACCAGAGGGGGCCGCCGCCCCTGCGTGGGAAGAGCTTGCGACCGTCCTCGGTCCTTTCCCAGGCGTGGTCGTAAAGCGCGACCTGCCTGAGCCACGCAGCGCCGCCTTCGACGGCGGCGCGTATGGCCGGCGAGGGCGAAGGACGGTTCATCAGGAAGATGAGGACCTCTGTGGTCTCCCCGCTCGCGACCGATCGCGGTTCGTAGTTGCGGGCCGAAGTCGGCTCCAGCGTCAATGGATCGATCTGCTGCGGCCAGCCGAGCAACTTGCCGTCGCGGCGCACTTGTGCGGCAAGGATGACCTCGACCGCCTTGTTCACTGCCGCAGCGGCCTTTTGTCGCAATGAACCGGGAACGAAGCGATAGGTCGGCGCCTGAGACACGTCCTGAAGCAGCATGGCCGCCTTGGCGACGGCATTGTCATTGAAAGTGATACCGTCGTGGAAGCCGCCTTCGAGCGGCCAGATCTGCGGCCAGCCGCCATTGGGGTACTGGGCCGCCAGCAGGTATTCCACGCCCCTGACGATGCTTTCGCGGTAGGGGGCGCCTTGCTCTCCGGGCAGGGCATCCGACACGCGGGCGAGGAAGCGCATCTCGGTGGTGGTGGCATCATTGTCGAGGGTGCCGACGAAAGTCCAGAACCGGTCGTAAGGCGCATCGAAATTCGCCGGGTCCTGAACCATGGTCTCGGCATCGTTGCCGTAGCGCTGACCCGGCAGGCGCGCTGGGCCTGCGCGGTTCTGGTTCTTGCTCCACCCGCCTGCAGGGGTCTGGAAGCTGACCATCGTATCGGCGATGTGCAGGGCTTCGGCGGACTTGTACCACGCCGCCGGGCGGTCCAGCGGCATGTTGTAGTTCGACGGACCGACCGCTTGCGGGGGCGGTGGCGGCGTCTGTCCGGGCTGAAGTTCGGCCGCGAGCGATTGCCGGTCCGCGCGGGCCTGCGCCTGGGAGCGGAGAAGGTAGGCGAGCCAAACCGCCCGTTCCGTGTCGGGCAGGGTGCCGATGCGAGCCTCCGTCAGGGTCAGCGCGGGCTGGTTGATGGCGATGACTTTGGCCGCGGCGGGGGAAAGGCTGCCTGCAAGCGTCGTCGCGACCAGACAGAACCCAAGCATGCGTGCGGTTTCCATGGCTTTTCTCTCCCTTTACCGGCGCGATCCGTATCGATCACCGTGAGCGCCCGGACCTTTTCATCAGGCCGGTTTGTCGAAGACACCCTCTCGGAATGAATTGCTATCATGCTGGAAATCCCCGGAGAAGAGGGAAAATCAAAAGTCATCATATAACTTTTGCGATTTTTCAGTTCCATTATTGACACCGGTAACCCATCCATGATGAGAATGACGGGAACGGACACCGTCGAAGGTGTCGTCATCCGGGAGCGGCATCATGATCCAGTCGGCAGCGAGCGGCTGTTCGAAGCAAGGGCGGGTGAGCCGCCATCTGCTTTCGGGTATTCTGATCCTATCGATCGCCATGCCCGCCTTTGCGGACACCGCGCCGAACGTGGCCAGGCCGATCGACCGCAAGGCACTGGTCCAGCGCCATAATCCGGTCTTCACCGCGATCGATCCTCATGCGCCCGTCATGCTTGGTAACGGCGATATCGGCTTCACTGCCGACATAACCGGCCTCCAGACGTTTCCCGACCGCTATTCGCCGCTGGCACCGTTGCTGACGATGGCGCAGTGGGCATGGCACAGTTTTCCCGACAAGGCGGGCCATGCCGAGGAAGACGGCCTCGTGCAGGTTCCCGTGCGGAGGCGCGGCGAGCAGCCCTATGCCTGGATGCGATCGTGGGCCGAGGTAGAGAACAACCCCGCACTCGACTGGCTGCGGGCCAACCCCCACCGCATCTCGTTGGGCCGCGTGGCGATGACCATGGACGGCAAGGCGCCGCGCTTCGAGGCCATATCCGATACCCGGCAAATGCTCGACATGTGGACCGGAACATTGACGAGCCGGTTCGCCTACGAGGGCATACCCGTCACGGTTATCACCCGCGTGCTGCCGCAGCGGGATGCGGTTTCGGTGGAGGTCTCCTCTCCCCTGACTGCGTCGGGACGGCTTGGGCTGACGGTACACTATCCGGGCGTGGACAAGCGGATCAACCCCGATCCTTCCTCCTGGAATCCCGATAGCGGCCGGACGCAGATACTCATCCAGAACCGCACCCGTATCCGGTTGCAGCGCGATCTCGATGCCACTCGCTATTGGTCCGCCCTGGAGAGCGACGGCCTGCTCGGCTTCGACGGCAAGACGGCAATCGGTGTGAAAGGGGCGGGCCGCGAAACGCTCCGCCTCACGGTAAGCTACGATCGCACCTCCGTGACGGCGCCGCTGCCGCAGGCCGGGGAGGGTGCCCGCGCCGTCGCCGACCATTGGCAGGCCTTCTGGACCGGCGGCGGCGCGGTGGACTTCACCGGCAGCACGGATCCGCGCGCTGCCGAACTGGAGCGCCGCGTGGTGCTTTCGCAATACCTTTCCGCGATCAACGGCGCAGGCGAATTGCCGCCGCAGGAGGAAGGGCTCTTCTCGAACAGCTGGTTCGGCAAGTTCCATCTCGAAATGCACCCGTGGCACTCGGCATGGCTGGCGCTCTGGGGCCATCCGGACCTGCTCGAACGCAGCCTGCCCTGGTATCTCGCGCACTTGCCGAAGGCGCGCAAGGAGGCAGCCCGGCACAAAGTGCGCGGCGCCTGGTGGCCGAAGATGGTGGGACCGGAAGGTCGCAACAGTCCCAGCCTGGTCTCGCCTTTCATCATGTGGCAGCAGCCGCATCCGATCCTGATGGCGGAACTTGTCCGGCGCGCGGGGAAGGATCGCGGCGCGCTCTCCCGCTACGGCGAACTGGTGGAGGCGACGGCCGATCTTCTGGCCTCCTGGCCCGCCGAGCGCGACGGCCGATTGAACCTTGGTCCTCCGCTGATCCCCGCTCAGGAGAACTACGATCCGCTGACCACTGCAAATCCCACTTTCGAGGTGGAATACTTTCGCTGGGGGCTCCAGACCGCGCAGGCCTGGCGCGAACGGCAGGGAAAGCCGCGCAAGGCCGAATGGGATGCGGCGATCCGGCGTCTTGCCCCGCCGCCCATGCGCGGCGGTCTCTACCTGCCGGTGGAAACCGTGCCGGACTTCTGGGAAACGGCGCGCTTGGCGTCTTGTCGGGGGAATGCGGAGGCGGAGCCTTGCAGGAACCGCGATCATCCTTCGTTTCTGATGGCCTATGGCTTCATCGCCGGTGATCGCATCGATCCGGCGGCGATGCGCCGGACGCTCGATGCAGTGGTCGCGAACTGGGACTTGCGCCAGACCTGGGGCTGGGACTTTCCAATGCTGGCCATGGCTGCCGCACGTCTGGGCGAGCCGGACAAGGCCGTAGACTGGCTCTTCGCCGATCGCAGGAACAACCAGTGGGGGCCGACCGGCATGACGCCGCGGGTCCATCTCGACGCCCATGCCGATGATCTCGTTCCTGTATCCGGCGGGGCCGGCGGGGTTGCGCTGGATACCAATCCCGACGGTGCCGGCTATCGCCGCGCCGCCGAGACCTATTTCCCGTCGAACGGCTCGCTGCTCATGGCCGTCGGCCTCATGGCGGTTGGTTGGGACGGCTCCGAAGGACATGCACCGGGGTTTCCGAAGAAGGGCTGGAACGTGCGGGTCGAGGGGCTGACGCCTGCACCCTGATCGCAGAATGGGAGAGAATGATGACGTGGGAGCAGCATAGCCGCCGCGGATTGCTGAAAGGGCTGGCAGCAGGATCGCTGGGCGGCGCGGCGCTGGCCCGTGCCGCCATGGCGCCTGCGCAGGAAGGCTCTGCAGGACCGGCGCCGAGGGCGTGGACCGATGCAGAGACCGGCTATCGCGTGGTCCGGCTCAGCCCCGACGAGGGCGGAGGCAAGCTCTACTTCTACAAGAACAGCTTCACGCCGGAAGGCGACCTGATGGTCATGTCCACGCCCAACGGCATCGTCGCGGTGGACCTGAAGAGCCATGCCCTTCGCAGCCTCGTGAATGACCCGAAGGCGGACTTGCTGTTTACGGCCCGGCGCTCTCGTGAGGTGTTCTACAGCGTCAGCGATCCCGGCCAGGAGCAGCCGATGGACCGTCCGCGCACGATCTTCTCGGTCGACATCGACAGCGGCAAGAAGCGGCGGATCGGGTGGATTCCTAGCGGCCAGATCAATGCGGCCAATGCCGACGATACCCTTATGCTGGGGTTCGTCGCCTATGGTTCCAGGCCGCTCCAGCCCGGCGTAGCAGACCCGCGCAACCGGCGCTTCGACCAGGCGGAATATTCGGCGAAGGGTCCCGACGGCAAGCCGCTGAACTTCGCGCAAGCCAAGGGCGTGCGCATGCTGGAGCGCTGGGCCGCGCGCTATCCGATGGAAATCTTCACGCTGGATCTGCGCAGCGGCGAGCGGCGCGTGATTCACAAGACCGACGAGTGGATCGGTCACACGCAGTTCTCGCCCACGGACCCGCAGCGCATCATCTTCTGTCACGAAGGGCCGTGGCACCGCGTCGATCGCATGTGGACGATGCGAACCGACGGCAGCGACTTGCGCAAGCTGCACCAACGGACGATGAACTTCGAGATATTCGGCCACGAATGGTTCGGTGCGGATGGTCGCGAGGTCTACTACGATCTCCAGACCCCGCGCGGGCAAGTGTTCTGGGTGGCTTCGGTCGATCTCGATACGGGCGCCCGTATCTGGCGGCGGGTGGAGCGCAACGACTGGTCGGTTCACTTCAACCGCTCACCGGACGGCACGCTGTTCGTAGGGGACGGCGGCGATCCGGACATGGTCGCCCACGCTCCGGACGGCAAGTGGCTGGTGCTCCTGCGCCCCGAACAGGTGCCGGATGCCGATCCGGACAGCGACCGGGCGGATATGATTTCGACTCAGGTCATGCGTTCGACCCGGCTCGTGAACATGGTCCGGCACGATTACCGGCTCGAACCCAACGTCACATTCACGCCGGACGGCCGCCGGGTCGTGTTCTGCTCCAACATGCACGGGCGAAACCATGTCTACGCCGTGCATATCGCCTGAAGGCTCGATCCATTTCTGTAGTATGACCGGATGATTATGGATAACAGATCAGTTTGAAATCCGCCGAAACTCTAATCCATCAGTCCGCAACATAGCTGTTGCCACTCACGTAAAGTTATCATACATCTTTCGTGTTGACACCGGTAGCAAAATATCGGCCGGGCAAATGGAGAGGGAAGACCATGAGAGAGGGCTTCGGTGCGCAGGCTCAATTGGCGCTCGGAACATCGGCGCTGGCCGTCATGCTGGGATTGTCCGCAGTACCGGCCCTGGCGCAGTCTGCCGCGCCCGGGCCGGAAGCTGCGACATCGGAGCAGGGCGCCCAGGCACCGGGTTCTCCGGATGACACCATCGGCGGCGTTTCCCCGCCGGAAATCATCGTCACCGGCTATCGTACCAGTCTGGACAAGGCCCTGACGATCAAGCGCGGCGAGGCCGGCGCCGTCGATACGATCCTTGCCGAGGACATGGCCGATTTCCCCGATCTCAATCTGGCGGAATCGATCCAGCGCCTGCCCGGCGTCACCATCGAGCGCGACGGCGGGCAGGGGCGCACGATCAGCGTGCGCGGTCTGAATGCCGACTTCACCCGCGTCCGCATCAACGGGCTGGAGGCGCAGGCCGCCTATGGAAGCAACCGCAGCCGCGGCTTCGATTTCTCGATCTTTGCCTCGGAACTCTTCAACTCGATCACCGTGCGAAAGACCCAGTCGGCCGAGATCGAGGAAGGGTCGCTGGGCGCCACCGTGGACCTCCAGACCGGGCGCGGTCTCGATTTCGGCGCCGGTCTGCACGGCGCCCTCTCGGCGCAGGGGTCCTACAACGACTTGTCCGAAAAACTCCTGCCGAGGATCGCGGGCCTGCTTAGCTGGGCCAATCCCGACGAAACGTTCGGCGCCCTTGTTTCGGTAGCCTATAGCGAGCGCAAGCCGACCAGCGAGAGCTTCAACACCACTCGCTGGCAGAGCGGCGATCCATCGATGGCCTATGGCGCGGGCAACAATTTCGCAGGCTGCGTGACCTGCACGACGCCCCAGCAGCGCAGCGACCTGCTTTCCGCCTACTATCCGCGCATCCCCCGCTACACGATCGGGCAGTTCTCGGAAGATCGTCTGGGCATTACCGCCTCGCTGCAATGGAAGCCCTCGGACGATACCGAGATCACCCTCGACGGCCTGCTCTCGCGCTTCAACCAGGAGGCGGAAAGCCCCAATATCGAGGCGATCAGCTTCAGCCGCGCCGCCGGCGGCGTGCGCGAAACGGTCGTGCGCGACTACGAGATCGATCCGGCGAAAAACACGATAGCCTACGGTGTCTTCGACGATGTCGACATCCGCTCCGAGAACGGCTTCTCGCGAGATGAGAGCACCTTCACCCAGCTTTCTTTCAATGCCCGTCATGCTTTCACTGACCGCTTCCGGGGGCGGATCAAGCTCGGCACCTCGCACTCGAAGGCGCGGACGCCGCTCTCGGTGTCCTACATGTTCGATGCCGCCAATCGGGACGGCTATACCTACGACTTTCGCGGCAACGACCGCCTGCCGCAGATTTCCTATGGCTTCGATGTTACCGATGGCCGCAACTTCACGCTCACCGAATGGCGCAGGAGCACCGGTGGCGCGGATTATCGCCTCAAGACGGCGGCAGGCGCACTGGAATACGACCTGACGGAGGCGATCACCATCAAGGCGGGCGGCGAGCACCGCACCTACGGCTTCGACACTTACGGTTTCCAGCAGGCGGTTTCCGTCCTTTCCGGCAGCGACCGCGCGACGGACGTGACCAATCTCGGCAAGATCGAGACTATCGCCGGTGGGCTGGCCATTCCGGGGGGAACCGACCTCGCCTACATCACGCCGGACATCGACAAGATCAGCGCATTCCTCAGCATCTACGACGCCCCGCTGGTGCCCACCTACAACGGCGTGCGCGAGGTCAAGGAACGCGATACCGGCGCCTTCGTGCAGGCGGACTTCGACACCGACATTTCCGGGGTCACGGTGCGCGGCAATGTCGGCCTGCGCTATGCCCATACCGGCACGACGTCGTCCGGCTACCTCAATACCGACTATGTAACGGTGAAGAACGGCTACGACGACTGGCTGCCCTCGTTCAACCTTGCGATCGAGCCGGGCGGTGATCTGGTCCTGCGTCTCGGCGCGGCAAAAGTCATGTCCCGACCGGCGCTGGGCGACCTCACGCCCGGCGGCAGCCTTTCCACGCCGACCCGGCGCGTATCCTACGGCAATCCGTTGCTCGATCCGTTCCGGGCGACGAACTACGATGCCTCGGTCGAATGGTATTTCGCCAAGGAATCCCTGCTGGCGGCGGCTGTATTCTACAAGAAGATCGATTCCTTCATCACCACCGTTACCGATGTCGTGCCCTGGGCCAGCCTGGGCCTTCCGGACAGCCTGCTGGTCGGCACGCCTGCTTCTCCCGACGAGGACTTCGAGGTCACGCGCAAGATCAACGGCAAGGGTGGCACGCTCAAGGGCCTGGAAGTGCAGTATCAGCAGCCGTTCTCGTTCCTGCCGGGACCGCTCAGGAATTTGGGTTTCATTGGCAACGTCACCTTCGTCAATTCGAAGGTCGATTACGGCGACTACGGCAAGAACCGCCTGACCGGCCAATCCAAGTTCATGTACAATGCGACGCTCTATTATGAGACCAAGCGCTTCAGTGCCCGCGCCTCGGCAGCCTATCGCGACAGCTACCTGCTGTCCTTCCCCGGCGGCAACAACAATACCGAGGAAGGTGTCAACAGCACCCTGAACATCGACGCCTCGATCTCCTACGAATTGAACGACAATATCAAGCTCTCGGTCGAGGCGGTGAACCTGACCGACGAATACAACGACCGCTATGTCGACGCGACGGATCGCGTTTCCAACTACCGGCACTTCGGACGCGAATTCCTGTTCGGCGTGCGGGCGACATTCTGATCGCGAAGTCTTTGCAAGGAGAGTGGGTGTGAAAGTGAAGCGCAACTACGCCTGTCGGATCGCGGGATCGCTGCTGCTTGCAGGAACCCTGATGACGCCGTTTGCCGCACTTGCGCAGGAGCAGGCGGGTTCGGTGGCGGGAGTCGACCCCGAATGGCTGCGCATTCCTCCGCGTCCCCGCCTCGATACCGAAGGAAAGCGCCTGCCGACGCGGGCCGAGGCGCTTGCAGCCGCGGAATATGTCAACGCGGCACAGATGGCGGACATGGCGACGCGGCCGATCCCGCTCTCGACCGGCGGCGCTCTCGATGCGATGGCTCCGAACTGGGTTTCGGCCGCCTATTACGTCGGCGCGGCGCGGCTCGCACGGGTTTCGGACCGGCCGGAAACCCTGCGCTTCCTGACGATGGTCGCCGAGCACTATCACTATGCGGTGCGCGGTGCGCGATCGGGCGTGACGATGCTCAACGCCGACGATATCGCGATCGGCGATCTCTACGAGGAACTCTATGCCCGGCGGCGCCAGGAAGGCGTGCTGATGCCGCTGCAGCAGCGGCTGGACTGGCAGGTTCCGCACCTCGCCCGCAAGGAGGACACGAAGGCCCTGGTCTGGTGGTGGTGCGACGCCCTGTTCATGGCACCGCCGGTGCTGGCCCGAATGTCCGCGATCACCGGAGAGCCGAAGTACCTGCTGGCCGCCGACAAGGAGTGGCGGCGCACGGCCGGGCGGCTCTGGGTACCGCAGGACCGGCTATTCCTGCGCGACGAGCGCTTCGTCGGGCGGCGCGAGGCAAACGGCAAGCCGATCTACTGGGCGCGGGGCAACGGCTGGGTGCTCGGCGGCCTTGCGCGCTGGCTGGAAGCCATGCCGGCGGACCAGCAGGGGCGCGATTACTACCTCGACCTGTTCCGCACGCTGGCCGGACGCATTGCCGAACTCCAGCGCCCGGACGGTCTCTGGAGCGCCAGCCTGCTCGCGCCGGAGGCCTATCCGGAGCCGGAAACCTCGGGTTCGGCCTTCTTCGTCTACGGCCTCGCATGGGGCATCAATCATGGACTGCTCGATCGTGGAACCTATCTTCCGCAGGTCCTGAAGGGCTGGGCAGCGCTGAACCGGCAGATACTGCCCGGCGGACAGCTCGGCGCCGCGCAGAAGACCGGCGATCAGCCCGTCCATACGGCAGCGGCGGAAACCGGACCTTATGCGAACGGCGCCTATATCCTCGCGGCGCTGGAAGTGGCCGATCTCTCGGGAGCGGATCAGAGCCTTCCCCATGTGGAACCGACGAAGGACAGCGCAGAAGTAGTAGCCGCGACCACCCCGGCACCGCCCGCGCCGAAGACCGTTCGCGGGGCCGAGGAACTGGCGCGGCGGGATGCGGAAATGAAGGCCATCGCGGCGCTCGCCTACGATCCGGCCATGACCGGCCGTCCTTCCACGGTTGAGCCGCTTGCGCCGCCTTCCGCGTCGGAGCGTCGCCCCCGTGCCGTTGCCCGCTTCGCGCCGGATCGGCTCGACGACCTGCTCTGGGAGAACGATCTCGTCGCGCACCGCATCTATGGCCCCGCTCTTGAGACCAGGGAGGCGCCGTCGGGTTCGGGCATAGACACCTGGGCGAAGCGCGTGCGCTGGCCGTTCATGGATCGCCAGCTGAAGTTCCCGAATTACCACATCGATCGCGGCGAGGGGCTGGACTACTACGACGTAGGCCGTTCACGCGGCAGCGGCGGGCTGGGCATCTGGTATGACAACAAGCTCTGGACGAGCCGCAATTTCGCGACCTACAAGATCGAGGAGACGGGCCGAAAGATTGCGCGCTTCTCGGTCACCTACAAGCCCTGGCCCGTCGATCTGGTGCGCAAGGTCTGGGAGACGCGCGAATTCTCGCTGCCGATTGGCTCGCACTTCACGCGCATGCGTTCTACCTTGCAGTCGGACAGCAGGGAGCTGTTGGTCGTGGGCATCGGCATTGCCAAGAAGAGCAATGAGAACGGCAAAGGCTTCGTCACGCGGGATCAGACAGGCGGGCGGATGACCTACTGGTCTCCGGAAAGCGCGGAGCATGGCACGCTGGGCTTCGCGATCGCGGTCGACCCGAAGATGCTCGTCGGCTTCACCGAGGATGCCGAAGATTACCTCG
>PJTO01000200.1_pt1 | contig 51897 bp, 48 predicted proteins | sample 1512101 | NCBI WGS metagenome assembly PJTO01 (sample SAMN08177690, study PRJNA422409) | Soil metagenome, whole genome shotgun sequencing project.
AAAGCCCATCGATCCTGACGCGGTGAAAAAACCCGCCGGAGGAGCTTGCTCTGATCACCCGGCGACCGACAAACCATGCTCGGACCAACCCGGAGCGGAGGCCTCATGAATAGTGCGGGCTAGATGGGCCGCGTCCTTGGCTAAACCACGCCCGAACTTCCGAAGATGACCATCTCTCACATATTCCTTCTTCGCGCAGATCCTGGGCGACGTTTCCCCAAATGAAAGGAGAAGGCATGCCGTCACTGCGCGTAGGCAGTTCCCTTGCCGGTTGTCGTCATTGGGCCTTCTCATGAGTCGAGCCGCTAACGATGCTGCAGTAGGAATCTGGTGGTCGATCAAAGCCTGAACCTCGGTTTCCTGGTTTCTCAAGTCTCGATGAGAAGGCGCCTCGCGCCTGCCGGCGCGAGCGCGCTCTACCTCCGCTTGCGCTCCGGCCGAGCCACCTGCGGCGTCTCGTCGGCACAGCCGTTACGATCGCTGGCGCGGGGTCGGCGGGGCATGCCCCGCCTCGATATGGACGCGCGCAGGCTGCGCCCGCGCGCGGCACCATTTGTGAGCCTCTCCCGATGAAAGTCGGGGTGCGGGCTCGACAACCGTCTGGGCCCGCCACCGGCCCCTGCAAGCCGCTCCTTCGTCGCGGCTCCTCCACTTGCGTTCCGGCCTTTCAGGTGCAGGCGCCGCTTAGCGCGGGCCCTGTCGGTCGTCCGGGCCGCCCACCCCCCGCCTTTCCGGGGGAGGCCCATGGTGGGTTTTTTGGGCAGTGCAGGAGGTGAGGCATGCGCAGCAATCGCAAGGTCCCGCAATGCGCGAGGCCGCAAGATCAGGTTCGTGGTGCCGTTGGTTCCGGGCAGCATGGGGACGGCGGCAACGCCGATCCGGTGCGGGTCGGGGTTCGGGAGCGCGGGCTGTCGGAGGGTGTGGATAACCCTGACCATAACCCGGAGGGTAACCTTGGGGGTAACTCCGCAGGCAGTCCTTCGGCGGGCAGGCGGGACACCCGCAAGAAGGAGGCGCGGGTCTCGCTTTATGACGAGGTCACGGCCCGGATCATTGCCGAACTGGAAGCGGGGCGCATCCCGTGGGTCCAGCCGTGGAGCAGCGCGGCTTGCGGCGGGGCGGGGGGAGCAGGGGCGGTTCCATGCCTCCCTCGCAATGCCCTGACCTCCCGCAGCTATTCGGGGATCAATATCCTGCTGCTCTGGGCTTCGGCGCTGGCCGCAGGCTGGGAGCGTCCCGGCTGGCTGACCTTCCGGCAAGCCATCGCGGCGGGCGGGAACGTGCGCAAGGGCGAGCACGGAACGCAGGTGGTCTATGCCGACCGCTTCACCCCCGAGACCGAAAAGGAACGCGCGCGCGAAAGCGGCGGCGAGGCGCGTTCGATCGCCTTCCTGAAACGTTTCACGGTCTTCAACGTCGCCCAGTGCGAGGGCTTGCCGGATGATCTGATGCCTGAGCCGGTCGCCTTGCCCGAGCGCGAGATCGTGCCGGTTGCCGAGGCGCTCATTGCCGCGAGCGGCGTGGATTTCCGGATCGGCGGCGACAAGGCCTTCTATGCGCCCGGCGCGGACTATGTGCAGGTGCCCCCGCAGCAGGCCTTCCACGATCAGGTGAACTATTACCGCACCTGTCTTCACGAATTGACCCATGCCACCGGGCACAAGTCGCGGCTGGGCCGCGACCTGACGAACGGCTTCGGCTCCAAGGACTACGCCCGCGAGGAACTGATCGCGGAAATGGGTTCGGCCTTCCTCTGCGCTTCGCTCGGGATCGTGCCGACCGTCCGCCATGCCGACTACATCGGCGCATGGCTGGAAGTCCTGCGCGAGGATGCCCGCGCGATCTTCCGTGCCGCTTCGATGGCCAGCAAGGCGGCGGACTGGCTGCTGGCGCGCCATGCCGCAGCCGATGCACCGCATTTGGCCGATGGGTTCGAGGGCAAGGTTAAGGACTCGGTCAAGGGTACGAACCATGACGGGATGGCCTCCGGTCAAGGCGATGACGGGAGGGCGGTGTCATGAGCCTCCTTTCCCCCGGTATCCGTTCGCTACTGTCCGCGAACTTCAAGCATTGCGTTCGCAATCCCCGCTTCGATCCCATGCCGCTCGTTCGGCTGTTCAATCCCACGGGCCGCGCGGTCTGGCTGGTCAGCGAACTCTATGCCGATGACGACACCCTCTATGGGCTGGCGGACCTCGGTTTCGGATGGCCCGAACTCGGCATCTTCTCGCTGCGGGAGATCGAAGCCATCGACTTGCCGCTGGGCTTGAAGATCGCGCGCGATCTGGCCTTCACCACCCGGCATCGCCTGTCGGTCTGGGCAGAGGCATCGCGCCTGACAGGTTCGATTCCGGAAGCTTCCGATCTTTTGAGCCGTCTCGTTCGTGAGGACCCGTCGGCCATCAGGCTTCTGCCGCGATAGCGCCAGAGCAGAGGCGTGGGCGACGCCCCCTTTTCCCATCGTCCAACTCCCTGCCCGTCTGCCGTCACTCACCCGAGCGCGGCGGACCGGCCACACTCCAAGGCAAACTCACGGAGAACGTATCATGAAACTCGAATTCATTGCTCTTGAGAACCTCAGCGTCAGCAAGGCCAACATGCGCCATTCCCGCAGGGCTCCCGATGTGTCCGATATCTTGCCGACCATCCGAGCCCGCGGTGTCCTTCAGCCGATCCTCGTGCGGCCCACCGGCGCGCCCGGCGAAGACGGGCAGCATTATGAAATCGTCGCCGGATGCCGCCGCTTCCACGCCGCCCTGATCGTCGCCGCCGAGCGGGAGGAAGCCCGCATCGGGGCAGGCGAGCCTGACGGGCCGGAGTCTGGCGCAGCCATGTTGCCCTGTGCCGTGCTCGACGAGGCCGACGATGCCAGCGCGGTCGAGGCCTCGCTCATCGAGAACATTGCCCGGCTCGATCCGGACGAAGTCTCGCGCTGGGCCTGCTTTACCCGGCTGGTGAAGGAAGGGCGCAGCATTGCCGAGATCGGTGCGACCTTCGGCCTGCCCGATCTGGCGGTGCGCCGCGCGCTGGCGCTCGGCAACCTCCTGCCGCGCATCCGCGAGATGTACCGGCGCGAGGAAATCGACGCCGTCACCATCCGGCATCTGACGCTGGCCTCCAAGCGCCGGCAGAAGGCCTGGCTCGCGCTGGTGGATGATCCCGATGCCTCTGCGCCGCGCGGGCATCAGCTCAAGTCGTGGCTGTTGGGTGGGTCGTCGATTTCCACGCGGCATGCTCTCTTCGATGTCGCGGCCAGCGGCCTTGCGACCGTGTCCGACCTGTTCGGGGAGGATGCCTATTTCGCGGATTGCGAAGCCTTCTGGACCTTGCAGAATGCCGCCATCGAAGAGCGTCGAAGCGAGCTGATCAATGCAGGCTGGTCCGATGCCGTGATCGTCCCTGCGGACGAGCACTTCCATTCGTGGGAATACGAGAAGACCGCCAAGCGCAAGGGCGGGCGGGTCTATCTCGATGTGCGCGGGAACGGTGAAGTCGTCGTCCACGAGGGCTATTTCTCGCGCAAGGAAGCGGCGCGTCTCGCCAAGGGCGGGAATGCAGCCCCGGAGGGCGAAGGCGACAAGCGGGTGCGCGCCGAACTGACCTCGCTCACCCAGACTTACGTGGACCTCCACCGCCATGCCGCCGTGCGGACCGAACTGCTCGGCAGTCCCCGCCTTGCCCTGCGGCTGATGGTGGCGCACGTGATCGCCGGGTCGGCGCTGTGGCGCGTCCAGCCTGAGCCGCAAGCAGTGAAAAGCGATGCCGTGCGGCAGAGCCTCGACGAATGCCGCGCGGAGGCCGTGTTCGACGCGCGGCGGCGCGAGGTTCTCGCCGCGCTGGGCCTCGGCGGTGACGATGCCACCGTGACGGGAAGCGGCTACGGCGCGCCGGGCCGGAATGTCTGCAGCCTGTTCGCTCGCCTCGTGCCGCTGCCCGATGCCGAGGTGCTCGATATTCTCACCCTCGTCATGGGCGAGACGCTTGCCGCCGGAACCCCGGAAATCGAAGTGGTCGGTCCCATGCTGGGTCTCTCGATGGCCGACTGGTGGGAAGCGGACGACGCCTTCCTCGATGGCCTGCGCGACCGCGAAGTGCTGCTGGCGATGGTCGCGGAAGTGGCGGGCGAGCAGATCGCCGCCGCCAATGCCAAGGAAAAGGGCAAGACCCTGAAAGCGATCATCCGCGCGCATCTTGCAGGCGAGGGCGGGCGGACGAAGAAGGAAGGCTGGGTGCCGCGCTGGATGGCTTTCCCGCCGTCGGCCTACAAGCCGCGCGGCGGCGTCGGCACGTTGGCGGCCCATGCGCGGGCAACAGCCGCGATGGAGGAACCGGAGAAGGTAGCCGAGGAAGGCGATGCCTCCCAACCGGAATCCGGCTCGTTCCTGGCTCCGGAACTGATCTCGGTTGCTGACACGGAGGCTGGCGACGGTTCCACTTCGGATCAGATAACGGCTCAGCAGGCTGCGTGATCCCTCAAAGCTCGGCAGGACCTCGGTCCTGCCGGGCTTTTCTTGCGCGATGGCTGCGCTTGGCTAGGGCGTGACAGTCGGAGAATTTTGACGCGCCCGCGCACCTGGCGGTGCACGGGCGCGTCTTCGGTCCGACTGGATCATCGGTCAGTTGCGCCGCTGAGGCATTGGTGGCACGGATCAGGGCATGGATGACCATTCGACCATCTCCGATGCCGCCGACAGGCTCATCGCCAAGTTCATCGAACGCCTTTCTCCCGAACCGGTGTGCGATACCTGTGTCGCCGCACGGCTCGATGTCGCGGATCTCGAGGCCGTAGCTCGCGCGACGCTTGAGCTCGCTGGCATGGGCGGCTTCGAAAGGAGCAAGCTCACCTGTTCGCTCTGCGGCGAGATTCGCATGACCACGCGGCGGCGCTGAAGTGCAGCATGGCGAGGCCCCGGAAATCGTGGCGGTCATTGAACGGCGCGCCGTGCGCGCCATTCTGCTTACCCCCGATCACGAGGTTCTGCTCATCCGCATCCAGCCTCGCGAAGGACCGGCATTCTGGGTGATGCCGGGCGGCGGCATCGAGCCGGGCGAAGAGCCGGCAGATGCATTGCGGCGGGAACTGCGCGAGGAACTCGGTCTTGCGCAGTGCGAGCCCGGCCCGGTGGTCTGGCTGCGCCATCACACCTTCGACTGGGACGGCAGGCGTCTTTCGCAGCGCGAGGAATATCGCATCGTGCCGGTCCAGCGGTTCGACGCGCGCATGCTGGATGCCAACGAAGCTCGGTTTGTCACCGAATTGAAGTGGTGGAAAGTGGCCGATCTCGCCCGCGCCGCCGAACGGCTGACGCCGCTCGCCATCGCGGACATCGTGCAGGGGTATCTGGCAAACGGCGCGCCCGACCCGCTGCCGCCAGAGGAAGTCCTGATCGACTGAGGCTTACGCCTTCCCGGCAAGGCCCCGCGCCCGAAGACAAGCGCGCGGCGCGTCATTCTGACGGGGCCAGTGTGGGCCTGCATCTTCATCGTCTCCCAAGGCGGCGCGGCCAAGGTTGGCGTAGAGCCGCCGGGGTCCGAATTCCCGGGGCGGGAAGGCTCGTTGCGGCAGCAGTCTTGAATGGTTTTCGCTGCGGCAGATCCGGCCTGCCCGATGCGGCGCCAGGAGGCGGTGTCGGTAGGCGGCAGGGGCGTCGCCCGACCTTGGCGGGGCAAGGGCATTCCGATGGTCGGCGCGGATCAAGCGGGTACTGTTCGCCCGGAATCGAAGCTGCGGCCATCGCGGCTGACATATCCAGGCGGGCAAATCCGTCTCCTGTTGGAAAGCAGATCGCAAGCGAGCCATTTCCGGCTGCAAGGGGCATCGACCTGGAACGGTCGCGGACATCCGAAACCATCGACCCTGCCCTTATTTCCCCGCCCGCCCGAGGGCGTGCTCCTCGCGGCCGCTTCGCTGCAAATAAGGGCCGGTCTCCGGTCCTTCGCTGACGCTACGGCCTGGCGGTTCGGATGCCCGCTGCAACCGTTCCGGAAGGTCTGCTTTATCCAGCACCAGCGATATGGGGACATGTTCGTGTCAAAAGCACACCCTACGAAATTTTCCGTCCTCGGGAACGTTCAAGTTTTAGCGAATTTCTGTGAGCAGATTGCCATCACCGTCCCCCCCAAAAAAACTTCGAGAGTTTGATGGGGCGTTGACGAATAACAGATTGAACCTAATTTGGTTTTATTCTCTTGTGCAGGCTTGTTCTACGGTGGTGGCCTATATGACCTTCGAAGCGCCTCGGGTCGCTGGCTCTGAGCCGTCACTCCAGCCAATAAAAGGATGCGCGGCCGAATGGCCGCGCATCCCCTGGCGTCAGTCGTCGGTGAGCGTGGGATCGAGTTGGGCCAGCACCACATCCTTGTAAGGGCCGATGTTGCCCTTGGTTTCGGTGCTTGCTGCGCCGAGTTCAATGACGTCGTTTTCGCGTTCCATGACATTCTCCTTCATGTTCACCGCGGGATCGCGGCGAAAGAAGAATGTTCCAAGTTTTGTGATATAAAAACTATATAAGTTATTTATGAAACGAATATAATATTCATACTTCTGCGAGCAGGCGCAATTCCGATAGTATCTCGATCGAAGACCTGACGCGTCTGGAATGGTATGCGTGAAGCATTTTAAGGCATTCTCGACCCGCACGGTTAAGCGCCGCAGATAGTTCGGCGGCCTCGTTTTTCCAATCGTTGAAGACCTTCGTTTCTGCCAGGCGCAGGCAATACAGTCGATCATTGCATGAAGCGATCTGAGACATGAGCTCGCTGCTTCCGGCTGCTTCCGCAACGCCAAGGAAACTTGCGCCGATTTCGTCCGGCGCCTCGGGCTTGTTTAAGGGCGGCACTTCACGAGCCCCGGCCTTGCCCGCGTAATGCAATGCCAGCCGCACCAGGTCCTCGTTCCATGTGTAGAGATCGCGCAAGACACCTTCGGTCATCACCGGCAGGTGGAAACCGTCGTTGACCTTCATCTCGATAAGGCGCTCACCGGTTAGCCGGAACAGCGCTTCTCGGATCGGCGTCAGGCCGGCTCCCAGACGTCTTGCCAGTCGGTGCGGTGCAAGCCGGGCGCCGGGAGGAAGCGCCGCTGTGAGCAGCAGCGCTTTCAGATCCTCGTAGACGACATCGGCAGTAATGCCCGCGTTCATGAGCTCTTTCCTTGCGCGGCGATCCATTCGGCGAGCGTTCCGAGATGGTCGGGGTGCAAGGCGTCCGTAGCGCCGGGCAAGTGCGGCGGATGGGGGGTAAGCAGGACTGACGGGCAAAGCCCCTCGTAATTGCCGAGGTTTGGACGGTGCTGCCGATATCCGACAAGGGCAGCGAGTTCCGAACTGAAACGCCGCGCGATTGCGGGCGGGTAGGCAAGCCACTGGTTCTCGTAGGGTTTGAGCCAGCCGAGGCAATAGCTGACGATCATGCCGCGCCTGACACTATCCGCTTTGTTCCCACCGGCGGCGTGGAGCGTCGAACCGAGGAATAGGAGCGCGTCACCGGGCTTAAGCTCGATTGGCGTTGGCTCTTTGGATATCTTCCCGTGTAATGCGGCGGTGCCGTGGCTTGCCTGCCAGACCAGCGTGGCGCCGTTTTCGCTCGTGTAGTCCGTGAACGGCCACATGACGTTCACCAGGTACTCGATTTCTCCCTTACTCCCCTGCCACATGTCCTGGTCGCGGTGGGGCAGTTGAGGAAGCGCGCCGGGGTAAATCGCAAGGCCCTGTGTCAGGTTGAGCTGGATGTTGTCGCACCACGGAGCGAGTATGGTTTGGGCTGCACGAAGGATTGCCTCGTGCCGGACGAGCTGTTCGGTCTGCCGTGACCGGAGCAGTAGCCGCCCGAACCGCTTTGTACGCTCGCCATAGAATCCGCCGTTGCAGAATGGTGTGGTTTCGAATGCAGGCGCAAGCTCGCGGTCGATCGAGGATGCAAGCCCCCGGGCGATCGCGCCTTGCACCACGCAGAAACCCTTCTGCTGGAGTGATTTCACAATCTTGGCGGTGAGCGCCGTGGTATTTTCAGCAATCATTTTCAGCGGCTCCTGCGAATACGGCCGGAGCATCGATGCCGCCCCTCTTGAGAAGTTTGGGGGTCTCGTCGTCGATCTCGATGAGCACCGCGCCAAGACGGCTGCCGCCAATATCGCTTAATTGCCCCAGACGAGTGCATCGCCATCCGAATCCCAGGATCTGGTCGAGCCACCGAGCATCCGCAACGCCGGTGTAGTGGGTGATGCCGTTTTTGAGTGCAAAGGCGACGAGTGCGCAGATCAACTCATCCCGAGCGGCGCGCCGCTGTTTCGTGCCAAGCTTGGGTTCAAGGCAGAAGCGGGTGATCTCTCGGATAGAAGGGCCGCTTGGCAGCGGCCCTTCGCAAAGTTCGCTGTAAAGCGCCCCAAGGATATGCGGCTTATCCGAGGGAAGCAGGCGTGCCGAAGCCCGGTGGCTGCCGTCAGCGCCGCTCAGAACGATATAAGCCGCGTCGGGCGTATCGAACTGATCGACCTCATACAGTCCGCCGAGTACTGGAACGTCCCAACGCAAGAGATCCACAAAGACCCGTTTGCGCGCCATGAACATGCCGCGCAAAATTATGCTCTCGCTCGCCGCCGGCAAATTGCTGACAAGATAAACCATCGCTGTCCTCCTTGAAGAAGGCGCAACGGTGACTGCCGGCAATCGGAATTTGTACCCTACACTTGTCGGGTGGCGCTAGCCGATCACCTGCGAGAAAGTGATCGAACAGGTAAGCAATGCTCGAAGCGTCAGGGAGCTCCGATTATGCGCGCCAAGTCGCACGTAACTGTCACTGACATGCTCGCGGAAGGTGTAGGGACTGATACCCAGCACACGGCTTCCCGCCTTGTTCGTCATTCCTTGGGCAACAAGTGCAGTTACCGCCCGTTGCTGATCGGTCAGAACTCTGTTGGTCGGTCCCGCGTATATAGCAGGTTGACCGGCCATGCGCCGCGCAGCGGCAAAGGCATAGCGTCCCACGGCATAGGCGAGATGAAGGTTGGATGTTGGCAGTTGGCGTCTCGGCCGGACCGCAAAAGTGCACGAACCGAGCAATTCGCCCGGCATCTGGAAGGGAACCGTGTAGCCGGCACCGACACCGTGAGCTTCGGCCAGCGCGAGAATGTAGCGATCCCGCTCGTCCCATTGCCCATTGGCGGCACTCCAGCGGAAACCGAAATCGGCGCGTTCGCTCACCCTCTGGACCGGGTCGATGCCGGCAAGCCCGCCTTCGTCGAAAAACTCGACCCAGCTTGGCGGATAATTGTGCAGCCGGACGGCGCCGCCGACGAGCCGCCGCCAGTCGACGTGATGCGTCAGAGCAAAGTAGTCATAACCCATCCGGCGAGTTGCCTCGGCCAGTGCAAGGGTCAGGTCATGCAGGGATCTGGCGGAATCGATAGATTTTATAAAATCCTCAAATATGGTATTGAGATGCATAAGTCGTATCGACCCCGAGCAGCGTCTCAAGCCGCCTGGGTGCACGGGATCGTCCCTTCAAGTCAGTGGCGAACACGCATCCTGCTTTTAATTCAGGAGCGAGTCGCAGGTTCACTAACGAAATATTCTATTTTTATTATTTGCATGCGCAAGCGCATCTTTGTAACAATATGGACACAAACTGTCCTATGAGACCGGCAGCCGAGGCCGGCACGGCGCAACATTTGCGCTGGGTTCACTGGCAGAACGGCGACAGCTACCGGGACTTGCTCGATATCGATCGCGCGGGGCTGATGTGGGAATGGCTGAGGCGAGATCGCGATTACATCGCTTGGCATGCGAAGGCGAGCCGCGTGACCCGCGTGCCGGCGGATACTTGCTGCAAATGGGGGCTTCACTTTTGCCGAGAACCCTAAAATCGCTGCGCCGGGACCGCGGCTCATTTGGCGTGCGGATTTCGATCCAGGCGTATTACAGGTCGATGCAGTTCCAACCTGCGCGGCAGACCCCGAAGCGTTCAACCCGGGGCATTTCCGCTCGCTCCTGGATATTGCCTCAGGAGCGAGCGGTATCGAGCATGCCGTAATCAGCGACGGCAAACGCCGGATCCGGCTTGATGTTGCGAGTGGAACGCTGCGAGAAGGTCCCGTCGTGCTCGCTTGCCGCATCAAGGGAATGCAATCCGCAGCGGCCCAGCTCACGTCCTTGCAGCGCCTGCTGGCGCTCAGTCGTTACCACCGCTTTCTTTTCTCGCTCTCTCCCCCCGATCCGCGCATGCGGCGTATGATCGAGGTTCTGCGCGTCCGCGACGGTCTGCAATCCGGGGCAACCCACCGCGAGATCGCTGAGGCTATTTTTGGCGAACGACGCGTGGCGCTCGATTGGCAACGCGGTGCTGGATCTCTCAGATCGCGAATTCGGCGCCTGGTCGCAGACGCGCGTTTCATGGCCGAAGGTGGCTATCGCCGCCTGATGCAGCCATGATTTGCGACCCGTTATGCGTTTGCTGTTTCACGCGCCAGCGGGAACTGCGCGCAATATGCCGGCGCCAAAGTTCTGCTCGGGAACCGGCTTTTCGTTCGCCGGCTTTATCCGCGCCGATTATTCGGCGTTCGGGGCAATGCCGAGTTTTTTGCGGCCTCTGGTCTTTGCCTTGGGCTCGAGTGCAGGAGCACTGGCCGGGGCAGCAATTTCGGCTAGCTTGGCAGCGGCCCTCGTTCCGCGGGGGCCCGGCTTGCGGCCAAGACCAATCCTGACGGCGAGTTCCTTGCGGGTTACGGCATAGTTCGGTGCGACGAGCGGGTAGTCCGCGGAGAGGCCCCAGCGGCTGCGATATTCCGCGGGCGTCAGCTGGTGGTCGGCGCCAAGGTGGCGCTTGATCATCTTCAGCTTCTTGCCGCACTCGAGACAGGTGAGGCTGTCTGGCTTTACCGACGAGCGCACGGAAACCGCCGGTGTTCGGGTCTCCTGAACAGGGGCAGGCGTCTGGCCCAGGCCGGCCAGCGAGCCGTAGACCGCGGTGATCAGGCCGGGGAGGGCGTCGGTGGTGACAGCGTTGTTGCTGACATGCGCGGAAATGATGTCGGCCGCGAGGGCCAGAATATTTTCGTCGGTCATAATGCTTCTTTTGCCCGAATTATTGTCTTTCTTAGTCCGTTTTTCCAAGCACTATACGGCTCTCGGGGCAAGAGGTCGCGGCGGTTAATAACTGAACGTTTAGGTAGATGTTCTGTTTTGGACCTCTATTCGATTGGGGTGTTGATCACCCTTGTTTATTCTGCCGAGGTGCGCTCGGCTTCATGACACCGGTGGTTCCTATCGCTCTGGCTTGGCAACGACGGTTTGGCGTGCCCGTGCGTTTACGTCATGATGTCCATCGCTGGGCGGCAGAGGATGATCATATGTGCAATCGGGCGAGAATGCGGGGCGAGCCGGAAACCCTGTTCGGGTCGGCGGCTGAGCTGTTCACCGAGCGCCCCCGCGACAACCGGTTCGATCCGCAGGAACTGCGGCCCAAGGGCAGGGCCTATGTGATCCGCGAGGAGGGCGGACAGCGCGGATGGGATATCATGTCCTGGGATGTGCTCGGCGGGAAGGCCGCCTGGCCCATGACCAATGTTCGCCGTCTCTCGGAGCCTCAGTGGCGCCGCCTCGCCGAACATCCGGAAAATCGCTGTATCGTGCCGCTCACCGAATTCTGCGAGTTCACCCCGGACAAATACGATCTTGGCGACGGCAAGGCGCCGCTCAAGGGAGAGATGTGGTTCAGCCTGATCGATCAGCCGACTTTCGCGGTGGCCGGATTCTGGCAACCCACCGCAGTCGGCAACGCCTTTGCGATGGTGACCTGCGATGCCAACGAATTGGTGGCGCCGATCCATCCCAAGGCGATGGTCACGATCCTCGAGCCCGATGCGGTGACCGCCTGGCTTCAGGGCAGCTACGAGGAAATCGCCGGCCTGCAGCGGCCTTACGATGCCGCGAAGATGTCGGTGAGGGGGCCGGTATTTCCGACCCGGCATCGGGAGGTTTGACCGGAAACTGAGGATCGCAGCAGTGCCAGCTTGCCCGAACATGCGGCGGGTGTGGGGCTCTCGGCATCGCCCACGGGACTTGCGCTGCCATAATTCTTTTTACTATCAGGATATTACGCAATTCGTTGAACGGACACGGAGCCGAATTTTGAACCGATATATCTTGCTTGCGCTGGGAAGCGCCGTGCTGCTGAGCGGATGCTCCGATCCGAAGAAGGCCAGCAAGGGCAATTTCCAGGCGGCGATCGGCCACTGGATCGAGAAGAACCCGCCTTGCCTCACGGTTCCGCAGGGGGAGATCAAGCCGGCCAAGGACAGCGACGCCGAGTATCCTCGATATGTCGATGCCTCGCCGCTCACTGCAAAGTTCGCGATCGAGAACCGCGAGCGGCAGGAAGCGCCCTTTGCTGCGCTGGTCGATGCCGGGCTGATGACGGTGCGCGACGCGCGGATCTCGATCAGGGCAGGCCTGTTCGACGATACCGAAAAGGAAGTTCCGGTCCACGCCTACGAGCTCTCCGCCGAGGGCAAGAAGGCGATCGCGACGACGCCTGCGGCCTCCGGCCTCAAGTCGATGTCGCAGCGCTTCTGCAATGGAACGCCGACAATTGCCGAGGTCGTCCAGTTTACCGAACCGGCAGAAATGATGGGCGTGAAGATCTCCCAGGTGTCCTATCGTCATCACCTCGAGAACCTTCCGGCCTGGACGCAGAATGCCAAGCTCCGCGCCGCCTATCCGCAGCTGGAGCGCGACACCGGCAAGAGCCTCGACGGCAAGGCCGCTGTGGTGCTGACAAACGAGAGCTGGGTCCACGAAAAGGAAAGCGGCCTCTGACGGGCCGATTGGGAATGCTCCCCTTGCCCCAGCGGTCGGGGCGAGGGGACATGCCATTCCTCAGGGGGGGACCGTTTCCGAGGAGGCCTGGAGCAGCCGGGTAGCGGGAATGCCGCGTGCCTGCGCTCAGCGGAAGTCGTGGCTGCGGATGGGCACGAGATCGTCCGACGCCGGCGCCGTATTGTAGGGCGGCGATGCGAGCGTGCGACCTGCCGGAAACGCGGGGTCGCGAGGCTCGCGGGGATCCGGACCGCCGCCGTGGGACGCGCCGTCGCCGCGGCCCGCCGGGACCGAGAAACGGCTGCGCGCGATCGAACGCAGCATGGCCTCGTGATCGATGATGCGGTCGCAGATCACGTGGATGATCTCGCCTTCCTTCTGCACCCGCCCGCGCATCGCGATCATCGAGGCAGACATGATCTGGCGGCGATAGATCTCGAACTTGTTGGGCCAGAGGATCCCGTTGGCGATCCCGGTCTCGTCCTCGATCGTCACGAACAGCACCCCCTTGGCGGAACCCGGCCGCTGGCGCACGAGGATCACGCCTGCGACTTCAACGTTCCGCCCGTCCCTGATCGAGGAAAGATCCGCGCAGCGCACGATGCCCATCGCATCGAGTTCGGCGCGCAGGAACTCGAGTGGATGGCCGCGCAGCGACAGCTGGAGCGAGCGGTAGTCCTCGACCACCTCGCGGCCGGAACTCATGGGCTGCAAGGTGACGCCAGGTTCGAGACCTTCCGGTGAGAAGTGCGCCGCGCGTGCGTCGGCCGCCGCGAACAGGGGAAGCGGTGCTTCGCCCAGGCCCTTCACCTTCCACAGGCCCTGACGCCGGTCTTCGGCGAGGCAACAAAAGGCATCGGCTTCGGCAAGCCGTTCGATCGCGGCGCGCGGCAGGCCCGCCCGGCGCCAGACGTCCTCGATGCTCGCAAAAGGAGCGGGGCCTCTTGCCGCGGTGATCGTCGCCCCGTGGACATTGGCAAGCCCGCGCACCTGCCGAAAACCGAGGCGAACCGCCAGATAGCGGCCCGTTGCGGCCTCGAGCGTGCAATCCCAGTGGCTGTGGTTGATCGAGACGGGCCGAACCTCGACGCCGTGGGCGCGCGCGTCGCGTACGATCTGGGCGGGGGCATAGAAGCCCATCGGCTGGGCGTTGAGCAGGGCGGCACAGAACACATCGGGATGATGATGCTTCATCCAGCAGCTGGCATAGGCGATCTTGGCGAAAGAGGCGGCATGGCTCTCGGGAAAGCCGTAGGAGCCGAAGCCCTCGATCTGCTTGAAGGTTCGTTCGGCAAAGTCCTTGGGATAGCCGCGCGAGACCATCCCGTTCACGAGCTTGTCGTAGAAATGGCTGACCCCCCCGGTAAGCTTGAAGGTTGCCATCGCGCGGCGCAGCTGATCGGCTTCCGCAGGTGTGAAACCGGCACCAACGATCGCGACCCTCATCGCCTGTTCCTGGAAAAGCGGCACGCCCAGCGTCTTTTTGAGCACCGCCTCCAGTTCCGCTTTCGGATACTCGGGCGTCTCCTTGCCTTCGCGGCGGCGCAGGTAGGGATGGACCATGTCGCCCTGGATCGGGCCCGGCCGCACGATCGCGACCTCGATGACAAGATCGTAGAACTCCTTCGGCTTGATCCGCGGCAGCATCGACATCTGTGCGCGGCTCTCGATCTGGAAGACGCCGAGCGTGTCGGCCTTCTGGATCATCGCATAGACGCCGGGATCGTCGTCCTGGAGATCGGCCATGGTCTTCTTCACGCCCTTGTGCGCCTCGAGCAGGTCAAAGGCGCGGTTCATGCAGCCGAGCATGCCAAGGCCAAGCACATCGACCTTCATGAACTTAAGGGCATCGATGTCGTCCTTGTCCCACTCGATGATCTGGCGGTCCTCCATGCGCGCAGGCTCGATCGGCACGAGGTCGTCGAGGCGCTCCTGTGTCAGTACGAAACCGCCCGGATGCTGCGAGAGGTGGCGCGGCGTGCCGATCAGCCGGCGGGAGAGATCAAGCGTGAGGCGCAGACGGTGGTCGCTTGCATTAAGGCCGAGGCTTTCGATCTGCTCGTCGGTAATCCCTTCCATCGACCAGCCCCAGACAAGCCCCGTGAGCATCTTGGTGAGATCGCGGGGCAAGCCCAGTGCCTTGCCGACTTCGGCGACCGCGCCGCGGGTGCGGTAGCGGGTGACGACGGCCGTCAGCGCCGAACGGTGACGGCCGTAGGTCTCGTAAATCCACTGGATGATTTCCTCGCGGCGCTCGTGCTCGAAATCGACATCGATATCCGGCGGCTCCTTGCGCTCGCCCGAGACGAAGCGCTCGAACAGGAGTTCGTGCCTGATCGGGTCGATCGAGGTGATGCCCAGCATGAAGCATACGCAGCTGTTGGCGGCCGAACCGCGCCCCTGGCACAGGATGCCGCGCCGGCGGCTCTCGGCAACGATCGCGTTGACCGTCAGGAAGTAGGGAGCGTAGCCGAGACGATCGATCAGCGAGAGTTCGTGGTCGATCTGCCTGGCGTAAGCTTGCGGCAATCCCTCCGGGAACATGCGTGCGGCGCCCTCGCGGGTCAGCGCGGCGAGCGCCTGCTGGGCGGTCCGCCCTGCCATGACTTCCTCGTAAGGGTACTGGTACTGGATTTCCCCGAGGCCGAACCGGCACTGGGCTGCGATATCGGCGCTGGCCTGGATGGCATCGGGAAACGCCGAGAAGCGCCGTTCCATTTCTTCAGGCGATTTGAGATTGCGGTCCATGAAGCGTTCACGCCGGAAACCCAGCGCATCGATCGTCGTCTTCTCGCGGATCGCCGTCATCACGTCCTGCAGTGGGCGCAGTTCGGGTTCGTGATAGAGAACGTCGCCGGTTGCGACGCAGCGCACGCCGGCGGCGCGCGCAAGGGCGTCGAGGCCGTGAAGACGCGCCTGATCGCCCGGCCGTCGGCGCAGCGAAAGCGCGCAGTAGCCGTCGTTCCCGAAAACCGCTTGCAGCTCGGCGAGATGGGCAGCCGTAACTGCGCCCGGCATATCCGGCAGGAGAATGGCGACGAGGCCATTGGCGTGATCGGCCAGATCGCTCCATTGAAGGATGCAGCGGCCCTTGCCCCCGCGCGCCTTGCCCAGCGACAGCAGGCGGGTGAGGCGCGACCAGGCCGCGCGGTCCTTCGGATAAAGCAGCAGCGCGCGGCCGCACGTGAGATCGAGCCGCGAGCCCGCGATCATCCGCACCCCCGTTGTCTTCTGGCCGTCCCAGCCGCGCACCACGCCGGCGAGCGTGCCGTGATCGGCAAGCCCAAGCGCGGTGTGCCCGAGCGCGGCCGCTTCGGCGAACAGTTCCTCGGGCGAGGACGCGCCGCGCAGGAACGAGAAGTGGCTCGTGACCTGAAGCTCGACATAAGTCGCCATCAGCCGAACACCCCGTGGAGATACCAGGTGAGATCGCCGGTCGGCGCGTCGACGCCGTCGCCGCGGCGGAACAGCCAAAAACGCTCGCCCGTATCGGTCTCGACGATGAAGTAATCACGAACCGCCCAAAGCTCGCGCCCGCTGCGCCACCATTCGCCGTGTATCCGCTCGGGGCCTTCGCCCCCGGAAATCCGGTAGGGTTTGCCGCGCCAGGTGAAGCGGCGCGGCGGATGATCGGGCAGCAGGGCGACAACGCCCGAGAGCGCTTCAGGCCGCGGCAGCAGGCGAACCGGCCGCCGCCAGGCCGGCCAGTTGGCAGGCTTCGCCAGCGGATCCGTTCGCCTGACGGCGCGTTCGGGAACATCGCTCTCGATCGCGCTCATCCGGAACAGCGCCTGCTGGCCGGCCCTTCCGGTCAGCTGATCGACGAGCGGGGCAATGTCCGGCGCGCGCGGGGCACCCGCAAGCCCGTTTTGGGTCATCTCAGGCTGCAGGACTTCGACGCGCGGTGCGATGAGGTCCATCGCCTCGATACCGAGGCCCGGATCGATGCGCTCCACGCGCATTGCCAGCATGCGGGCAAGATGCTTCGCATCGCGCGTCGCGCGCGCGGTGCCGATGGCAATGCGCTGGTCGATGCCGTCGACGCGGCGGCAAGTGAGCACCGCGCTGCGCAGTCCGAGCCGGCGCGCCTCGAGTTCCCGCACGAGATCGCCGAGCAGGTCGCGCGCAACCTGGTTGATCGCCTCGGCGGTTCCGATCGGCTCAAGCAGCCGCCGCTCGGTACGAGGCATCTCGAAGGGGACGACCGGCACGATCGGTTCCGCGACGAGCCCGCGTGCCTGGTCGAGGCGCTCGACGGCCCTGAGGCCGAGACGCTTGGCGAGCGGCCCGCGCGGCATCGGATAGAGGTCGGCGATGCGTTCGAGCCCGAAGCGGCTCGCGGTGGTCAGTGTTTCAGGCGGAAGCCGCAAGGCGGCTAGCGGAAGGTCGGCGATCGCCTGCGCTTCCTCGCCGTAAGGCAGAATGGTCACCTCCTCTCCGGCAAAGCGGGCGAGGGCATGGGCCGCGCCCGGCGTTCCGGCAATCGCAATCCGGGCGTTGAAGCCCAGCCGCTTCAGGAAGCGCACGACGCGCCGGCAGAAGCGGACTTCGCCGCCGAAGAGATGGGTCGTGCCGGTTAGGTCGAGCCAGAGACCATCCGGCGCGCAGACGCTTGCCGTCGGGGTCCAGTGCCGGACCGCATGGAGCGCGAGGCGCCCCAGCCAGGCTTGATCCGCATCGCGGTCGGCTTCCCGCACATCGAGATCGCTGACGAGCGCACGGGCCTGGGCGGCGGCCATGCCGGGGTGGAGGCCGAGTTCCTGGGCGAGCGGACAAGCCGCCGTCACGGCTTCGCGCTGGCCGCTCCGTTCGGCCAGCACCATCGGTCTTGCCCAGGGAGCCGGAGCGATCGTGCGCTTAACAGTGAAAGGCGGACCGCTACCTGCCGGACCACCTTCGTCGGGGGACATCCCCCGGAACGGATGATCGGCGGACTCGCTGCGGCGGCCCATCTCGCGCATGGTCGGGCGCCGATGCGCGGGCAGTGCATCGATGGCGGCCTGATTTGTCGCGGGCGTCGGTACGGTGTCATGTGCCCCCATCGTGCTTTGTGCCCAGCGCGCGCCCGGCCGCCAGCCGCCGCCGCGTGGTACCGAGCAGGGACCGGGATCGTCGTCTATCGGTGGGGGGCCTTGCGGCGCCGGAGCCCATGCGGGCGCGCGCGTTTCAGGCCGCGCGGACGGCTGCTCGGCCCCGCGCAGCCGTTCGATCGGCAGTTGCGGCAGGTAGAGCGAGGCGACCCTGATCATCGCAGGCCTCGACTAGTAGGGAGAAGGGATTGCCGCCGCGCTGGCGGACGAGATCGACTTGCCACCGCGCGCGTCCGACGCCGGGATGGGCGAGGGGGCGGGACGGCGCGGCCGCAATGGACCAGCGCGTCATGGCCGCCGACGACTGCGCCAGCGGATCATGTTCGCGGGAACGATGCCGGCGGTAGAGCAGCATGGGTGTCCCGCTGTCACCGGCGGCAAGCTGGAGGCGCCGCGTCGCGGTCTGGTCGGCCATTTTGACTTCGGCGATCACGCAGGCGAGCGATCCGTCGCGCAGGCTGTCCTCGGCCATGGCGAGGACCTCGGTGTCCTTCGCGCCTTGCGCATAGAGCACTTTGTCGGGGCCGAGCCCGACCTGTTCGAGCCCCGGTGCATAGAGGTCGAAACGGGACAGTGCCCAGAGCACGGTCATGCCCGGTTCGCTCGCAAAGCGCGCGGCGATCCCGGCGATGAAAAGCGTGGCGGCGGCATCGTCGCTCCACGCGGCACTGGCGCCTGCGATTTCGTGCAGGGCGTTCGCGCTCAGCCCGCCGTCGGCAAGGGCTTCGTCCATCTCGGGAATTCCGAACGCCAGCGCCGGACCGCGCGCGGTATGCGCTGCGGCGACTTGCGCGCGCAGCGCGGCAAGCTCTTCGGCAGGCAGCCGGGATGGAAGGGCGGTGGTCAGGAGCATCGGCATAACGACTCGTTTGTTCGCTTTATGTTCCTATTGTTCCTTCACGTCGTCAAGGGCCCGGCCAGAGACCACGCCGGTATGCACGCTCTAACCAGCGGGCTGAGAACGATAAAGATTTTGGGCGGGACTGGTATGCTCAGGAGTGCCCATTTGCGGCCGCTGATAGCTTTCAGAGCGGCCGACGCGCCATTTTCGGGCGAAGCGCTGCAGATTTTAGGCGTCCGGTCCCCGTCTTCGACAGTGTAATGCACAAGGGGGCGTGGTCGCTGGTCCTTTCCCAGCCGCGTGGGCGCGTATCGACTTCGGTAGCAACGAGTCGTTTTGCCGCGGCCGGATTGAGCAGGGCATGGTCGATCCTGAGGCCGGCATTGCGTTCGAAGGCGCCGCGCCAGTATTTCCAGAAGGTATAGATCGTTTCGCTGGGATGCAGCATGCGAACGGCGTCGGTCCAGCCTTGAGAGATGAGCCGCGCATATGCCGCGCGAACCTCGGGCGCGAACAAAGCGTCGTCGCGCCAGCGTTCGGGCGCGTAGACATCGAGATCGGTCGGCATGACGTTGAAGTCGCCGAGGCAGACGACCGGCGCATCCAGCCCGATTACCCCGGAGAGATGGGCCTCGAGCCGCCCGAACCAGCGCAGCTTGAAATCGAATTTCGGCCCCGGCCGCGGATTGCCGTTGGGAAGATAGAGACCGCAGATCAGCACGCCGTTCACCGCGGCCTCGATGTAGCGGCTCTGCTCGTCGTCCGGATCGCCAGGCAGCCCGCGCCGCGTCTCGTGGATTTCACCGACCCTGCTCAGGATGGCAACACCGTTCCAGCGGCTCTGGCCATGCCAGATGGCATCGTATCCCGCGCCGCGAATGGCGGATTCCGGAAAGAGCGCGTCGGGCGCTTTCAGTTCCTGCAGGCACACGATGTCGGGCTCAGCCAGTTCGAGCCAGCGCAGCAGCACCGGGAGGCGAGCATTCACGCCGTTCACATTGTAGGTCGCGATCTTCATCCATCCGCAAAGCCTGCGGGCGCCGATCCGTTCCCCCGCGCGTTGCAGGCGTATGTCCAGGCTCCCCTCAAGGTTTTCAAGACCGCCGTCGGAATATGCGCTTTTCCGACTTCGCAAGATTTCGGGGAGCCTTGTCGTCTAGCCGGATCCGACGGGCCTGACATTCACTTCTGCGGTGCAGGCGGTTGTGGCTGAACTGGCTGCCGCAGGCGACAACTGCACGGCGCGCGGGTCCACGAAGAGCTTGCGGACTGCGAACTGCGGATACCGGCAAGTCACTGTGGAGACATCACAAGGCGTTAGCGCCGCTGAGCGAAATCCGTGGTATGCGAAGAGGCGGACGGTTTTCAACGCGATTGCAAGTTTGTGGCGGATTGGGATCGATCTTTCTGACAAAGTTTGAAGGGACTTCCCAACGCCTTCGGCGCCTCGCGCCTATCGACGCGACCGCGCTCTACCTCCGCTAACGCTCCGGCCGAGCCTCCTGCGTCGTCTCGTCGGCATAGCCGTGACGACCGCTGGCCCTCAAGGGGGAATGGGGTCGGCGGGGAATGCCCCGCCTCGATGCGGACGCGCGCAGGCTGTGCCCGCGCGCGGCACCATTTGTGAGCCTCTCCCGATGAAAGTCGGGGTGCGGGCTCGACAACCGTCTGGGCCCGCCACCGGCCCCTGCAAGCCGCTCCTTCGTCGCGGCTCCTCCACTCCCGTTCCGGCCTTTCAGGTGCAGGCGCCGCTTAGCGCGGGCCCTGTCGGTCGTCCGGGCCGCCCACCCCCCGCCTTTTCGGGGGAGGCCCATGGTGGTTTTTTTGGGCAGGCTTGGAGGTGACACATGCGCAGCAATCGCAAAGTCTCGTCACAGGCGAGGCAGCAGGAGCAGGCCGATAGGCCCATTCATACCGATATCGTGAGGGGCGGTCACAGCCGGTCCCCGACAGGGAAGGGCGGCGACGGCGCCGATCTTACGTTGGCCGAAGCTCGGGGGCGGGGACTATCGGGCAATGTGGATAGCCCTGTCCAAAGCCCGCAAGGTAACCTCGGAGGTAAATCCGGACGAAGTCCTTCGGCGAGCAGGCGCGGCATGGCCAAGCGGGAGGCGCGGGTCTCGCTTTACGACGAGGTCACGGCCCGGATTATTGCTCAGCTGGAAGAAGGGCGCATTCCATGGGTCCAGCCGTGGAGCAGCGCGGCGTGTGGCGCACCGGGGGGAGCCGGGGCCGTTCCCTGCCTCCCCCGCAATGCCCTGACCTCCCGCAGCTATTCAGGCATCAATATTCTGCTCCTCTGGGCCTCGGCGCTGGCGAGCGGCTGGGGTCGTCCCGGCTGGCTGACCTTCCGGCAGGCGCTGGCGGCGGGCGGAAACGTGCGCAAGGGCGAGCACGGAACGCAGATCGTCTATGCCGACCGCTTTACGCCCGAGACCGAAAGGGAGCGGGCACGGGAGAGCGGCGGGGAGGCGCGTTCGATTGCTTTCCTCAAGCGGTTCACTGTCTTCAATGTCGCGCAGTGCGAGGGGCTACCGGATGATCTGCTACCGCAGCCGGTCGCTCTGCCGGAGCGCGAGATCGTGCCCGTGGCGGAGGCGCTCATTGCCGCGAGCGGGGTGGATTTCCGGATCGGCGGGGACAAGGCCTTCTATGCTCCCGGCGCAGATTACGTGCAGGTGCCCCCGCAACAGGCCTTCCACGATCAGGTGAACTATTACCGGACCTGCCTGCACGAACTGACGCATGCCACCGGGCACAAGTCCCGGTTGGGGCGCGATCTTGCGAACAGCTTTGGGTCAAAGGACTACGCCCGCGAGGAACTCGTTGCGGAAATGGGTTCCGCCTTCCTTTGCGCCTCGCTCGGGGTCGTCCCGACGGTCCGACATGCCGATTACGTCGGTGCGTGGCTGGACGTGCTTCGCGAGGATTCCCGCGCGATCTTCCGGGCCGCATCGATGGCCAGCAAGGCGGCGGACTGGCTGCTCGCGCACCATGCCGCAGCCGATGCGCCGAACAATAGTGGGCTTGCCGAGGACCTTGCGGACGGCATGAGGCCGGACGGTAACGCAGCGGTCCGAGGTGAAGGCCGATCTGACGAGGGGAGGGCGGTGTCATGAGCCTGCTGTCCCCCGGCATCCGCTCGCTACTCGGTGCGAACTTCGAGCATTGCGTCCGCAATCCTCGGTTCGATCCGCTTCCCTTGGTGCGGCTGTTCAATCCCACGGGCCGCGCGGTGTGGCTGGTCACCGAACTCTATCCTGACGACGACACCCTCTATGGGCTGGCGGATTTGGGCTTCGGCAGCCCGGAACCCGGCATCTTCTCGCTGCGCGAGATCGAGGCCATCGACCTGCCGCTGGGCATGAAAATCGGGCGCGATATGGCCTTCACCACCCGGCACCGCCTGTCGGTTTGGGCCGAGGCCGCGCGGCTCGCGAGATCAATCCCGGATGCTGCCGATCTCTTGAGCCGCCTGACCCGCGAGGACCCGGGCGCGATCAAGCTTCTGCCTCGCTGAGAGGCCGATGACGCGGGCGGTCGTCCACCGCCAAAAACAAGCCGGTCCACCAAATTTCATCGTAAGGCTGGTGGACCGGCGCCCCTTGAAGGAGTGCTTACCGTGAAACTTGAATTCATTGCGCTGGGCAACCTGTCCGTCAGCAAGTCGAACATGCGCTATGCCCGCAAGGCTCCGGATGTTTCCGACATCCTGCCGACCGTGCGGGCGCGCGGCGTCCTCCAGCCGATCCTCGTGCGCCCGAGCGGCGAACCCTCCGAAGACGGGCAGCATTATGAGATCGTCGCCGGGTGCCGACGCTTCCATGCGGCCCTGATCGTGGATAGGGAGCGGGAGGTAACCCGCAAAGGGGCAGGCGAGCCGGATTCGCCTGACTCGGGCGCCGCCATGCTGGCCTGCGCTGTCCTCGACGAGGCCGACGATGCCAGCGCCGTCGAGGCCTCGCTGATCGAGAACATCGCCCGTCTCGATCCCGACGAAGTTTCGCGCTGGGCTTGCTTCACGCGGTTGGTGAAGCAAGGACGCGGCATTGCCGAGATCGGTGCGACCTTCGGTCTGCCCGATCTGGCGGTGCGGCGCGCGCTGGCGCTCGGCAACCTGCTGCCGCGTATCCGCGACATGTACCGGCGCGAGGAAATCGATCTCGTGACCATCCGGCACCTGACACTCGCCTCCAAGAGCCAGCAAAAGGCTTGGCTCGCTCTGGTCGACGATCCCGATGCCTACGCTCCGCGCGGGCATCAGTTGAAATCGTTTTTGTTCAATGGAGCTGCGATCTCAACCCGGTATGCGTTGTTCGCTGTCGAGGCCAGCGGCCTCGCGGTCGTGTCCGACCTGTTCGGGGAGGATGCCTATTTCGTGGAAGCCGAGCCGTTCTGGGCTTTGCAGAACGCCGCCATCGAGCAGCGCCGGTCGGCATTGATCGATGCCGGCTGGTCCGATGTGGCGATCGTCCCCCCGGAAGAGCACTTCCGTTCGTGGGAATACGAGAAGACCGCCAAGCGCAAGGGCGGGCGGGTCTATCTCGATGTTCGCAGTAGCGGCGAGGTCGTCGTCCACGAGGGGTATCTCTTGCGCAAGGAAGCGGCGCGGCTTGAGAGGGGAGGGGATCAAGGTACAATCGACGGTGATGGCGGAGGCAACAAGCCGGTGCGCGCCGAGCTTACCTCGCTCACGCAGACTTATGTGGACCTCCACCGCCATGCCGCCGTGCGGACGGAGCTGCTCGGCAGTCCGCGCCTCGCCCTGCGGCTGTTGGTCGCGCACGTGATCGCCGGGTCGGCGCTGTGGCGCGTCCAGCCCGAGCCGCAATCGGTGAAGAGCGACGCCCTGCGGCAGAGCCTCGACGAAAGCCGTGCCGAAGCGGTGTTCAACGCCAAGCGGCGCGAAGTTCTCGGTGCACTGGGCCTCGTCGGTGACGATTCCACCGTGACGGGGCGCGGCTATGGTTATGGCCATGCTAAAGGGGCAGCGGGCAGAAGCATCTGCCATCTGCTCGCTCGCCTAGTGCCGCTGCCCGATGCCGACGTGCTCGATATTCTTGCCCTTGTCATGGGCGAGACGCTTGCGGCCGGAACCCCGGAAATCGAAGTGCTCGGTCCCATGCTGGGCCTCTCCATGGCTGACTGGTGGCAGGCGGATGATGCCTTTCTCGAAGGCCTTCGCGACCGCGAAGTCCTGCTCGCGATGGTCGCGGAAGTGGCGGGCGAGCAGATCGCCGCCGCCAATGCCAAGGAAAAGGGCAAGACGCTGAAGGGGATCATCCGCGCCCATCTTGCAGGCGAGGGAGGCCGCACGAAGAAGGAAGGCTGGGTGCCGCGCTGGATGGCGTTCCCGCCAACCGCCTACACACCGCGCGGCGGGGTCGGCACGGTTGCTGCGCATGCCCGCGCTTTCTCGGCGCCGGAAGCGGAAATGCAAACGCAGGATGGAGCAGAGGAGGCAGAACTGGCGCCGGGCAGCGAGAATGACGGTAGCGCAGCGCCGAACGGCGATTCGCTGGGGACCTCCGTAACGGTGCCCGAGTTCGATTCCGGCACGGGCGAGGGCGGCGGCCGTCTGGCCGCCTGAGAGTAGATGACCGGGGGCGGGGTTTCCTGCCTCCGGCCCATCCCATTGGTGGGGCCAAAAAATTTGCGGCGGGGCCGCGCCTCTAAAGGCGCGGCCCCGCCGCTAACATAAAAAGTTCATTGCCCCGTCACGGTATGAAGGCCACCTTTGGTGCTTGGGGAAAGTCAGGGGACATGCCCATGGGCGAAGTTCGCGTTATCGAAAAGCTCGTCAGCCGGCTTTCGCCGGCGCCGATTGCGTCGTCCGGACCCTGGGGCTTTCACCGCTCGAGAATGGCAGCGCAGTGCATGAGGTTGGAGCACCTGAAGCCAAAGAACCCGGAGCGAAAGGGCTTGAGGGATGATCGTTTCATGGGGGCGATCCTTCGATCTGCGCTGCGTCCCGCGCCCGCAATCAAAAGGATTGCCCCTTAACCGATGCTGTCGAATTGCCTTCCGATACCTTGCCGATACACTGTCGCGCCACGCGATAGTGCGCGAGGCTCGCACGCTCTGCAATGTGGCCCAGGCGACGATCCTGCCGATCAATGATGCTGCGGCGCGCTCATGCCGTCGGCGGCCGCTTTGACCGATACGGCCCAGGCCCTGAGGTAATGGGCACGCGGCTTGTACTGCTCGCCCGCCTTGAGATGGACCAACGCGGCGTGGCCGAGCGACTGCGAGATTTCGGTCGCGGTGCAGACCCCTTTTTCCTCGAGCAGTCCGGCGATCGCGGCCAGCGCGCTTCCGAAAGCGAACACGGCATCTTCGTCCATCATATCTCTCCCGGCATCGGCCGGAACACTTCCCGATAAGGGGATCGGCCTGCTAGCCGGAAAGTGCGGCCACTTGGGCGTGGAGCCGATTGATCCGATCCAAACGGATGACGGCTCGGGTGCCACCTCTAGTTTGCCTGACGGACCGGGCAAACGCCATGGTTCATGCGGTTCATATGAATCATGCGGTACAGGCCATCCGAAAGCAGTCAGCCATGCCCGCCGGTTGGATCGGCTCGATCTGAGAATGCGCCCACGCCTCTTGCGGGTTCGGCTCGCGGAAAACGGCAAGCGCGGGCAGGCGGACCCGCACGACAGCCGCTTCGCCGAATGCCGGCTTCGATAGATGCTCGTCGCCGCTTGCAAGCCGGTCGCGGCCCGGCATCGCCCCCTTTGTCCGGGCCGCAACCCAGCTCGGCAGAAGCGCTCCACTTGGAGCGCTTCCATCGCGGGGGCAGCCGATCGAAGCCCTCTTCTGTGGTCTTTCCGAGATTGGCGAAAGCTATCAGGCGAGTTGGAAACGCGCCGATTGTCCATGTTCCGCGGCACTGGCCGCGCTGCGCCGAATGGCGCAAAGCCGGCGCGTGCCCTGCCACAGTTCCGCAGCGCGCCCGGACCTCAGTTCATCCGCTTTGCGGTGAGCCGTGACCAGCGCGTCGGCAGCGTCTTCCGCGTCGAAATCGAAGCGCAGCGCTCCAACATTTCCCTCGTCGGGAAACTTCAGGGTGTAGATATTCATTCAGGCTCCTCCGGCCGCTCCGGTCGTGTTGCTCCGACCTGGTCGCGCTGGCGATGAATAGCATTGTTCTGTGTCAACTTCGCGATAACCAATTCGGGTGATCTCGCCGGTCTTTTTCCGCGTGCAGTCCTGCAACTTCCAACGTCGGGCAGCAGCGCTTCTCGGCGGCTGAGCAACCTTCCCGAATGGATCGGGCTCCGTCCGGAGTGAATGCGGAGCCGAAGGCAGCGACAGAAACATTCGTTAGCCGGCCGAATACCGGAGGGTGCTGTGCCGCCTGTCCGTCATGTCCCGGTCCCGTCTGATCGTCCCAGGCAATAGACGTCAGGCGGCGAGGACAATTCCGGGAGGCTGCGGGGCCTCGGCGATGCCGGCAACTCCGGCGCTCCCGCTGCGGCGCAGCCACTTAGCGCCGACCTCGAGGCGCCCGTCCAGGGAAACCGGCACGGGCACGCTTTTCTGGTTTTGTTGCCAGTGGACATGATCTCTTGTCGCGATTTCAAGAAGGGCTGCGAAGCTGGCCCTTGAACTGCCTGGCCGCGCTTACGGGAAATATCCGATGCCGCATTTCTTATGCTCCTGAGCCTGAGCGCCCGCACCATTCCCGGATCCGAAAGGCAATGACCTGGAACCGGTCGCGGCCCCGCCGAAACCATCGCGCGGCAGCTTATTTCCCCGACCGCCGGAGGCGGTCTCCTCGCGGGCGCTTCGCTCTCAAATAAGTTGCCGCGCTCCGGTCCTGCGCTGCGCTTCGGCCCAAGGGTTCGCGGGTCCTGGCGATCCGTTCCTGCCGGTCTGCCATCGTCCGGGAAATCGGTCCGGGACGACCCAATCAGGAGACGAACAATGCCTGCAATCGGATATGTCACCCGCGATGGCCGCAGCTTCAAGGGCCAGCTCCGCACCCTTTCAATTCGCGCGGAAATCGAGATTACGCCCAACCCGCGCAAGACCAGCGACGTGCAGCCCGACTACCGGGTATCCTCAGGCGGGGTCGAGGTCGGCGCTGGGTGGCTGCGCCGCAGCGAAAGCTCGGGTAACGACTACGTGTCGCTGAGCCTGGCGGCCCCGGAATTCGGTCCTCGCCGGATTTACGCCAACCTCGGCCGCGCTGCCGGAAAGGACGATGCAGACAGCTTCGCCATCATCTGGAACCCGGCGGATTGACGGATCGGTCCCCGTGCCTTCGGGCGCGGGGATTTTCTGTCCGGATCGGGCAACACAACGGTTGTTCTTACCTCGAACTCGTCTAGAATCAGGCGATTATGAAGACCGATCTCGACCATCTGCCCGAAGCAAAACGCGAGGATCTGGCGCGCATCGTCGAGATCATCTTCGCGGAATTCGAGGACGTGCTCGCGCTCGCGACACAGAACTGGAAGAAGCAGGGACGGATCATGAAGGTGATCCTCTATGGTTCTCATGCGCGCGGCGACTGGATTGCGGATCCGGTTGGTCGTTACTATTCCGACTACGACATCCTTGTCATCGTCAACGACGAGCGCCTTGCCGACAAGTTCGAGTACTGGGGCCGCGCCGAGGACCATCTGATACGCGAACACGCGATCGCTAAACGCATCTCGGCGGAGGTCAGTTTGGCCGTCCACAGCATGAAGGATGTCAACTTCCAGCTCTCGCGCGGACGCCCGTTTTTTGTCGACGTCGTGCGAGAGGGCATCGCGCTCTACGAACTTGGCGACCACCCGTTCACAGTCCCGATGCCGCTTGAGCCGGCCCTGGTTCGTGAAGAAGCCGAGGTGCACTTCAACCAGTGGTTTGACAGTGCCAGTGACTTCTTAAAAACTGCGAAGTACGCAGTCTCGCAAGGCATGAAAAATCAAGGCGCTTTTTTGCTTCACCAAGCAACTGAGCATGCCTATCACACGGTTCTGCTGGTCACGAAGTTGTACTCTCCAAAGTCGCACAACATCAAATTCCTTCGATCCCAGGCCGAGGACGTGGCGCGCGATTTGATCCCGATCTGGTCCCGCGACAGCAAGTTTACCCGCCGCTGTTTCCAGCTTCTCCAGGAAGCCTATGTCAAGGCGCGCTACTCGCCGCATTTCAAAATCCGCGACGAGGAACTTGAGTGGATCATCGAACGGGTCGAAGCGCTTCACGCCGAAGTTCGGGCAATCGTCGAACAGCGCATCGCGCCAGCCATCCATTAATCGCGCCCTTCCGCCGCGTCCCATTGCGTGACATCGCGCAAATCTCGGCTCCCGCCCGATTGTGTCCTCGGCGCGGAGCGGGCAATCTTGTTCCGGGCCAAGGGAAGGGCGACGATATGGCAAGCGGCAGGGTCGTGTTCTACAATTCGCAGAAGGGCTACGGCTTCATTCATCCGGACAAGGGCGGAGCCGATTGTTTCGTGCATGCCACTTCCGTGGAGGCCTCCGGCATGTACCATCTGATGCCGGACCAGCATGTCGCCTACGATGTGCTTGTGGCGCGCAACGGCAAGATTTCTGCGGTACGTCTGTCGCCCTGCTGAGGTGTTGCAGTGACGGTATTTTCATCCCGTCCTCCAGGTGCTTCCAGAGACCGAAGGCCGGGTAACCACTTTGCTTAGCGCCGTAGCGCGGCCCAGGAAGCTGGCCAGCTGGACGGCGGTTTCTCCGAACATTTCCCCCTGAACTCCTGTGAAATTCGCATATCGGCTGCGGCCGATCTGGCGCCGGCATAGACTTGTATTTACTCAATCGGGGGGGAGGGTCGAAAACAGCTATACGCGATTCCGACCCTCCCCAGGGCGCAGTCCAGAGGACATCCCTTGCGTTACGCGGGGCCGTTTCGGCCTGCCGCCAGGGAGCGTAAATCATGACCGACGACGCCGATATCCGCGCGCAAGCGGCGCGCGAAGCTTGCCCTTATCTCACCTCCAAGCAGACAGCTTTTCATCTCGGGATTTCGCCCAATACCTTGCGCGGGATGCGTCTCCAGGGGAAGGGCCCGAAGTGCCGCCGCCACGGCCATAACTGGCGTTATCATATCGATGACATCGAGGCCTGGTCGCTTGCCCGCACCACGGGGGACGACGATGTCTGACGCCCGCAACCTCCGGCTCCTTGCCTGGGGCGATGCGCTCCGCGCCGCCCGCAGCCGCCGCGTAATGCTACGCCGCCGCGCAGTCGTGGTCGGCGGCCTTGTCGCGATCCTGACCGCCACAGTGGCATTCCCGCCGGTGCCGCGCCTGGTCTGGAACCACAGCGCCAGCGCCCCGATCGGGCTTTATCTGGTATCGCCCCGCGCACGCCTCGTACCAGGCGATATGGTCGTTGCGTGGCCGCCGGAACATGCTCGTGCGCTCGCAGCGCATCGGCATTACCTTCCCGCCGGCGTGCCGCTCGTGAAGCGGATCGCCGGAGCTGCGGGTGACACCATATGCGCTCGCGGGACCATCATTACGCTGAACGGTGAGACCCTTGCGAAGCGCTTATTTGCCGACCCCTCCGGCCGGCGGCTCCCGTTCTGGGATGGGTGCATTCGCTTGAGGCAAGGCAGCTATCTCCTTCTCATGAATTTGCGCCCCGACAGCTTCGACGGTCGCTACTTCGGCCCCACTCAGGATGACGATATTCTCGGGAAAGCGACGCCGCTATGGCTTCCCGAAAAGTGACATCAGGTCACCTGGCGGCGCAAGGGTTCTTCTCTGCCGTGCTCGCCTTCGGCATCGTCACGGCCGATCCGGTCGGCGCAGGCGAGCGGGAAGGCGTGAGCCGATGGCGCGCAGAAATCGCCGAAGCCTCCGCACGATTCGGTGTTCCCGTATTGTGGATCGAGCAGGTTATGCGCGCCGAAAGCCGGGGCCGCACGGTTCAGAATGGCCGACCGATCACCTCGTCGGCGGGCGCGATGGGCCTCATGCAAGTGATGCCCGCGACCTGGGCGGAACTTCGCGCCCGGCTTGGTCTTGGAAGCGATCCCCATGCCCCACGCGACAACATACTTGCTGGGACTGCGTACCTGAGGGAAATGTACGATCGCTTCGGTTATCCGGGGCTGTTTGCGGCCTACAATGCCGGTCCCACTCGCTACTCCGCCTCGCTTGCGACCGGACGTCCGCTTCCCGCAGAAACACGCGCCTATCTCGCAGAAGTGGCGGGTGGAGTGGACGTGGCGGCGACGGCCGCGAGGTTAGAGACGGGAACCCGGCGCGGGGCTCAGGACCGCCCGGGTTTCTCACGGCAGACAATCTTTGTTGTGCTCGGGCAAACTGCTGCCAAAGGTGAACTTTCACAGCGCCGACAAAGGTTCGAGCCATCGCCGTTGGCTCGAACGCAGATAGGCAGCTCGGCCGCAAATTCGGAAGGCGAGATGCTGCGACCTGGCGCCCGAACTGACCCCTTGTTTGCCGTTCGCGCTGTGCCCTGAATGCCTGCTGGGCGCATAGTCGCAGGCGTTTCCTGGTTGGAGCCCAGGCCCAGGACGTGCGCTAGGACGAGAGGTCAGCCGCCCTCCTCGAATTCCAAGCATGACGGCCTCTGCGGCGGCTGTAAAGGCCGGCGGCCCCTCCAATTTTGCCCCAGCAAATGAGCGCGCTGCGCGCGCGAGTTTGTTTGTTTTCCTGGGACAAAATCGGTTCCTCCGCCGCCGCTCCGCGGCGCACCGGCTAAAGCCGGCGCGGCCCTGACAGCCACCGCGCCAACCGTCCGACGACAAGGGTCCTCGATGGACGGGGACGCTCTTGCGTAGGAGGTTGCTATGACGAACTGGACGGACATTGGCGTTACTGCGAATCGGGTGCTCGAGAGGTTGGTGGCGGGGCTCGAGCTCGAGTTCGGGCGCGGCGCTGGCGAGGCTCTCGCGGCGCGGTTTCTGGATGCGGAGGAGAGCGATTTCGTCTGGGAGGCGCGGATGTGCGAACGGTGGCTCGGGGCGTGGGAGACGGAAGGCGACGAGGCGCTCGAGCTCGATCGGGTCGCGGTGCTGGGATGGCTGGACGGAACGTGGTTCGCGGGCGTGAGCATCGTGGACGGCGAGGGGCGCGCGCACGGGTTGGTGGCGCGGCGGGCGTGTCCGAGCGAGCGCGAGGCGCGCGAAGCCTACGTTGCCTTGCGATGAGGCGAGGCGGGGGTAACTCGCCGGGACGTACAGGTCTTTCGGGACCTTTGCGTCCCGGCTATTTCGCTTGTCGTCCGGCAGCACTGAAGCAGGTGGGCCGGTGGAGAAATTTGGGGACCTGAGGCGAGAAAGCGGTTGGAGGGGAGAGGGGCGCGTAAGGCAAGATGAAAGCTATGGCACCGTTCTGCCATAACCTGTTGTCTGCACATCGTTTTTCTTAGATTTGATCGGCACCAGGCGGTTTCAGGCGGTGCCGGTCTGGGCGTTTGCCCAGCTTTCCTACGGGTCACGTCGGCACCGGTTTCCAGATCGGGGCGCCGCAGGCACGCTGGGCCGGATTATCGTATCGAAAGGTCCGGCCATGGATGATGACGATCAATTCACACCCCGGCTCGGCCGACAGAAGGCACTCGGGGGAAAGGGGCAGCGGCGCTATCTCGGCAAGGTGCTGGCCGCAGCAAATCTCGCGCGCGGGAGGGGCGCTGGCGGGCGGGGGAAGGGCGGGTTTTCGGGGAGCCGGATCGGGCGCGGAGCGGGTGCCGGGCGGATGCTCTCCAGCAGGAGCGTGGGAGGCCCGCGGAGCCGGCGCGCCGTGGTCAAGACGAGCATCGTCAAGCTTGGAGGCAAAGGGGCAAAAGCGGCAGCGGCGCACCTGCGCTATCTTCAGCGCGACGGCACCACGCGGGAGGGCGAACGCGGCACGCTCTATGGGCAGGATAGGGACGCCGTCGACGGCAAGGAATTCTTGGCGCGCGGCGAGGGTGATCGCCACCAGTTTCGTTTTATCGTCTCGCCCGAGGACGGGCATCAATACGCGGACCTGAAACCTCTGACCCGCAGGTTGATGGCACAGGTGGAAGAGGACCTTGGCACGAGGCTCGACTGGGTGGCAGTCGATCACTTCAACACCGCCCATGCGCACACCCATATCGTCGTGCGCGGAAAGGCGGCGGACGGCAAGGATCTGGTCATTGCCCGCGACTACCTTACGCGCGGCATTCGCGAACGCGTCTGCGATCTCCTCGAACTGGACCTGGGTCCCCGGACGGACCGGGAGATTGCCGATAGCCGCCGTGCGGAAATAGAGCAGGAGCGGGTCACCTCGATTGACCGCGCGCTAATGCGCGAGGGCGGAGCAGACCGGGAGGTCGCCGCGCGCGCCAACGATCGCTTCGAACAGTCTCTCCGCGCCGGCCGACTGGCGAAGCTGGAGCGTATGGGCCTCGCCGAGCCGCTGGGGGGCGATCGGTACCGCTTGGTCGAGGGGATCGAAGAGACGCTAAGATCCATGGGGGAACGGGGTGACGTCATTCGAACCATGCAGCGCGATTTTTCGCGGCTGAAATTGGAGCGGTTCGGCGTCGATCAGGCGATCTACGATCCCGCCGCAGATGGTGCGCGGCCGCTGCTCGGCAGGGTGGTCTCCCGAGGCATATCCGACGAGCACGAGGATCGCCAGTACCTGATCGTCGATGCCGCAGATGGGCGAAGCCACTACGTTGCTGTTGGGAAGGGCGCTCGCGCCGGTCTCGACGAGGGCGATGGAATCGGTCGCGGGGCCGTCGTGCGTATCGAGCCCCTGCGTGCTTCGGTGCGCGAGGCCGACAGGACGATTGCCGCGGTCGCCGCTGCCAGCGGCGGCCACTACGATGTCGCGCTGCACTTGCGCCATGATCCGACGGCGACGCAGACTTTTGCTGAGACCCATATTCGCCGGCTTGAAGCGATGCGCCGCGAGAGCGGGCTGACGGAGCGCGAACCATCGGGGAGGTGGGTGATTTCGGGGGATCACCTGGAGCGGGTTGTGACATGGCAATCGCAGCGCTTGAATGATCGCCCTGTGGCCGTGGAGTTGTTGTCGAGGGGGACGGTCAAAGACCTTGCGAGCATGGAGGCGGCGACCTGGATCGATCGGGAGATCGCTTCCGGCCACGAGGCTCCGGCTCGTGAGGCAGGCTTTGGGGCGGAACTCGCAGAGGCGCGGGTGCTGCGGCGGCAGTGGCTTCTGGCGCAGGGTTTTGCTGCCGAGGGCGAGGGCGGGATGGTCTTTTCCGAAGACATGCTGGAAGGCTTGCGAAGGCGGGAGCTGTTGCGGATCGCAACTCAGCTGTCGAGCGAACTTGAAATGCCGTTCCGCGAGGCTCGGCAGGGTGAGAAGATCGAGGGGATCTATCGGCGATCGGTAGAGCTTGTAAGCGGGCGCCATGCGTTGATCGAACGGAGCAGGGATTTCACGCTGGTTCCGTGGTGGCCAGCATTGGAGCGGCAGGTCGGGAAGTCGGTGTCAGGGCTGGTTCGCGCGGAAGGAGTGAACTGGACTATCGGACGCGGTCGGACTTCACCGGGGATATCCTAATGGTGCAAAGGTTCAGGGGAGCGTCGCTTTTAGCCGTCCAGCACTTAATGGCTGAGCCTGGGACTTTCCGGAATGTCGGTTTCGGAGCGACCTACTGGAGTAAGCCGCCGTTCCCGGCTGCAGTTCGTGAGCATTTCTCGCACGTGATCACTGGGACACCGCGTAATTGATGTAGCCACCCTCCTGGAGGGTACGAAGTCGGACGACCACTTCAATGCAGGAGGATGAGCCCGCATTCCAAATCCACACTTCCTAGTCCCAGGTCTGTGGTAGAGAAAAGAGCTGGTACATTGTTACGCGGATGGCGACGGTGAGTTACCCGCCGCGTAGCCACCTACTCAACTCGGTCGCCGTGTATGCCTTTTCGTCGAGCACCATCCATATTCGCTTGTCATAGTCGCTATGGTCCCCCCAAACTATCTTCCGATATAGGCCCAGATATTCCCAGGATGCCCAGCTCTGCTCGTAGGAGTTTTCGGCCGCCGGGAAGATGGCGATCGAATCCATACCTTTATACCCGTCGGCGAGACCGAGTTCCCATGGCACCCAGCGGCTGTCCTTGCTGTTCTGGCTCGCCAACAGCACAAAACGTCCGGTCTGACGGATGCGGGTCTTGAGCAGGGCGGCTGTTTCCTTAGTCGTATAAGGCGGCATGGCGGGATCTATCTCGTCGACATAGACCGTGGCGCCATGGCCTTCGAGTACGCGAATTGCGCCAACGACAAGATCGTCATCCTTGCTCGAGTGCGACAGGAAAGTGGCGCCCGCAGGCGACCGAGCTTCCGCTGACTTCCGCAAAGTCGTCCGTGCGTCAAATGTCAGGTCATTCGCAAAATTGCGAAGCTCGGACTTGGTTATATAGTCGATCACCGCCACGCGCCGCTGGTCCTGCCGGGGTTCATGCAGCCTTTCCGACCCGTTCGAGGATCGCGCCGACGCACTCCAGGACGGCCTTTCGCTCGACGCTCTCGTCCATCAGCAATTGCAGTTCCGCGTCGGTGGGTCTGACGGCCTCCGGCCCGGTCGCCGGGAGCTTGGATCCGAGAATTGCAGCGGCGATCTCCGCGGCCGCGCCGCCGCTCGCCCCGATCGGCAAGAGAAACACGCCGGCCTCGCGCGCGATTTCGAACTCTTCCATCACCCCGCCAGCCACTACCAAGTCCGTGCCGTCCATCTTGGCGCCGCCGATGAATATCACCGCGCCAGCCTGACGCGCGAGTTCATGGCGCAACATCGTCCATTTAGCTTGATCGGCCGCCCGGCCCGCCAAGGGCTGCGGAAACGGCCGGGCAATGAGCCTACGGCTCAGATCCCATCCGCCGCGGTCGCGCAGCGCCTCCAGAAAACCAGCAATGGTGCCCGATCCCACCAAGAGGCCCGCGCCGCTGACAAGATCGCGCCCCGTATGTCCGATCCAGCGCCCGATATCTTCGGCCAAAGAATAACGCGCGGGAGCGCCATCACCATCTTCGAGCGGCCAGCTCCCGCTCACCCATACCCGCCGGGCCGCCACGCGCCGCTCGATTTGTCGAAGCAGGCCGGGGACTTCGTCATAGCTGTCGATTTCGACGGCAACCAACCCGTAGCGCCTCAAATCTTTCGCCCAGAGCTTATGCTGCGCCAGCCGCGCCTTATACTCGTCCTCGGTATCGAAATCGTCCCGATGCGGAGGCCGAACGATAGCGAAATGCTCGGGCGGTGCATCGGTAAAGCTCTCGCGGATCAGCGAGAGAACATGTCGGATATTCGGGTCGGTGAAGCTCAAACCAACGAACAATATCGATTTGTTCGTCAGATGGGCCTGAAGGAGCGGCAGGAACGCCCCTCGCCGACTGCGGAATAGCTCATAATCGTCGGTCGAGATCACGATGTCGTCGAGCCGGTCGATCGAACCGTGCATTTTGTAAAGCCGTGCGGCGCCCGACGTCGGCTTGAGCGACAGATCCGCTGCGCCCGACAAAGCGTCGAGCGGCCGGTCGATCGCCGCAAAAGCGCGTTCAACCAGGCGATCGTAATTGGTCGTCCAGATATGTTGCACGGGCAGCCGGGCTATCACCTCGAGCGTCGCGGGGACATCATGGTCCTTACCGATCTGCTCCTTGATGACATTGCGGACGCGCGTTGCGCTGCCGCTCTCCTGGATGCTCCACTGTGCAAGGGCCGCCAGATCCTGGATATCGCGCGAGCTTACGCCAAGTTCGTCGCCGATTTCACGCAGCAGAGAGACCCAAGACGGATAGCCGGCAGCCATCGACATCCCTGCTCCGACGAATACCGCGCCGACGCCATCGGCCAAGGCGGTTGGATATTCCTTTAGAAAGCGCGTCATCGCCGCTTTGGTCATTCCCCATCCTTATGTTCGTTAGAGACGCGGGCACGGCATGCTGCCAGACTGCCCGTTCCTGCCGCCCGCCGTCAAAGCAACAGGCGCATTTCCGGCTCCTCGGCTACCGTCAGTTGATAGGCTTCCCGTATCTGGCTGAGGAACTGCGTCTGCCCGCCGTAGCTGGGGTGTCGAACCGGGATCATCTCGAGACGGTCGTCCATACGAGCAACCGCTTGCGCGGCATCATTGCCGATCGCGAAAATTCTTCGGGGTCGCAGCAGCGCAATCAGGAGCGATAAGATCTCCTCGCCCGCCCGGCGCTCTTTGGAATTATGGCTGCGATTGGTAAAAGGCCGTCCGGGTTCGTGCGGATGCAGCGGAAACACATTCCAGAGGAAAATGCGCGCGTCGATCTGCGCCAGCATCGTCCAGATGACCGCAGCCGTGCGTTCGCCGACGACGTCTCCAACGGTTGGCCGTTCGACCTCGACGCCCCACCGGCTCATGTGCGCGCCGGCATGGACTTCGTCCGTCAACGCAAGGCCGGTTCGCCGACCCCCGCGATACCCGAGATCACGCCCGACCCAGATGGCATCGACCGGGGCCGACATTGCGCTTTCGAGCATCGCCGCCAGCGCGGCGGCGCGCGTTCTTGCCGCATCGGTTCGATCGAAGGCTTCGCAGCGGTCCGTATAGGGGTTGAAGCAATGGTCGAAGGTCAGATCGGAGACCGCGCGAACAAAGGACTGGGTATTCATTTCGGCTCCTCAAGCGGCTCGTAACGGATGGTGCGCGCATCGCGATCACCCACGATCCACCCGCCTTGCGCCTCGCTCATTTGCCTGAAAACCGCATATCCGTCCAGAATGGCGCGCTCCCACAATTTGGGTGGGCAGCGCGAAACCTCATAACCTTCGACAAATTCGCTGATCGTTTTGAGGACGCCGAAAGAGATGCGCTTTTGATCCTTGAAGAAATTCAGATCCTTCGCTCGCGAAAATATCCAGGCCGTCAGACCTTCTTCGACGACGATCGCGCGCCCGCTGTCCTGTTCTTCATCATAGTCTTTCCGGCTCTTTCGCTTCTGCTTGATGAGCGCGCGCACGACAGGCGACCAATGAAGGATTGCCGCATTTGCGAAATGGAAGACATCGTGGAAGCGGTAACCGTCGCGGTCGGCGATATTGTCGGTCAGAGGATCGCCGATGAACACATCGTTCCACTGCAAATAGGTCCTGCCGCTCGCCCGCTGGCTGACCTTGATGCGAAAACGCCGAGGAAGCTGTTCTTCTGGCAGGAAGCCCTCATCGAAATCGCAAAGGTCCGCCGGATCGGGGACCAGAAAAGCGCCGCGCGTTTTTTTAATGTTCGTGCGGACCACGGTGGAAAAATCGAGCCCTGCGCCGCTGAGTGCCTGCAGATAATGGCCAGCGAAGCGTACAAGGTCGGCGCGCGCGGGCGACGTCCCCAGTAGCGCCGACGCGGCACGGCCCAAATCGAACAGCGCGGTATCGAGATGAACATTTGTGTCGGGTACCATGATATGGGCAATCGCGCCGCGGCTGTAATCGCTCGCCGCGCCGATCTGCCGATAGGTCCCGTTCGCGCTCGCTTCGGTGAATATTTCCTCCAGAGAAAAGTCGGTACGGCGGCAAAGGGCGGCGAAATACCACAGCGTGTCTCCGAACTCTTCCTCGGCCGCCTTGCGGAAGCCGGGAAAGGCGTCGCCTTCGCGCGCATGCTTTTTGGATGTCGACATGATGCCGCCGACTTCGCCGTAGAGTCCGAGCAGAACCGGTTCGAGACTGTTCGGATCCAACACATCGGTGCCCTCGATCCGATCGATATAATCGCACAGCGGCACCGAACCGCGCACAGTGTCAGTACCGGACGCCGCCACGAAGCTGTCTCCATTCATAAGGAGCATCCTGATATCCGCCGTCGCCGAGCGAGCGCACCCAGGCCGCGAATGCCCCGATCAATTTAGGGTCGTCGAAAACATTCCGACCGATCCCCGATTTGCAGACCGGACGGCCACCCGCGTCAACCAGGTTTGCAGGAATTTCCGGCCCATATCCGCCGAAGTAAATGAAGTCCTCGCTGATCAGCACGCGATTAACGCCCGTATCACGCGCGATGTGGCGTGCGTGCTGATCCCCCGTATCGGTTGTGTGGAAGGAATCGCGTTGTAACCACCCGTCGTCGTCCGGATTGCGAAAATAGATATTGTCGCCGCAGCTCTGCTTCCGGCTGCCGCTGCGATAGGGCCTTTTCTTCGCGAAGCGCGGATCGGCATTATAGTCCTGAAAGCTCAGTATGTCGGTCACGCGCATTGCATGGACGAGATGGCCGCCGCGCTGGATTCGCCGCTCATTGCTACCAGTACCCACGATCCAGTCACCGATACTGGCCGATCTGCGGATATCGGGTTTGCAGGTCGCGAGCGTGCAGTAGCCGTAAAAAGGATTCGGCGCGAAGCCGCTATCATAGCGCACGACGTACGAATGGAGCCGCGGCATCAACAGGGGTGTTTCTTGAGACCAACCGTATCGCACGGACCGCCATCGGGCTTTTCCCAAGTATCCTTGCCGTTGATGGCGTCGATGATGGTATCGCCGTTCCAGCCCACAAGCGCATCGGCATATTCGCTGAGAGCGGCCGGCAAATCGCACTCCTTCTCACCATGTTCCCAAACACCGACGATGCGCTTGCCCTGTTTGGCCGCATATTCGATTTCCCAATTGACCCACGCGCTGTCCTTGGTCTGCGGCGAAACATAGCAGATGAACACCCCGGCCCAATTGATCGCGGGCGCAAGTATCTGGGTCTTGATGTAATTTTCGTCCGACGCGTTGTTGAATTTGCCAGTATGGATCGACGAATCCCTTATCGTCATTCCCTTCGGCGCCAACAGATCCTTCAGCTTACCCAGTCCTGCGTCGTCTTTGTGCACATGGCTGATAAAGACGTTTTTCATGTCCGACATTCGACCTCCCCCGAGATATGTTCGGACTGTTTAAGGTTGATCGATGAAGGAAGAAAGGCTTTTGCGAAAGGACGCAAGCATTGATTAGTCCAAATTGGATCAATTGCCTGCCACCGCGGCGTGGACCGTCGCGGTTCCTCTTGGCGCATGAAGAATAGCGCCCGGTGTGCTGAGCGGCCGGAGACAGCCGCATACAAGCGCCGCCGCTGAATCCGAACAGCGAAATGCGATCGCCGGTACGATAATTGTGGCACAAGAAGTGGTAGGTTGCGATGACGCGGTCATCGAGCCCGTAGCCCGACCCGAGGCGCCCCCAGCGCAAGATAGGTTTGCGAAGTGGCCGAAGGTGGCGATCAGCTGCGGCTTTTGAAGCGCCAGCTATCGTTGCCGGTCTCGGCGAGATCCCAGTGATGGGCGACGCGGTCAAGCAGCGCGGTGGTCATCTTAGGGTCGCCGAACACAGTCGGCCGTGCGGAAGCATCCTTCCCCCGGCATTAAATGTCAGCTCTTAGGAAAACGTCACGTGGCTGGCTACGACGTGGATCGGGCGCTTTACCGCCGGGTGCCTCTATCAAGAAAGGGCCGGTTGCTACGCTCCCGGGTCGACCTCCATGCCCCTCCGCAGTTCGTCAACTTCCGTTCTTCGTGCTGCACTGGCAGACCACGGTCCCAGTCATCGGAGGATCCTAAGAAATAGTCAAAATCCGTGCAACCTTAGCGAACGTGCTTGTCTTGGCGTTGCTCCTAATTCAATCACATAGCATCGGGGCGTCACTTCGCCGCCGAACAGTCGGGTGGGGATGATGCGGGTAGCGCGGATCGTAATTCAGAACTTTCGCACATACGCGTCGCTAGACGTGAATGTCGCTGATGACCTATGCTGCATCATCGGCGAGAACAACACCGGCAAGACCGCGATCCTACGCGCAATCCAAATCTGCCTCGACAATATGTTGCCGTCGAATTTCCGGTCACTGCTGCGCGAGGACATCCACTCCGCGATCGATATTGCCGAGCCAAGCCAAGTCTTAATCGGCATTGAGCTGACCGGGTTCGAGGGCAAGGTGAACGAAGAGGCGTTGGTCAGCACCTGGAAGACCGCGGCCGATCGTGCGCGCATATTCTACCGCTTCCGCCCGCGCCCGGCTGTCCGGGAGCAGCTTGCGAGTGGCGATATCGCGCCCGGGACGCTGACACTTGAGGACTATCAATGGGAAATCCGCGGTGGCGGTGATCCTGAGATCGACCTTACCGATATTGCTTGGGATGATGAGGGGATCGGCGAGTCCGTACGCTTCGCCGACCTGCAATCCTACCTACTGGTTCATCTGCCCGCGCTCCGCGATGTCGAGAATGACCTCCGCAATCCCCGCCAGTCACCGCTTATTCGCCTGATCGAGGCGTGCGAGATCGATGCGGCCGAGCAGGATGCCCTGATTGCCATCCTTGACCAGGCCAATCAGGCAATCGCGAACTCAGCGACTATCGCCGAGATAGCAGGGGCAATCGACGCGCGGTTCAAGGATGTCTCCGGCCCCGCGTTCGAGATGGACGCCACGCTCGGCCTGTCCGCCGCGACCTTCCGCGCGATCATCCGCAACTTGAAAATCATTCTGTCGGACCTGTCCCTCACCTCGTTCGAACCCGGCCGCAACGGTCTTGGCATGAACAACATCCTCTACATCGCGATCCTGATGGAATATCTCCAGCGACGGATCGCGCTCAACCGCTCGGCCGGCCAACTGATCCTGATCGAGGAGCCCGAAGCGCATCTCCATCCTCAGCTGCAATTCTCGCTGATCGCGGCACTGCGCGCGATCGGCGTGCAGACCATCCTGACCAGTCACAGCACCCAGGTGACTTCACAGGTTCCGCTGAGCAGCATTGTATCGCTCACCAAGCGCGAGGACGCGACTATTGCTGCGGGCAATCTCGCGCTCAATGCGGCGCTGACCGCGCCCGAGATCGCCGATCTCGAACGCTATCTCGATGCGACCAAGAGTGCATTGCTCTACGCCCGCAAAGTCATGCTGGTCGAAGGGCCAGCCGAGATGTTCCTGATCCCGGCGCTGATCGAGCAGGTGTACGGCGTGAAGCTCGAGCGGCTCGGCATCTCGGTTATCGCGATTCATGGGGTCCATTTCGACGTCTATGCCAAGCTGTTCTGCGCCGGCTCGCTCGAGAAGAAATGCGCCATCGTGGCCGATGCTGACATGAAGCCATCCGACGCCGAGGACTTCGATCCGGAAACTGACGCCCCCGATCTGGTGGCACTGGAAAGTGACTTTGTTTCCACATTTGCGGGCGCCACCACTTTCGAACGCGAACTAGTATCGGTCGGGCGCCTGCCGATGCTGATCGAGACCGTTCGCGTTCTCGGCGCGCCGCAGATTCTTGCGCAGATGGAGAATGGGCTCGCAATGCTCGCGCTCGGGGGATTGGGCCACACCGAAGAGACAGAGCTGCGCGTCGAGCTTGGCCGTATGACGCTCAATACCGCCAAGCGTTTTGGCAAAGCGCGTTTCGCGCAGATAGCAGCGCGTTACGCTAATCTCGCGACCGATCTGCCGCCCTACATCGAGCAGGCTTATGAGTGGCTCACCGAATGATCCGGCTGACACCCGAACAGCGCGAGGCGGTCGAACATGACGGCAATCTGCTGCTGACGGCTTGCCCAGGCAGCGGCAAGACGCGGGTCATACTCGCCAAGCTGCTAACGCTCGCCGATCAGGTCGTCGGCACGCCCCAGTTTATCGGCTGTATCACCTATACCAATGCTGCGGTCGACGAGATCGAGGCCCGGTTGCGGACCTACGGAAACAATGCGATCGCGGACTGCTGCGAAATCTCCACAATCCACGCCTTTTGCCTGCAATTCATCCTGCGCCCCTACCGCTGGCTGATCCCCGAGGTGCCGACGTCGTTTCAGGTGCTATCCCGAGAGAACAGCGTGTTCGAGCAGATCGTCACGGCGGTCGAGGACGCCTTCGGTCGCACGCCCGCCGGACAAGTGTTCGAGGACTATGAATCGCTACGTATTGATGTGAATGGCCAGCCCTGCGGCCAGGGCATCGAGACGGGCATCGTGACCGCCGAGTCTGCCGCGCTTTATTGGGAGCGGGTCCGCTCCCACGGATACCTCGATTTCGCGATGATCCTCTATTATTCTTGGAAGGTCCTTGAGCAGCACCCGTTCGTCGGACGCGGCATCGCGAGCCGCTTCGCCTGGCTGCTGATCGACGAGTTTCAGGACACCACAGACATCCAGATCGCCATCTTCGGCGCGCTTCGGCATTTCCTCCACACCCGCTTCTTTCTCGTCGGTGACCAGAACCAGTCGATCATGCGCTTTGCCGGCGCTCGTCCCGAACTCGCCGAGCAGTTCGGCGATCAGATCGACGCGCACCGCGACACAGCGCTGACCGGCAACTTCCGATGCGGGCCGGCGATTGTCACCACCGCATCAACGCTCATCCCAACGGAGCCGGAAATGCAGTCGGCGGGCGATGCAGCCCAGCTGGCGGCGCAGGTAAACTACATCCATGTCGGCCGGCCGATCGACGCCATCATCGACCATTTCCTTCCCGCCCTGCAGGATGCCGGCATCCCGCTTGGCAAGGCCGCGATCCTTGCTCCATGGTGGACACATCTCATACCCGTTGCTCGCGCCCTCCGCGAATTCGATGTGCCTGTCTTCGGTCCCGGCGCGCGCCCCTACAAGCGCCGGCGGCTGCTTGCCGGGCTGGCGGAGCAGCTCGGTGCCTGCGCCGAAGCGGGTAATTATCTCGGATTGCCGGGTGTCGAACGGGCACTGTTTCGCCTCATCGGCGATCTCACCGGGAACTCGCGCTACGACATGTTCAGCTATCAGGGGCGTCGTGTGGCGCTCGGCCTGCTCTATCTCGCCCGCCAACTCATCGACCAGCACCCCGGCGGTGTCGCTTGGTTGCGTGCTATTGCCCGCGAGGCCGGGGATTATCTCGAGCGCGAAGAATGGCTGCCGAGCGCATGCAAACAACCGCTGATTGCTTCCGCCGAAGAAATGCTGTCAGATATGCAAACCAGCAAGGTCGATCTTGCGAACCTGCTGATTTCCGACATGGGTATTTTCGCCAATCCCGAGCATGCGCTCAAGCTTATCACGCTGCACAACTCTAAGGGACGCGAATTCGATGGCGTCGCCCTTATTTGTATGAACAACGGCAGCATCCCGCATTTCTCGACATCGACGCAGGAGGCCTACGATGAGGCACGGCGCCTGTTTTATGTAGGCCTGACACGCGCCAAACGCATCCTCGTCGTCGCGTCCGATCAGTCTCACTGGAAGAACACGCCGACCCCGTTTATCGCGGAGGCTGGCCTTGGATGAGCGCCTGCCCTGTGTAAGACCGGCTTTGCGCTAGACTTGCTTACATTACAGGCAAAATCGGGCGGCATACCGATCCTGCATTAGCGAATGAAACCGGTCGGTCGACAAACGGCCAGTCTCGGGTATCCAGAACGGGAAAGGAGACGGACCGCACCTGGGAACCCAAAATCGACGGCTGAATGGCGGCAAAGGGTCGGCACCGAGCCTACGCATCTGAGCGATTAGTTTCCGCAAAAGGCGTCGGCGAGGCGAGATCGAGCACGAGGAGGAGGCGCGGGACGCCGGTTCCTGCGATCGGCGGCGAGCGATGGAGAATTGCTGGGGTCTCGGTCCAAATCCGCCCCTTAAACAAGCCGACGGCTCCCGCGCGCAGGTGGTTCACCTGGCTGTCGGGCAGTGCGTCTGCCTCGATCCACTCGGTGCCCGGCTCGGTGAGTGGCATCAGCAGGCGCGCCTTGACGTTGTCCATGTGGAATTTGCGGCAGGCGTCGGTCTCTACGATCTCAAGCCGCATTCGGATGGAATCCACTTCCATGATCTGGGCGTAGCGCCGGGCGATGTCGCTGATCTCCTGGCCCAATGCGGTATGCGGCCCATCGGGATAGCCCGCTTCGAGCAGAGCACCGGTCAGGCAACATGCCAGGCATTCAAGCGCCAAGGTCTTCTGCACATCGTCGATCTCGTCGAAATCGAGCTCGTCGAGCCAGTCGAGGGCACGCGGGCGGCGGCGCTGCCACAAGGCGAGTTGGACATGCCTGTCATAAATGCGCTCGAGCACCGCGGAGTCCTCGTCGGCGATCCACGCGGCGCGGGTGCGTTCGAGCGCCGCGATGCTCACTGTGCCGCCTCCATTGCCTGCTCGCCCCATGACGGAAACGGATCGCGGAGATCCAGCCACTGAGCGGGGAGAAAGGTGTCGCCGGGCACGAGGCACGCATCCAGTCGAGTGCGGATGCGACCTTCATCCATTCCGATGCCGATGAAGACCAGCTCCTGCCGTCGATCGCCCCATGGCGTCGTCCAGTGCGCAGCGACGAAGCTCTCGAAGCGGTTGTCTTCCGGCCACTGATGCTTGGGGATGCTCGCCCACCAGCGACCCATGCGCGAGGTAATGGTCTGCGATCCGGCGACGGCCAGTTCGCCCACCCAGTCGGGCCGGGTCGCCAGCCAGAAGTGACCCTTGGCGCGCACCACTGCGGCGAGACCGTCAGTCGTCAGGAAGGCGTGGAACTTGGCTGGATCGAACGGGCGGCGGGCGCGGTAGACGAAGCTCTCGATGCCGTATTCCTCGGTCTCGGGCGTGTGGCTGGCATAGCCGTAGAGTTCCTTGGCCCAGAGCGGGTGCTGCGCCGCCTTCTCCTCGTCGAAGATGCCGGTGGCGAGAACTTTCGCTAGCGCCACCCTGCCGTGGTCGCAGGTGATGATTGTCGCATCGGCATTCAGGCTGGCGACGAGCTTCTTCACGACAGTGAGGTGCTCCGGTTCGACAGATGACGCCTTGTTGACGATCACCACGTTGGCGAACTCGATCTGCTCCACCAGCAGGCCGACCAGGCTGCGCGAGTCTTCCTCGCCCACTGCCTCGCCGCGATCGGCGAGGAAATCCTGGCTGGAATAGTCCTTCAGCAGATTGATCGCATCGACCACTGTTACCATCGTGTCGAGCCGCGCCACATCGCCCAGGCAATGCCCGTCGTCGTCACGGAATGAGAAGGTACTGGCGACGGGCAGAGGTTCGGAAATGCCGGTGCTCTCGATGACGAGATAGTCGAAGCGGCCCGCTTCGGCCAGTGCGCGAACTTCCTGCAGCAAATCATCGCGCAGGGTGCAGCAGATGCAGCCGTTGGTCATTTCCACCAGCGCTTCCTCGGAGCGGGACAGCGCCGCCTCGCCGCCGCGCACAAGATCGGCATCGATGTTCACTTCCGACATGTCGTTCACGATTACCGCCACGCGCAGGCCCTCGCGATTGGCGAGGATGTGGTTGAGCAGCGTCGTCTTGCCCGCACCCAGAAAGCCCGAGAGCACGGTGACGGGCAGGCGGCCATCGGCGGCCGGGGTGACGTTCTGCGGAAAGGTCATAGTCGGCCTCTTGTCAATTTATAGAGACGATATACCATAACATTCGAAATTTGAAAACGGGGGTGATTTTGATCCGACTGCATTTGACGGCGGCCCTGCTGGGCGCGCCTTTGTTTGCCGTGCCTGCGCTGGCTGAAACCGAAGACCAGACATCCGCCCATCGCGGCGAGATTACGGTTACTGCCATCCGCGAGGATGACAGTTACGCGCCCAAGAAGGCGACGGTGGCGGGGAAGGCACCTGCCGACATTCTGGAAATCCCGCAATCAGTGAGCGTGGTGACGCGCGAGCAGATAGAGGATCGCAACTTCTTCACGATCGGCGAGGCGTTGCAGCAGGTAACCGGAATCACCGTGATGCCGTTCGATGGCTCCAACCCGGACTATCGTGCTCGCGGCTTCGTGCTGGACTATGCCTATGACGGCATCCCCTCGACCTTCTCGTCCGGCGTGCCCGAATTCGATCTGGTGATCTACGAGCGCTTGGAAGTGCAGCGTGGACCCACCGGCCTGTTCCGGGGATCGGGTTCGCCGGGCGGCACGATCAACCTTATCCGCAAGCGCGGGCAGGACAAGGTGGCGGTCTCCGGCGCTCTGTCGGCCGGTTCGTGGAACAACTATCGTGGCGAGTTCGACATCGGTGGTCCGGTGAACGCGGCAGGGAGGCTGCGCGTGCGTGCAGTGGCCAGCCTGACCGATCGCGATTTCTTCCAGGCGAAGTCGCATGCCCGCAAGATGGTCGCCTATGGCGCCTTGGATTACGACCTGACGCCCAGCACGATGATCGGCGCCTCGATCTCGTACCAGGACAACAAGGCCAATACCCCGATGAACGGGCAGCCAGCGTTCTCCAACCAGAGCTTCCTGAACTTTCCGCGCAGCTTCCAGCACCTGCCGGACTGGAACATCTTCACCGAGAAGACGGTGGAATATGCCGCCGAATTGCAGCAGCGGGTGGGAGACTGGTCGATCGTGGTGCGCGCGTTGAAGCGTGACATTCCGCGCTCGTGGATGGACGCCTTCATCCAGCCCGGCACCGGCGTCAATCCTGCGACGCTTACGGCCACCTACGTGAACCGACGCAGCGAGGGTGAGAACGGCAAGGAGGCGCTGGACGCCTATGCGACTGGCCCGTTCACCCTATTCGGCCGCCGGCATGACCTGACCATCGGCTACAGCTTCGACAAGCGCACGACTGAGTTTTTGTCGCGATCCCAGACAGTGGCGGGGCGGTTCTCGATTTTTGATGCAGATTCTGTTCCGCAGCCTGCCCGTGCCTTCACCTCGGGCAGCGAGACGGACCTGCGGCAATCGGGCTTTCACGCGCAGTTGCGCTTGCGTCCGCTGGAGCGCCTGACCATCGTGCTCGGTGGCCGGATCAGCGACTATACCAACCGCACTCGCAGCATCGCACCGTCGCCTGTCACCCAGTTTCGCGTGACATCGAAAGAGCGCGGACAATTCACTCCCAGCGTCGGCGCGGTGCTGCGCCTTGCCGAGAACGTCACGCTCTATGGCAGCTATGCCGACATCTTCAATCCGCAGACGGCGCTGCGTAAGGACGGGACCGTGCTCGATCCGCGTGTGGGGCAGCAGTATGAACTCGGCCTCAAGGGGCGCTTCCTTGATGGCAGGCTCAATGCCACCGCTGCCGTGTTTCGCAGCAAGGACAAGAATCGTCTGCTGGAAGATGTGACTGCGCCCGGGTTCTACGTCGCGGCAGGCGAAGTGAAGATTGAGGGGTTCGAGTTCGAAGCGGCCGGCAGTCCGATTGCTGGGCTGGACCTGACGCTAGGCTATACCTACGTGAAAACGGAGTATGCGGTGGCGCCTGCCAGCCAACAGGGCGCCGTGTTTGACATCTTCACCCCGCGCCACCAGTTCAAAGCCTATGCGCGATACGAGCCTGAAGCGCTGGGCGGTGCCTTCGCAGCGATCGGCCTTAATGCACAAAGCGGCGTTGTCGGCGCCGGTGTTGCAGGGGTACGCGAGCAGGGCGCCTTTGCCATCGCCAATGCGCAGTTGGGCTTCCGCTTCAGCGAGCACCTGCGTGCCTTCGTGAGCGCGAACAACCTGTTCGACAAGGTCTATTATATCCGCGTCGGCTCGATCAACACGTATAACAACTATGGCGAGCCGCGAAACATTCTGCTCACGCTTCGCGCCAGCTATTGAGGCCAGCCAACGCCTTGTCCGTCCTGAGTGATCTGGGCGGACAAGGCGCCAATCAGGTAGCGGGTCTAACGAACCTTCGACATTCAAAGATGCGGATGGGGGCTGAACTGTCCTGAAGGGGCGCCCCCGGAGACGCCCGCTGGATTTGCAGGCTGCCCAAACGCGCTGCTAGATCACCAACCCTGCATTTCCCTCGCCATCCATCGTTGAGGGAGTGGAAAAGGCGAGCATCGATCTCGCCGCCCGGGGGATGACCACGTTCCATGCCCAACGCCACCCGGCACACGTCACGCTCTACCTGACGCAATACCCTGCATCCGCAGCGCCTGCGCTGAAAGCCGCTGTCGCCAAAGCAACGAAGGCATGCGGACAGTTCCCTCTCGCGGCCACCGGCCTTGAAAGGACCCCGCCCAACTGGCTGTTCCTGAAGGTTGACCGCACGGCCGCACTGCAACGACTGGCCGGTGAGGTTACCGGACGGTCCGGACCTGGGAATGCGAAATTGGTGCCTGAACGGCGACAATGGGTCGAGACCAACCTTCGGAACACCCGTTGGTTGTACCGCCGTGCGGCATTTTGACTTACGGTGGAAACACGCGCTTCCAAACACCTGCCGCCTATCGGTGGCTCAGCGTTTTCCCGTCGCTGACGAACTCGGCATGTCCATAGCGTTTCAGCAAGCCGGACAGCTGACGGACCAAGTGCCGATCGGCCACGTCGCAAATCACGGGCACTTCGGCCAAGACATCGAACAACCGCAGCTGCGAGGTGATTCGCACCGCTGCGGCCAGTGCCAGCTTGTGGTCCAAAACGGTATAGCGAATCCCCATCGCGGCAGCGCGGCCGGAGTCTCCCTTGAGGAAATGTCGAATGAAAAAGGCCTTGGCGAAGCTGCGCTCCAGCCGGCTATCGGCAAGACCGCGCGGTGTCGGTTCGTGCGGGAGCCGAGCGGCCAGCGTGCCTCTTACCAGTGCGCCGCACGTCTCGTCGTCGAAGGCGGGGCGCAATGTAGCCTGACGCGCCACCATCAGGCGCACGATTTCCTTTGGCGTCTCGCCCAGCAGGGCTCGGGGGAGGCCCAGCAGGAAGCAACGATAGCGTGCGATCTCGATCCGGGCTCGCTCCTGCCGAGTGAAAGGCCGCTCTTCACGCAATGCCTGCGCGGCGATGAGAAGCGACCCGATCTGGCCGGCTGGCATTTGATCCACCTGCGGGATCGGCACGCCATAGATTGCAGGGTCCCACATGCCCGGACGGCGCATTACATTCACGCGCACCATGGCATGCATTAGGCGCACCATCGCAGCAGCGCGAAACGCTGCACCATGCCGCTTCAGCGCGCCGGGCATCACCGTCAGCGTGAAAAAAGTGGCTGTTTCGTTCACTCGCTTGGCGGCCAGCGCGTCGGAGAGATTGCCGGTCAGCGCCATCGGCAACGCCGAATAGCGGTTCATGAACGTCGCCAGAAATGCGCCGCGAATCGCAAAAGGTACTAAATGCGCGTAATGATTGCGCTCAATCCGAGCCCCTTCGTTCACCAGATCCAAGTCGATCCAGTCAGGGCGCTGCTCCATCGCCGCAAGAAACGGGGCGAGTTCCGCTGGTGCTTCAGGCACTGAACTGATCTCCCGCGCGCAGGCGGTGGAGAGCCATTGCACGAGCTGCCGAAAGCCATGCTCGTCCATGCGCGCGGCATAGGCATCGGCCACGGGATCGCCGGTCAGAGTGTAGGCGGCCATCATCTCTATTAGTGGTTCGTCCGCTAGTACGTGGGCATTCATTGCGGAAAACCCAGGAATGCCATCGCTGGAATCGCCGTATGTGAACCGTTCGGGCATCGAGTTCAGGTCCAGCTCACCGTAGATTTCGGGCACAAGCTTGGCTTGGCGATCGACGTCCTGCCACAGCTGCGGATGGTGCTTGCGCTGATGCATTGAGATGCTCCTTGAAGATACATCAAGTGGTCAGACGGCGCCGGGCCTGCGCCGCAGGCGTCGTCGGCAGCGTGATCAGGCCCGAGACGCCGGCCACGGCGCGAACCGCCAGTGCCTCACCGGGCCGAAGCCCCCGCCCTCGAAGCTGGACGAAGGTCCGCACGGGTTCGGGCACGATAGAGACGGCAGCACGCACCAACAGCCGCTGCAGCGGGCGCAGTGGAGCGGGAAGGATCGACGCATCGTTCATGATCGCCAGAAATTCATCCAGCGCACCGGATGGTTCCAGACGGCAGGCGGTGCGGCTCAGCAGTGCTTCCCACACTGCGGCCGACATGGGCGCATCGCGGGCTCCGTAAAGCGTCGCCGTGGGAGCGCCCTCGGCAAACGCAGCGTCCCACTCCTTCGCGGAAAGCCCGCGGACATAGCGATGGTAAGCGGCAGTGAAGCCGAAAGTCGCGGTGGCCTGCACCCAATCCAGCAGTTCAGGGTCGTTGGCGCGGTAGGCCTCACCATGCGCATTCGTGCCGCTCACCCGCTCATGCATGGCAACCACCTGCGCGATCATTTCACGCGCTTGCGATTGTGGGCCGTAGATCGTCATCATTGCGGCGAACCCGGTCCGGCGCAGGCGCATAGCGGGATCACGCCGGAAGCTGGAGTGGTCCCACACGCCCGCCCGCACGGAGGGCTCCGCCAGTTCGAGAAGAACCCCGGCCACGCCGCCGATGAACAACGAGACCGGGTTGGAGAAGACTCTCCAGGCCACGCCGTCTAATGGTGCTAGCGCGGGTTCCCCGGCTGGGCGGCTGAAATCGAAATCCATGCCCGGCGGCGGGCGGAGCAGGTCGGCAAGCGGCGCCATCACCCTTCCGTCCTGTCGATCGCCACGCGGCAGTCGCGCAATTCATAGCCGGTGACCAGCGGGTTCCACCCCACTGTGGGCGCCTGCACCAGTTTGATACCGGGCACGGACAGCAGCTGGCTGAGGAAGATTTCCGCCTCGGCCAGCGCCACGCCAGCGCCGGGACAGCGATGCTCGCCGTCGCCAAAGGCCATTCCCGCACCGCCGACGCGATCGGCGCGCTGGCGGTCCGGCTCGAGGCTGAACGGGCAGGCCCCTACTGCCTCGGGATCTGTATTGGCGGAACGTATGTCGAGCTCCAACGGTGGGGCACCTTCCGCCGGGCTGCGATAAAGGTAGCCGACCACCGGCTCCAAGCGCAGGATTTCCTCCAGAATGCCCAGGCGTTCCTGGCGATCACCTGCCAGAAAGCGCGCGCGCAATGCGGCTTCGTCCATCAGATGCCAGCCGGCCATGGTGATGAACTCCCGGGTGGTGACCATGCCCGCCGCCCCGTACGTAAAGCACTCGACCAGGATATCGCGGTCACAATAGCCTTCCGCGATGAGGTGGGAGATCACGTCCTCTCGCGGGGCCTTGCGACGGGCGGCGATCGCAGGGCGCACATCAGCGAAGTGGAAGTGCAGCATGCGCCACTGGCCCTGCAAGAAGGCGGACAAGCGGGCTAGCCACCCCTCGCGCATGGCCGCGCCGACCGAGAAGAAAGCATCGAGCCTGCGCGCCATGCCGGGCCTGTTACTGTGCGTTAAGCCCACGATTTCGGCAGCGACGGCCACCGCTAGATCCAGCGCCATCGCATCGAGCCTAGCGGAGCCATCCCGCTTAAGCCGGTCTATCGACCGGTCTACCTGGGTTTCGATCAGGGGGCGGTGCTGCTCTTCAACCACGCGCGGCGTGAAGAAGCGGGCGGTAGCGGCGCGCTGGCGACGGTGCGCCTCGCCTGAGAGGAACAGAATTGGCGGACGGGTAAGGCTGCCGGACCGTTTGATCAGCTCCGCCTTGAATCCGGCTTGCCGCATGCCCTGCACCCGAAGAACCTGGCGGATCGCATTGAATCCGGTCACCCGATCGGCGTCAGGCACGGCAAGGGCGCTACCTCCAGGAATGGAACGGCGTCGATCCACGCCGGCTTGCAAATTATCATGGACCGGACAAAAAACACTCGGCATCCTTCGCCTCCATATATGACAAGTTACTGGTCATAACGTAGGATCGATCATGCAGACTGCAACCAGCCCTAGGCGACAAGACGCCCGCGCCGTGCGGTCGCGCGCGGCCATGCAAGGCGCTCTCATCACATTGTTGCGTGATATCCCGCTTGCCGAGGTCACCGGGGCGATGGTGAGCGAGACAGCGGGTATCGGCTATTCCACTTTCTTCCGCCACTATGCCGACGTTCGCGCCCTTTTGATGGATGCTGTGGGAGAACTGGCGAACGACCTGTCTCAAAAGATGCTGCCCGCACTGCTCGATGGCCAAGCAGGGCAGGCAGCGCTCGCGCTGATCGAGGAGATTGACAGGCGCCGCACTGAGGTGACCGCCCTGATGGCCGGTGCAGGCGAGGCCATGCGCGTCGAACTGGCAGGTGCCATCGTGGACCGCTTGGCCGCGCTGCCTGACATTTCACCTGACTGGCTCCCCCAGCGCCTCGCCTTGCGCGTCGCTGTGGCAGCCACGATTGAACTATGCGAATGGTGGTTACTTGAACAGCCCGCGACCCCGATACCGGTGGTGGCGGACATGCTGGACAGGCTAGTCATCGCGCCTATGTCGGCCCACAGAACGGGCGCCACTTAGAGCCCGCCCCGAAAGTTGTTGAGCAATACCAGCATGTTGTGATTCACGCCGTCCTGCGAGAGATGGAGTGAACAATGGCATGGACTGGTATTGCCCGGCAGGAGCATAGCCGGAAAGG
>PJTO01000201.1_pt1 | contig 51805 bp, 45 predicted proteins | sample 1512101 | NCBI WGS metagenome assembly PJTO01 (sample SAMN08177690, study PRJNA422409) | Soil metagenome, whole genome shotgun sequencing project.
ACCTCAAAAGGATTTTGAGGGGCGACGCCGAATTCGTAATCTAAGGAATTCAGTCCCCTCATATTGGAATGTTATCTCGACAATAACAATTTCCATTTGAGTCACTGAATTCCCTTTCTTTTTATCTGATTTTTCAGGGGAAACTAGCTAACAAAGGATTCCGCTTCAAAGATCAGGACGTGATTGACCTTGGCTCGGGCAGTGGCATATTCAGTAGAGATTTGAATAAGCACGGTGCCCGCGTCATCGGTATCGAGCCTTCAGATGAATTGATTAAAGAAGCAGTGAGGATTGATCAATCCTTAGGAATAAATAATATTAGCTATGTTCGAGCTCAAGCTGAAGATTATACACTTTCAAGAACATACCCAATGTTTACAGCAGCTAGAGCGTGGCATTGGTTTCAGCGCATCAATGTTATCGAGAATATAAAAGGGTATTTGGAACCGCATGGGCATCTAATAGTCATTAACTCTGTTTTCAAACCGGATTCCGATATTGCTCAAAAAACATTTGAAGTGTTAATCAACAACGGCATCGAACTTAAGCCAGTTGGCTCCAACGCGGAGACTAAAGAGAGAAGAAACGGGTTTCCGGTGAACTGGTTTGATGAGTGGCAGAACCATTCGTTCCATGTAGTAGGCGAATGGCAGCAAGATTACGAAGGCAAGTATTCTCACGAGGAATGGTGCGGGAAAATGAGATCCGTATCATGGTTAACAAACATAGATGAGAGCAAACGAATGAAGGTAACCAGAGAATTATTAAATAAATTATGTGATGACCATGAAACACTGAATGTTCCTCATCAATTTTCAATCGTGATTCTAAAATATGCTCAGCAGGACAAAACGGAGAGATAAATATGTCATTGAAGATTTCCAATAATATAAATGTAATAAACAAGGATTACGTCAGAAATAAGATGATTGAGTTTAATTTAATACACTTCCCTGACGAGCTTAAAGGTCGATATCAAGAGTTAAATTTGCATTTAGTGAATGAGGATGGAGAAATATTGGGCGGTATCGTAGGGGAGTTTTGTTGGAATTGGCTGGAGGTTCAATATTTATTTGTTGATCCGGCGTATCGGAAATCAGGAAATGGAAAATCGCTTCTCAGGGAAGCCGAGAAAATGGCTCGAGATAAAAAATGCGATTTTATTAAGCTGGATACTTTAAGTTTTCAAGCATTGGATTTTTATCTTAAAGAAGGTTTTCAGATCTATGGAACAATTGAGAATGCTGGAGGGTATACTCACTATTATTTAAAGAAAGATCTATTGAACTGAATGAACATTAAACAACTCATGAGTTTTCGTCTGCCATGGAGGGATTTCCTTTGAATACAAAAATAATGAATGGCATAATTGGGCTTTGTATCGGGGATGCACTCGGCGTTCCCGTGGAATTCAGATCCCGCGAGGCCTTGTTAGGACAACCCGTCTTAGACATGATCGGCTATGGAACGTATAATCAACCTCCTGGTACTTGGTCTGATGATAGTTCGTTAACTTTCTGTTTAATGGACAGTATAGCTGAATGTAAGCGAATTGATTTATTTGATATCGCCGATAAATTCAAAAAATGGTTATGGGAAGGGTATTGGACGCCATATGGAGAGGTGTTTGATGTAGGAATTGCTACAAGGCAAGCGATTGTAAAGTTAAATGACGAATTGATTAGACCGGATTTCGCTGGCGGACAAGAAGAACAAAGCAATGGAAATGGATCGTTAATGAGAATTCTGCCACTAGCCTTTCTACTGAGGAACAAAAATATTGACGAGCGCATTTCAGCGATCACCCAAGTCTCATCCATTACTCATCGACATATCATTTCAATTATGGCATGTGTGATTTATATAGAGGTTGCCATTAACTTAATCAACGGGCTGGATTTGAAAACCAGTATTAACGAGATGAAGCTAATTGTTAATAGACATTTTTCCGGCCATAGTGAGATTGTTCGATTCGAAAGAATACTTAATGAAGACCTATCGGCCATTAAAGTCAATGATATTCATTCCACAGGATATGTTGTGCACACTTTGGAAGCGAGCTTGTGGAGCTTGCTGACGTCGGTCAGCTATAAAGAGGCGGTATTAAAGTCCATAAATTTAGGAGAAGATACCGATACAACAGGGGCCGTTACCGGAGGATTGGCAGGCTTGATTTATGGAATAGAGAGTACCTCTAATGAGTGGGTACAGCAGCTTGCTCGAATCGATGAAATAGTTGAATTATGCAGAAGATTTGAAAACAGATTAGCTAACACATAAATTTGAGAAAAATTTAGTATTCAGAAAACCGTCTTTATCTTATAGTTGAACTATAAAATTACGGAGGGATGAAAGTGCTAGATGCTTTTACAAAAAAGAGAATAGAAAAAGTACTGCAAAATTATATAGATAAAAAAATCCCGAAACATCTCAAAAATGAAGTTCAGATTCATTATAAATTTAGGGGTAAAACCGTCACGTTAAGTCAGGAAAGGCCAGGATATATGGGAAGGCGGTTTATATACCCAATTGCTCAACTCAGAAATGAAGAAGCATTGTGGAAGGTGTATTGGCAAGATAGCAAGAATAGATGGCATTTTGTCGATGATATTGAGCCGGATACGGACTTTGAAAAGCAATTAAAGGAAATTGATGAAAATAATATTTTTTGGGCTTAGGCGATGATGCAATTTGTTAAATCGTATGATTCAGATGAATATTTATTATTCGTCTAATTATACGATTTTTCGTCATTACCAAGCGAGGAACAACCCAGACTGGAGTTTACAGACGAAAATTTATTGGAAACTAAGCGAATAGGCGGGGGAAAATGGTGAAAATGAAGCAGGCAGAGTTTGACGGGTTGAGCGATGAGGAGCTTGGACGAGCATGCGTGGAACCAATGTTATTAAGTATTCGCGGAAAAGACAACGTGACCAAAACACAGATGATTTCCAGTCTGAATCGAAGTCAGCAAGCATTGTGCATGTTCAGAGTCATGTATGATCATGCCAAAAATTCCGTTGGTGAATATTACGCCTGGATAGCGTACTTGCTTCAAGCACCGGGTTATTGGTCAGGTGTGATGGAGGGACTCCGTTATTTTGAAGACGAGAAGATGATGCAGTTGCTTGAAGAGACGAAGTTGGTTATTGAAGAGCGCAGCCGTAAGTTGAACAAACCCATAGAATCAGTCTCGATAAGTGATTTGGATCAAGATTGTGAACTATCCGAAAAAGTTGATCGTTTATATGCAAAGTTTAAAGAGATTGCTTCAAGTAGCATGAAACTTATCAGTACCTTTATCCGGTCTAACCCGCAGGATTTTGTAACAATTGTAGGATAATGTGTTATGCTGGGGCTACTGTCTGAAGTTGAGGATATCTCGAATAGGATGGGCAGTTTGGAGGCTAATTCAATGGAGAATATGTATTTGTCGAGACCTGTCATAAGATTGAAGGATGAATATTTAGACTTCTATCAAGAATGGGTAGATAGCGGAGAAGACATAGTTCCATGGGTCGTGAGCAGAGATCCATCAGATTTTGAGAAGATGATCGGATGGCTTGAAGATCATGAGAAAGGTGTTAATCTTCAAGAGGGGTGGGTTCCCGATTCGACCTTTTGGTTGGTCGCTGGCAATCACAGGATTGTAGGAGCGGTAAACATAAGGCATGAATTGACTGAATTTTTAACCAATAGAGGCGGACATATCGGTTACGGAATACGACCGTCTGAACGAAGAAAAGGCTATGCGACTCGGTTGCTAAAATTTGCATTAGTAGAAGCTAAGAAGTTAGAAATAGATCAAGCATTAGTGGTTTGTGATAAGGGGAATATAGCATCCGAAAGAACGATTATCCGAAATGGCGGTATTTCCGACGTTGATTTTCTTGAAGAGGACGGCAATGTAATTAAGCGATACTGGATTAGAACTTAAGAACAATATAGTTGAAATAGGGAGCCATATGCGGATGTCCATCACAATTAGATTTGGAGATATTAACGATTTGAAAGATGTAAGCAATGGGGATCAACATGTGCCACCTCACCTTTTGTTGTGGAAATTACAAAATCAAGAAATCATTATAGCCAAGAATAAGGCTGACTTAGTTGGACATCTCAGGCTAGAGTATTTGTGGTCTAAGTATCCATATCTTGGGCTTATCGTTGTTCATCCTGATTATAGGGGCAACGGCCTGGGAAAAGGGCTTCTAGAGTTTGCTCAAGCATACTTAAGGAATAAAGGGGTAAAGAAAATATACAGTTCCTCTCAAGCGAATGAGGCTGATCCTCAAAGATGGCACAGAAAAATGGGGTTTCGTGAATGCGGAATTATAAATGGAATTAATGAAGGAGATATTGGCGAGTTATTTTTTGCTAAAGAAATTTAAACCTGTTCAAGATTCAACATTAAAGATGAGATGGAATGGCATTCATTGAACTTATCATAAACTGAAAAGTGGTGACTTGGTCATAGTGGAAACAATATTGTATTTTGTCAGACATGCTGAGTCTGTTTACGAAGATGGTAGAGAAAGAACTAGAGGTTTATCTGAACAAGGGATAAAGGATGCACGGAAGATTAGAGATATTTTAGGATCCAAAAACATCGACATATTTGTCTCAAGTCCCTACGAGAGAGCAGTAGAGACGATTCGTTTGTTAGCGAATGAACAACATAAGGAGATACATGTAGAAGAAGATTTGCGTGAAAGAGCAATTGGCGACTTTGCTATGGCCTCGTTTTTGGAGGCAAAACGTGTGGCGTTTGAAGATTTTAACCTGTCCTATGCTGGAGGAGAATCAATCAAACTGCACAGAAGAGAGCGTTGGCGGTAATAAAAAGATATATCGAAGCCTCCGAGGGGAAGACAATTGTAATTGGAACGCACGGAGACATTATGACATTAATGTTAAATGGATATGATCAACAATACGGGTATGCTTTTTGGAAATTGACAACAATGCCTGATATTTACAAAGTAATCATCCCTAGTTTCCGGAGTGCGACATTACACATTGAATAACAGTTCATTTGCCACTGAAATGTCAGCAGTAATGACAGCAGAGGACGATTCTACAAGTTACTCGTTCTCCTTCAGCGGTCTGTTCGATCTCGTCGCCCAGACCCCATAAACGCCATCCCACTTCCGGGCCGGGCTCCGTGACTGTATTCGACCAGGCATACTTCAGATTAAAGATGTTGTAGGTGGCTCCTGTCACCGTCACTTCAGCCGACTGCGACCAGTCCTGGCTGTTCGGGGAAAACTGAATATCGGGCAACGGAATCGTTGCGGCATCCGTAAAAGGATAGTTGTAGGTGGTGGCAAAATGGTGCGCGGGTGAACCGGGCGATCCGATGATCGTAAAGTCGGGCAGATTGGAACCAAACGAATTGGGCTCAATCGTGTTCACGCTTGGAGGAATCACCGCAAACGCAAGCTTATTGCTATAGAACGCATCGCCATAAATCTTTTTTACCGTAGACGGAATCACGATGCTGGTCAGCTCGTTATAATCGAATGCTGAATACCAGATATTTTCCAAACCTTCATGTAACGTTACCCTGTTGAGTTTATTATTCCGAAATGCAAAACGCTCGATGGTTTTTACGGTTGACGGAATCTCGACTTCGGTCAGTTTATTATGCTGAAATATACCGTATCCGACTTCGGGAAGACCTTCATTTAACTTCAGCTTTGTCAGCCCGATTCCATTCAATGCGTTCATCTCCATAAACTGCACGGTAGATGGTATTTCAATTTCTGATATGACACTCCCCTGAAATACGGCCGCACCGAGGGTTTGCAAGCCCTCATGCAAGGTCACTTTGGTCAGAGCATTATTCCTGAATGCAAAATGTCCGATTGAGGTACGCTGGCGGGAATCTCGACTTCGGTTAGAGAGTTGGAATCAAATGCAAATGGTAACTAGTTTGGTAAAATGAAAGATAGGGGCGTCAGTTAGCCCAGATCGGAGATATAATATGAAGCTTCTAATTGCGCAACCACGATTAGAGAAAGAACTACGACAGCTAGAGCTTGAAATGAGGAGTCATCCAGAAGCAGATGTTATCATTTTTCCGGAAGGGTACATTAACCACAATAGGGATTGGGCATGCGAACTGGCTAGAAAATATTCAAAAATCATTATTTCTGGGCATAAAAAACCAAAGGATAGGGCGGTTGTTATAGATCGTGAAGGGAAGCTGCTGCTCGATCGCGCCAAGTATGAGGATACTAAGCTCTTTGAGGTTGAAGGCAACGTTGTTGGGTTAATGCTATGTGATGAATTGGTCATCCAAGGAATGAGCAATCTGCAACCAACGAACATCCGATTCATTGCTCATCCTATTGGTGTGGGGATGTTTAGCGAAGAACAGTTCGCTGAGTGGGTAGAGGAAGCCAGGAAGTATGCGATGCAATATAAAGCTGTCATAATTGGGACCAGTCATGCAGACGGATTTTATAGAGACAGTGAAGTTTCAATTCCCATTGCCTACTGTATTGACGAAGATGGCACGGATATATTTATCTCCAAAAACGATACTAGAACAAGAGTTGTAAATATTGAAACAAGACAAGTTGTTACTACGTAACTCAGGACGATCAAGTCAGCTATAGCACGTTATTCATGCTGAAGGTCTTTCTACATTTACGTGCTAGATGTATAATCATGGAAAGAGCTCAACAAGTACGCGAAAGGACTGAAAAGCGATTGAAATACAAAAGCAGATATAAAATCTGTGTGACAATAGCTTTGATTATTTGCGTATTATTTGTCTCTACGCGATATATTAAACCATACTATACATATAAAGTTGAAGATGATGAAACAGCCATCACCCAATCCATAAGCAAAATGGTGAAGTTGCCTGTCCAGATCAGGCAGATGCAAGATGTAGACAACATGAGAATCGTTCTATTTACAACTGAGTCACAAATTGGTGAAGCCGAGCTTATGAAGGGACCTAACAATAAATATAAGCTCATTTCAACCGGACATGGAACGAATGAGATCCGATCTAGAATTATGGAAACGAATAAGAAACAGTACATTAGAATTTTGGGTCGAAATACGAACGGAGTCTCAAATATTCTCACGTTGATTGATGGCGAAAAATACGAATTACCGGTGATGGAAGAAGACTTTTTCATTGCCATTTCTCCATTAGCCAGAAAGACGGAAAGAAAGTTCCCTTCCGGATCAGTATTGTACGATAATCAAGGCAATGAAATTATAAGAATCGGTATTTCTAAAGATTATATTTTGTAAAAAATCACTCTGCGGGAGGCAAACTCAATGTCCAAAAGTATGAGATTAATGCTGGCGTTTCTATTAATTACAGTTTTCTTAGGGCAATCCGTATCTGCTGCAACTGCGAAGACAACCAAAATAAAGGTAACCCTTGTCAGTGTTGAATTAGTGGAAAATAACCATGTCGGCAATGAATGGTACACCGAAGCCTATGTTAACGGTAAAAAAATTAAAGAAGGCTCGACGGTCACCTTAAACTTAAAATCATCGGAGAGTGTGAAATTAAAAGCATACGCAGAAGAGCAGGATAAGATCCCCGATGTAGGAACAGCCACCTTGTCCATTAAAGCATCCTCGATTTCTAAAACTATGAATAAATCGCTTACGGTAAAGGTCAAAGAAAATCGCGGCAGATATTCGGGCAACATGGCAGAGTGGAAATTTACATTTAAGATTCAAAAGTAAGACTGGGCTTGTAATAGATCGAATTATTCATTGACCTTTCAAGTTAATAGGAGTACAATCTTCCCAATATTTATGATATTGGGGGTTTTTGTATGTCGGAAAATTCGATTGAAGAACGATTGCAAGCACTAAACGTTATGCTTCCTTCTGCAAGTCAGCCGGCTGCAAAGTATGCAAATTACGTGATCGTCAATGATATGATTTATGTTTCGGGTAAAGGTCCTTCCGGAAACCCCACAGGAAAATTAGGATTAGATTTCTCGACTGAAGAAGGCTACGCCTTCGCAAGATCGACCGCGGTTGAAGTGCTTGCCGTATTGAAATCTGCTTTAGGATCTTTAGACAAAGTGAAAAGAGCTGTGAAGGTACAGGGATTCGTGAATGCAAGCGCCGACTTTGAAGAGCATCATAAAGTGCTGAATGGATTTTCTGACTTGTTGGTCGAAGTGTTTGAGGATAAGGGAAGCCACGCTCGTTCTGTTTTCGGGGCGGTCTCCGTAAGAGATAACTTGCCAATCATTGTGGATTCCATTTTTCAAATAGAGGTATAAAAGCGAAATAAATGATATCATGCAGGGGGCTAACGTGCTCTATGATACTCGTTGATAAAGATGAAATTCGGTTGCGTACACTGGAGTCGGAAGATTCTTATTTATTAGTAAAGTGGCTTTCGAATCCAGTAGTGTTGGAGTTTTACGAAGGCCGCGATCGACCGCATGATCTGGAGCTTGTAAACAAGCATTTTTATGAAGATAGAGAAAACATAACGCAATGTATAATCGAATATAAGGCCCAAGCAATCGGGTATTTGCAATTTTATGTGATAGATGATGAAGAACTCGAGGCATACGACCTTAAAGAGTTTTCCGGAGTCGTTTATGGAATGGATCAATTCATTGGCGAACCGGACTATTGGAATCGCGGGATCGGGACGAAAGTCATTCAAGAGACTGTAAATTACTTGGCGGAACACAGAAAGGCAAGCAAAATCGTTATGGACCCGCAATCCTGGAATACCAGGGCATTAAGAGTGTATGAAAAGCTAGGATTTACGAAGAAGAAGTTGTTAGAGAAACGGGAGTGGCATGAGGGCGAATATAGAGACTGTTGGCTTATTGAATACGAAGTCAAATTTTGAGGTGCTCATGAAAAACTTCACATTTATTATTATTCTATTACTAGTTATTGTAGTATCGGCATGTGGCTCCGAACCGTACAGCTATGATACGGCGATGGAAAACGGCGACGTTGTAGACTTACATGGCAACGTGAAGAACGCGGAACGACTCGAGGCATTTTATCAGAACTCATTAACGAAAACGGAAGATAAAATTAGAATTACCAGGTTTACGATAGAAGGAGATCCGATATTTTACGACCTAGTATTTAACGGAGCGGAAGTACAATTTAAGTATGACAATTCTAAAGATAAACATGGAACAACCAACATAAGAACCGCGAGCTGTAAAACCCTAACTCTAAATACGGTTGAAAATGGAAAGGAATATGAGCTTCAAGGATGTTACGGGAAAAATAAGGAGCTGGGAGACGGGTTTAAATTTGAAGTCAGGAACTAGTAGGCGTTTTATGAAGGAGGGGGGCGACCCATTGAATATTTCTTTACTCAAATCGGATCTGAGTCAGGCATCGCTCATCTACGAAATGCAAATTAAAGCATTTACGCCTCTGTTTAATAAATACCAAGATCACACAACCAGCCCTGCTAATGAATCTATAGAACGAATAATAGATCGATTAAATGAATCATCTACGGATTACTATATTATAAAAGATTTCGAGGTCCACGTAGGTGCGATTAGGATTGTAAGGAAAGAGAATAAAGTGTATCGCGTCAGTCCGGTATTTATTGTACCCGAGCACCAGGGAAAAGGAATTGCCCAGAAGGTATTCGCGATGGTTGAAGATAAATATAAAGACGCGAGGGTTTGGGAATTGGACACGATCCTTCAGGAGCGGAGCAATTGTTACCTCTATGAGAAGTTAGGCTATCGAAAGACGGGGCAAACCAAACAAATTAACGATAAAATGACTATTGTGTTTTATGAGAAGCGTATGACGCCTAGCAAGTGAATTGGACATAATTACTTTCAGTCAAATAAATAAAGCCGTTCCAGGCAGTATAGGGACGGCTTTGTTCTAGTTCCATACACTTCGGAGGAAATTTTGCTCGTGGAACCGTGATAAGGCGCATAAGTCTTTTTTTATTTTTCGACCAAACTTTTTGCCGACATAGCCGTCATACTCCGTAAATCAAGCTTTTAGGCGGTGAAGACATGAACATTCTAATTCAAGCTTTAAGCAAAACTTACAATGGAAACAAACAAGCGTTACGCGAAATCGATCTGTCAATCGGCTCGGGAATGTTCGGGTTGCTCGGTCCGAATGGGGCGGGCAAAAGCACGCTAATGCAAATTTTGGCGACAATTATTCCGCCGACCGGCGGCAAAGTACAAGTCGGTCCTTACGTGTTAGGCAAGGATGATCACTGTATTCGGCAGTGCCTGGGCTATTTGCCTCAAGCGTCAAGGTTTTACGATAAATTAACCGGGGAAGAATTTCTTCATTATGTCGCGGCCATTAAAGGAATGAAATCGGCGAAGGAACGTCGCGCAGCAGTAGCTACCCTTTTGGAAAAGGTGAACCTTCAGCATCACGCCAAGCGCAAGCTTAAAACATACTCCGGCGGCATGAAGCAGCGGATTGGCATTGCTCAGGCCCTAATCGGCGATCCCCGTGTATTAATCGTAGACGAGCCGACGGCCGGACTTGATCCGGAGGAGCGGATCCGGTTTCGCGAGCTGCTGGAGGAGTTGGGACAGGAACGAATTATTGTGTTATCGACTCATATCGTAGCGGATATTGAAGCAAGCTGCCGTTCGTTGGCCATTTTGGATCAAGGAAGTATGAGGTATCACGGAACGATGGCCGATCTTCTGGCTAAGGTGCAAGGTCGTGTGTGGACAATGTATGTTCATGAACGAGATCTCCACAGGCTGACAGGGGAGTCCGTTATTCGCCGGCGGAAAACAATTGAAGGCTACGAGTTGAGGATGATCTCCAGCACTTGTCCTTTGCCGGATGCGGTTCTCGCATCTCCCAGTCTGGAGGATGCTTATTTGCACTTAACGAGAGGTGAATCCGATGAGTGAATGGCGAGCACATTTTGCAACGGAATGGAAGCTTCTCCTGCGTGGGGCTCACTTTCGGATCCTGATGCTGGTCGGTGTTGTTCATGCTTGGCTTGTTCATAGGGCAAACGAATGGACGGAGCATGCCGGCTATTATCTTCATCAATTTGAATTTATGTACTTGGGCGCGATTGCGATATTGGCCATTTTGTCAGGGGTATACGGAGCAAGAAGCCGCCAAGCTGCCGGGGAAGCGCAATTGATCGGGAGCCTTCCCTATCGTTCGATACGGCGATGGTCGGCGCAACTGACCGTTTTTTTGCTTCCCTTTTTCATTTTCACATGTGTTCCGGTTTTCATTTACCTTTGGTTGCGAGAGACGATGTACCCGGGGGCAAGCTTGTATCCGGCCTGGTTTTTATTGTCCACGTTTATTCCGATGCTGTATGCGATGATTCTGGGCTGGCTATTGGGCGGGCTGTTTAAGAGCAAAATAGGTTATGCGGCAGGGTTTCTGCTGTTTTTTCTTCATATTTATGGCGGACTCTTATTGCTCACGCCCCGTCTTCCGATGCCCACCCGACTTCTTCCCAACTTTTTATTATTCGACTTCAAGTCGATGGGATATTTTGACGACCAGTTCGGATTTTCGCGAGAAATGTCTTTTTGGACGCATCGCGGGTTTTATCTCTTTTTGGCTATTGCTTTATTTATTTTGTTTATTTACATCAAAGCCAAAGCCAGAAGAGAGCCGGGAGTCCGAATGCAGGCGACAGGTCTTATTCTTGCCGCCTGCTTGGCAGCCGGATTGCTTGCGGGTCATGTTTCGCAGAAAACCGTTCAGATGAATCAAGTTGCGATTAAGGAAATCTCGAATTTGGAGTCCGTCAAGCCAGAGAGACTATCCGGATTGAGCTATGACCTGGATATGAGGCCATACAAAGACGGCGGGCTCGCTGTAATAGCAACAATCCAGTTCACGAATGAAGAAGCGGCGACACTCCCTCTTGCTTTTACGCTGAATGAAAGATTCGAGGTGACAGAAGCGCGTCTCAATTCGGAGTCGGTTCGCTTCAGCAGGGACGGGAATCAGATTCAGATCGGGACGGGAGACATACGTCCGGTCACCTTGATTTTGCACTATCGAGGAAAAATAGCCGACCATAAAGTGACGGAGGTGGGGACGATGACAGCCGTTCATATGGCAGATCGCTGGAACGTGAACCTCCCTATGGAATTAGCCTGGCTCCCGAAGCCTCTGTTCACAGAAGGCGCTGCGCCAAGCCGAGTCACCGTTCGTTATCTCGATACGATCCGGCTGTACAGCAACTATCGCACACTCGAAAGAACGACAAATGCCGGCGTACAGACGATTCAATTCGAAGCGTCCAATGAAGCCGAGTCCGGTTTCAATTTATGGGGCGGATCGTTAAAAGAAGTCGCGGCGGAAACCGGCGGAATGACAACGAAAGCTATCGTTAACGAATTGTTCAATGACGACTACGTTTCGCGATGGGTCGCATTATTTCATGAAGGAAAACGGCTGATGCTTCAATTGAATCCGGAAGTCCAAGTTCGTGAAGCCGATACGCTGATCGCTATGGACAGAATTCGTTTCAATCAACGGGAAATAGCTAAAACAGGCAGCGGGATTATACAAGTGCCGTCCTACTTCTTCCAAGGGCTGTACGACGATGAAGAGGTGGTAGAGCAAATAGCCGAGTTTTGGTTTGATTCCCCGGGAACGAAGGGGGAACGGGCCGATCCGGGCAAACGGAAGCAGTTCATAAGAGAACTTTCCGCATATCTGATTAAGCTGGATAATAAGAAGTTGCTAGCGGCGAATGCTGGCGATAGGCACGTTCAAGAGCTGCGGGATAACGATTTAGGGGAGGAGTCATGAACAGGCTGGGGCTAAGCTTGAAGCTCGTTTGGTCGTCTTTCGTGTGGGCCGCTTTGGGGGTGACGGTACTGCAGGTCGCGGCAGTCGCTGTGCTTCAGCCGTGGCACTTCGTTGAGAAAATCGAGTTGATTCATATTCAAGTCCTATATGAATATACATTGCCGTTTATCGCCAGTTTGATCATGTGCCAGCTTTTTGTGGCGGAGCTGGATAAGGAAACGAGCGGTTGGTTTATGTCGCTTCCGTTTCAAAGTTCGCTTTTCTTCGGTACAAGGTGGTTGTTGGGCACAGCAACGATATTTATACTTTATTTAGTGGGAATTGCCGCCATTCACCTGTTAGTTCTTCCCATTCCGCTGCGGACTTTTTCCTATCATGTGCTGCCGCCGGCGTTATGGCTAGGTCACCTTGCGCTGCTTGGCAGCTTGATTGGAAGAACCTATATCGCGGGAATTTCGGTTTCCTTATTTTATTGGGTGATGGAATCCTTAACGAACGGGGCGATTACGGACAGACTTTACTTGTTTTCGGGAAGCCTGCAGGAGGGGGCGGAGCTGATCTGGAATCGCAATGCCTTGCTGTTCGGCAGCCTCCTTGCTTTTATACTCTGTATATTCGTATTTGGACGACGTACATTTTTTGTTAATAGATAGTTAAGGATGATTCTACCGGAAGGGAGAAGCGAATGACCGACGAACAATTAATGCGGCAATTCGCCGACGGAAACGCCTCTGCTTTGGAAACTCTCACCTATCGATATCATGCGGCTATTCATAAATATATTCATCGCATGATGCAATCTCGAGTGCTGGCTGAGGATTTAACGCAGGAATGCTTCGTGCGTGTCATGCTTTCTGCGCGGGAGGGGCGCTATCCGCAAACCTTTCGGCCATGGCTGTACAAAATAGCGACGAATCTGTGCCGAGACCATTGGCGCCGATCGCACGTCTGGGCGAAAGCAGTCCCGGATCTGGAACGGAATGCCGCCGCCGCTTCGGATAACGTGTCGCAAATTTACGAGAAACAGGAAGAACGGGCGCTTGTTGTGCAGGCGCTGAATCAGTTGTCTGCCATCCGCAAGGAAGTCATTATTCTTCGTTTCTACCAGGAGCTGCGGCTGGATGAAATTTCCGATGTTCTGGATATTCCATTGAGCACCGTCAAGAGCAGATTATATGAAGCAATCCGTGTGTTAAACGGACTTTTAAGTGCTGGAGGAATTAAGGGAGAGACGGAAAGACGGGCTGCAGTTCGTAAAGGAGGGAGGGAGATATGATGGGCGAAAATGGAAATCGGCAAAGCAATAAGCAGGATTTGGCTGAGGAAGAGGCGAAATTAAAGGAGTATTTGGGTCGGTATACCGTGGAGGAACCTTCGCTCAAGGATACGACTCAATTCGCCGCCATGCTGACTCGTCATTGGGAAGAGTCGCAAGCTGCTCCGCCGCATCGGAAGGAACGGGCGGTTCAACTGCTTATTCCGCTTATTCGGTCGCATCTACGATTGTTTAATTGGAGATATGTGCTGCTGTCCTTGGCGCTATCCGCTTTGGCCTTTGTGGCCGAGTTCATCTTTGCGGATGAAGTGGCCATTCGGCCTTTCCTGTTTACCGCTCCGCTGCTTGCCGCATTAACGGTTTGTTTGGGCTTTCGCTCCTACGGAACGCCGATGTTCGAGTTGGAGCTTTCTATGCCCGCGAATCCTTTATTATTGATATTTAGCAGATTAACGTTGATCGTCGCCTATTACCTCGTTTTGGGCAGCATTCTTACCGTGCTGCTGCCTGATTTGCAGCATCGCATGGGGGCGCATATGATCAGTTGGTTGATCCCATTGGGGATTTTAAGCTTGGTCGCCGCCTTGCTGCTCTTTTATTTCGGCGTGTTTGCGGGGCTGTACGGATCGGTCGTTTGTTGGATCGTCCAGCTGTTGCTTAACAAGCATTTAGGAATTTTGTTTTGGTTTAGCGAAGTAACGAGCCCTCAGCGGCAGCAAAGCCAAATGGTCGGCATAGTTTTCATTCTGCTGCTTTCCCTGTTGTTGATCCATCGGGTCCGGAGGATGAGCGGCCGAAGAGGATGGCTGCGTTATGAGAATTAGAATTCGATCGGCGACGGTATTCGGCGACTCGGGACAGGCGCTCGGCCCGCTCAGCTTGGAGCTGTACCCGGGCTTGATCGGCTTGATCGGTCCTAACGGATCGGGCAAAAGCAGATTGATTAAATTGCTTGCGCATGTCGTTCCTATTAACTCGGGCAGTATTGGATATGAGCTTGACGGAGTTTCTCTGTCGCCCTTCCAGGCAAGAAAGGAAAGCGGGTATGTGCCGCAGGAGATTGCCATTTACGAGCGATTTACAGTGCGGGAATACTTGGCTTACATTGCCGGAATAAAGTTTCTTGGGAGCGAGGAGGCCGATAACACGGTGGCGGAGCTGGGCGGTTTTATGGAAATTGCCCCGTTGCTGGACAGAAAAATGGGAGAGCTATCCGTAGGCCAGCAGCGCCTGGCGATGATCGCGCAAAGTATGATTGGCTCGCCGAAGTTTTTGTTTCTTGATGAGCCGTTCAACAATCTCGACGTTCGACAACGCGACCGCTTGCTGGAGCTTCTCTCCGTCGTATCGCGCCAAGCGATCGTGCTTGTATCGAATCATATTGTGGAAGAGATGAGCGGGTACAACCAGACGATTGCCATGCAAGACGGCATAATTGCCGAGATTTCTCCCTATGTCTGAAAAGGGCAAACGAAACGGAGGGCATTGCGATGAAGATCGGGTTTGTCGTGTTTAACGGGATTACTTTTCTGGATTTGATCGGTTTTTACGATGTGATCTACCGTTTGAATTTGTTCGAGCAGACAAAAGGGACGACATGGGACTTCTGCGGACTATCCGAGGAAATTACCGATGAATTGGGATTAACGATAAAAGTGAACAAGATCAGACCGGAACTCTCGGCCTACGATCTTATTTTTGTTCCCGGCGGAATGGGGACGAGGAAGCTGAGGTTTGACGAAAATTTCATCGGATGGCTTCGTCAAGCCGCCGATGTGCGCCATATCGTATCTGTCTGTACCGGATCGTTGTTAATCGGAGCAGCGGGATTTCTGACGGGGAAGAAAGCAACGACGCATCCCAGTGCATATGAGCTGCTGGAACCCTATTGTCAAGAAGTAATGAATGCTAGAATTGTGAAAGACGGCAATTTGATTACGGCCGGAGGCGTTTCGACATCAATCGACCTGGCTTTGTATCTTGTCGAGCTTTTTGTGAATAAAGAGGCCGTCGAGACGGTCAAGAAACAAATTGACTACCCGTACGAAATACAAGGAATTGTTGAAGCATAGCGTCCCAACGAGAATAGACGAAATCGCATGCAGAAAGGGTACATAGCCGGATGAACGCAGCAAGCCGATTGATTTATGCAGGTGGAGTCATTATGGAGCTGCAGGCGGGCGCTCTGCCGGGCAAAGAATGGTTTCGCAGCATTCAGCAGATGGCGCTCGTACTGAGCGTGCCATTATTTATTCTGTTTGTGCTGGACTTGTACAATAGAGATAAGTGGCGTAAGTTTTCCTTTCATCTGATCATTTTCGGTCCGTTTGCGGGATGGGCGATCGTCGTCGCGACCGATTTTCGAACAGGGCTTATCTTTGGCACTGTTTGAGGATAACGCCTGCCAATGGTGCGTCGCGGAGCAGTACAGGCTGGAGCAGCTGTATATGAGCTTCGCCAAGCGTCTCGCCCGCGAGTTGGCCGAGCATCGAAGATACGAGCAGGCTGTTATCGTGCTAAGGCGGGTTTTGGCGCTGGCCGAGCTGGACGAGGAAGCGAACTTACTGCTGCTGCTCGCCTATTGTGAGCAGAAGGATCGCCTTGCGCTCCAAGCCCATCTCCGCCATTACGCCGACCTGTAAGAGCAGCAGCTTGGCCTGCCGCTGCCGGTCGAAGCCACTTCTTTTATGATCCTTTAATATTTTTGAACGCGTCTTCGATCAACTCGATATCGGCGGAGCCCACGATCGCATCGGCTACTTCCCCGCGTTCGTTAAAGAAAAAAAGAGATGGAAAACCGACGCCTCCGAACTTGTTGTAGATATCGCCGGCTTCGTCCAAAAGAACGGGATATTCAATATGATGCCGCTGCACGTAATCTCGCACATCCTCCAGGTTGTCGCGAGCGGCAACATTGATGCCGTACACATTAATCTTGTCCTTGTACTTCTTTTCCAATTGGACAATTTTCGGCGCATCCTCATTGCAGTACGGACACCAGGAAGTAAAGAACAGCAGCACGGTCGGCTTTTCGGCAAAATGAACGTCAACCGCAGCGGAAGCCTTCGACAAGCTGTTTAAAGTGAAATCGTTGGAGGTTTGTCGAATCTTGTCGACCGAAGTGTCGGATAAAGACGTCTCATTCGTGGCCGTATGTCTCGGCTTTTCCTCGCGATTTGCCAATAGATAGACAATGAGGATGGCAGAAACAACCAGAAGAAGGCTCGTAACCGCAACCTTTAATTTATTCATCGTATCCCCCTAACTTTCCAATTCGTTACAGCGATGATATTCTATTTTCAATAAAAAATAAAGAAAATATACGCTATTGAAGTTGGGCATTTGGTTCAACTTGCATAGCTCATAAGGGGACGGAGATTTGAACGAAATCCGGCTGTATGTCGTTTCAGTCAAAGACGGATTCGAGCTCAACAGGCTCGATCGGGGGCTTGCCTTGTTGGATGAAGAGGAACTGCAGGTTTACCGCCGCTATCAGGTCGACTTCAAGAAAGTGGAGTTCGCCATTGGTCGCATCTTGTTAAAGACGCAGCTGGCGCAGCGAATTGGGGCCGACCCGCGATCGATCCGATTTCGCAAAAATCAGTACGGCAAGCTCTACCTTTCGGAGCAAGACATGGAAACAACAAGCGAGCAAGTCTTTTTCAATCTGTCTCACACGGATAAATTAATCGTTTGCGCCATTACGACATTAGGCGACATCGGCGTGGACGTTGAGCATATCGCCCGGGATCATTTGACTATTATGCCTCGCGTTTTTAACGAAACGGAGATCGAGTACGTAAACGCACAGCAGGGCGAGGAGGAAAAACTAGCGGCATTCTATATGATTTGGACGAGGAAGGAAGCGTATATGAAGGCCAAGGGAATGGGCTTTTCTCTACCGCCTTTGTCGTTTGCCGTTCCTGTTCGGCCTGGTCGAGCGACGCAAGGGAAATGGGAGTATAACACCTGCCGTCTTCTTGAGAAATATATGCTCTCGACGGCGCTGCATAATCCGACAGGATGCGACATTCATTGCCGCATTCAAGAAATAGATTGCGAGCAGCTCGAGTAATTGTCTCCGCCAATCCTCTCCGGCAAGGCCAATAACCTGACCCGAAATCCGCAAACCCGCCAGTTCCGGCGCACATAACCCGTTGAGCCCACAGGAGCTTTGCGGGTTTCTTTGATATTCCCGAATTTTTGACAAACTCCTCTTTTTTCTGCCGCACTCTCTCGAAAAAAATTGGATATTAGTGAAAAGTATCCCTGGATAAAGAATCTTGGCACTTGCTGGCCAATGGAAAATTTAAGTAATCTTTAAGTATTCTATCTTTACAATTTTGTGCAAATGCACAGACGTTACACAAATTAACTAAAAGAGGGGAATAGCGCCTGAACGCGAGATTAGATGACTAGGAGGTAAGCTGGGCGATGCATAAAGGAGATACGCTTGTCGAATTGCTCTCCGTAAATCGAACGAAGCATAAAGGAATCACGTTTGTTCACAAGAAACAAGAGCATCACGTATCTTACGATCAACTGTACGAACGATCGATGGCTTATCTCGGCGATCTGCAAAAGAAAGGGCTGCGCAAGGGAGATTGCGTCGTCTTGCTGCTCCAAGAGAACGAGGCCTTTCTTCTTGCCTTCTGGTCATGCTTGTTGGGCGGAATCGTTCCGGTTCCGATCCAGTATGCGACGACGGAAGAACAGACCGTTAAATTTTTCGAAGTATGGCGGATGCTTGATAATCCCAGTCTTATTACCGACTCGGAGCAGCATGAGCATCTTCGGCAGTTTGCGGATCGGCAGGGGAAATATCCGTTAACGGACCGCGAACGCATCGTCATCTACGACGAGCTGATCTCGGGCGAGCCGGGGATTATCCCCGACATTTCTCCCGAGGATTGCGCCTTTATCCAGTTTTCTTCGGGGTCTACAGGACAGCCTAAGGGCGTTGTGCTCACACACGAAAATTTGCTGACAAATATTCGTGCGATCGTCGGCGGGTGCGGGGCTACGGAATCCGATTCGTCGATCAGCTGGCTGCCGCTCACCCATGACATGGGCTTGATCGGATTTCATCTCTCGCCGGTGTATGCATCGATGAACCAGTGGATTATGCCCTCGACCTTGTTCATGATGCAGCCGATGCAGTGGATGGAACTGGTGCACCGAAAGCGAATTTCGATGCTGTCGTCCCCCAATTTCGGGTACCAGCATTTTCTCAGACATTTCAAGGAGAAGGCGGCTGGCGAGTGGGATCTTAGCTGCGTCAGGCTCATCTATAACGGAGCGGAGCCGATAGCGGCGCAAATTTGCGAGGACTTTGTGGATCGCCTGGCTCCATACGGATTGCGACGAAACGCGATGTTCCCGGTTTACGGATTGGCGGAAGCAAGTCTGGCCGTCACGTTCCCGCCGGTAGAGGAAGAGGTTGTTGCGATTCATCTTTCCAGGCGAGCGCTGCTAATCGGCGAACCGCTGGCGATGAATCCGGACGACGAAGAGGATCGAGTCACATTTGTAGACGTAGGATTCCCTGTAGCGGATTGCGAGGTGAGAATTAGCGGAGACGATCATGCTGAGCTTCCGGAAGGAACGGTTGGACATATCCATATTCGCGGAAAAAACGTAACGTCGGGATATTACCGAATGCCGCAAGTCAATGCGGCGTCATTCACACAAGAAGGGTGGTTTATCACGGGAGATATCGGCTTTATGCGCGGGGGCAGGCTTTGTGTCACAGGCAGACATAAGGACATTATTTTTGTAAACGGGCAAAATGTGTACCCCCACGACATAGAAGGAACGATTGAAGCTTTGGAAGGCATTGCTCCGGGCCGAACGGCGGCCTGCGGCGTCTATAATGAGCGGCTGGGAAGCGAGGAAGTGGTTTACTTCGTATCTCATCGCGGGGAGCCGGAGAAGTTCGCGGAGCAGGCGGCAAGAATTCAACGCGCCTTAAACTCACGCATGGGCATCGACGTGAGAAACGTGCTCCCCGTCAGAGCCATTCCTAAGACGACAAGCGGCAAAACGCAAAGGTACAAGCTGGCGGAGCAGTTCAGGGCGGGCGAATTCGCCGAGCTTGCGCAAACGATGACGGAGCTCTTGCAGGCGAACCTCCAACACAAAGCGCATAAATCGCCGCAGAACGCTACCGAAGCCAAGCTGCTGGCAATTTGGCAGGAGGTTCTGGAGAGAGAGCGGATCGGCACGGACGACGCTTTCTTTGAAATCGGCGGACAGTCCTTGGGCGCTTCGCACGTTCTTGCTCGGATCGAGCATGAATTCGAGGTAGAGGTCCCTATCCAAAGACTGTTTGAGCTTGCGACGATTGAAGCGATGGCCGAGTATATCGATCGTGCGGAGAAAAGTCGCATCCAGCGGATAGAGCCGCTTAGGGAGCGGCGAGAAGCGTATCCGGCGACGTTTGCGCAGCAGCGGATGGTAATGGCGGAGCAGAACGAAGGCGTTCACACCGCTTATGTCATTGCAGGCGTCATGAAAATTGCCGGTACATTGGACAGAGATGCAATCGCCCGCGCCTTCAACAAACTCGTCGCAAGACATGAAGCGCTGCGCACCTCGTTCCATACGCGGGAAGAAGGGATCGTGCAGATCGTTCGCGATTGCGTGGATATTGCCTTGGATTGGCGGGATGTCGCCGCGGAGCCGTCGGAGGCTCAGTTGCAAGCCGCTATTCAAGCTTTGGATTTGTCGGCGCCTCCGCTGATGAGGGTACAGGTGTGGTCCTGGGCGGAAGATCGGCGGGCGGTGGCCGTCCATATTCATCATAGCGTGGCCGACGGTTTGGCGATGAACGTATTAATGGCGGAGTTCATTAAGCTCATTCAAGATCAGCCGCTGCCCGACCTCGCGCTGAGGTACAGCGATTTCGCCTGCTGGCAGCAGGGCGGGATGAAAGCCGAAACACTGGAGGCCGGACGGCAATATTGGATGAACGCTCTGCAGGGCGAGCTTCCGGTAACGGAGCTGCTGACGGACCGGCGAAGACCTGCCGTCAAGAGCTATGCCGGGGCAAGCGTGAAGATCGGCCTGGACAAGGAGGACGTCAAGGCGATCCAAGAGCTTGCGCAGCGATCGAACGCAACGCTGTATATGGTGCTGCTGTCTGCTTACTCGATTTTGCTGGCGAAGCACTGCGGGCAGGAGGAGGTCCTCGTCGGATCCCCAATCGCGGGAAGAAGCCATAACGGGCTGGAGCAAATGGTCGGAATGTTCGTCAACATGTCCGCGTTGCGAAGCTATCCGGAAGGGGATAAAACCTATTCCGATTACTTAGCCGAGACGAAAGAGGCGGCGCTGGGAGCGTTCGCTCATCAGGATTATCCGTTCGAATTCGTGGTGGAGCAATTGGGGATGCAGCGCGACCCGAGCCGGAATCCGCTATTCGAATACGTATTTGTGTTGCAGGAGCGGCTGAACAACGTGTCCGGAGCGGCCGGAGGACTGAGCTTCGAAGCCGACTTCATCGAGCCGGCCGCGGTTCCGTTCGATCTGACGTTAGAGGCGTTGGCTGACGGCGATGATCTGGCTTTTACTTTCCGTTACGCGACGGAACTGTTCCGAGCATCCACGATAGAGCGAGTGGCGGAGCACTACATTCGCATCCTGCAGGACATCGCTAAGCATCCGGGCAAGCAGCTGAAGGACATCGAACTGCTGACGGCGGAAGAGAAGCAATGGCTCACGAGCGGCTGGAACTTGGCGTTTGCCCCATATCCGAAGGAGCAGACGATTCCGCAGCTGTTCGAGCGGCAAGCCGAGCTGTACCCGGAGCGAATGGCCGTGATATTTAACGGAAGCTCTCATTCCTATCGGGACATCAACGAACGAGCGAACCAACTGGCGCATGCGTTACTGGCCAGCGGGGCAGGTTCCGGCTTTGTCGCGGGATTGATGGCCGATCGCTCGGTGGAAATGATCGTCGCCATTCTGGCGATCTTGAAGGCAGGAGGAGCGTATCTGCCGATTGATCCGACGTTCCCGGCTGAGCGCGCGGAGTACATGATGAGCGACAGCCGGGCAATCTGCATGCTGACGATGGGCAAATGGCAGGAGCGCTGCTCGCGCTTGGGCCGTGTTATGCTGCTGGACGACGGCTCGTACGATAGCTTCAGCCGCGAGAATCTTCAGCCTCGTAACGAGGCTGCCGATCTGGCTTATATCATGTACACGTCGGGCTCGACCGGGAACCCGAAAGGGACGTGCACGACGCACGCCAACATCGTTCGGGTCGTGAAGGACACGAACTATATCGCCATCACGGAGCAAGATACGCTGCTACAGCTGTCCAACTACGCTTTCGACGGATCGACATTTGATATTTTCGGCGCATTGTTGAACGGGGCGAAGCTCGTACTGGCCGATGCGGATACAGTCGGCGATACGAATCGGTTAAGCGAGCTGCTGACGGCGGAAAAGGTAACCGTATTTTTCGTAACGACGGCGCTGTTTAACGTCATCGTGGAGGAATACATAGACGCGCTCGCGCATGTGCGCAAAATATTGTTCGGCGGGGAACGGGCTTCGGTCTTCCATGTTCGCAAGGCGTTCCAGGCGCTTGGACCCGGAAAGCTCATTCATGTGTATGGGCCGACGGAAACGACCGTATTTGCGACATATTGCGAGATCGAGCAGTGGGAGGAGCAGGCGAGCGGCGTTCCGATCGGCAAGCCGATTAACGGAACGGGACTGTATGTTATGAACCGCTACGGACGTCCGCAGCCGATCGGCGTGCCGGGAGAACTGTGGATTTCCGGGGACGGGCTGGCTCGGGGGTATCTTAACCTTCCAGACGTCACCGCCGAGAAGTTTATCCCGCATCCTTACGAGGCGAACGAACGGGTGTACCGGACGGGGGATTTGGTGCGCTGGCTGCCCGGAGGCCATATTGAATTTCTGGACCGAATCGATCAACAGGTTAAAATTCGCGGCTTCCGCATCGAGTTAGGCGAGATTGAAGCTTGTCTGCTGGCTCATCCGCATCTTCAAGAGGCGTGCGTGATTGCGCGCACTGAGGAAGGAAGTCCGTCTCTGTGCGCCTACTATGTCGCGAATGAAGCCGTAAACGGAGAGGAGATCAGAGCTTACTTATCCGAAGCGCTGCCCCTGTTCATGGTTCCCGCCGATTTGATCGCACTGGAGGCGATGCCGTTAACGTCGAACGGGAAGATCAACAAGAAGCTGCTGCCCGCTCCGGATCTGTCCCGTGGAAGTCATAAAGCCTATGTACCGCCAACGGACGAGTTGGAGCGCGCGCTTGCCGCGCTGTGGGAAAACCTGCTGCAGCGTCAGCCGATCGGAAGAGACGACCATTTCTTCAATTTGGGAGGGCATTCGCTTAAGGCGACTATTCTGTTGGCCCGGATCTACGAGCAGTTTCATGTGAAGGTTCCCTTTCAGCAGTTTATGCGAATGCCTACGATACAAAATTTGGCCGCGCTAATCAAACAGGGGGAAGTGAAAACGTTTACTCCTCTGGTCTCGCGAGAAAATGCGTTGGGCGAGTATCCTGTCTCCCCCGCGCAGCAACGGCTGATGATCCAGGAGCAATTGGAGGCGATGGGCACCAATTACAATATGCCGATCGTTCTGAAGGTGGACGGCTATCTTGATCCGCGTCAGGTGGAAGCGACTTGGGAGCAGTTGGCCGCAATCCATGAACCGCTGCGTACCTCGTTCGTCTGGCGGCAGGGAGAGATGCGGCAAATCGTTCACCCGAACGCCCGCATACGCGTTCATGCCGAAACGGCGGAGCGGGAGCAGGCGGAGGAACGGCTGCGAAGCTGGATTCGACCGTTTGATTTAGAGGCGGCTCCGCTGGTGCGAATCTATCTGCTGCGGATTTCGGCCGAAGAACAGTATTTGCTCATTGACATGCATCACATCATAGCGGACGGCGTCTCGGTTCAGCTCCTCCTTAACGAGATGTTCCGAATGATGGGGGGCTATCCGGCGGATCGGCCGCGCCTGCAATACAGGGACTACGTGCAGTGGCTGGAAGAGGAGCGGCATTCCGCCTCGTTCCGGCGGCAGCAGCAGTATTGGCGGGAGCAGCTCGTCGGCGAGCTTCCCATGCTGAACATGCCGCTGGATTACCCGCGCCGGGAGCATAAGACGTATCGCGGCGAGACGCTTCGCTTTACCGTGAATGCGGAAACGGGAGAGCGGATCCGTGCAGTCGCGCAGCGGGAGAACGTCACGGTTCATACCGTATTGTTCGCCGCGTACAGCGCGCTGTTGTACAAGCTCAGCGGACAGGACGACTTCATCGTCGGCTCCCTCGTCGCAGGGCGCAGCCATCCCGAAGTTCAGGACATGGTCGGCATGTTTAACAATTTCCTGCCGATCCGCTGTCGTCTGCCGGAGGCGCAGACGTGCGGAAGCTGGATGCAGCAGCTTCATCGTACGCTGATGGAGGCTTACGAGCATCCGGATTTCCCTTACGATCAGATGATCGCGGATACGGGCGCTTCCGTCGACGCTTCCCGGAATCCTTTGTTCGATACGATGCTGGTCGTGCACAGTCAGATGGAATCCCCCGATGCTTGGCAATTCGGGGAGTGGCGATGCTCGCGCTGCGAGCTTGAATTGGGGCAGGCCAAGCTCGATTTCAAGCTGGATATTTACTTGGTGGAGGACGGAGCGCTTCGCTGCGACCTGGAATTCAATACGGATTTGTACGCCGGGAAGACGATGGAACGGTTCGTCCGGCACTTTCAGATCGCGGCGGAGCGGCTGGCGAACGACCCGGATGTATCCTTGGCTCAACTGGACGTGCTTACCGAGCGGGAGCGGGAGCAAATTTTGTGCGAATTCAATTCGACGTTCCGGCCCTATCCGAGCGAGCAAACCCTGGTCGAGCAATTCGAGCGGCAGGCCCAGCTCACGCCCGATCGGATTGCGCTTACGCACGGCGAACGGAAATGGACCTTCCTTGAAGTGGATCGTTTGGCCAACAGGCTTGCCAGAACGTTAAGAAGGCTTGGCGTACGGCGGGAGGAAATTATCCCGATTGCGGCGGAACGATCCTTGGAGATGATCGTCGGTATTTGGGCGATTCTGAAGGCCGGCGGCGCGTATTTGCCGCTGGACCCCCATTATCCGCCGGAGCGGAAACGGTTCATTCTCGAAAATAGTCAGGCACAGAGGATCCTGACGCAAAATCAATGGATAGCTTCTCTGGCCTCGATTCATGCGGAGCTGCCGATTATCGATCTGGACGACGCGGCTAATTACGATGCGGACGACCGTCCGCTCACTCCAGTGAACGAATCGCGGGATTTGGCCTATGTCATTTACACGTCGGGATCGACGGGACAGCCGAAAGGGGTGCTTATCGAGCATCGCTCCGTCATTAACCGTTTGAACTGGATGCATAGAAGCTACCCGATCGATGCCGAAGACGTCGTTTTGCAGAAAACGCCGTATACGTTCGATGTGTCCGTATGGGAGCTGTTTTGGGGCGCTACGAAAGGGACGACCTTGCATTTACTGGCAGCGGACGGGGAGAAGGACCCGAAGCAAATTGCGGAAGCGATTGGGCGCCACCGGGTGACGACGCTGCACTTTGTACCTTCCATGCTGCAAATCTTTTTACTGCACCTGGAACAGCATCCCGAAGACGTCGCGAGGCTGGCCGGCCTCCGGCAGGTTTTTGCAAGCGGCGAAGCGCTGCATCCGCATCAGGTTCGGATGTTCCAGTCGCTGCTGTACGACCGATTCGGAGTCCGGCTTGTGAATTTGTACGGTCCGACCGAGGCGACGGTTGACGTATCCCGCTTCGACTGTTTTGCCGAACCGATGGGCCAGCTCGTGCCGATCGGCAAGCCCATCGACAATATCCAGCTGCTCGTCGTGAACGATCATTTGCAGCTTCAACCGATCGGGGCGGCCGGAGAGCTGTGCATCGCGGGGGACGGTCTGGCCAGAGGGTATCTCAACCAGCCGGAATTGACCGCGCAGAAGTTTATCGACCATCCCTTTGCCGACAAGCGGAAGCTGTATCGCACCGGGGATCTCGTCAGATGGCGCGAGGACGGCCATATCGAATATTTGGGCCGCTTGGATCATCAAGTGAAAATTCGCGGCTATCGCATCGAGTGCGAGGAGGTCGCTCATCAGATGGGCTCCGCTCCCGGGGTACGGGAGGCGATCGTCGTCGCCCATCGGGACGAGCGGTCGGAAGCTTACTTGTGCGGCTACTATATTTCCGACCATGAGATCGGATTGGCGGAATGGCGCGCACGGTTAAGCGAGACGCTGCCGGATTATATGATTCCCGGCTTCTACGTTCGCCTGGATCAATTTCCGCTCAGCGCGAACGGAAAGCTGAATCGCAAGGCGCTGCCGCTGCCCGAAACCGGCATCCGAGACGAGGCGGCCTACGCAGAGCCAAGCAATGAGATCGAGAGAAGGCTTGCCGCGATCTGGCAGGAGCTATTGGGCGTTCCGCGGATTGGCGTGGAGGACAACTTCTTCAGTCTAGGGGGGCATTCCTTGCGGGCGGCCCATCTCGTGACGAAAATCCATGAGGCGTTCCACGTATCGATCGCCTTAAAAGAAGTGTTCCAATCGCCGACGATCAAACAATTGGCGCAACGCATCGTCTCGTCGGAGCGGGAACGGTTCGAATCCATCCCCTCGGCGGAGCCGAAGGAAGCTTACCCGCTGTCCTCGGCGCAGAAGCGATTGTACGTTTTGCAGCAGATGGAGGAGGCGAACACCGCCTACCATCTGTCGCAAGCGATTCGAATGACGGGAGCGCTCGATACGGCAAAGGTGGAGGCCGTCTTCCAACGGCTTATTGCACGCCATGAATCTTTGCGGACGAGCTTCGTATGGACGGAAGGCGAACCGATGCAGCGCATCCATCCGCAGGCGGATTTCTCGCTTGAATTGGCAGATGCACAGGACGAGAACGCGCGCATTCGCTCCTTCCTGCGGCCGTTCGAGCTGACGCAGGCCCCTTTGCTTCGCGTCGTGCTCATTCGCAAGTCGGCGGACGATCATGTGCTGCTGTTCGATATGCACCATCTGATTGCCGACGGCTTGTCTACCGTACATTTGGCGAACGAGTTCATCACGCTGTACGAAGGGAAGGAATTGCCGCCGCTTCGCATCCAGGTCAAGGACTACACGGAATGGCAAAATCGCTGGTTAAGCGGGGAACAGGCCGCACGGCAAGAGCGGTTCTGGCTTGGGCAATTCGCCGACGGAATTCCCACGCTGCAGCTTCCGACGGATTTTGTGCGGCCGTCCAGAAAGACGACGGAAGGAGACCGGATCGTCGCGCAACTAAGCGAGCGGGATTCCCAGGCGGTTCGCGATTTGGCCGCACGGCATGGAGCGACCCCGTACATGGCGCTGCTGGCCGCATTTAATGTGCTGCTGCACAAATATGCCGGTCAAGACGAGATTGTTGTAGGCACGCCCGTATCGGGCCGAACCCATAGCGAGCTTCAGCCGCTGATCGGAATGTTCGTCAATACGCTGGCTCTGAAAACGAAAATCTCGGCGGACGGAAGCTACAGCGAGCTTTTGGCCGCAACGAAGGAGCTGACGCTTGAGGCGTTCCAGCATCAGGACTATCCGTTTGAACGATTGATTGATCAGTTAAAGCTGGAGCGGGACCTGTCTCGCAACCCGCTGTTCGATGCGATGTTTATCGTACAGAACATGGGCTTGCCGGAGCTGGAGCTGGACGAGGTCGCATTCGCGCCCTATGCGCTGGACAATCCGACCGCCAAATTCGATTTGACGCTGGAGGTCGTGGAACATGGAACGGCGTTGATCTTAAATCTGGAGTATGCGACATCGCTCTTCACGCCGGAAACGGCCGAACGAATGCTGCGGCATTATATCCGTATCGTGCAGAGCGCCTGCGAAAGCCCGGATGCGCCAATCGCAGAGACGGCGTGGATGAGCGAAGAGGAGAAGCAGATGATTCTTGGCGACTTTAACGCGACGCGCAGAGCTTATCCGGAAGATCGCACGCTGCTCGATTTCTTTGAGACGCAGGCGGCGAATAGAGCGGAGCAGGTTGCGGTTCAGTGGCTGGACCTGAGCCTCGGCTATAGAGAGCTGAACGAGCGCGCGAACCGTCTCGCCCGCACGCTGCGCGAGTACGGCGTGAAGCCGGATAGCTTCGTTCCGCTGCTGATCGAGCGTTCGCCGGAAATGTTGGTCGCCATCTTGGCAATCTGGAAGGCCGGAGGGGCTTACTTGCCCGTCTCGCCCGATTTTCCGGCGGAGCGCATTCAGTACCTGCTTCAGGACAGCGGGGCCGGCATCGTAGTCGGCAGAGCGAAATATTGGCTTCCGCTGCAAGAGAGCATAAGCGAGCTTCAGTACGTAACGGGAATCGATGTGGACAGCGAATCGTCGTACGCGGACGATCGCAGCAATCTGCCCCGCGCGCATACGAGCCGTCATCTGGCTTACGTCATCTATACGTCGGGCTCGACCGGGCGGCCGAAAGGAACGATGATCGAGCACCGCTCGGTCGTGAATCGCCTGCTCTGGATGCAGGAGCAGTATCCGCTGCTGCCGGACAGCGTCATTTTGCAGAAAACGCCGTTTACTTTCGACGTTTCCGTATGGGAGCTGTTCTGGTGGATGATTCCCGGAAGCCGGGTGGCGCTGCTGGAAAGCGGCGGAGAAAAAGACCCGGCGCTAATCGTCAAGGCGATCGAAAAATACGAAGTAAGCCATATGCATTTCGTGCCTCCGATGCTGAAGCTGTTTTTGGAGCATTGTCATCGCACGGGGATGACGGCCAATCTCAGCAGCCTCGCCTACGTATTCGCCAGCGGCGAAGCGCTGCAAGCGCCGCAGGTCGAGAAATTCAAAGCGCTGAACGAGCGCTTCGGAACGCGATTGATCAACCTGTACGGCCCGACGGAAGCGACGGTCGACGTCTCGTATTACGAGTGCGGCTGGACCGAGCCGCCGAGCAGCGTTCCGATCGGGAAGCCGATCCACAATACGTCCTTGCTGATCTTGAACGACCGCTTCCAGCTGCAGCCGATCGGCGTTCCCGGGGAGCTATGCATTGCTGGAGACGGCTTGGCCCGAGGCTACGCGAACCGACCGGAATTGACGGCCCAGGCGTTCGTGGACCATCCCTTCCTCGCCGGCCGTAAGCTATATCGTACGGGAGATTTGGCGCGCTGGCTGCCGGACGGGAACATTCAATACTTGGGAAGGCGAGACAATCAGGTCAAAATTCGCGGCTTCCGCATTGAATTGGGCGAGATCGAGCAGGTGCTCCTGAAGCATGAGCACATTCGCGAATGCGTAGTCGTCGTGAAGCGCAATAAGCAGCATGAGGATTATCTTTGCGGCTATATGGTGGCAAGCCGGCCTCTGTCGGGCGTCGAAGTGAAAGCGTGGCTGCAGCGCAAAGTGCCGGAATATATGGTGCCCGGCTACATCGTGCAATTGGATCGGATGCCGCTCAGCTTTAACGGAAAGCTGGACCGCAAAGCGCTTCCCGAGCCGCAAGGGGCAGGAGAAGGACGAGGCGATGCTTCGACGCTGCCGAACAACGAAATCGAGCGGCGGCTGGCCGCTATCTGGCAGGAGCTGTCGGGAACGGAAACGTTCAGCGTTCACGACAACTTCTTCGACATCGGAGGCAATTCCTTGCTGCTTGTCAGGGCGCAGGCGGAAATCGACGCCGTGTTTCCCGATCTGGTCAAAGTAACCGACTTGTTCACCTACTCGACGGTATTCAAGCTGGCCGAACATATTCGATCGCGCAAGAAGCTGGTTGCAGCGGAGAAAATCGCGTTGATCTCGTGGCCGCTAGTCGATTTTGGCTCCTCTGCCTCGCAGCAAGCGGCAAGAGAATATCGCTATACTCCGGACAAGAAGGCGATCGATCAACTGACTTCTATCGCTGCGCGGTTAGGCGTAGAGATTCGCGACATCTGGCTGGCGATATATGCCTACTTGCTTCACGAGCGTTCCAAGCAACAAGAGATTACGATACAAGTCGTTCGCCAACCGGGATTCGTCGGCGAGCTGCGGCAAAGCTTCGCTCAGGTGAACCATTTTGGACAATTGATTGCGAGCATCCATGAAAGCCTCCGCACGAATTCGGCATCAGGCATTGCGCTGTCCGAATGGCGCGCGAGAGTTGTAAAAACGAGAGAAAAAGGAACGTTATTGCCCGTATTTTCGCTAGATGGGCCGCATTCTTTCGCAGGGGAGAGCGACTACGACATTTGCATTGGCGCGAGCTTGTCCGATCAGCGCGAAATCCAGCTCGTGCTGCAATTCAACGCGCAGCGCCTAAACCCGGACAGAATGAAACGGCTGCTGCAATCCTTCGTCCAGATTATGCATCAAATCATCGAGGCCTTTGCCGCGGATGCGAACGCGGCTGTAGCAAGAGAAACTTCCCGCAACTCAAATGGAGGCGAAACCGAACAATGAAAGAAACGACTTCCAAAAGCTTGTTCAACATCGTGTGGATCATCGCCGTTTATTTTGTTTTATTCTATGGCCTAATCCAAGTTTACTCGCGGTTTGTGTATCCCACGTCCGGCTGGTTTGAGGACAATCCGATCGCCTTTATCGTCTTTAACGACATCATTCAAATGCCGCTACTCTTTTTTATCATGCTGAAGGTTCGCAAGGTTCATATTTTCAAAGAGGCCGGATTTACCAGGCTCGGCATGCCGCAAGTCGTCACGATTGTCTCGATCGGTCTGCTGATGGGCTGGTTTACCGATCTGCTCTTTAGTCTGAGCTGGATAAAGGTCCATTTCCCGCAGTTCGAGGAGATTTTGGCCTACCTCAACGACGGCTCGAGCGTGCTGGTGTTCCTGGCCTTCCTGCTGTACGGCAATATTTACAAAGAAATGCTGTTCCGCGGCATGATTTTTAAGGATCTGCGCAGCCTGTCGCCGCTGACGGTCGCCATCATTATTCAAGGGATTTTGTACGGCGGATTGTTTTTCAGCTTTGACATTCCATTAACGGTATACGGATTTCTGGGTGCAGTCGTGTTCGCCCTTCTGTATGTTCGCTATCGTTCGATCTGGGCGCCGATTCTTGCGCAATATGCCTGTCAAGGCAGCCAATATGTATTCAGAAGATCGGAGACGCATGTCGCCGACCCGAATATGCAGTACCTCTTCCTGGCGATGACAGGAATCGCGATCATTGCTCTGCTTATCGTAATCTTCAACAAGCATCGGGGATTGCAGGCGAACGCGATCGGCAAGGAGGGGGCGGCGTGAAAATCGTTCGGGCTATCGGCTTCATCGTGCTGTACTTGGCGATCTATGTCGCCGTTCAGCTCGTCAGCCAAAGCGTATTGTCGCAACTGTCTCTTCAGGTGTCCTTTATCGTCAATAACGTCTGTACGCTCGCGATCTATGCGCTGCTGATGAAAGCTCGCAAGCGGTCGCTGCCGATCTTTTGCCGAGTAAAGGCGATTTCGACCAAGGCGCTGCTCATCGCTCCATTGATCGGAATCGCGCTAGGAACCGTCATCTACAGCGTAGCCAACCTCCCGGTCATTCGGGAGGATTGGCCGCAAATTTACAATCTGGTCGAGTTCGTCGGAGGGGGGAGCTCGATTGCGCTGACTTTATTAGGGACGGTGCTGGTCGGTTCCTTGTTTGAAGAAGTGCTGTTCAGAGGGCTGATTCTGAATGAAGTTCGCGCCGTATCCCCTGTCTATGTCGCGGTTCTTGTTCAGGCCGTGCTATTTGGAGTCATCCTGATGGATCCGATTTTAGGAGGCTTTGCCGCCTTAGGGGCGCTCGTATACGGGCTTGTCTACTGGGCTTCCGATTCCTTGTGGGCTTCCTTGATCACACACGTATTCAGCAGCGGAACGGTGATGGTTTGGTTTCAAATGGGGGACTTGTCGACGGCCGTATCCTCTTCCGCAGTCTTCTGGACGAGTTTGTCCGTGCTGCTCGTGTTGTTAGCCATTCATCTTCAGTTCGTCGCCAGAAGGCGGGGAGCTGTATCGTTAGCAAGCGGGGTGAGTCCATGAAAAAGGTAGCCTTGCTGTTCCCGGGACAAGGCTCGCAAATGACGGGCATGGGAAAATGGTTTTACGACCGTTACCCGATCGCCAAACGAACCTTCGAAGAAGCCGACGACGTGTTGGGCTGGAAGGTAACGGATGCCTGCTTTCACGGTCCGATCGCAGAACTGACGAGCACAGATGTGGCCCAGCCGGCGCTTCTGACCGCTTCGATGGCGATGTATCGCGTGTATATGGAGGAGATCGGCATTCGTCCCTTTGCCGCGGCGGGACACAGTCTTGGAGAAATTTCGGCTCTTTGCGGCGCGGGAGCGATTTCCTTCGCCGAGGCATTAAAGCTTGTGCATTTTCGAGGACAAACGATGAAGGCGGCGGCAGAGCTGGGAACGGGCACGATGCTCGCCGTCGGCGGAATAGATTATTTATCGACAGAGGAACAATTGGCCTACTTTGCGTCAAGCCGTGAGGAAATCTGCGTCGCTTGTTACAACGGGCCTGACCAAATTGTCGTCTCCGGAACGTTTCCGGCGATGGAACGAGTGGAATCTCATTTCCGTAAGCTCGGTGCGAAGGTAACCAATTTGCAAGTCGGAGCTCCTTTTCACCACCCGCTGATGCAGTCCGCCGCCGAGGAACTGAAGTGTCGGCTTGAGCAGGTCGCGTTCAAACCTTTGCAATACAAAGTGCTATCGAACGTCACGGGGTACGCGATTGACGCGAGCAAGCAAAGTCTGGTCGAGGAGCTGACTCGGCAAATGACGCAGCCGGTGCAGTGGCACAAATCGATGAACGTTCTACACTATTGGGGAATCGAGCTGGCGATCGAGTTGGGTCCGAAAACGGTTCTGAAGCAGCTATTAAAAAGTCACGAGGCGATCGACGCGTATGCCTACGACGTCGCCGAGGATCGCAGAAGGCTGGCAGGCAATATCTCCGTTCAAGCCGGAAACCCGATTCGCGGCGATCATCCGATCGCCAAGCTGGTGGCCATCGCCGTCTCGGAGCCGAATCGCCATCCGGACGATCCGGAAGCTCGGCAAGGCGTCCTGGAGCCATACAAGCAGCTCCTCGAACTTCGCGGCAGGCTGGCACAGCAGAATAAGCAGCCTGATCCGGAAGACATCCGTCAAGGCCTGCAGTGGCTGCGAACGATTTTGCACAGGAAAGGCGTTCCGCCCGAGCAGCAGCTGAGTCGGCTTACGGAAGCGAACCTTATTTAACGGAGGTGTGCGCGATGAACAAATATTTTGCGGCAGCGGCGAACGTCATTCTTTATTTTGTCGTTTTCTATTTCACCATGTTTGCATTCGGGCGACTGCTGGCCATCGAAGCTTACGGGAAGCTGATTGAGGCGAATCCGTCGCTTCATCTCGTTTTCATTTTCGGTGTGACGATGCTGCTCTACTGGCTGCTGTTCAAGCTGAATCTAGTGGTTGGCAATACGGAACGCCAGTCGTTCGTTCAAGCTGTGAAGTTCGTGAAGCTTCCGCCTAAAATGGTCGTTTTCAGCCTTCTGATCGGACTTGCAGGGGCGCTGGCCAGCTTGGGACTGCTTGAAATCGTATCGTTAAAGGAAGTGTTCCCGGATTTGGAGGCCAATGTCGACTCCATGATGGGCAGCGGTAATTTCTTGCTCATTGTCGCGACGCTCGGCATTCTGTTCCCGGCGCTTGAGGAAGTGATTTTCCGGGGTCTAATCTTTAACGAGTTGAAAAAGGCGATGCCGATGTGGATAGCGGTCGTACTGCAAATGATCGGTTACGTGGCCGTTCAGCCGAGCGCCGGCTTTATGCTCATTTCGGTTGTGACGGGAACGGTTTATTGCCTCATTTATATGATCGCGCGTTCCTTATGGGCACCGATCATCGTGCAGATGACGGCGATGAGCTTATTCTTCATCGGCTATAAGCTGGATGTCGGAAAAGGATGGATGAACAGCGACCCGGCGGCCATCGCGATTACGTTGGTCGGTGTCGCCGGCATGATCGCTCTGACGATTTGGCTGAATAGGAGGAATAGAGACGTTCAGCCGACAATGACATTTTAGACGAGGGGGAGCAGCATGCTGCAATTTCAATCGATCCGCTTGAGGGACGAAGAAGAAGACGCGATTGAGATTTCGGAAGTGTCGAATAGAGACATCGCGATTATCGGCATGTCCGCCAAGCTGCCTCACGCGAGAACCCTGGAGCAGTTTTGGGAGAACTTGGAGCAGGGCTTGGACTGTATCGGTCCGCTGCCGGAGAACCGGCTGCGGGACATTGAAGATTATATGCACAGACTGCGCCTCGATCGGAATTCCGCGAAGCTGCTGGAATGCGCTTATTTAGATGAGATTAGCTCGTTCGACTATAGCTTCTTCCGCCTGTCTCCCAAGGAAGCCAGCCTGATGAATCCCAATCAGCGGCTATTTCTGCAGACGGCTTGGCAGACGATCGAGGACGCGGGTTACGGCGGCGAGGCGTTAAGGGGAAGCAGAACCGGGGTGTTCCTCGGGTATAACGCCGACAGCTTTCACGATTATAAACGGATGATCGAAGAGCTGGATCCGCAATCGCTCGGGCTGGCCATTCCCGGCAACCTCAGTTCGATGATCGCCAGCCGGATCGCCTATTTGCTGGACTTTAAGGGGCCGGCTCTTATGGTGGATACGGCGTGCTCGTCCTCGCTCGTCGCCGTGCATCTCGCCTGCCAGGCGATTCGCAGCGGAGAATGCGAGCTGGCGCTAGCGGGCAGCTCCAAGCTCTATACGTTTCCGGTCGATCTCGGCATCAGCGTCGGGATCGCGTCGGCCGACGGGCGGGCCAAGCCGTTCGACGAGCGCGCGGACGGAACGGGCGGAGGCGAAGGCGTCATCGGCGTGCTGCTGAAGCCGCTGCAGCAGGCGATCGACGACGGAGACAGCATCTATGCCGTCATTAAAGGCAGCGCCACGAATCAGGACGGCAGCTCGGTCGGCATTACCGCGCCGAACGCCGCCGCGCAGGAGGACGTCATCGTACGGGCATGGCGAGATGCGAATGTGGAGCCGGCAACGATCTCTTGCATCGAGGCCCATGGAACAGGCACCGTGTTGGGGGACCCCATTGAGATTGAAGGGATCACGCGGGCATTCCGAAATTCGACGGAGGCGAATCAATTTTGTGCAATCGGTTCGATAAAAAGCAATATTGGTCATTTGGACCATGCAGCAGGGATTGCCGGTTTATTGAAAGCTGCGCTCTCCTTGAAGAAGCGTACAATACCGCCGACAATTCATTTTACGCAACCGAATTCGGCCATCGATTTTATTCGTTCTCCCGTCTACATCAACGATCGCGCAAGAAAATGGGAGGCGACTGACGGGCCTAGAAGAACCGGCGTAAGCGCTTTCGGCATGAGCGGCACGAACTGCCACGTTATTTTGGAGGAGAGCCCGCAAGCGGGGGACGAGTCCCGCCCGGACGAGACACAGCACAGCTCCGTGTTCGTCCTGTCGGCCAAAAGCCGCGATTCGCTCCTCCGAATGATCGGAGACTATATCTCGTTCCTCTATCAAGAGAGTGCGGAGCGCTTGTCCGTTCGGGATATTTGCTTCACCTCCAGCGTGGGAAGAGGGCACTATGATTATCGGATCGCCTGCGTTGTGCAGGACGTGCCGGAATTGCGCCGTAAGCTGGAGCAGATACAATTTATGTCGTCCTCGCCGGCGGCATCGGTCAATTTGGCCCAAACGGCGAGCGCAAGGGGCATTTATATCGGGACAAAGCTCCGGGCAGCTTGGGAACTTCCGGACGATTCGGAATATGAAGAGGCGGGTTCAGCGGAAACGGCGACGGAAATACGGCTAGCGCGGAAATACGCACAGGGCTCGGACATCGATTGGCCCGGTGTATACGCCAGCGAGCAAAGGAAGCGGCTGCACCTGCCGGCGTATTCGTTCCAACCGCATCGCTGCTGGATCCAGCCGAGCGCAGCGGGCGCCGACTTGAACGCGATCGTTCTCGCGCCGGTGGCGGCGACGGCCGCCGCGGAGACCGAAACGGCGGCGCAAGCCTCGGCGAGCCGAGTCAAGCTCGCAGGCAAGGATTCGGGAGAATATGAGCCTTTGGAGGATAGCATCGGACAAATCGTCGGCAAAATTTTAGGCTTTGAAACAATCGATGTTACCGAACACTTCTATCAGCTTGGCGGCGACTCGATTATCGCCATGCAGGTCGTTCATGAAATCGAGCGCCTGCTTGACGTTCCGATTACGATCACAGATGTTTTGCAGCAAGGAACGGTGCTGAACTTAGCCCGATTCGTCCAGCAGGACAAGAGCGACTCCGCGAGTGCAGATAAGCTTCAGCCCTTGGCTCCGGCAGCCGCACAGATGGCCTATCCCGTCTCTTCCGCGCAGAAACGGCTGCTGCTGTTGGACCGGCTGCAGACAAGGAGCACCAATTACAACTTATCGGAAGCGCTGCGGCTGAGAGGCAAGCTGGATCGCGCGCGACTGGAGAAGACGCTGCGGCAGCTCGTTGCCCGGCACGAAAGCTTGCGCTCAAGCTTCCATTTTTACGGCGGCGATCCGATTCAGCGCATCCATAGCGAGATTGCAATCGAGATCGCATGGGAGGAAGCCTCGGAGGACGAGATCGACGCCCGGATTCGGCAGTGCATTCGGCCCTACGATTTAAGCGATGCACCTTTGTTCCGCGTGTTTGCATTCGAGCTGGGCCGCGAGGAATACATGCTATTGTTCGACATGCATCATATCATCTCGGACGGCACGTCAATGGGGATATTGATTCGGGAATTCGTCGCCCTGTACGACGGACGGGAGTTGTCGCCTCTGCCGCTGCAGTATAAAGACTATTCGGTCTGGGAGCAGCAGGCGCTGCAATCGGCCGAGCTGGACAAGCAAAAGCGGTTCTGGCTGGCAGCTTTGTCGGGGGAGCTCCCGATTCTGGATTTGCCAACGGACTTTGTTCGTCCGCCGATCAAGAGCGAGAGAGGGCATACGATATTTTTCGAAATCGAGGACAAACTGGCGCAGCAGTTGAAGCAATTCGCCCGCGAAGCCAATACGTCCTTGTTTATGGTCATGATGAGCGCCTATCAAATCCTGCTATCAAAATACTCCGGCAATGGGGAGATTGCAGTCGGCACTCCGATCGCGGGACGGCTGCATCCGGATTTAAGCGCGCTTGTCGGGATGTTCATCAATACGCTGGTATTCATGAACAAGCCTGCACCCGACAAGACGTACGAGCAGTTTCTCGGCGAGGTCAAAGCTTATTCGCTGCAAGCGTACCGGAATCAGGACTTTCCTTTCGACGACCTGGTGCGGGAGCTGGGGTTCACGGATTTAAGCCGCAATCCGATTTTCGACACGATGTTTATTATGCAAAATTTGAAAATGCCGGGGATGACGGGAGAGCACTTCGAGCTGAGCTCGCATCCGATCGCCTCGAATACGGCCAAGTTCGACTTGATGGTACAAGCCGTGGAACGAGGCAATCGCATAGAGCTGATCGTGGAATACTGCACCGACTTGTTTAAGCAGCAGACGATTGAGCAAATGATGGAGCACTATATCGAATTGCTGAAGCAATGCAGCGCGTATCCACAAACGGCGATCGGCGAGCTGAACATGCTGACGGAGCGGCAGTGGCGACGGATGACGGTGGAATTCAACGAGATGTCGGGGGAATATGACGAGAGCTTAATGATACACCAGATGTTCGAGCGGCATGCCCGGTTGAATCCGACTCAGCCGGCCGTCGAGCTTGAGGATCGGATCGTCACCTACGGAGCTTTGAATGAGAGGGCCAACCAGTTAGCGCGCCTGCTAAGGAGCAAGGGCGTTCAAGCGGACGAGGTCGTCGGCCTGCTGACGTATCCGTCGCCGGAAATGATGATCGGCATCATGGCCGTGCTGAAGGCCGGAGGCGCGTACTTGCCGATCGATCCGGCATATCCCGAGGCGCGCAAGTCGTTCATGCTGAACAATTGCCGGGTGGGAATCGTGCTGACAAATGCCGCAGAGGCATGGAATCCGGGCGAGGACAAGGAAGTGCTGAATCTGCTGGACGACAGCCTGTACGAAGGGGACAAGAGCGACCTGCAGCCGGTACAAACCGCCCGCGATCTCATGTACGTCATCTACACTTCCGGTTCGACGGGAGATCCGAAGGGCGTCATGATCGAGCATCGGTCCTTTCACAATTTTGCCTACACGATGAACCGGCATTGCGGCGAAACGTTCGGTCCGCACGATCGCGGCCTGAGCGTAACCAACATTTCCTTTGACGTCAGCGTATGCGAGCTATTTATGCCGCTCGTGTTCGGGGGCACCCTCGTGCTGTACGATATGCGCAATTTCGTCAACGTCAAGCCTTTGGTCGAGACGATGGTGCATAAGCAGATTACGTTCGCGTACCTTCCGCCGACCATTTTGTCCGCCGTAGCCGAAGGCTTGGCCGAGCATCGGGACAAGGTCAAGCTGAATAAAATGCTGGTCGGCGTCGAGCCGATCAAGGATACGGTGCTGGAGCGATTTATCGAGCTGAATCCCGCCATGTCCGTCGTTAACGGGTACGGCCCGACGGAAACGACGATCTGCTCCAACATGTATGTGTATCGCTCCCGTTCTCCCGAAGGGAAAAACGTGCCGATCGGTCAGCCGCTGTACAACAACCAGGCTTACATCCTGGGAGCCGGGGACCTGCCCGTTCCGATAGGCGTCGCCGGGGAGCTGTGCATCTCCGGTAAAGGCCTGGCGCGGGGTTACATTCACCGACCGGACCTGACGGCCAGCAGCTTCGTCGAACATCCCTGGATTCCCGGCGAGCGAATGTATCGCACCGGCGACTTGGCGAAATGGCTGCCCGACGGCAATGCGGTTTATTTAGGTCGAATGGATCGTCAGGTGAAAATTCGCGGTTATCGGATTGAACTGGGAGAGGTCGAAATCCAACTGTTGAAATGTCCGTCGATTCGAGAGGTTGTCGTGACGGCGGAAGCGGAAGAGGAGGGGGCGGGATACAGTCACTTGTGCGCCTACTTTGTCGCCGACGCCGAGCTTTCCTTGAACACGTTGAGAGAAGCCGTGCTGAAGGATTTGCCCAGCTTTATGATCCCATCGTATTTTGTGCAGATCGACGAGATGCCGTTAACGTCGAATGGCAAGATCGATCGCAAAGCTTTGCCGCATCTGGAAGGGAGAAAGTCTCAACTGGAGAGCTACGAGGGACCGACGAACGAACTGGAGGAGCAGATCGCGGCGATCTGGCGGGAAGTGCTGAACCTGGACAAGATCGGCATCAACGACAGCTTTTTCGATCTGGGCGGCCAGTCGATTCAAGCCGTTCGGGTACAAATCGAGTTGGAGGACAGAGGCTTCCCGATGGACGGCTTGAACATCGTCGAGCACAACACGATTAAAGCGCTGGCTACGCATATGGAACAGCTAACAAAATCGCAAGAAGGAAAGGAAGAGCGCCATGACAACGAATACGAATAAGCCGCAATCCATGGAAGCCATTTTGGGGGACATCGTTTATCCGGCTCTAGAAGAGATTCTAAGCATGAAGGAAGCCGCAATCGAGATGAGCGAGACGACAGTGCTGTTCGGCGAGGGAGCCGTATTGAATTCGCTGGAGCTGGTCAGCTTTATCGTGCTTGTGGAAGAACGAGTCAACGACAATCTTGAGTCCGGCGGCATCACGTTAACGAGCGAAAAGGCGATGTCCAGATCTTCCACGCCATTCAGAACGGTAAGAACGCTTGCCGAGTATATCGACGAGCTGCTGGAGGAGGAAGCGGTATGAGCGCGCCGGTTACGGTCATTACAGGCACGCGCAAAGGAATCGGGCAATACCTCGCGCAGTATTATGCCGATCTTGGTCACCACGTCGTCGGCTGCAGCCGGAACGAAGCGGACTGGGGGCACGACCGCTACGACCACATCGTCGCCGACGTGGCGGATGAAGCGGATGCGAAGCGGGTATTCAAGCACGTCAAGAAAAAATACGACCGGCTGGACAATATGATCAACAACGCCGGGATCGCCTCGATGAATCATAGCTTGCTTACGCCATTGTCCACTGTGACGAGCATTTTCGATACGAATGTGAAGGGCACGTTTCTATTTGCGCGAGAGGCGGCCAAGCTTATGATGAAGCATCGCTACGGCCGTATCGTCAATTTCTCGACTGTGGCGTATCCGCTGCAATTGCCCGGCGAATCGATCTATGCGGCGTCCAAGGCCGCGGTCGTATCCTTCTCCGAGATTGCCGCCAGAGAGTACGCCGAGTACGGCATTACAGTCAATTGCGTCGGACCGACTCCGGTCATGACCGATCTTATTCGGACGGTGCCGCGCGCGAAAATGGACGAGCTCATCGCCCGTCAGGCGATTCGGAGAATGGGCACATTCGAGGACGTGGCTAATGCGGTGGATTTCTTTATTCGCAAAGAGAGCGATTTTATTACAGGACAATGTCTCTACCTGGGAGGGGTGTGAAATTGCATACTCGTTTCCTGCTTGAGAGATTTCGAGCTTACGGTTCGAAAGAAGCGATGATATGGAAAGGCGAGCCTTACAGCTATGCGCAGCTGCTGAAAAGCATCGAAACGAGCCGGTCGTTTCTGGACCGGTATCGGGTTCAAGCGGGGAGCGTAGTGGTGCTTGAAGGCGATTTTACGCCGGGGACGCTCTCGTTTATGTTCGCTCTGATCGACCGGGAGTGTCTGATCGTTCCGCTGACAAGCGGCATGGACAGTCGGAAGGAGGAGATTTACGAGATCGCCCAGGCTCAGCTCGTCCTAACAATGGATGCGGAGGACCGGGTCACCGTGGCCTCGTTTCCGACGCTTACTTCGCACGAGCTGCTAATCTCGCTTCAGCAGCGCGAGCATCCGGGCCTCATTTTGTTTTCCTCCGGTTCCACCGGCAAAAGCAAAGCGACCGTCCATGATTTTACCGTCATGCTGAGGAAGTTTTCGACGGATCGCGTCAGAGCGGGCAAACGGATTATGGGCTTCCTGTTTTTCGATCATATCGGAGGCATCAATACCGTTCTGAATACGCTGTCGAGCGGCGGCTGCATCGTAGCTCTGGAGGATCGTTCGCCGGATCGGGTTTGCGCCGCGATTGCCAGACATAAAGTGCAGGTGCTGCCGGCGTCGCCGACGTTTCTGAACCTGCTCTTGCTCAGCGAGGCGTACAACCGGCACGATCTCAGCAGCCTGGAGCTGATCAATTACGGTACGGAAGCGATGAACGAGCATACCTTGACGCGTATTCGCGAGATTTTGCCGCAGGCCGGTTTGCTGCAAAGCTACGGCATGTCGGAGATCGGCATTATTCGATCTTCGTCCCGTTCCCCGGACTCTCTATGGATCAAATTCAAGGGCGAGGATTACGAGACGCGTGTTGTGGACGGGCTGCTGGAGGTTAAATCGGAATTTACCATGCTGGGCTATCTGAACGCCGAAAGCCGTTTTACGGAGGATGGCTGGTATCGAACGGGGGACGCCGTAGAGTGCGACGGAGAGTATTTTCGCATTAGGGGACGGCAGTCGGAAATGATCAACATCGGCGGGGAAAAAATTTATCCGATCGAAATTGAAAACGTCCTGCTGCAGATGGACGAAGTGATCGAGGCTTCCGTTATCGGCGAGAAAAACCTTATAACGGGCACGATGATTACGGCCACCTTTCAACTGCGGGATCAGCTGCCTGCCGCCGAATTTAGAGCGCGAATGAGAGCGTTCTGCCGCGACAAACTGCCAGCGTGGGGAATTCCGCAGAAATGCGTAATCGTCGAAGAGCTTGCTCCCGGAAACAGACTGAAGAAAAAAAGATCGTGACAGGGGAGAAAACGATGAAATATTCGAATCAGATCAAGCCTTTTGACGAGTTTTGGATGAATTGCATCCTAAACCAAATGTTCTCCGTAGCCTGCACCTATGAGCCGAGCTATCGCTATGCCGCCTACTTGAATTCCTATCAATATTTTCGCTGGGAGGCGGCCACCGATCCGTTGTTCAGATACCCGACGATCGATTCGATGTATTATTTGGACTTTCTGTATCGGAACGAAGGGCAGAAAAACCATGACTTCTCCCTTTCCCGGGTATTTGGTCCGCTCGTTCTTCATCATTTCCCGGATCGGGAAAGTTACTTGCACGAAATTCGCGAGCTATGCAAGGCCAATCAGATTTTCAGCCTGAACGTCGATTTATTTTACTGGATTCCGAATAGCATGGCCTATCAGAAGTTCCATTGGTACCATTACTCGCTATTTAACGGCTACGATGAGACTGCGTCTACCTACTATGTGATCGACGACAATCTTGACGGATATATGGAGCATGGCATTCCGGAGGAAAGGCTGATCGTGTCTTACGAAAATTCGGAGTACCGCACAAACCCCGATTATGTGCTGCCGCCGGTTTTGAAGTACAGCATCCGCGAGGAGATTCCTCCCTACGAGCTGACGCTGCGGGAAGTATGCTTCCATGCGGACCGCTTGATTCGCGAGATTCGCAGCTTCTCGCTGGAAGGACAATGGAATGTAGAACTGGACGAAAGCAGATTAAACGATTATCTCACCTACAGCGTCGTTGGCATTAACATTATCGCTAACCGGCACAAGGCTAACGAATCGTTGATTCGTTCGTTGCGCGAGCTGTCATTGATCCCGGCGGAGACGTTCGAGCGGTTGCTGGCGAAAATTCAAGAAATTCGGAGCGGCTGGGATTTAGTCAAGCAGCTTTTCATGAAGGCTTCCATCCAGCGCAAGCTGGACCGGCCGGAGTGCTATAAGCTAGCCGAATCCTTGTTCGCCAAGGAGGTGGCGTTATGGGAAACGCTGTTGCAGACCAAGCATTAACCGGGCTGCAGAACAAGCAAGCGCATTTTTCCATCGCCGATCTTTCGCACTATATCCCTGAACCGCAATTTTCGGTTGGCGACGGCGTGGCGCATTTGCGGCGGCAAGGAATGACGATTACGGAAGCGCAAATCGAAGCTTTTCAACGGGACTACGGGTTTACGCAAGCCCCGTTCGAAACGAAGCTATCCGTGGAAGAAATGATAGCTGCGGCGTGCACGCCCCTGCTGGACAGAAATTCGCTTCCGATTCAAGTGCTGATGTTCGTCAACGGAGGCAACTGGGGGCTGCAGCACAACTTGTTCAAGCCGTTGATTGACAAGTATGACACTCTTCGGGGTACGGACATCTACTCCATCGGGAAGCAGACGTGCGCTTCGTTCCATATGGCCTTGCGGATGGCGATTCATCTGTTTGACGCAAGCCGCGACGAAGGAGCGATTCTGATCGTTGCCGTAGACAAATTAAGCGTCAACTCGCACAAGCTTACCGAATTTTATTTGTGCGGCGACAGCGCGTCTGCCTGCTTGCTCACGCCGTATGGCTCAGGCCACAAAACCTATGAAGTGTTTAATCAGGACGGGTATGTGTACGATCAGTCGAACGTGGAGGGCGTGGCGCTCTTCAACACCACCTTTTTCCTGGGCATTCGCGGCGCGATCCAGTCCATTCTCAGACAGGCGAAGCTGTCGCTGGACGATGTCAAGCTCATTATCGGCTCGAACGTCAGCTTGAAGGCTTGGGAGACGGTCGCTTATCTGCTGCGCGCCCCATTGGAGAAGTTCTACGTGAAGACGCGCGAGGTCGGGCATCTGCCCAGCTCGGATATTCAATATAACCTTTCGCAGGCGATTGCGGAGGGGGAGCTTAAGCAGGGAGATTATTATATTACGATTAATGTGGGCTACGGCGGGTTTATGGGCTGCGCGCTCCATCAATATTGAACTGATTATAAAGCGAGGTAGAGCGATTCGTGAGCAACCTATACTTGTCGATCAGACAGATGGATGTGCCAACGTCGCAACAACTTTCATGCGACGACGGGAGGAGCGGCGATTCCGATTCATCGGACGAATTCAGCGAGATATTCTTTCCGACTCCCGAGCATTACCGCGAATTTCGCGCCGGGATGCGGGAGCGGACGGTCGATTCGGCAGCGCCGGAAATCCCCGTGTTTGCTGAATCCGGCAGTCAAGTAGCGATAAGCGCCATTCAAGCGTTGGGCATGAATGCGGCGAAGCTGGGCTACTTATATTACTGCCATGAGACGCTGGAAAAAGAGTACGTTCTGCCTTCTCTGAAGATCAAACGCCAATTCGAAATGAACGACTGCATTTCGCTCATGTTCAGTCAATGCGGCAGCTTATCCAGCCTAAGCGCTCTGCGTCTGGCCAATTCGGCTATGCGGAAGCAGCCGGACAAGCTTGCGCTGCTGGTCATGGCGGACCGAGTGGAGTTTGCCGAACTTCGTTATCAATTCTCAGGTTATTTGCGCGGGGACAGCGCTTCCGTCATGGCATTGTCTACCTCCGCCGGAGATTATCGGATCGTCGAGGCGCGGAAGTTCGCCGACGGCATTCCTCCGTCGTATCCTCTCTGGAAGAATGAAGATTATCGTCTTGCTGAGCAATTGATGAGCGATCATGGAGAGAGGCTGCTTCAGCAGGCGCTGTTGCTCCATGGCCGCATCGATTATGTGCTGTGCCATCGGCTTTCGAACGCTTTTTGCCAGGCGGTGGCAGCGAAATGCCGACAAATATCGTCCGAGTTTTACGAGAGACCGCAATGGGCGGACGTGAACTTGCTAGGCAATGATCCCTACGTAAGTCTGCGGCAGCTGGAGCAAGAGCGCGAGATTCCCAAAGGAAGCAAGCTGCTGCTGCTGTTTGCCGGAATCGATTTTGGTGTGGGCTATCTGGTACTGCAAAAGTAAACATCCACAGTGGAGGCGCAAATGGAGAACAGGCATGATCCGGTAGCCATCTTGCAGAAGCTGCTCTCATTTAATACGACGAATCCGCCCGGCAATGAACGGGAATGCATTATGTATATCGAGGGTTTGCTTCGGAGCCATGGAATCGAGAGCAATCTGCTGGCTCTTGACGCCAATCGCCCCAACTTAATCGCAACCATTCGCGGCACGGGACAGGCACCTCCTCTGCTGCTCTATGGACATGTAGACGTCGTGCCGACCGAAGGGCAAAGCTGGACGCTGCCCCCGTTCGGCGGCGACATATACGACGGTTATGTCTGGGGGCGCGGAGCCTTGGACATGAAAGGCGGCATCGCGATGCTGCTGTCCGCTTTCCTGGAGGCCAAATCGCGAGAGCATGAACTGCCGCGCGATGTTGTCCTTACGATCGTGTCCGACGAAGAAGCGGGAGGAAGGTTCGGTTCGAAATTTCTCGTCGAGCATCATGCCGAGCGGTTCACGGGTATACGGCATGCGATCGGAGAATTCGGCGGCTTCTCGTTTTATGTCGGGAAGCAGAAGTTTTATCCGATTATGGTCGCGGAGAAAAGATTGTGCTGGTTGAAGACGACGATCAAAGGCTTCGGGGGCCATGGCTCGCAGGCGAAAGCTAAGAGCGCGGTCGCGATGCTCGGCGATATCATTCAGCGGCTGCGCCCGCTTCGGTTTCCCGCGCACATCACTCCGGCGGTGCGGACGATGATCGAGGCGATGGCGGATGCCATGCCACAGACTCAGAAGCGGCTGTTCCGACAACTGCTGCATCCCGGATGGACCTCGGCGATTTTGAAATTGCTGGGGGATAAGGGGACAACGCTGGCGCCCTTGTTCTACAATACGGCCAACATTACGATCATACAGGGCGGATTGGCCGTTAATGCGATCCCTGAGCAGATCGAACTGAAGATCGACGGCCGCTTGCTGCCGGGATTCGAGCCTGCCGATTTAATGAAGGAATTAAACAAAGCGATAGGGTACGAGTTGGAATACGAGGTGCTGCTGCACGATCCATTCCCCGACGCCGTAGACATGGAGCTGTTCCCGAAGCTGGCTGAAATTTTGCGCGAACAGGACCCGCAAGGCGTTCCGATTCCCTTTGTCTTGACCGGATCGACGGACAGCCGATTTTTTGCCGGGCTGGGCATTCAAACCTATGGATTTTTACCGATGAATTTGTCCAAGTCCTTTGCCTTTACCGAGTTTATTCATGCCGCGAACGAAAGGATTCCTATTCAGGCGCTGCAGACGGGGGCGCAGGCGATCAGTCGGTTGCTGTTTCGCTAGAAAGGAGAGCGCACGCCGTGGAAATCTTGAAAAATCGCAATTTTACCCGCCTGTTCGCGGCTTCCTTGACCTCGCAAATGGGCACGATTTTGGGAAATATGGCTTTTGTGTTTTATTTGCTGGATCGCTTTAGCGATCAGCCGGGTTATGCGACTGCGGCCGAGCTGATGTCCGCGCTGCCGAGCGTGTTCGTGTTCTTTATTGTCGGAGTCGTCGCCGATCGGTTCGACCGGGCAAAAATCGCGGAAAACTCGGATTGGATACGGACCGGCCTTACGCTGTTTATTTTAGGCGCGCTCGCGTTGGACCTGCTTGCTCTCGTATTTGTGCTTTTATTTCTGCGCAGCGCCGTTTCCAAATTTTTTGTTCCTGCTCAGCTCGCCCTTGTGCAGGGGATTCTCGGGGAGAAGCAGTTGATGCAGGCGGCGGGTCTAAATCAGATGGTGTCGGGGGTATTTATCGTATTCGGTATGGGACTGGGTGCGGCGGCTTATTTGTACTTGGGCATTGTCTGGGCGATCGTGATCGACGGAATCAGCATGATCGCGTCCGCTCTGCTTATTCGCTCCTGCCGCATTCCGTTGGAGGTTAGATTGCCGAATGGGCGATCGGAGTGGCGGAGCCTGGGGCTTAAACCGGTCATGGCCGACTTTACGGCCGGCATGAAATACATTCTTCGCTATCGCTTGCTGCTGTCGATTATGCTGGGCTATTTGGTTTTCGGCCTGATTAACGGCACGCTGGCCGTCATTCCGATGTTCACCCTGAAGTATAAACTGGTTCCGGACCAGTACGAGCAATATATGGCTTTATTCGCAATTTTCCTGGGTGTCGGTTTCTTCCTGGGCAGCATCGTGGGCTCTTGGGCGCTGCAGAAACTGAAGCCGCGTCTCGTCATCAACGCGGGCCTGCTTCTCATTAGTCTATTGGCCGTAGCGTTCGCGATGATTGCCGACATCTGGACGTACTTGATCGGCGTTACGTTAGCCGGCATGTGTATCGCCCCTGTTAACGTCGCGCTCGGGGGCTGGCTCCCGCAAATTGTGGATGCCGACAAAATGGGACGGGTGGCGGCGTGGCTGGAACCGATCATGATGCTGGCGCATTCCATTGCGTTAGGATTAGTGCTCGCATTTTATCCGCAGGTCATCAGTTTGGAGAGCGCTTATTTCGGACTGGCCGCCATTACGTTCATCCTGTTCGTATACTATAGCTGGAGCCTGACCAAATGGGCGCCGGAAACGGCAGCAGCGCAAAAAGAGGTTGAGCTGTAGATGGACAATATGGTTAAAGTATTTGAATATTCCGCGGCTAGTCGCAAGCGCCTGATTTGTATTCCGTATGCGGGAGGCTATTCGGCCGCGTTCAAGCCCTTGGAGACCGAGCTTCGAGGCGATTGGCAGGTCGTATCGGTCGACCCTCCGGGACACGGCTCCAATCCCGAGCCGCTGATGAACAATTTGGAAGCGCTCGTACAGCTATATCTTGACCGCCTTCGCGCTTATTTTAAGCCTCCGTTTGTGCTGTTCGGCCATAGTATGGGAGGAAAAATCGTCCACCGTATGGCTCAGCAGCTGGAATTGGCGGGAGTGTCTCCCGCCGCGGTCATCGTGTCGGGATGTCCTGCTCCGGATTGTCCGCCCGCCGTGTACAAGGACGATCAAGCTTTGCTGAAGCACGTTGCTATGTTCGGCGGCATCCCGGAGGAGCTGCTTCGTTACGGCCCGTTTATCGACTACTTCCTCCCGATTCTACGGGCGGACTACGATGCGATCGCAACATATATATGTCCAAGCGAACAACGGCTGAAAGCGCCTCTTCATGTCTTTTACGGGACGGAGGACAGCGTATTTACACGAGAGGATGCGGCCGCTTGGTTGAAATGGGCCGAGAGGGTAGAGGCCGCCGCCTTCGCAGGCGGGCATCTGTTTGTTCAGCATCGGGCCGACGAGCTGGCGGGTCGGATCAGGATCATTTTAAACTACGTTAAGGAGGGGATACCGACGACATAACAAGCGTGGCCGACGAGTCGAGCGATAAGCTCATCTGCGTCCCATATTAATCATGACGTTAGGGGAGGATATGATGAACACGCTGAACGCGATGCATACGCTGAACGCTGCGTTATTTGAGTACGAGGAGAACTATTTTAATTGCCGTAATGCGCAAGTCGTGTCGTACCTGAGATCCAAAGGAGTTCCCGTCGATTATTATTTCTATAATACATTGGAAAATACGAAAACCGTATACGATCATTTATTTGCCAAAAATCAAAATCGCTGGCTGTACGATACCGGCTGTCTATGCAAACAGGATGATTTCCAACTGCTAGGCGTCAAAATTGTCGATCGAAGGTATTCTAAGTTTCAATCGGCGAAGGAGCAGATCGTTAAGCTGCTGAAGGAAGAAACCTCCGTTTTTTCATGGCTGTGCAATTATTACATCCCGCATCGGGAGCATTTTCGGAAGTATAGATCCTTTCATTCGTTTATTATTCACGAGCACGTTCCAGGCAAAGAGGCCAAATATGTCGTTCAGGATCCGCCGGTGTTTTACGGAGAGATGAGCGAAGAGATGCTAGGCAAGTCGTTTAACTCGGCACCGGGAGCGGCAAGAGGAATTACTTATGCGGACCTTAGCGGCGTTCATGTGGATAAAAAAATGCTGATGGACAAATATGCGGAATGGTTAAACGGTTTCTCCGACGATCTTACCACGTTTGCAATCGTTAAAGAGCAGCTGCCCAAGCAATTGCAGGCGGATCAGGAGAAGTTCAGGTTTTTCTTTGCCATTATGTTCGGTTCTCGGATGCTGTTTTCCAGGTTTCTGGAGGCGATGGCGTTCGACGCATCCCTTGTTCGTGCCGCGGCCGAGTGCTCCGCTATTTCAGAGTCGATCCATTATGTGCTGAAACATTCGGAATGGGACAATATAGACGTTGAAAAAATCGTTCGTCAGGTGACGGAGCTTGCGGAGAAAGAGATGCATTTCATTCAGGCCTTGAAAAACATGCAAATCTAAGAAGAGCAACTCTGCAGCAAAGCCTATTTCGGATAAGCGAAATTAGAAGGATTGGGTTATAAATACCAGTAAACTGGGGAAGAAAAGCGGCTAATCGGAAAGGGGAGGAAGATGTCCACATACCGTTTCTATCCGATGACCAAGGAAATGGCAGCCCGAATCAACATCCTGGAAGTATGAAGAACCCTATTCTTTCTACAATATGGACGAAAACGAGGATGGTATCTCAGAGCTGATGAACGGGGATTATTATTACGTAGCGGATTGGCAAGATAGGTTGGTGGGGTTTCTGTGCAGCGGCGACTCGGCTCGCGTTCCAGGCGGGTTTGCGGCTAATTTACTTGATTGTTGCGATTTCTGAGAAAAATGCCTCAAATGGGCAGACCTGTAGTGAGAAGCAGAGTACAGCAGTTTAGGCAGTTAGCTTGAAATGCTTAAGGATGTCGAATAGCGGCTTCTTCTCTAGGGCTTGTTGGTAAACGTAGACGATGATCTGCCCGAAATACTCTTGCCGAATTCGGTACACCGCATCTCCAAGCGTAAGAGGTTTGTCGTTCTTCATCCCCTCCTGACGCTGAGATTCCAGGAAGTTCTGCGTCAGAAACTGGATCGCCCAAAACCGTTGCATGCCTTCAAACGAGAGCAATTGATATTGGTCAAAGCCAAGCAGTTCCTTGAAGTAACGATATCCTGTTTCGATGTTCCATCTCACGTGATAGTAGCGTTGGATGGTGACGAGATCCAAGCTTAAATCCGTGCATAGGAGACAAACTTGCTTTTACAGGGTTAAATCGACAGCATAGTTTTTGCAAGACTCAAGTTACCGATCATCATGACCCGCAAACGATTGAAATGGCCAGAAATGTTATCCGTGCCATGCTGAAACATAGGAAATAAGAAGCCATGCTACCCGCGTATGGCTTTCTTAATTTCTTTTAGGACAACTTTGTATACTCGCTATATTCCTGCCTTATTTCCAGCGAGGAACTTGGCCATCGATCTTTTAAAATAGCGCCAGTTTCTTGAAGAAATATGGTTAACGTTATGATTTTTGATTATCTTGCCGATTAGTGGTTACCTTACTGCTAATCAGCTCATCAATAACTTCTTTCACAAACTTTTCCTCTTCTTTGTTAAAAACAGTAGGAAATAAATAAGGATTAGGCTCTTCAAAGGAACCTTCATTATTCTTGAGCTGTTTCATCACTTCATCGTCTAAAAGGGGTTCGACTAGAGGCTTCATAAGCGATACCATGGCGTCGGCATGTTTAAGCACTTCAGGATCATTGGGCTTTTTTCCTTCTCGAATGAATCGCTTCATTTTACTAGTCCACTTGGTCATTTCTTTCTCCGATTCAAGTCGCAACACATTCGAGTGTATTTTATTATACACCGAGTCGGTCGTATGCTCATCTATCCAACGATTTCGTGCCTCTTCATTTTTCAAAGCATGAATGAGTAAAAGCAGTGAATCAGGATCGACGGCTTCTAATCCTGAAACAGTTCTTTGTACACGGGCAATGGCTTGTAAAACTGTTTCAATCTGTTTCCGTTTTTCTTCTAGCATATTTGCTTGAGTGACCAATGTCTTCAAAAAATCCTGCTCAGGTTGCTTTAGATGTTCGGAAATTTCCTCCAGTGACAAATCCAAAAATTTTAGTACTAATATTTTTTGAAGCTGCGCAATGGATTTGTTGTTATACTTCCGATGTCCGTGTTCTGTATACTCCGAGGGTTTCAACAGTCCAATCTGATCATAGTGACGCAATGTGCGTTCAGTGATTCCTGTTAGTTTTGCAAATTCTCCAATAGAGTATATATTCTCCATTGTCATTTGTCCTCACTTCCTTTCATTTTGAACTTTATCACTTAACGTTACGTCAATAGCAAGGACTTTTTCGGGTTTGGTGTATTGTGAAGCAACAGCACTCCACATGCTTCGCCAAGTCACATGCCAGGCAGAGTAAACGCTGTGCAGCGTACGCTTAATTGGAGGAGCTTTCTAAGCGGATGCGTATGGATTAGATATGTAAACCTGAATTTCGAAGGCGCATAAGATCAATGCAAGATACTGAAGCAATGGCGACTTGAGTTGTGAAAATATAGGAGTTTTCCATGCCCAATGGAGGCGAGAGCTTGTAGCGGATGGTCTTTCCCCCTCCCCACTGAAGAGGCACCCCTATTTCCAAGTAAAATTATTAATCATCATTCTAACTGCGCCACTCGGGCTTCGATTCGTTTCCAGGCATAACGGCTGGCAAAGTCACGCTCGAACAAATTGTAGGCGAGCAGCTTGATCAGCAGATCCAATTCGTTGGCTTTAAAATCGCCTGTCGCGATGCGATCGATGGAAAAACCGTTCTTGGCTTCCTTGATATAATTTTCCATGAAGTAGCGCTTTCACCTTGCGTTCTCCGATCAGGCCAAACGTTTGTTTCAAGAAGTCGGTGGCGTTGGTGGAAGAATGCGTATTGCCCGGTCGAAGCACCGCGTTCAAGTTAAGCCGGCTCTGACCTTCAAAAGCGAGCAGCGGATGATAGCTTTTACGTCCGGGCTTGTGCGGATTA
>PJTO01000203.1_pt1 | contig 51376 bp, 52 predicted proteins | sample 1512101 | NCBI WGS metagenome assembly PJTO01 (sample SAMN08177690, study PRJNA422409) | Soil metagenome, whole genome shotgun sequencing project.
AATTCGAACCGTAAATACGGAGTGATGGAAGAAAATTAAACCACTAAAGTGGCATCATTTGAACCGTAATAGCTGGCACCATCAGACCGAAAGGACTGGCACAAATCGAACCGTAATATCCAAGATTGCGTTAATAAGGGAAATTTCCTCAGTTGCTTGTCTCTGGTGAGGAGGATAGGTGAGGAAAAATGAAGGATTAAAATATATTGAAGGGGATTGTTGATCGGTTTAAATAGGTTAATTGCTTAACCTGTAACCATGGTGTGTTTAGTCCTCGACTAACACCATGTCGTCTCCATCATATAGCCATTCGGCAATGTCTAAGATGAAGTCTAAATTTACAATTTCTAAATCTTTAATCATTGTATTTTTATTTATACCAAAGATAGTGCTCATCTGTTATTCGGATATGAACTAAGTGTTAAGTTTGTGTTAACCTCGAAAGGGTTTATAATAGCGTGTAGTTCGTTTTGTTACTCTTTCGTTTTTAACCCTTTATCAAAGTCTGCTACTTCTATAATGCGCGGTATACTGCTTTTGGGAGCCATGTGTTTGAGTTTTTTTAACTTCTTTCGAGCACGTATGATTCGTATAGTTCGATTGTTTTTGTATAGATTCCAGTTCATCAATAAGACCGATAGCAAGACGACAATAAGTCCCGTAATTTGCAATTTGGTGACCTGATGATCGGTGAAAAAGTGAGCTAACAGCAAAGCGACTATAGGGTTGATATAAGCATACGTACTTACCTCGGTGGCAGGGCGAACCTGCAGTAACCAGATATAGCAACTGAAAGCTAAGATTGATCCCATGATAATGAGATAAGACATGGCTGCCCAGTCCTGGCTATATACCTGCTTGAAATCGAAATGACGATATTCGCCATTTAATAACGCCGTCAGCGAAAAAGCAATGCCGGCGGTCACCATTTGCCATGCCGTTTTGACAATTACATTCAGGGATTTTCCTTTTTTTTGGCCGGAAATCTCTCCCTTTTTGGTTGTATACTTGGCGTAAAGAGAGCCTAGTGTCCAGCCTATTGTCCCCAAGGTCAATACTGTCATGGCTATAATCCTTTGTGTAGAATCTGTGGTGGGATTGCTACTGAAAATCTGTTCGGAAAATAACAAAAGAACACCCGAAAAGCCAAGTGCTAGACCGGATAGGATAGGGGCACTGGAAAAGTTTTCTTTCCACTTGCGTTTGTCAAATAGGACAAACCAGATGGCTGTAGCTGCGGAAAGTATCGACACGATACCACTGGAAATATATTGTTCAGACCAGATAACGGAAGCCATATCCACGAATAACAAGAGAAATCCAATGAAAATGGCTTGACGGATATCTTTTTTGTGGAACAGCCGATATCCTTTTAGGGCACAATAGCCCATCAATAGGGTACCTGCAACAACAAAGCGTATAGATCCCAATACGAATGGCGGAAACGATCGAAGTGCTTTTTCAATGAAAAAGTAAGTCGACCCCCATACGATATAGACGACGAGGTAAGCCAATAGGATATATACGAGAGCTGTTTTATTTTGAGGCATCTTGATCTTTTACCGGGATGACTAACTTTTGATTTTCTTTGACTGTTTCTAAGACAATGGTGGTACGCGTAGACAGGATACCCTCAATTTTTCCTAATGTGTTGCGCATGAGGTCCACTAAGCCTGAGGCATCACGTGTCCTTACTTTGATGAGATATCCGTCGTCACCTGCTATATCGTGTACCTCCTGTACTTCAGGTATTTTAGCTAAAAGGTGTCCGATACCTTGTTCTCCAATGATATCCGAGGTTTTGATGAAAATGAAGGATAATAACGTTTGTTCCAATGCGTTGGGATTGATCTTGGCATTATAGGCTAAGATGACTTCTTTCTGCTCTAGCTTTTTTACCCGCTCCAAAATTGCGGAAGGTGCCATGCCCAGCTCACGGGCTATATCGGCATTATTCGTTCTAGCATGGTCTTGCATAATGCGTAATATCTGATAGTCGATATGATCTAAATTGATGTCTATTGTTTTCATAATTCTGCAAACTTACTAAATAAAAGAATAATATTCAATATTTTCATTAAAAGTAAGAATATAATACAGTTTAATGTGGATCGATAGATGAGATTTTAATTAGACAGGACTGCTAAGGTATATAGGGTAGCCTAGACTAATATAAAATATTGACGAGAGTGTTACAAATACTAAAATTAATAATTAGTTTTGCTGAATTTAAATAAATCTAATATTCATGTCAACGGCTCTAGAGAAACTATCCTCAACTTTAGCGGGTAAGCTATATTTTGATAAACATAATCCGTTACATAAAGCAAACTTGATAGCTTATTCTTCGGATGCATCGGTTTATCAAGAAGAGCCTTTGGCGGTTGCAATACCTCACACAAAGCAGGATCTTTTGCTATTGGTCGATTTTGCCAGCCAGCATCGCATTACACTGATTCCTCGTACGGCAGGCACCTCCTTAGCTGGACAGGTGGTCGGTAGTGGTATTGTAGTCGATGTGTCGAAATACTTTAATCAAATCGTCGAGTTGAATGTAGAAGAACAGTGGGTGCGTGTTCAACCGGGTGTGATTCGAGATGATCTGAATGCTTATTTAAAGCCCTATGGATTGATGTTTGGGCCGGAGACTTCTACAGCCAACCGTGCGATGATCGGGGGTATGATCGGGAACAATTCTTCGGGGTTGCATTCGATTGTATGGGGCGATACACGGCAGAATCTGATTTCCGCCCAGGTGATTTTGGACGACGGCTCGGAAGTGGTTTTTGAGGAACTTGATCCGCAGAGGCTATTTGCCAAACTAGCAAAAGATGATCGGGAAGGGCAGATTTATAGAGGAATAAATACCTTAATCGTTGATGAGGGGCATCGCCGCATAATAAAGTCGGGGTATCCGAAGAAGAATATTACAAGGCGGAACACCGGATATGCGCTAGATGTTTTGGTGGATGACGATAACTCGTTTAACCTGTGTCATCTTTTGGCCGGTTCCGAAGGTACCTTAGGTTTGATAACGGAAGCGAAACTGAAATTAAGATCGCTTCCTCCCAAAGAGTTGGGCTTGCTGTGTATTCACTTTTCGGATATGGTAGAATGTATGCGTGGGAATATTGTGGCGTTGGAGCATCATCCAGAGGCTTCGGAGTTAGTCGATAAATATATACTTGATTTTACCAAAGGGCACCCGACTTATCAATACAACCGCTTTTTTATCGAAGGGGATCCAAAAGCACTGCTGATGGTGGAATTTAGGGCTGATACGGTGGAAGAGATAGCTGCAAAGGCCGAAACCTTGAAAGCGGATCTGATTGCACGAGGATTGGGATATGCTTATCCATTGATTACTGGTGCACGGGAGACAGCTCTTGTTTGGGATGTCCGGAAAGCAGGATTGGGTTTGATACGTAATCTTCCCGGAGATAGTCAGCCCGTCAACTTGATCGAGGATTGTGCGATAGACCCGTCGGATTTACCGAATTATGTCGCTGACATACAAGAATTGCTAAGAGAAGAAGATGTGCATGCTTCTTATTATGCACATGCCGGTGCTGGAGAACTGCATATTGAACCGTTTATCAACCTAAAGACAGCAGATGGTAAGCGACAGTTTCGGTCTATTCTGGAAAAGACGACTGACCTCGTGCTGAAATATAACGGTTCATTGAGTGGGGAGCATGGCGATGGACGACTACGGGGCGAATTTATAGGAAAGGTGTTGGGAGAACAGGTCTATGCTTTGCTTCGGAATGTGAAAACCATATTCGACCCGAAAGGGGTATTTAATTCGGGTAAGATTGTTGATACACCGCCCATGGATACGTCGCTACGTTATGATCATGTTGTGGACGGGAAAGCTGTGGAGACTTATTTTGATTTTACCAAAGAGGAGAGCATCTTGAGGTTGGCGGAAAAGTGTTCGGGTTCGGGTGATTGCCGTAAAACAGAGATTACCGGAGGCACGATGTGTCCGTCTTTTATGGCAACACGTAACGAGAAAGACACCACTCGTGCAAGGGCTAACATGCTCCGTCAGTTTTTGACAAATTCTACCCAACAGAATCGTTTTGATCACGAAGAGATCAAAGAGGTGATGGATTTGTGCTTGAGCTGTAAAGCGTGTAAAACAGAATGTCCTTCGAGTGTGGATGTGGCGAAAATGAAGGCGGAGTTCTTGCAGCATTATTATGATGCAAACGGCGCTCCATTTCGTGCTAAGCTTATCGCGAACTTTACGAAGTCTCAACAATTGGGGTCCTTAGTTGCCCCGATTTATAATTTTTTTGCACAAAATCCTGTATTTTCCAGATGGATTAAGCAGATTGTCGGTTTTGCGGCTAACCGGTCCTTGCCCACTGTACATTATGTCACGTTAAAGAAATGGTACAAAAGTCATAAACAAGAGGGAGATTTTAAGGGGAAAGTTTACCTGTATTGTGATGAATTTACCAATTACAATGATACAGCGATAGGAATAACCACCATTAAATTGTTAAACGCCTTAGGATATCAAGTCGTTATTCCGGATCACCTCGAGAGTGGAAGAACTTACTTGTCAAAGGGATTTGTCAAGGAAGCCATGAAGCTGGCCAATCGGAATGTACGTGCTTTAAGTGGGCTGATATCAGAGGATAGTCCACTGATAGGGATAGAGCCCTCGGCTATTTTAACATTCAGGGATGAATATCTTACACTCACGGAGCAAGCGCTTAGAAGCGACGCCCAACGCTTGGCAAACAATTCATTGATGATTGATGAATTTATTGTACGGGAGATAGCGAAAGGCAATATCCAGAAGGAACAATTTACACAAGAAAGTAAGCATATTAAGCTTCACGGTCATTGTTATCAAAAGGCCTTTCACTTGGTCGGTTTTACCGAAAAGATGTTGTCTTTTCCAGCGCACTACAATGTAGAGGTAATCCCATCAGGCTGTTGCGGTATGGCAGGCTCCTTTGGTTATGAGAAGGAGCATTACGATGTATCAATGAAGGTGGCCGAATTGGTGTTGTTGCCAGCTGTCCGGAAGACCGAAGGAGCGACTATTATTGCTGCCGCAGGAACCTCCTGTCGTCATCAAATAAAGGATGGGGTTGGGCGTACATCTTTTCATCCAGCAGAAATTTTATATGATGCTCTTGCGAGATAAAAACACTATATTCGGTTGATTGTTTTACTAGAAAAGACGTGTTATGAAGTTAATAAAAGCAATAGTCTGTATAGGTATTAGTCCATTTATATTGTTGGCCTGTCAAAATAGTTCGACGAAGATGGGGAATGTTAACGATAAAGGGCCTTCTATAGAACAGCTTACGAATTATCCAGAAGCGGATAAGCAACAGCTTTTCTTTCGCATGGTCGAAGAATTACACACTGATTCTTCGGTGATATATACGGTGAAATCAACATTTGAGCAAGATACCGTAGGACTAAAAGTTGAAGTGCTGAAAAATATCCATCCGGGTATTAATAGTTCGGGGCAGGTGGATGCTGATAGGGGATTTGTTTCGGGTTCGATAAAATTATCGTCAGTGGGGGAAGAATCGGATAATTTTGTAAAGGCACTTGGAAAAATGTTTAAATTGTCTACGGATGGGAAGATGACTTCTTCGGTCATACTTCCTACGGTTTTTTCGTCCAATAAGGAGGTTGTTGATTTAGATAAAAATGGCACATACAGTTTTAAATTGTTTTTTGAAAACCAACGAGGAGAGCCAGCCGAGTTGTTTGCAAATGTAGATACCTATCGCAGATCTTTTGAAATATCCGAAAAAGATTCATCGTTTAGAGCACAACTGTTGTCGGCTTTTGAGGAGGAATAGTTTTTTGATTCCCGCCCTTATACTTTTCCGTCTCTTAATTAACTGATGACAGTGTCGCGTACTTCCACACGTGTCCAGTATTTTTTGTATCGTTGTACAGCAGCGGTATGATCCGGGTGAGTTTCATATATATTGATGTCGTCCATAGATTTGAAAGTTACTATCAGATGATAGGAAAAACTGTTGTCTACTACTTCACGTGGATTGGTAGGAGCTGGCTTACCAATACGAAGCTGTTCAACTTCGGGAATACCTTTCAGGACGTCGAAAAACTTTAAAAAATCTTGCTCTTCTTCTAGACTTAACCCCTCTTGTAGCCAAAAATATACCGAGTGAAAAATTAAACCGTCTTTTAATATCAATGGTTTGTCGGTCATATCCGTCACGGTCTGACACCCTTGGAGTGTTCCAAGTGAGATACCGCCTATTACTATTCCTTTAATAAAATCTTTTCTTTCCATCTTTTCATTAAGTTGTGTGATCAATTATACTAAAAAAAAAGCTGTCGGTACAGGAAAAAGTAGATAAACTGGTTTTCACACAGCTTGTTTTCTAAGATAAAACATTAGTTTTGCTTTTTTAATCCTTATTTTTACACAGGAAGTAATGGGTATTTTAACGCAGGTGTTTATCTTTACATCTTTATATTTATACGTATGAGAAGTTTATTTTTTGGTTTATTTTTACTACTAACGATAGGACAATCATTTGCAGCTAAAGTAGATACTGTAGAAGTATATTCTGCAGCGATGCAAAAGAAGATAAAAGCTGTCGTAATCTCTCCACAAACTAATTCCTCCGATCGTATTCCGACTTTATATTTGCTCCACGGCTTTGGTGGAAATTATTCCAACTGGGTGTTGCGAGCACCACATATAGCGAATCTAGCCGACCAATATAACTATAGGATCGTGTGTCCGGATGGAGGGCATGGTAGCTGGTACTGGGATATCCCAGGAAATGGGGCCTGGCAATATGAGACTTTCGTCAGCAAAGAGCTGGTTTCTTTTGTGGAGCAAAACTATCCTGCTCGTAAGGATAGGAAAGGTCGTGCGATTACGGGCTTAAGTATGGGGGGACATGGCGCATTATATTTAGCTATAAATCATCAGGACCTATATGGTGCAGTCGGAAGTACAGCGGGGGGTGTGGATATTCGCCCTTTTCCCAACAACTGGGAGATAGCCAAAAGACTTGGCCCCTATAGAGACAACAGGCAGGTATGGGAGAGTCATACCGTGATGGAAATGCTATACCTTATCGAACCTAATGCTTTAAAGTTATTTATAGATTGTGGTACAGACGATTTTTTTTATGAGGTCAATCAAGAGCTGCATAGAAAGTTGACTTATCTAAATGTTCCACATACCTTCGTAAGTATGCCCGGAAAACATAATTGGGATTATTGGAAGCAGTCTATCGTATTTCAAATGGCTTTTTTTAATGATTTTTTTAACACACCCTAGTTCAGAGATGGGATTTTCATGAGGTTTCTTTTTGCTTTTATTTTCTTAATATCAGGTGTTTCTGCTACTTATTCTCAGTCTTCTATTGCCGTCAGTGGCTATGTCAAGGATGTTTTAAATGGGGAGTTGCTGATTGGCGCGACCGTAGAAGTAATCGGTACCACAATCAAAGGTAGTAGCAATAACTATGGTTATTTTGTGCTGGAGGTGCCTTTCCAACACCGAATGCTCCGAATAGGATATTTGGGCTATCAAGACAAAATTGTACAGGTAGACAGTATCAAAGCAAACCGATTGAGTATTGAGCTTAATCCTTTGGGCAATATATTGGATGAGGTCGTAGTCTCAGGGAAAAAGGAAAATAAAAACGTATCAAGCCCTCAAATGGGAGCCATGAACTTCACCATGGAGGAAGTTAGAAACATTCCAGTTGTATTTGGGGAAAAGGATATTCTGAAAACTATTCAGTTGCTTCCGGGGATAGGCAAAGGGGGAGAAGGCTCTTCGAATTTTTATGTGCGCGGTGGAGGAGGAGATCAAAATCTAATTTTGCTTGATGAAGCTACGGTATATAACGCCTCCCATCTTATGGGATTTTTCTCTACATTCAATTCAGATGCCATTAAGGAAATGGAGTTGTTTAAAGGGGGGATACCTGCACAGTATGGTGGTCGAATATCTTCCGTAATCGATATCCATATGATGGATGGAAATAATAAGCGGTTCGCTGCGGAAGGTGGGGTAGGCCTGATTGCCTCCCGGCTCAAGTTGGAAGCGCCTATCGTAAAGGATAAGAGTTCTTTTATGGTAAGTGGAAGAAGAACCTATGCAGACTTATTCTTGAAGCTTTCCCCGGATGAAACAGTGAATCAGAGCAAATTGTATTTTTATGATTTGAATGCGAAAATGAATTATCGTTTTGACGATAAAAATACACTGTATTTATCTGGCTATTTCGGGAAGGATGACTTGGGGTATGGGAATTTGTTCAGTTTTAATTGGGGGAATGCGACGGCAACAGCGCGGTGGAATCGTGTTCTCAACGATAAACTCTTTAGCAATACCTCGTTAATCTATAGTGATTTTACATATCATGTCGATGTGTCTAGCGACGAAAATATATTTCAGATTGCATCCAAGATTGAAAACTTCAACTTAAAGGAGGATTTGACCTATTACGCGAATAATACGAATAAATTTCGTTTTGGTTTCCATTTTCTAAAACAACGGGTATCTCCTGCTAGCATAAATGCTGAAGGCAATTCTGCTGTCAACCCAATAGATATGGAGACACGTCAAGGTACAGAGCTGGCGGTCTATGGTTCCCACGAATGGCAACCGATGCCCTGGCTATCGATGATCTACGGCTTGCGTATTACTGACTTTCTCGTATCGGGACCGGGAACATTGTATACCTTTGATGAGGAAGGGGATCCTATTGCGGAGCACCATCATGGTCGGGGCATAATAACGCAGCATTTTAATGTCGAACCTCGTTTATCTTTATCATTATTACTGGATCGCCTGCAAAGTATAAAAACCTCTTTCAACAGGATTACTCAAAATCTGCATCAGTTGACCAATACGACATCTTCTTTGCCCACGGATCAATATGTGTTGAGTAGTGTGAATATCAAGCCGCAATATGCTGATCAGGTGGCATTAGGCTATTTTAGGAACTTCAACGCCAATACTTACGAGATGTCTGTCGAGACTTTCTATAAATATATGGGTAACCAGATAGATTTTAGGAACGGTGCAGATTTACAAGCGAATAGCTTTTTGGAAGGGGAACTGTTGTTCGGAAAGGGAAGAGCGTATGGTCTCGAATTCTTTTTGCGTAAGGTAAAGGGTAGTTTTAATGGGTGGATAAGTTATACCTTAGCGAAGAGTGAGAGACAGTTTAGCCAAATAAACGATGGACTCTGGTTTAATGCCCGGCAAGACCGAACACATGATATCTCCGTTGTCGGTTTGTACGAATTAGGCAAAAAATGGACTTTAGGGGCAACATTCGTCTATTATACAGGTAGTGCTATCACCTTTCCAAGCGGAAAATACCAGGTTGGTGGGAAGACGATGTTTTATTATACCGAAAGAAATGGCTATCGTATGCCGGATTACCATCGCCTAGATCTGTCGGCAACCTATGAGCCACATAAAAAAGAGAGACGGTTTAATTCCAGTTGGTCCTTTGGTTTGTATAATGCTTATAATCGAAAGAACGCCTATATCATCGATTTCAGAGAAAATAAAGACAACCCGAACGCTACTGAAGCTTATAAGGTCGCGCTTTTTGGGATAATCCCCTCTGTAACGTGGAATTTTAAATTTTAAACCCATGAGAATTTCGATTTATTTATTGCCCGTGTTTTTTGTTTTGGCAAGTTCATGCGAAGAAGTGATCTATGTGGATTTAAATACTGGACACCCTCGGTATGTTATTGAGGCTGATTTAGATAACTTATCTAACGAACAGACAATTCGTATATCGCAAACTGTTTCCTTTGACAATGATCAAGCGAGTAATCCGGTTAATGATGCTGAGGTGGAGGTAATCGGAGCTAGAGGCCAAAACTTTTCATTTTACCCTACTGGGGAGGGTTACTATAAACATATGAATTTTACCCCCATGGCAAATAATGAATATCATTTGATTGTAAGGATAGCTGGAGAAGAATTCACGGCTACCGAGACTATGCCCGAATTTATAGGGGTAGACTCAATAGGTTCCCTTGAGGAAACGATATTTAACGAAGTCAATTATTCGGTGCTTATTAAGTTTGCTGATCCGATAAATCAGGCGGATTATTATAAGTACTTGGTTTCACTAAATGAACAACCTTTTAAATTTTTGCAAGCCTTTAGTGATAAATATAATGACGGATTATACGTCACCCACCAATTGTCAGATTTTAACAAACCCTTTGTATTGGGTGATTCTATTCTTATTAGACGACAGATTATACGTAAGCCGGTTTTTGATTATTGGAATCAAATACAAATGTTGAATCCCGGTAGTGCAGCTCCGGGAAATCCGAAATCGAATATTTCAAATGGTGCATTTGGTTATTTCAGTGTAAGTAACACCAAGGAGTATGGTATTACTATTCGACAGTATGATTCGTTAAAGTTGAGAAAATGAAAATCCTTTCTTATGTAGCTTTTCCAATACGAGAGGAAGTGTATGTTTTAAGCGTGGAATGGCTTTGATGTTATCGTGGAAAACCACAATAGATCCATTTTTGACATTGTTGATTACATTTTTATAACATTTTTCGGGAGATACGCGAGTATCATAATCGTAGGATAAGACATCACAATAGATGATATCAAAGTAATTCTTGAGGTACTGGAGCTGGCTTCTTTTCGCTTGAAGGTAGGGGGGACGTAATAGGTTTGTCTTGGTAAGCTCATTGCATTTTTTGATATTATCAAAATAGGTTTGATCGGTATGATCCCAGCCACGTAAATGATTAAAAGTATGATTACCTACCCGATGTCCTTCACGCTTTATCCGCTCAAAGATGTCCGGATACTTCTCGATATTTTCGCCTACACAAAAGAAAGTAGCTTTGGCGTGGTATTGTGCAAGGATGTCTAATACCCAAGGTGTAATCTCGGGGATAGGACCATCGTCAAATGTGAGGAAAATCGCCTTCGTTTTACGTGACTTATGCCAGGTTACCTGTGGGTATATCCATCGTAAAAAAAAAGGAGGTTTCACAAAATACATGTTGTAATCTTAAATTTTATTCCGCAAATTTAAATAAAGTTGCTAGTAGTCCTAGCTAAATCAAGAATAAACAGTATATTTTACGCTTAGCGATGAAAAGATTTTTTGCATATTTCGGTTTTACGAGAGCGGAGAGAAGAGGCTTTTCTGTCCTTATTTTGTTAATTTTTTTAATGTTGATTGTTTCAGTAGGATATGGCTATTTGAGGAAAGAACATGTCATAAAACACACGGTTGTCTATTTTCCTCATCAAAATAACGACGATGAAACGACGATCGACCGTAATGATGAGCACTTTATGTATGGGATGGGGGCGAAGCAAAAGACAGCCAAGCCGGTATTTTTTAAATTTGATCCGAATGACCTTCCAGAAAGAGATTGGAAAAAAATGGGGTTTTCGGATAAGCAGATTGCGGTCATTAAAAACTATGAAGCCAAGGGAGGAAAGTTCTATAAAAAGGAAGATGTTGCTAAGATGTATTCCATATCGAAGCAAGAATATGAGCAAATTGAACCTTACATCGTTATTGAAAAAAAAGATAGAAATACAAGTATCGTTCCCAATCATATAGTGGGTGAAATCGTTGATCGAAAAATATCAACTTTAGAGACTATTGATATTAACGTAGCCGATACTTCAGCCTTAAAGACGCTCAAAGGCATCGGTTCTATTTTAGCAAATCGTGTAATCAGATATCGTGATGCATTGGGTGGTTTTCATGCAGTATCGCAAATAGGAGAAGTATATGGTATCTCTCCTGAAGTGTTTGAAGATATACAGTCCCACCTTGTAATAGGAGATAGGTCTATCAAAAAGCTAAACTTGAATACTTCTACAAAAGAACAACTATCCAAGCATCCATATGTTTCTTACAAACAGGCTTCCCTTATTGTCAACTACAGAACACAGCATGGCTTATTTGCAAACCTGGAGGATTTACAAAATATTTCTGTGCTAGATCTCGATTTTTTTCGTAAAATTGAGCCATATATTGAACTTTAATAGATGCTCCATCATAAACTGCACTTAGCTATTCGCGATATCCCGGATTTTCCAAAACCTGGAATCGTGTTCAAGGACATAACTCCCATATTAAAAGATCCTACGCTCTGTAAAGAGATTGTAGAAGAATTTGTAACTCGATTGGGGCAAACGACAATCGATGTGGTCGCAGGTATTGAAAGTAGAGGTTTTTTATTTGGATTGATGTTAGCCTCTCGTTTAGGAGTTCCTTTTGTGCCTATTCGTAAGCAAGGGAAGTTGCCTTATCAAACTATTGCGGAAGGATATAAGTTAGAATATGGCCAAGCTACTATTGAAGTGCATGCTGATGCATTTGATCAAGGAGCAAATGTATTGATACACGATGATTTGTTAGCGACGGGTGGCACTGTAGTGGCTGCTTCTAATTTGGTGAAACGTGCAGGAGCACAAGTTGTAGGCTTTTCGTTTCTGATAAGCTTAGACTTTTTGAATGCCAAAGGACGGCTGATGAGATTTAGTGAAAATATTATTTCATTAGTCAATGAAGAATAATGCAATTTTGACTTTATAATTTTATCTTTTAAATTTTTATATGGATTGGTTAACGGACCCCCAAATTTGGATTTCATTTTTAACATTGACGGTGTTGGAGATCGTCCTCGGTATTGACAATATTGTCTTTATTTCCATACAGAGTGCCAAGCTGCCTGTTGAACAGCAGAAGCGAGCTCGCCGAATAGGACTTTTGTTAGCTCTTTTTATGCGTGTTGCATTATTGTTTTCTATTAAATGGGTGATGGGGCTTACGACACCATTAGTGGATTTTGCAGCGTGGTTTAATATCTCCAATGAAAGAGTCGCGCAATATTTGGTGCTATCTGGTCGGGATTTGATTTTATTTGTAGGTGGACTTTTCTTGATTTATAAAAGTACAACGGAGATTCATCACAAAGTGGAAGGACATGTCGATGTTAATGCACTGAATAAAAAAGCGGTGTCTTTTACGGGCGTACTCGTACAAATTTTAATTTTGGACTTAGTGTTTTCTTTAGATTCGGTTATTACTGCAGTAGGTATGGTGGATCAATTGGGAGTAATGATTGCTGCAGTAATTGTTGCTGTGGGCATTATGTTAGTATCAGCGGAGTCTATTAGCAAATTTGTCAATGATTATCCTTCCGTGAAAATGCTTGCTTTAGCATTTTTATTACTCATTGGTGTTTCTTTGACCGCAGAGGCGTTTGATCAGCATATTCCTAAAGGATATATTTATTTTGCGATGGCTTTTTCGGTGTTGGTAGAATATTTAAATATCCGTTCGCAAAAGAAAGCGTTGAAAAAGATAGAAGCTACGGACCAAAATAAAAATGTCTGAACTCAGTAATAAGTTCAGACATGACATTTTTATTTACTATTATTCAAACTAACTCTTATTCAAAGTACTCTTTGATACGTTCGAAGAATGATTTTTCACTTTTACCCGGTTGAGGTTTGAAATTAGCGGAGCCTTTGAGTGCTTCTAAAATCTCTCTTTCCTCGGCAGATACAGCTTTCGGCGTCCAAACATTGACGTACACCAATTGATCACCTTTATGGTATGAATTAACTTCAGGAATGCCTTTGCCTTTTAAACGTAAGATTTTACCACCTTGCGTTCCGGGATCAATCTTTATCTTGGCCTTTCCATCTATGGTCGGAATTTCCACACTTGTTCCTAAGGCCGCATCGGCAAAGTTGATATATAGATCATATATAATATTTATACCGTCTCTTTTGAGTGTCTCATGCGGAACTTCCTCTACTAAAATAATCAAATCTCCGGGAATACCTCCACGTGGTGCCGCGTTACCTTTGCCACTCATAGACAGTTGCATGCCTTCGCTTACACCAGCAGGAATGTTGATGGCTAAAGTTTCTTCTCCACGAACCAATCCTTCTCCTTTACAGGACGTACACTTTGCGGTGACTTCGACTCCTTCACCATTACAAGAAGGGCAGGTGCTGGTCGTCTGCATCTGGCCCAAGATTGTATTCGTGACACGTCTTACCGAGCCGCTTCCTCCACAAGTGGAACAGGTATGATAGGATGATTTATCTTTAGCACCAGTGCCATCACAAGTAACACAGTGAATTAATTTACTGACTTTAACTTTCTTTTCGATTCCTTTGGCAATTTCTTCTAGTGTCAATTTCACTTTGATACGAAGATTAGAGCCTTTTTGTACGCGACGTCCTCCTCTTGACCGAGCACCTCCTCCAAAGAAACTTTCAAAAGGACTCCCTCCTCCAAAGATATCGCCAAACTGACTGAAGATGTCTTCCATATTCATGCCACCGCCGCCAAATCCCGAAGCAGAAGCGCCTGCATGGCCGAACTGATCATATCGGGCTTTTTTCTCTGGATTGCTTAAGATTTCATAGGCCTCCGCAGCTTCTTTAAAATTTTCTTCCGCATCTTTATCGCCCGGGTTTTTATCCGGATGGTATTTGATCGCCAATTTGCGATAAGCTGATTTTATTTCGGCGGCTTCAGCTTGGCGTGAAACGCCTAAAACGTCGTAATAATCTCTTTTTGACATGTCTCTACAACTTATTTTCCAATCACTACCTTAGCAAAACGGATTACTTTGTCATGCAGTAGGTATCCCTTTTCTACTACGTCAATTACCGTGTTTTTTTGATCTTCAGACGGAACAGGTACAGTGGTTATTGCTTCTTGAAAATCGGCATCAAATGGTTGTCCGATGATGTCCATCTCTTTCAAACCCTCTTGCTCCAAAAGCTTTCTGAACTTGGTGCTGACCAGTTCTATGCCTGTTTTTACACTCTCGATATCCTGTACAGAGACCATAGCGGCCAATGCTCTGTCAAAATCATCTAAAACAGGGAGCAGCTTTGAAATAACCCCTTGACTAGCGGTTTGGATGAGCTCCACACGTTCCTTGGATGTTCTTTTCTTATAGTTATCAAACTCAGCAAATAATCTGGTGTATTTGTCATTTGCTTCTGCTAACTGCTGATTAAGAATCTCTTCTGCAGAAGGATCTGTTTCAGGCGTGTTATTGGGTTCCAAATTCTCTTCTTGAATGTTTTCTTGTTCGTTCATCTTAAACTTATATGGTAATGTTTATTCCTTGCTCACTTAATCTTCACTCTTCACAACAATATTGCCATTGTAAAAAATCCGACACCTTGTCAGTGTTTTTGAAATAAACACCTACAAAATGTCGGATTTGGATATTTATGTCAGTTTTTTAGAGATCCACATTGTCATGTAGTGCACCATCGGAAGTTCTGATGATGCGGGCTGGCATGTTGCGGATGATTTGATAGTCATGAGTGGCCATGAGTATGGCTGTGCCTGATGCAGCAATATCGCGAAGTAACAATACAATTTCTTCCGAGGTTGCCGGGTCCAAATTTCCAGTAGGTTCGTCAGCCAGTATAATTTCGGGATCATTTAACAGCGCTCTGGCAATCACTATGCGTTGTTGCTCGCCTCCAGATAGTTCGTGCGGCATCTTGGTCAGCTTAGAACGAAGTCCTACTTTTTCCAAAACATCCAGAATACGGCTTTCGATCAGCCCTTTATCTGTCCAGCCTGTTGCTTTCAACGCAAATTCTAGATTTTTTTGTATACTACGATCATTTAACAAGTGAAAGTCTTGGAATACAATACCGAGTTTCCGCCTTAGGAAAGGTACTTCGTTCTCCCGTAATTTCTTGAGGTCAAAACCAGCCACAAGACCTTCGCCATTAGCGATGTACAGATCTCCGTAGATAATCTTGAGTAGGCTGCTTTTTCCACTTCCAGATTGACCAACCAAGTATAAAAAATCTCCTTTCGCAATTTCTAGGTTGACATGGGATAAAACCAAATGTTTTTGTTGGTAAATGTCTACGTTTTTAAGTCGTATTACAATGTTTTCTGCCATTTTAAATGTCTATTTTCTTGATTTGACCAAAAGGGAGCTCTTTGACGATTTTCATGATGTATTCGATCTTGTCTGCCAATCCAATTTTGTCAAGGGATTTGTCGGGTCGATCTACCCTAAAATATGCCAATAAGGTGAAGGTGTCGTCACGCAATTGTACGTAGTCAGGGATTTTGGCAACGCCTTTTACTTTGATGACATACATGATAGCAAAGTTAGAATTTTTTATGGATTCACTATTGGTAATCTGATTATTTAACGATTCTTAAATAAAAACTCCAGTGTATTGATGCCGTCGGCATAGTCGTCCAACGCAGGAGACTGACTTTTACCGGGTGCTAAGCAAGGCACTTCAAGGGCTAACTTATCTGTACAGACCACACACTGTATCGACTCCTTCTCTTTGTTAATTTCGGTTATCACATTTTTCAAATCATCGTACTCTTCATAATGCAACACGGCCAAGGGTGACGCTAAGGACGGATCTTCTTTCAACAAAAGAAATCCATTGTCGTAATGTTTGTTTTTGTTAATGAGGTATATCGACTTGTTGTAATCGTAGTTGTTGCGGTATTTAAAATGATCTCCTAAGCTATTTTTATCTTCTATCGCCTCAAAGAATAAACTTATATTATACCCCTTAGGTAGATATATCTTGGAAATCGACCTGCATCCTAATCCGAAATAATCGAAGATATCCTCACCGAGACGAGTTAGTTCTTCTTTGGTTTCATTTCCCGTCAGTATGGCTAGTGAATTTCTGTTTTTACGAATGATATGTGGTTTTTTGCCAAAATAATATTCGAAATAACGCGCAGAGTTATTGGAGCCTGTAGCGATGCTCATATCGTAGTCGGCTAACCTCTCCACACATTGGATGTAGTTTTGAAAAGCTGGTTCAATTTGAATAAGCTTATGAAGTACATACATGGTCAGACCGGCATCATCCGATGAAGGTTTGATTTTAGCCGTAAACCCTAAGATTAATGTGCAGAGAATATCATGGAACCCTACCAAAGGAAGGTTGCCCGCCAAAACCAAACCTACAGACTTGTGTGTTGTGAAATCTGGATAGGGTTCTAACCAGTGGGTTAGTTTTGTTGCATTTAAGTTTTGGGCTAGGGCATCAAACTGTTTTTTAAGATTGTCCGTTGTGTACCAAGGGTTTCGAGTATGCATATTAGAAAGAAACATTTCCGTTGTGGGATCCGTTTCTTTGAACCATTGACCGAGTTCTGTAAATGCTTTTATGCGCTGTTTTTTTGTCAAAATATACAATTTAGAATCGTTCTGATAATTATTTGCTTTATCTTTGCAGTGTCAAATAAGGAGAAATTCTACTAGATTTGTATACTTTTTTTATGAAAGTAAAAAATCAATATCTACCTTTGGAGTACAAAAATAGTTTATTTATTATATTATTATAATTGCGAGGTTATAAATGGCAATAAAAATTACAGACGAATGCATTAATTGTGGAGCTTGCGAACCGGAATGCCCGAATAATGCAATATATGATGCGGGTGTGCCATGGAGGTTTTCTGATGGAACAGCTTTAAATGGCGTGATAGATTTTGGCGATGGCGTGGCTATAGACGCTTCGGCTCCCCAAGAAGCTGTTTCAAATGAGGTGTATTACATCGTATCGGATAAATGTACGGAGTGTGTAGGTTTTCATGATGAGCCACAATGTGCTGCAGTATGTCCAGTAGATTGTTGTATAGAAGACGAGGATGTTGTGGAGTCGGAAGAAGAATTGTTGGCTAAAAAGGCTTGGTTACATGCGGAATAGATCATGTAATTATTTTGTTATATAAAAAAGCCCGGTTTTTCCGGGCTTTTTTATTGCTTTATAAGCCGATTTTTCTATTTTTGCGTCACTCATAAATTTGAACCGAAAAATAAGTCTAAATGTCTAAAAAAAATATTAGTCTGGTCACACTCGCTACCATTACATTCGCCGCGATAATTACGTTGTTTTATGAATTTGATATTCTCGGCGTTTCTCCTACAGTTATGATGGGAGTTCGATGGATTACCGCGGCAGTATTGGTACTTAACGCAATTGCAAGAAAGAATTTGACGACTTGGATATTAACCTGTTTGGTGCTTGGGGTTTTTGTGGGTTTAGATTTTCCTGATTTGGCAATAGCCATGCACCCTCTTAGTCAAGGATTTATCAAATTGGTGAAGACAATTGTTGGTCCAATTTTGTTTGCCACGTTAGTTTTTGGAATTGCCGGACATTCAGATCTCAAGTCTGTAGGTCGTATGGCCTGGAAGTCGATGCTGTATTTCTTTAGCGCGACGACATGTGCTATTTTTATCGGTTTGGTGGTGATAAATTTGACGAAAGCCGGTATAGGCGTGGACATTGATCATATGCCCCATGAAGAATTGCCTCAAACTTCGATTATGGCATCTTCAGATGAAAAGGCATTGGCACATATGTCAGAGAATGTACATTGGGTATATAAGTTCAACGTATTTATCCGGGATACCTTCCCCGAAAATTTCGTGAAATCTGTACATGAAAATAAGGTTCTGCAAATCGTGATCTTTGGCGTGCTCTTCGGTATAGGGTTGGCCATGGTTGATGAAAAGAAAAGAAAGCCATTGATTGACTTTACTGAAAGTCTGTCGGAGGCGATGTTCAAGTTTACCCATTTGGTGATGCTCTTTGCCCCCATAGGTGTAGGAGCCGCAATGGCTTATACCGTTGGACATCTGGGGGTTGATATTCTCAAAAATCTGTTTATGCTCTTGATGAGCTTATATATTGCCTTGATCGCTTTTTTACTCTTGGTATTGTTACCTGTTGCATTGTACCTGAAAATACCTATTCGGAAGTTTATTGCAGCAGTTAAAGAACCGGTTTCTATTGCCTTTGCGACGACGAGCTCAGATGCCGCGTTACCCAAAGCTATGGAAAATATGGAGAAATTCGGTGTTCCAAGAAAGATAGTTTCTTTTGTTATTCCGACGGGCTATAGCTTCAATTTGGATGGTACTTCGTTGTATTTGTCATTAGCCTCTATTTTCGTGGCGCAAGCTGCTGGTATGCACCTGAGTATAGGTCAACAATTGTTGATTGCATTTACGTTAATGATAACCTCCAAAGGAGTTGCTGCTGTTCCGCGTGCTTCCTTGATTGTCTTGATTGCCACGGCAGATCAGTTTGGTCTTCCTACATTTGTGATCGCTGCAATATTGGGTATCGACGAATTGATGGACATGGCCCGTACATCGGTGAATGTAATTGGTAACTGTTTAGCAACAGTTGTTGTCGCAAAATGGGAAGGTGAATTTGATGAAGAAGCATCATCTAGTCAATCTTTTCTAGAGGATGTGAGCAACTAGAATCGGGTGTTAAGACTCTAAAAGCTATGTGGGTGCCTCCTATGTTTGTCGAAGACAAACATAGGAGGCTTTTTTTGTAACAGAAGCTATACTCAATCGTTTTCGGTGTTTGTGCAACCGATTGATTTATTTGATGCCCATGTATATGCTACTATTTTAGATTAGCTTTAGGACAGCAAAGTTATTTGTAAATAAGTTTATAACTTTATGTAAAAGCTATACGAACATGGTAAACCTAAGTTTTTTTACTATAATTTTCATTGTTGTATGAGACTGTATAAATATCTGTTTTTTATAGCCGTTATTCTATTGGGCTGTACGAGATCGCTAAAGGCTCAATATGTCGGTATAATCCCGCAACCTCAATCCGTTCGGTTGGGAAAAGATTCCTTAGAGATTAAAGGATCTGTAAATATGGTAGATAAAGAAAAAGTATCGGTCTCCACCTTGCAGTACTTGAAGATTAATTTAATGGATCGTTTTCAGATTTATTCGCGTCATGATGTTACTGAGCCTTCTGCTATCGCTTTTCAACATGTTGAACAATCCAAAGGTCTTGTGAACGACGAAAGCTATGAGCTGATTATTGATGATAACGGTGTAACACTAAAAGCAAAGAGTGACAAAGGTTATTTTAATGCTGCTAACAGCCTTTTGCAATTGCTCTACTTTTACGATACGAAGTCAGGAATTAAATTACCATATTTAACAATTAAAGATGGTCCGGAATATGAATGGCGTGGTTTTATGTTGGACGAATCGCGTCATTTCTTTGGAAAGGATAAAGTCAAGCAGTTGTTGGACTGGATGGCTTATTATAAACTAAATAAGTTTCATTGGCACTTAACCGATGAACCAGCTTGGCGCGTTGAAGTCAAACAATATCCATTTTTGAGATTGGTAGGAGGTGTAGGTAACTATTTGAATCCATTGGCACCCGCACAGTATTATAGTCAAGCAGATATCACAGAGATCGTAGCCTATGCTACAGCAAGGCAGATCGAAGTCATTCCAGAAATTGACATGCCGGGGCATGCTACTGCAGCAAATCGGGCGTATCCGCAATTTAGTGGTGGGGGAACTAAAGAACACCCAGATTTTACTTTTCATCCAGCGAAAGAGAGCACATACACGTATTTATCCAATATTCTAAAAGAAGTTCATGTACTATTTCCAAGTAATATGATACATTTAGGAGGAGATGAAGTGGCTTTTGGTAGTAAGGCATGGGACGACGACAAAGCTGTTCAAGACCTGAAACAGAAATTCGGATATCATACAAACAAAGAGGTTGAGACTTATTTCATGAGACGAATGGCCGATACGCTGGCTAACTTAGGGGCGAAGTTATTGGTATGGGATGAAATGGCAGATGCCGGTCTTCCAAAGGATAAAACAATTCAATATTGGTGGCGACACGATAAGGTCTCTCAATTGGAATTAGCTCTAAAAAATGGATATGCTACAGTGCTCTGCCCACGCCTTCCTCTGTATTTTGACTTCGTGCAAGCCGAGGATCATCGTTTTGGCAGAAAATGGAACAAAGATTTCAATGCATTGGAACGGGTATATCACTATGATCCAACTATCTATACGAACAAGGAGCTTTATAAAGGACAGATTTTGGGAGTCCAAGCTAATTTGTGGACGGAACGTATACACAATGAACAACGTTTAGATTTTATGGTTTTTCCACGAATTGCCGCTTTGGCAGAGCTAGCATGGACCCGAAAAGATCGAAAGGATTACGAAAACTTTAAATCGATATTGAAGAAGCATGTCGTACTTTATCAATCGGATGGTATATATTTCTACGATCCTTTTAAGGATTCAAATGCAGAACCAAAAGTTCAGGTATCAAAACAGAAATATATCGATAACCCTGAATAATAAAAAGCTTCGTCACCTTATAAAAAGCGAGTGTAATAAACTCATTTCTATTATCGAAAACTTATACGCATAAATAATTTGTCGCAATGAAAAAATTACTAAAATATACGCTATTAGCAACTATTGTAGCCATAGGAACTCAAGGTGTTCAGGCGCAATGGACGGGGCCAAAAAAGAAAGTAACCGAACAGAAAGAAGTGAAATATGGGCCTATTACGCCAGCCCACCGTACGGACGTCAATATGGAAGCTTTCCGTGATTATGGCTTAGGTCAGTTTATTCATTGGGGCGTATATGCTATTCCCGGCAATGAGTGGGAGGGGGTAAGTGCGCGAGGCGGAGCTGCTGCTTCGGAGTGGATTCGTTCGTGGGGAGGACCTAATCGTCCCAAGGACTGGGCAAATATATACGACAATCTATATAAGCAATTCAATCCGAAAGACTTTAATGCTCAACGATGGGCAAAGCAGGCCAAGGATATGGGAGCGAAGTATATGATTTTTACGACCAAGCATCACGACGGTTTTGCTTTGTGGCCAACGAAATATTCGGATTATGACATTACAAAGTCTCCTTATAAAAAAGATATTGTAAAAGAGGTCGTCGATGCCTATACTGCAGAAGGAATTGATGTGTATCTATATTTTTCTATTTTTGGAGTGGAATAATCCCAATTATATGGGGAAGGAGCCTAAAACACCTGAAGAGAAGGAAAAGTTTGATAAATTCTTGCAATATACGCGGAACCAGTTATTGGAGCTGCTCGACAATTATCCTGCTATAAAAGGCTTTTGGTTTGACGGGACGTGGGATGCTTCTTGGAAAAGTGCCTATGACTTTACTTATAAGCTTGAAAAAGAACTTCGTGAAAAGCATCCAGGATTGGTCATCGGCTCGCGTTTTAGAAACGATGAACATGGAGCACGCCATTTTGATTCGAATGGGCAGCTGCTGGGGGACTACGAACAGGGGTGGGAAAGAAAACTACCTCAACAGTTCGAATGGTTGGATGGAAATGATTGGGATGCTGTCATGACTATACCTCCCAATGGATGGGGGTATATGAAAGATTGGTCCGGTCTGTATACCAAAACAACCGATGATATCTTGGATATGTTGATGCATTCGGTATCCATGAATGGTAATTTTGTTTTGAATTTTGGTCCCGATGGAGATGGTAATATGCACCCGGGGGAAGATAAGTTGGCCAAGGAAATCGGGGAGTGGATGAACGTAAACAGTGAAGCGGTATATAGTGTTAGACATGCAGATATCCCAGTCTCAAAATTTGGCTACTATACGCAAAAGGCCGGTTATTTGTACTTGACGATATTTAACAGACCTGTGAATAATGTTGTTCGTATTGCTGTTCCCAAGAAAGCGACCGAAGTGCCGGTATCGGCAATAATATTGGGCACGACGGATGTTTTAGAAGTGAGACATTCGGACGTTGGTTTGGATTTGGATAAGAACACCTATTATGATGTCGTCCTACCGGCAAACTTTAGTCGCTCGCGCGCTTTTGTCATCAAGATGCAATTGGGAGCGCAGAAGTCGAAATCCGAGAAACTAATGGACGCTAAAATGTAGGCGGTTGTCAACCTATGAAAAAATCTATTTTTATTTTATTTCTTTATTTTTCTGGATTTAGTCTTTTTGCACAGGATAAACCCAATTTTATTATTGTCTATGCAGATGACATGGGCTATGGAGATTTAGGTGTTTATGGGCATCCCAACATTCGGACTCCTTATTTGGATCGGATGGCGCGTGAAGGGGTACGGTTCACCAACTACTATTCGGCTTCTCCAGCTTGTACAGCAAGTCGGTACGCACTCTTGACTGGCAAATATCCGCCTCGTGCTGGATTTAGATGGGTATTAAGTCCCAGAGATCCTCGCGGAATACATACCCGGGAACACCTGTTGCCGGAATACCTAAAAGAAGCGGGGTATAAAACAGCGATGTTTGGAAAATGGCATCTAGGTTCAACAAAAACATCTTACTTGCCAATGGCAAATGGATTTGATGAATATATCGGCCTACCCTATAGCAACGATATGATCCCTCCGAAGTATCCAGATATAGCCTTATTGGATGGAACGGATACCTTGGAGATGAACCCTGATCAGTCAAAACTTACGAAATTTTACACAGATAAAGCGATAACCTATATTCAGAAAAATAAAAAGGATCCATTTTTTGTGTATATACCCTATGCCATGCCGCACACACCACTGTTTCCAGGTGCAGCATTTGAAGGAAAGTCCAAAAGAGGGGCATATGGTGATGTGGTTGAAGAATTGGATCACTACATGGGGAAGTTAATGTCCTTTTTAAAAAAAGAGAAATTGGATAAAAATACGTATGTTATTTTTACGTCGGATAATGGACCATGGCTTACTCAAAAAGATAAGGGCGGTTCAGCAGGGCTATTTAGGGATGGCAAAGGAAGTACTTGGGAAGGTGGGATGCGGGAACCGTTTATTGTGTGGGGGCATCGTTCTCTACCTCAAGGATCGGTGGTCGATGAGGTGTTTACCGCATTAGATATCTTGCCCTCGTTTGTTAGGAAAGCTGGCGTGAATACCTTAGTGAATCCGATAGACGGTCAGGATTTAGGTTATCTGTTTACGCAGAAAGGTGTGGGTAGGGATATATTCTTTTATTTCGGCTTAAACCACGAATTGTTTGCGGTCAGAAAGGGTCATTGGAAGCTGCATGTCAAAACCTATAGCCAACTACAAATCGATTATTTTAAGGGTACATTGCCGCTTTTGTTTAATTTGGACGAAGATCCTTCCGAAAAATATAATGTAGCTTCTGATCATGCAGATGTCATCGAGGAATTGGCTCAACTTATCCATCAGAAGGAGGAAGAAATAAAAGCTACCGGTACTTTTTGGGATCAATAGAAGTTATGTCAACCTTCCTTAATTATTATGAAATATAGATTAAGGAAGCGATTGTATAAAGAAGAATATATACTTTTTATCCTTTGCGTTTTTACTTTTATCTTAACATTAGTATATTCGTCGGATAAGAACAGCTATGCAAGAAATACGAAAGAATGATAAAAAGCTGATTCGTTCCTGGGCGATGTTTGATTGGGCGAATTCGGTGTATAATCTTGTAATTACCTCTACCATCTTTCCAGCCTATTATCTTATCATTACTTTTACAGAGGAGAAGGGTGATGTTGTCAGCTTTTTTGGTTTAGACGTCATCAACACGGTTTTATCTAATTATGCTTTAGCATCTGCTTATTTTATCATGGCAGTGTGCCTTCCTTTCCTTTCGGCCTATGCAGATGCGAATGGCAAAAAGCTATTTCTGATGAAATTGTTTACCTATGTTGGCGCAATTTCCTGTATGGGCTTGTTTTTCTTTAAACTCGAGACTTTGGAGATAAGCATATTGTTTTTTGCATTGGCGGCTATGGGGTATATTGGAGGTGTTGCGATGAACAATTCTTATCTTCCCAGTATAGCCACTCCAGACCAGCAAGATGAAGTCAGTGCCAAGGGATTTGCGTACGGTTATGTAGGATGCGTCCTATTGCAGCTGATCTGTTTTGTTCTTATCTTTAAAAAAGAATGGTTCGGTATTGAGGATTCATCACTTCCCGCTCGTATTTCTTTCTTTCTGGTGGGATTATGGTGGTTAGGGTTTTCGCAAATACCTTTTCGAGCATTACCTGCCAACCAACCTTCTGTTGGACTTGGTTTAAGCTTGACCCAACGTGTGCAAAAGGAGTTCAACCATGTTAGAAATAGGATAAAAGAGATTGAAAGTATCCAAAAATTTCTACCGGCATTTTTCTTCAGTGCTGTTGGAGTCCAGACAATCATGATTGTAGCATCAGCTTTCGGAGAGAAAATCCTTCATCTGGGGACAACTAAATTGATTGCTACGATCATCTGTATTCAGCTGGTGGCCATAGGGGGAGCTTACTTGATGTCTATCTTAACCCGTAAACTAGGGAATATTGTGGTTTTGATAGGTGTTATTTTTCTATGGGTCGGCATTTGCGTTTCAGCCTACTTTTTAAGCACCGAGATACAATTTTATATTTTGGCCTTCATGGTGGGTTTATTAATGGGCGGAATACAATCCTTGTCTCGGTCTACCTATTCTAAGCTGTTGCCCCAAGATTTAGAAGATACGACTTCTTTTTTTAGTTTTTATGATGTTACGGAAAAGTTAGCCATTGTCGTCGGGTTATTTAGTTTTGGATTTATCGAACAGATTACACATAATATTCGATTTTCAGCCTTATCCTTATCTATTTTTTTTATATTGAGCCTGGTTTTGATGCTGCGCATGTTGAAGTTCAATAGCCATCTAAAATCATGATTTTGGAAATGCGTAAAGAAGTAGAGCTATTTATTCCATGCTTGATGGATCAGCTTTGTCCGGATACTGCTTTTAATACAGTGAAATTACTGGAAAAGGCAGGTTGCAAAGTGATCTACAATCCGCAACAAACTTGCTGTGGCTTACCGGCGTATCATGCAGGTTTTTGGGATGAGGCAAAAAAAGTCGGTCTTCACTTTCTTAAGAATTTTGGAGCAGAGAAATATATTGTTTCGCCATCTGCGTCCTGTACAGGAATGGTACGGAAAGGATACAATGATTTGTTTACCAATTCTACGGAACACAACAAGTGTCGGAGTATTCAACGACATATATTCGAAATATCAGATTTTTTAGTCAACGTTTTGAAGCAAGAATATTTTGGTGCAGAGCTGGTGGGAACTGCAGTATACCATGACTCCTGTTCAGCACTGCGTGCATGTTATATTAAAGAGGAGCCGCGCAAGCTATTGTCTCATGTAGGAGGGCTGGAAATTAGGGAAATGCGGGCTCAGGAAACTTGTTGTGGATTTGGCGATACATTTTCCATTAAATTTGAAGGCATTTCCGCAGCGATGGCCGCTCAAAAAATTAAAAATGCACAAGCTGTACAGGCGGATTATATCATATCTACAGATGTCTCTTGCTTGCTTCAGTTACAAGCTTATATTAATAAACATCATATTCCCATTAAGACCATACATCTTGTTGATGTGTTGACAAGTGGGTGGGCTAATATTTAAACTAAACAAAAAAGAAAATGAACACAAGAAGAGATTTTATTAGAACTTTAGGTCTAGTCACCGGTGGCGTTGTTTTGGCACCAAGCTTAGAAGCTTTTGCTGCTAAGAAATCGTGGTTTGATATCTCCTTGGCTGAATGGTCATTACACAGGACATTACGCAAAGGAGAGTTGGACAATCTAGATTTTCCAGCGTTTGCGAAGAAGGAGTTTGATATTCATGCCGTAGAATATGTCAATCAGTTCTTTAAAGATAAAGCGCAAGATGTTACTTATTTGAAAGAACTGAAAAAGAGAGCAAAGGATAATGGTGTGAAAAATGTGTTGATTATGGTCGATGGAGAAGGACAACTCGGCGACGAGAATGAAGCGAATAGAACAAAAGCCGTGGAAAACCACTACAAGTGGGTGGATGCCGCAAAGTATCTGGGTTGTCATGCCATCCGCGTTAATGCAGCGGGAAAGGGCGAGGCTGAAGAAGTGAAAAAACGTGTCATCGATAGTATGGTTACCTTAGCAGATTATGCCAAGAAAGCGAAGATTAATGTCATCATAGAAAATCATGGCGGCATGTCTTCTCATGGAGATTGGCTGTCGGATATATTGAGACAGGTCGGTCGTAAGAATGCGGGAAGTTTACCTGATTTTGGTAATTTCTATGAATATGACAGGTACCAAGGTGTGACTGACTTGATGCCCTTTGCAAAAGGTGTAAGTGCAAAGTCACATGATTTTGAGGCGAATGGCCTAGAGAAAAATATCGATTATAAAAAAATGCTCGACATCGTCAAAGCTGCCGGATATAGAGGGTATGTCGGTATCGAGTATGAAGGAACGAATTTAAGTGAAGTGGAAGGGATAAAAGCCACTAAAGCGCTGTTGGAAAAATATAGGTAGTAAACTATGAATCGTTGCTTTCTATCGTTTATGCTATTTGTTGTCGGGATTAATGTGGTGAAAGCCCAAAATATTCAGAAAATGAATATATGGCAAGATAGCCTCCTGCATGTTGGACAGCAAATGTTTCAAAGTAGGGCTGAAGCCGAACGATTAGAACGCAATTTTGTCTTTATTAAAACATTAGTGTCGGCATTGAAAGAACCGAATTCCTATTTTTTCAACTTTACTAAGTTGGAGATGATTTCGGTACTTTCATCGCCGGATAATGATTTTCGTATATTCTCCTGGAATATACCATTACAAGATGGGTCATACTTGTATTATGGTACTATTCAGCATAAGGTGACCGGAGGACAACTGAAACTTACTCCTCTTTTGGATAAAACCTTTGCATTCAAAAAGCCCGACGACGAGATTACTTCGGCTGATCAATGGTATGGTGCACAGTATTATGAAATTATATCGCTTTCGAACCGTCGATATGCATTACTTGGATGGAAAGGGCATCATGCCGAATATTCAAAAAAAGTTATTGAAATTGTGCATATTCCAACTTCGGGTGAGGTAACTTTGGGAGCTACTGTTTTCAGCGACAGCCCGCACATAGCAAGAAAGATCTTTTCCTATGCCAAAACAGCGACGATGTATCTACACTTTAATCAACAGTCAAATCGGATAGAATTTGATCATATTGTTGCTGTTTCGCCTGGGGCAGCGGGGAATTTCAAGTACTATGGCCCTGATCTCACGCACGACGGGTATGAGATTAAGGGTGGTAGATTGATTTTTAAGGAAAACATTGAACTAGGTAGTCCTGAAAAAGAGGACGACAGCCGGTATATAGATCCGCTAAAGCCTGGCAAACGTAGGAGTGGTATTCAGTAATGTAACGATTTCATCGAGAAGAGAATAATTGGCAAAATATATTTTCTTTGGTCGTTGAATAACTCGAACTTTAAACATTAAACTCAAATTATGATAGAAGAAAAGGATGATATATTAGTCCAGCATTTAGCAAAACAAGGTGTAGATGATAAGATGGTAATGGGCCATCCTGCCAGCCTTTTTGTTCTGTTCTTTACAGAAATGTGGGAACGGTTCAGTTATTACGGTATGCGCGCACTTTTAACCGTATTTTTGATATCCGAAATTGCCAAAGACGGATGGGGATGGTCTAACGGGGAGGCGATGCAGTTATATGCCTGGTATACGGGGTTAGTCTACTTAACACCGCTCTTAGGGGGCATTATTGCCGACAAGCTTACCGGATATCGGCAGGCAATTACCATTGGTGCTTTAATCATGACTTTGGGACACTTGTCGATGGCGTTTGAGACATTCGGGAGTAGTTTCTTTTATATAGGGTTGGTTTTAATGATTATGGGTAACGGTTTGTTTAAGCCGAATATTTCCTCCATGGTCGGGCAGTTATATCCAGATAGTAGCTCAAAAAAAGATGCTGGTTATACCATTTTCTATATGGGTATCAACGCAGGCGCTTTCTTGGGTATGTTGCTATGCGGATATATTGGCGAGAAAATCGGATGGCATTATGGTTTTGGTTTAGCCGGTGTCTTCATGTTTTTTGGTATGATGCAATTTTACTTTGGTCAGCGGATCTTTGGCGTAATTGGCGAAAAACCGGGTATTAAACATCCTGCGGATGAACATATTGAAAAAGTGAGCGATGAGGAAACTCCTGCCCATATTGTTAGAGATCGCTTGATTGTAGTTGCAGTGCTCATGGTGGCTAGTTTATTTTTCTTCTTTGCTTTTGAACAGGCTGGCGGGTCGATGACAATCTTTGCCAAGAACTATACACAACGTATGCTAGATGGCGATACTGCAAGTATTTTCAAATGGGTAGATGCCGCTTTGACCATGTTTCCCATAGCAATTGTGACCTGGGTATTATATAGTCTGTCCAAAAAGATTGTCGCTAAATACCCACTAACGATCTTATTCACGGCAATTTCCTTTGCCATTATTTGGGCATTAGGAATTTGGAAAGTATACCGAGAGTTTAGTCTGGAACAAACTGAAGTCACTGTCTCCTGGTTTCAGATATTAAATTCTTTCTTTATCATTACGTTAGCATCTTCGTTCTCTAAAATATGGGAGAAGGTTTGGAATCCTTCTGGACCAGTAAAGTTTGCCATGGGGCTGCTCTTGGTAGGGGTGGGGTTTGTCGCTTTGGCATACGGTGCCAATGAAATTCCACAGGGTGCCGCTACCGCTTCTGTTAGTATGATTTGGCTAATTTTGGCTTATTTCTTTCATACTACTGGAGAATTATGTCTATCGCCTGTAGGGTTGTCGTATGTCAGCAAACTATCTCCAAAGAAATTAGCTGGACTGTTGTTTGGGCTTTGGTTTACCGCATCAGCCATAGCCAACTTCATTGCGGGGATAACAGGATCTTATATTGATAAAATATCGGAAACATATTCCCTGTCTATTTTTTTCTATATTATTGCTTCTATTCCTATCGCTGCAGCAGTATTATTGATTTGCTTTAATCCAATACTGAAGAAAATGATGCACGGTATAAACTGATTTTCATAGAAAAAAGTCACGTTATTAAATTGATGCATCAACATACGAGAGATTCATTTAACGTGTTTCTATGCGTTTGCCCTAATAAAATGTTAATTTTGGAATTTAAACAAATAGCAGGTGTCAGATAGTATCGTAATCATTCCAACCTATAATGAGATAGAAAATATTGAACGTATTTTGCATAAGGTATTTTCGTTACCCGTTGATTTTCATGTTCTTGTTGTGGATGACGGTTCTCCGGATGGCACTGCTGTACTGGTTAAGCAGCTTATGGCGAACCAGTATACAGATAGATTATTTATTGAAGAACGAAAAGGAAAGTTGGGACTAGGGACTGCATATATACATGGTTTTAAGTGGGCATTGGAAAAGCATTACAGTTACATCTTCGAGATGGATGCCGATTTTAGCCACAATCCGAATGACTTGGTACGGCTTCGTGAAGCGGCTATAGATGGTGGTGACATGGTCATAGGATCGAGGTATATTAAGGGCGTAAATGTCGTCAATTGGCCGATGAGCAGAGTCTTGATGTCCTATTTTGCATCGATGTATGTACGTCTGATCACACGGATAAAGATACAGGATGCAACTGCCGGCTTTGTTTGTTTTCGTCGTCAGGTATTGGAGACCATTCAGTTAGACAAGGTGAAGTTTGTAGGATATGCTTTTCAAATTGAAATGAAATTTAAAGCTGTGCAATATGGCTTTCATGTTATCGAAATTCCTATTATATTTACGGACAGAACCTTGGGTGAATCTAAAATGAGCACCAAGATATTTAAAGAAGCTTTTTGGGGAGTGATACAGTTGAAATTAGAAAGCCTATTTGAAAAACGTCGATAAATAAAATGAACGAAAACCTAGATCCGAATTCAGAACGTTTGAATCCAACCGACAAGGAATTGGAACGGGTATTGCGTCCGCAGACTTTTGAAGATTTTACGGGACAGCAAAAGATATTGGAAAACTTATCCATATTTGTACGAGCTGCTAGGTTAAGGGGAGAGGCTTTGGATCATGTTTTGTTACATGGCCCTCCTGGTCTTGGAAAAACCACCTTATCTCATATTATTGCCAATGAGATGAGCGCAGGGATTAAGATCACTTCCGGTCCTGTGTTAGATAAACCTGGAGACTTAGCGGGATTGTTGACGAACCTAGAGGAAGGGGATATCCTGTTTATTGATGAGATACATCGCCTTTCACCCGTGGTAGAAGAGTACCTCTATTCTGCTATGGAAGATTTTAAGATCGATATCATGTTGGAGACAGGACCCAACGCCCGGTCTGTGCAGATTACGCTAAACCCGTTTACTTTAATAGGTGCAACTACTCGATCAGGCTTATTGACTTCACCTTTGCGGGCTCGATTTGGTATTAACGCGAGACTGCAGTACTACGATGCAAAGTTGTTGACCACTATCGTATTGCGGTCGGCTGAAATTCTACACACGACGATCTCGGAAGAAGGCGCCTTTGAAATAGCACGGCGCAGTAGAGGAACACCCCGAATAGCGAATGCATTATTGCGGAGAACACGGGATTTCGCGCAGATCAAAGGAAATGGACAGATCGATAGGGCGATTGCACAATATGCACTACATGCACTAAATGTAGATGAACACGGTCTGGATGAAATGGATAATAAAATATTGAGTACAATCATTGATAAGTTTAAGGGAGGACCGGTTGGCTTGAAGACGATTGCTACGGCTGTGGGGGAGGATGAAGGAACAATTGAAGAGGTTTATGAACCTTTTCTGATACAAGAAGGATATATCATGCGTACATCGAGAGGACGTGAGTGTACGGAGAGTGCTTTTAAACATTTAGGAAGAATTAATTATAACAACAAGGGAAATACGCTTTTTTAGCCTAATAAAATTATGAAGCAATATTTATTTATGCTGTTTTTGCTAATGACCGGTACGGTATTATACGGTCAATTAAAATGTCCACCTATTTTTGGAAGTAACGCTGTTAGAGAATTCCATCTTACCGCAGGTGGGGGCGTTACGCATTTGTACGGAGATATTGACAAACCGGGCACATTAGGTTTTGGTGCATACGGAAGAGCTGATATGACTATTATCAAAGGGTTGACGCTTGGTGGCGAAGGACAGATAGGATCTTTGGAAGCTGTAGCAAGTGTGGAGGATCCTAGAGAGTTGTATACGAACTATTTCAACCTAAGTACAGGGATTACCGTTTATCCCTTTGAAATGGCCGACCGACGAAGATTACATAAGCTTACCTTTGGTCAGAAAGTAGCACGTGGTTTTTATGCAGGTGTGAGTGTCGGTTATATGCGTAATTATCATCGGGCAAACAATATGCGAGACTTAAACAATCCTGCAACCTATGGGCCTCCGGCTACCAGCAATGTAGCGATTGATAAAAAATTTAAAGAACGTACGAGTTCGCTTCTTTTGCCTGTGCTGAATGCGGGTTTTGCTATTCCCTTTCGAAATAATTTATTCAAGAGAGGAGGCTACTGGAGTGCTGTCGTGAATGCACAATTAAATTTTTCAAATAATGACGATACCGACGGTTACGTTCCAATGATCCCTGCAAATAAACAAAATGACTACTACAGTTTTTATTCATTAGGATTGCGGTATTCCATTCCGTTTTAATTGGTTTAATATTTTATTACCTCGACCTTTACTTGCAGGTGTAGGATTTTTTTCCAGATGGAAGAGAATAAGTGTTTGCAATTCGGGGCCTAATCCTTCGTACTTCTTGGATAGGAGATGCAAGATGTCCCAACAATTGACGAGCAAAGCCACTGGGCAGTTTTCCTTTTCTACCAACGTATAGGTAGCATTGATGAGATTTTCATACATGTCTTCCGTAAGCAGGATAGAAGGTGTTTTCAAAAGCTGCATCACCAGCTTGCTTACACTTCTCAGACTACTTTCATTAGCCGTTGAGCAATAGAGATAGACTATTTCCTTGTAGTATCTGCTTAACAACGACAAATCGTGTAACATAACGTGTTCCAGTGTCCAGGCTGCGCGGAATGCTAATCGATGATGTTCACCTTGATGACATAAGGCTAAAATATCTTCTAGCACATGATCCTGTAAGATATGTTGATACAGATCTAAAGCGCTATTTTCCAGTAGCAGTTGAGCTAAAGCATCATGATTCTTCTGCTTCATTCCGTTATTCATAGAATTTGCTGTTGAAATTAACGAGAAACAGTTCCTTTGTCGCACGCGTAAGAGCCGTATATAGCCACCTTAAAAATTCAATGTTTAACATTTCATCGGTCATATAGCCTTGATCAATAAACACCAAGGGCCATTGTCCCCCCTGTGCCTTATGGCAGGTGATTGCGTAGGCAAATTTTGCTTGTAAAGCATTGTAATAAGGATCTCTTTTTATCGCTTCCAATCGATCTTTTTTTAAGGGAATGTCTTCATAATCCAACGCAATGCTTTCATAGAGCTTTGTTTGTTGCTCATAGGGTAGTTGAGGAGCATCTACATGAAGACTATCCAATAATACCCGGCATTTGATGGTATTTCCTTCGTTGTTATCCAGAAACTCCAAGTCGATGTCACCGAAGCGAAAGCCATGCATCTCGTGAATATTACTCACTTTACGCACCGTAGCCATATCGCCGTTCGCAATGAAACCTACCTGTTTTTCATCGTGTTGTTGCAACCAATAGTAGTTGTTACGTACAACCATCAAGATATCACCTCCTGTAATCTCTTCCTCCCTGAAAAGAATCTGATTTCGGATATGTTGGTTATATAAATTGGCAGATTTGTTAGAACGACAGATAACCATACAGTTCTCTATGCCGTATTTAGCATAAGCGTAATGTAAACCTTCCAGCAGCCGTTCACCAGACATGCTATATACATCTTTAAATCCACTGGTTACGAATTTTGGATACCGATAAGATTGGTCTTCATCCTCCAGTCGGATCTCATTCCGTATCTTCGTCGCATTAAACAATATCCCGGAATTTTTCGCCTGTCTAACTACTTTTGTCAATTCATAGGTATAAGTAGTTAATCCAAATTCATTGCTCAATATATCGGTATCGAGAGCAGGGCTGTTCGCTAGCCCTACAGGAGGAAGTTGAGCCGTGTCACCTACAAACATCAAGATACAGTTTTCGCCCGATTGGACATAGCTGATCAGATCTTGTAATAGTCCATTAGAAAACAAACTTACCCCCTCATCTGAAATCATAGAAGCTTCATCTATAATAAATAAGGTGTTTTCATGCACATTATCCGCTAAGGAAAAATCCATCTGTAGGCTAGCCACACTTTTTTTTCGATAGATTTTTTTGTGAATAGTGAGCGCATTTTTTCCGGAGTAGCTGCCCATAACTTTCGCTGCTCTACCCGTTGGAGCCAACAATACACTACGTTTATTTAGCCGTGGAAGCGTTTTGACCAGTGCACTTATGATTGTCGTTTTACCTGTTCCGGCATATCCCTTTAAAACCAAACACGATTGGGGGTAAAAAGCATGTAGAAAGTCTCCAATTAACTCCAGAGCCTCATTTTGTTGTGCAGTTGCTTGCCAGGGAAAGTTGGACGCTAAAAGACTTTTTATAGACACATGTAAAGTTATTGAAAAGGTTTGTCAATTCAATTGTAAAAGCTAATTTTGTTTACAGAAGAGCCCACTTAATAAATTACGCATAGATGAACTATACCTCCGAAGACTTTCGCATTCAATACGTGTCGACTTATACCTTATATGTGAATACGGACTACATTGTAGATCAGTTGGTTGTCGTCGATGAAGATAATCATGTTATGGCCTTTATGTCCTATGAATGCGCCCGTCCTTCGCAGGATGCGATGAAGATGTTAAGTTTACCTTTTCAATCCGTATATGTGACACTACCTCATCAAAATTTGATTTGGGTTCCTGCAGAAATATTTAAAAATGAGGGATTAGACGCATTTATTTCATTCTTTGATCATGCAGAGCCTTCACGCATATTTTCTAAATCCATAGATACGTTGGGTGTTACCGCGTTGTATGAATTCGATGCTTTGCAAGCCAATCGGTGGAGGAATATTTTTGAAGAAGCGAAGTTCATTCCAGTATTTGAAGTCATCCTTAACCAGGCTTTGCCACAGATTCCCATCCAAGGGAAGGTTTTAGGTGTACATAGCTATAATAGCAAGGTCGACTTGTTTGTATTTGTTGATGGGAGTTTTAGGTTCTACAACAGTTTTGAAGTAGCGACTATAGACGATTTGAGTTATTTTGTCTTACAGCTATTTAAGAATTTTGGTATCGAAAAAAAGATAGAAAAAATAATATTAAGTGGTGCTGATCTTCAATCGGAGTGGGCAACATGTTTAAGTGTTTATACAGACGACTTGGAGCTAGTTAAGTCGAAGAATACCTGGCTTTCCTCTTCGACCGAAGTAGTCGTGCAAACATCCACTCTAAATGTACTGATAGATTCTACGCTATGCGAATAATAGGAGGAAAGCTAGGTGGGATACGGTTGAACCCTCCAAATAAACTACCGGTACGGCCTACCACAGATCTGGCAAAGGAAGCCTTGTTCAATATCTTACAACATCAATTAGATTGGGAAGGGTTAGAATGCCTTGATCTCTGCTGTGGAACGGGCAATATATCTTTTGAACTAGCATCCCGAGGCGTGGCGGCTGTCGATGCTATAGATCTACATATGAAATGTCTCTTGTATATTAAGGATATGTGTAAAAAACATGCAATCGAGACTATAAACGTCCGGAAAGCAGACATGTTCACTTATATAAATTCGTGTAAGAAAGCCTATGATTTTATTTTTGTAGATCCGCCTTATGACATCGCCCAACTCCCGCAGATTCCTCAAAAGATATTTGACAAGGGACTTTTGAAAGAAGGAGGGCTGTTGGTGGTTGAGCACCCTTCAACAAGGAAGATGGTGACACAAGCTTCTTTTGTAGAAATCCGAAAATATGGTTATTCTTCTTTTAGTTTTTACCAAAATTGATTGTCCATGAAAATAGCAGTATTTCCGGGGTCATTTGATCCATTTACATTAGCACATAAAGATTTGGTCGATAGGGGATTGGCATTGTTCGATAAAATTGTTATTGCCATAGGCGTCAATACTACGAAGAAAGGATTGATGGATTATGAACAACGGTTGGAGGCGATTCAGAACGTTTATTCAGCGAACGTCAGGGTTGAAGTACTTACTTTTACCGGTTTGACCGTAGACTTTTGTCAAAAAGTAGGTGCCAACTACATTTTGCGCGGATTACGTAATACCAAAGACCTTGAATATGAAGATGCTATTGCTCAGAACAACTTGCTTTTAGCACCAAGCATAGAGACATTCTTTTTACTAAGCAGAAGTGGTACCGCTCATATCTCCTCTACGATCGTTCGGGAGATATTAGCCAATAAAGGCAAGATAGAACATTTGCTTCCTCCGGAGGTGCTTACCGTTTTGAGGAAAATGAACTAGGTTCGCTGAAACTTTACCTTATTGCCTTTTATCTTCCCATTGCTGCATTCCTTGATAATTTTAGAAGCTACTTCTCGACGTACGGCAATATAGGCCTCTTTGTCCCTTATCTCTATTAGACCAATATCATCCTTACGGATATCCTTGAATTTTAATAAATATCCAACGATATCGATCTTGTTTACTTTGTTTTTTCGTCCTGCCGGAATATAAAGAGTCGAGAAAGGAGTATTGGAAGGCAATTCATAGGCATCCTGAAGCTCGATTTCAACCGTATTTTCCGGTAGATACGGGAAATTATCGTCCGGTTTTAACATCAAGATGACCTCTCCCGATTTGTTCATACGCGCTGTCCGTCCATTTCGGTGGATGAACGATTCCTCTTTAGCAGGCAATTGATAATGGATGATGGTATCTACTTCGGGGATATCCAGCCCTCTTGCTGCTAAATCCGTTGTGATGAGTATCCTGTTACTATTATTTCTAAATTTGAGCAAAGCTAATTCACGATCCCGTTGTTCTAATCCACCATGGAAAATATCATGTATCAAATTCCGATCATCCAAAAGGTCGCTAATATGATCTACAGCATCTCTATGGTTACAGAATATTAATATCTTTTTGTCTTCAAGACTGCATATTAACCTGAATAATGCACTCAGTTTATATTGTGCAGGACTGATAACCTTTTTGAATTGTATATCTGGCTGTCCGGCCTTATTATCTAGGAAATCGACTGTAATAGGCGTTTTTAGCGAGAAATAAGACGGAACTTCTGCTAGCTTTGTCGCTGAAGTAAGGATTTTTCGATCAACTTGAGATATGGCGTTCATGATAAACTCCAGTTGTTCTTGAAAGCCCAGTTCCAAACATTTGTCGTATTCATCCAATACCAAGGTATGGATATCCACTGTTTGTATATTTCCCCTCTCCATGTGGTAGATAATACGCCCCGGGGTACCGATTAAAATACTGGGAGGGTCTACTACTAAGGATTTTTTTTCAGAGCGACTGTCGTTTCCTCCATAACAGCACACTATTTTTTGTCCTCTTGAGACCTTTCTGACGACCGATTCGATCTGCTGCGCCAACTCTCTTGTTGGGATGACTATGATGACCTGGATGCCATTCTTCGGATCTCTGTTTAGCAGCTGTTCTATCAATAGCGCAAAAGCGAGTGTTTTTCCGGAACCGGTAGGGGATAAAAGAATAAAATCCTTTTCCGCCTGAAAAGATTGAACAACCGTTTGCTGCATTTCATTCAGCTGGTCAATATGTAATCTTTCTAGAATGGGCTGTATTGTCATGGAGCAAAGGTAGCAATTATAGCGAATTGCGGATGATAACTTTTGCAGGATCCCTAAGCATGACAGGAGTACGGTTCAGTATGGCTTTTGCCGCTTCATTACCCATTTTGTGAAAATCGGTACTGATTACCGTGATGCCATCCTCCAGGACTTCCTTAACAGCGGTATCATTGTATGAAATCAGCCCAATATCCTCCCCCAGCTTCCATTTCTTTTTTCGTGCTATTTTGATGATGTCGACATCATCTTGATCGTAGCGGCTAAATGTAATGTAAGCGTCTCCTTTTTTTGCTGAAGACTCATCAATACTATGTAGTACCCTATGGGGTTTCTTGTACTCCTTGGCAAAGGAGGTGAAACCATCGATCAAATCTTGCGCATGGAGGGCTTCTAATGGCGCGAGTAGGACCAGACGTTTGTATTTGTCGAGGAAAGGTTGTAATTCCGTAAGAGCTTCGAGGATATCGGATCTATGATCCTGATAAATGCAGGTGTATTCACCCAGAAGACCTCGTTCTTGGTGGTCAATGAGAATTCTTTTGTGAGGTGGTATTTTATTGAGGATTTCTGTTGGGTTTTCTTTAAAAAATGTAACAACGACAAAATGTGTATAGCTATTTAGATTTTCCTCTATTAGCTTTTCAAATACCTTAAAGTTGTGATTATGGAAAAAAACCTCCACTTCAGCATGGTCTTTTATCGTTTCCAAAAAAGCTTGATATACGCGGTCACGAAGTATATTCATTTTATCAAAAATCAAGCATATACGATAAGACTGCAATTGTGTGAGTCGTTTTACATAATAGCCTTTTCGATATTCCGATTCAATGATCCCCTTTTCGGATAAATAGTTAAGACCTTTCAGAGCCGTTTCTTTGCTGATCTTTAGTTGACTAGTCAACTGGTTGAGTGTAGGAAGCCTGTCGTTGATGCTCAGCTTATTGTCCTCGATTTGTGAAATAATATAATTTACCAACTGCATGTATTTCAAGCGCTGTATCATACCACCAACAGGTGCTGTAGATTTTCGGGTCTCTTTCAATTTGGATAGGTGTTTGTAATAACCAACAAGACAAAAGTAGAATGTTTATTCCTATAAAACAAGAAATAGAGTAGACCAGACTGGACTTACAGAAAAAAGGCCCTTTTTTGTTACAAAATTCATATCATTTACATTGTAAATGAGGTATTCGTGTGTTAATTGATATTAAACTAGGCAAGCATATGGATGTGAATTTATCTTGGAACATGCGCACGTCAAACTGTTAAAAAATAAAATTATTGTAGCGGCTCGGTCTTTTAGTCCGTATGTATTGTTTGAAGGCCTTCATGATAATTTATATTTTAATTAAACAGTATTAAAAAATTGACGAATCATGACTATTAATTTTAAAGTACCCAGAATATTCAGAATTTCAACTTTTGTGGCTGCCTCTATAGTGGCATTAGGATTTACGGCGTGTAAAGACGATGGTGATAATGGTCTACCCTTGCCTCAAAAGGCTGAAACAGCAGTGTTGAACTTACTGCAGGATATTGATAAAATAAATTTACATGCCGGAACCGTTAAATTAAATTCCTCGGATATAGACAATGGTGTACTATCCGCTTATTTACCGGTAAATGCTGGAGAGCAGAATCTAAGTGTTTTTCAAATAGGTGAAACAGATACTTTAGTAAGTCATAGACATACATTTGGGAAAGACAAGTCTTATTCAGTCTTTGTTATAGGTGATGCTGATGATGCGGAGCTAGTCGTTGCCGAAGATAACCTGTCGAGCCCTGCGAGTGGCAAGGTGAAAGTTCGTTTTGCTAACTTGGTCAACGAAGAAGAAACGTTGGATTTGTGGAAGGGAGGAGATGAAGATGCATTGGTGGAAGATGCGGCTTATAAAGCAGTTGGGACATTTGTAGAAATCGACGCTGAGGAGGAAGCATCTTTTAGTGTCAAAGTCAATGGAGAAGACGACGACGTCGCTGTCCTTGAGGATTTGAATCTAGAAGCGGGTAAAATATATACGATCTATGCCCAGCTTAAAGATGTTGAAGGTGAGCTACAAACTGTGCTTGCTATAACTGCCAATAAATAATATATACAATGTTTTTGGTTTGGAATCGGGAGGCTAGAAGATTTAGTCTCCCGTATTTTTTTGGTGATATAGGTTACATGCTTATATGAAGTCGATGAGTAAAATAATCTTTAGCTCATAGTTTGCATGTACATACACTAAAAGAGCGTAGATGGCTTTCCCGAATCAGGTTTCTGTGGAATAGTTAAATTAGTCCCGATAGCCTTGTTTAATTTTTTAATAAAATGTGCCGCAAGGAGGGGAGATTCCACTTCCACATTTTGATGGATAAAGAAATAGAGTTGTTGTAATCCAGCTTCTTTCCATGCCACGATTGTATCGATCCATTCGTCCAGACGCGTATAGTCTGTAGGGTGATTTGCACCGACATACCGGACGAAGGCCGTAGGTGTGGTCAGGCGCATATGCATCATGTCTCTACGACCTGCGGTATCTACCAGCACATTCGTCTTGTTCGTTTTTTCTAATAGTTTATAGTACTTCTCCGAAATTTCCTTGTTGGAGAACCATTCCTCATTTCGCACTTCAACAGCTAAGGGATAACCTTTAGGGAAGTTAACCAAAAAATTTTCCAGACGGTCAAAATCTTTCGGTTTAAAGTTGTCGATCATTTGTAGGAATGCCATACCCAATTGTTCGTCAAATAGGGCAGTGGCGTCAACGAATTCCTTTACCTTTTCGTCTGTATTCAATAATCGGCTGTAATGGCTGATCGACTGCGGTATTTTGGGGAAGAATTTGAAGTCTGCCGGCGTTTTTGATTTCCACGTTTCGACCTGTTGTTTAGAAGGTGAATTGTAGAATGTGGCATTTAGCTCGATGGCATTGAATTGCCTCGAATAGTAAGTCAACTCATCCTTTGTACCACGTGGGTAAAAGCCTTTCAGGTCTGTCTTGTTCCATTTGGCGCAACCCACATAGACCTCCATCGGATTGTCCAGTCTGTTTTTGCCTAAAAGATCCAAGGTTTCCGGTGCTGTAGACGGAATTTTGAAGTTAATTGTCGATGGATCTGCTACTTTTCCGAATTTCATAGCAATAGCATTTTATTTCGTTTTATACATTTCTTCGCGCTGAGCTTGAACTACATCCGAATTAATATACTCATCATAAGTCATCAACTTGTCGATGATACCCTTCGGTGTCAATTCGATAACGCGGTTGGCTACCGTTTCGGTCAGTTCATGGTCACGGGATGTAAATAGGATCGAACCACGGAAGTCTTTCATGCCATTGTTTAATGCAGTAATTGATTCCAGATCCAAGTGGTTGGTGGGTTCATCGAAAATCAAAAAGTTGGCACCCTGTAGCATCATTTTTGAAAACATACAGCGCATTTTCTCCCCACCGGAAAGTACAGAAACTTTTTTCATGACCTCATCTCCGGAGAATAACATTTTCCCCAAGAAACCCCGGATGAATTGTTCGTCGGCATCGGGTTTGGTCGTATAGTTTCTCAACCAATCTATTAAATTTTCACTATTACCATCAAAATAAGCCGAATTGTCGATCGGCATATCGGTAGGTGTAATGGTAATGCCCCATTTGTATCCACCAGAGAAATCTGTATCGCGACCCGTGATGATATCATAGAATGCAGAAGTGATTAAGTTGTTTGGTCCTAAGACGGCAATTTTGTCCCCCTTATTCATCATAAAGGTAATATCTTTGAAATATACCTCTCCGTTGATGGTTTTACTTAACCCTTCGACGTGCAAGATCTGGTCTCCAGGCTCTCTGTCCATCTGATTAAACATGATCGCCGGATACTTACGGTTAGAAGGCTTGATTTCATCAATGTTTATTTTCTCAAGCGCTTTCTTACGAGAAGTGGCTTGCTTGGATTTGGAAGCATTTGCCGAGAAACGACGGATAAATTCCTGAAGCTCCTTGACCTTATCTTCCATTTTCTTGTTTTGATCCGTACGTTGTTTTAAAGCCAACTGAGAGGACTCATACCAAAAGCTATAGTTGCCCGTATAGATACTCATTTTTCCAAAGTCTATATCAACGATATGCGTACATACCGAATCGAGGAAATGTCGGTCGTGGGATACAACTAAGACGATGGCTTCATAGTCAGCTAGGAAATCCTCTAACCAAGCGATGGTATTGATGTCCAAATCGTTGGTAGGCTCATCGAGAATAAGGATATCGGGATTGCCAAATAATGCTTGGGCCAATAATACACGTACTTTCTCATTACCGTCCAGCTCTTGGACCAACTTATAGTGCAAATCTTCTTTTATGCCCAGGTTACTTAATAAGGTAGCTGCATTATTCTCTGCATTCCAGCCATCCATTTCGGCAAAAAGACTTTCCAATTCGCCTGCACGTTCACCATCTGCATCCGAAAAATCTTCTTTCATGTAGATAGCGTCTTTTTCCTTCATCACCTTATATAATTCCTGATTACCCATCATTACTGTTTCGATGACGGTAAATTCATCAAATTCATAGTGATTCTGGTTCAAGACAGACATACGTTCCCCTGGCGTAAAAGCCACAGAACCTGTCGTTGGATCTATTTCGCCAGAAACTATCTTTAGGAAAGTGGATTTACCGGCCCCATTGGCACCGATAATCCCATAACAATTGCCTGGAGTAAATTTTAAATTGACATCTTCGAATAGTGCGCGCTTGCCAAAACGAAGGGATAGATTGGATACATTAATCATGGCGCAAAGATACAGTTTATTGTTGAAAACTGGAACGCTCGGTCATTTTCGCTATCCTGCTTCTATGCTTTCAGACTGACTTTTTAGGTAATCGTCTAAAGCCTTTTGGCTATTTTTATACGCTTTTTCCTGTTTGTATCTTACCCACCTGCTTTTGAATAACTTGCGCATGATCTTATCGGTATTACGGATGATAAAAACTTCCTTCAACATACGCAATAGTCGTGATAAGCTAGTTGGAAAAGAACGAAGAGAGACAGAAAATCCCGCTTCTAAGTAACGGTTGAAATGCCAATATCCACTGGGCATAAATAGAGCGTCTCCATGCTCCATGAAGATTTCGTAACCTTTGGCATATTGTAGGGCCGGAAACTGTGTGTAGTCGGGGTTTTCATAGTCTATTTGGTAGACGGTATGGACAGAAAGGGGCACTTTATAGAGAAAGGGCGATTGGTCGGGATGAAAAAGCAATACTCTTTTTTTTCCTTCAAACTGGAAATGTAGCAAGTCGCCCAGATCTACATCGTAGTGCATCAAGACACGAGCTTCGCTACCACCAAAGAATAGGGTAGGTATACGCTTGAAATATTTAAACCCCAAGTCGGGATAAGAGAAGTTTTTTAATAGTTCGGGTAGATGGTCTGTGATGATGTAGAAAAAGATACGGTAATCGGAGGGTTGCGATTTTATCAGGTTAATATAATCTCTAAAGCGCATTTTGATGACAGGCTCATTCGTGGGCTTATTGGGATCTGCCGGTTTATTGTCAAATAGTCCAACCTCTTGGTTTCCGACTTTATCATAAATGTAATCTAAAGTCCATTGGTCAAAATCTTGCCATTTTTTGGCAAAACCTTTGATGAGTACAGGTACCTGAGGTTTGAAATATTTTTCCTGAAACTCTTCTTTTGAAATGTCTGTTACTGTGTCTGCACCGGATAATACCATAACGATCGGATGATTGGCTAAATGTACTAAATATTTGGATAGGGTAAATAGGAGAAGAATAAAAATGTGACAGACTATTTTTGAATTTCAATCGTTATAGATATAAAATAAAACCTCAAAATTTTGTAGCAATATGGGATCACTTAAAAATGAACTATTTGGTGCTTGGCGTTTACTCTCTTATATAAAGATTCCAATCGATGGAGGAGATTCGTATTTTCCATTGGGTAAATCGCCTAAGGGTATTTTATTGTATAATCCGGAGGGATTTATGTCTCTACATATATCCGCTTCCGAAGAAATACATTTTGATATACAGGAAGATGCGACCGCTAGGGGTGAAAATGCCTGGAAAAGACCGCAGGGGTATATCGCTTTTAGTGGGAAATATACTGTTGATAGTAATTTGGCATGTGTCAACTATTTTATCGAAACTTCTTTACATCCCGATTGGGAAGATACCAAGCAAGTTAGAAAACTTAATTTTGAAGGCGATGTCCTGTATCAAAAAACAGTAGAGCCGATTATGTCTGAAGGAGAGTTGGTGCATGCATATATGACATGGAAAAGAATGGATAAAGAAGGGGATGAGGCCTTGTTGTTGACCGAAGAAATTATTCAGTTTGAGATCTAAGTAAAAACTTCGCTATATCTAAAAAATATTTTAATTAAAATTCTGCGGCTGAAAGTAAAGCGTTTACCATCGCTCCTGTGAGGTTTCCGCTATACACCGCATTGGCAATTGAACGCATCATGCCAGAATTGTCTCCGCAAGCAAATATGCCTTCAACAGTAGTTTTCTGAAAGCTATCTACTTTGATGTAACCTTGTTCGGTAATTTCGCAACCTAACGAAAGAGGAATATCTGAATGTTGTGTAAAGGGGATTGCTGCATAGACAGCATTAAAATTCAATTTGCTGCCATCATCAAAAACTATATGTTTTAATTGTCCATTTTCGTGTTCTATTTCAGAAATGTCGGTCTCTATAATTTCTATATCGTGTCTGTTTAGCTTTTCAATTTGTTCTAAATTGAAGTCAGCTTTTCCATTAGTCAATATCGTAACTTTCTTTGTTAAATTATTGACCAGGGATGCAAGGTGAAAGGCTTTTTCTCCGTTGGCAATAATTCCTGTATTTTGATTACGATATTCGAAACCGTGGCAATAAGGACAATGAATAATAGAAATGCCCCAACATGCTGCAAAACCTTTGATGTCTGGCATAAGGTCTTTTAATCCTGTTGCAAAAATTAATTTCTTTGATGTGAATTTGTCTTGTGTATCTGTTGTAATTTCAAAACCATTCCCTGATTTTATACCACTGGTGGCAAGTCCTTTGTGAAATCTTACAGTTTCATATTTTTCAACTTGTCCTTTTGCAAGCGTTGAGATTTCTTTTGGTGTTTTTCCGTCCTGGGTTAAAAAATTGTGTGAATGCGGAGTCTGTCTATTACAAGGTAATCCACTGTCGATTATTAATACGCTACGCAAGGAACGTCCTAATGCCATCGCAGAAGAAAGACCTGCATAACTTCCGCCGATTATAATTACGTCAAAATTTTTATTGTCTGTCATATGATTCTATTTTGTAAATCCAATTAATGGGAGAGGTTATGCTATCTCGCCTTGTCATTCTTGAATAAAACTTTTGGTAAAGGTAAGATTATTTTTTATTAACGCGACCATGTCGCGTTAATTTATTGCGAACTTGTTGCAATAACATTATTTGATTAATTTTGCGTTATGGTGAAGCGAAGAAATACTGCAACAAAAGAGGCTGTTTTGACAGTGTTGACAAGTAAAAGAAGAGCAATGAGCCAAGATGCTATTGTGAAGAAAATGGATGTTGATGCTGACAGAGCCACTGTTTACAGGATATTAAACCGTTTCTGTGAAGATGGAACAGTACATAAGATAGTTGCAGACGATGGGAAACAGTATTTTGCTGTCTGTGTGAAACGTGATGATGGTGTGGCTGTTCCTGGTAATCATTTTCATTTTCGCTGCACAAAATGTGAAACTATTGAGTGTCTTCCTTCTCCTGTTGAGTATTCAGTTCCAAAAGATTATACAGTCCAACAAATGAACTGTGTTCTTATAGGTGTCTGTAACGATTGTTCGTAAGCTCCTTCCATTCTTCTTTTGTAAGTTGAAACATAAAATCCTCTGGAAAACGTTGCTGTTTTCTTTTTACAGCCTGATGAGACGACTTTGCGCGAATTGGAATTGGTAAAGGTGTTTCAGGGAAAGCCTGCGCCTACCCATGCGCTAATCTTGTTTTCTGATAGTCCCGTCCGGAGGCAATATTTCCCCTACGCCAAGATCGAGTGCGCCAGGTTCAAGGGTGCGGACACAGGTACGTTCATCGACCAGAAAACCATTGATACGCATATCGGCGAACAGGCAGAGCAGGCGTACGAATTTGTATTGCGGCATATCAATAAGTCGGCGGTTGTAGAAGGCGTGTATACCAATACTCGTTGGCAATATCCCGTAGTGGCTATTCGGGATGCTATTCGGAATGCGGTCGTCCATCGTGACTATGCACTCACGGGCAGAGATGTCAAGGTCGCCATCTTTGACGATATGATTGAGATTACGAGTCCCGGCAAGCTGTTACCATCGATCGACTTCGATGAGCTAGAGGCTAGGCAGTCCGATATTCGTAATAAGGTCATTGCCCCGGTATTTAAGAGGGTTGGGCTGATCGATCAATGGGGCAATGGACTGAAACTGATCGCTGACGAATTGAAAGATTATCCAGAGATCGAATTTAAGTGGTTTGAACGGGGCGGACTACAGTTTCAAGTACAGTTCATCAATAAGGAGTATGTAGCACCGCAAGAGTTACAGCAAGAGTTACAGCAAGAGCAAACTGAGCCGACGCTATACAGTAAAGTTTTAAATATAATTGCTGAGAAAAGCCTATCTAGGAAAGGAATTTCTATGACTCTAAAACAACGAAGTATTTCAGGGCAATTGAATGCTATAATTAACGCTTTACAACGAGATGGATTGATCGAATGGACTATACCTGAGGTGCCAAAGAGTTCTAAACAGCAGTTTAGAATAACGGCAAGGGGGGTAGCTTTTTTAAAATTATTGGATTGATTGATCGTTGCTAATATAGGTTTCGACGCTGGATGATCCCGAGCCACTCGGGGCGGGGCCGATCGATAGCGAAAAGGTCAAGCAAACCATAGAAAAGATCAACCCTGCCCTTAGCGGTATAATTTCATATATTTATACTAAAAGACGCCGCCCATGATTGACTGTTTGAGCGGCACGATAAAGGAAACTCACCCTATACTACCTTTTCTAAACCGTGTCTTCACTTTTTCCACACCCCTTTCTTTAGCATTTCTGTTGTCCGGTGCTTGTCGTGCTTCGGTCATGACCGAAGCAATATAAGCTCAATAGACACACCATTTAAGCTCAAATAACTAGTTATTTGAGCTTATAAAGGATATAATTTGAGCCTATTAAAAAAATAAGCTCAAAGAAATTAGGAAATGGGCTCATAGATATATAGATTTGAGCTTATTAAAGCATATAGATGAGCTCCAACATGGCACAGATTGATAACGAAATCATCAAATTCCTACGGGAGAACCCGCTAAGTTCCTCTCCCGAAATCCACAAGGGCATCGGCAAAGGGTCTTATGCAACCGTAAAACGAGTTATTGCAAACCTGCTGGAAGCCGGTCAGATTGTATCCGAAGGGCAACGCCGGGCAACCCGATATCAGGTAAGCCCAGCAAATGAAGTTCTTGGACCTATTGATATGTCTGCATATTTTGAAAAGGAAATTGACGGACGAGATATTCGGGAAGGATTTAATTTTCAGCTAATAAGAGAAACTCTTGCCAAGATCAATATATTTACTGTAGAAGAGGCCAACACTTTGCGCCAAATGCAAAAAGAATTCCGAGATAACATCGCTCACATGAGTGCGGATGTGTACAATAAGGAAATGGAAAGGCTTGCTATCGACCTAAGCTGGAAATCCTCGCAGATTGAAGGCAACACTTATTCGTTGTTGGAAACCGAACGTCTATTAAAGGACAAAGAAACCGCAGAGGGAAAACCAAAGGACGATGCCACCATGCTCTTGAACCACAAAGAAGCACTGAACTTCATTATTGATGACCCCGATTATCTCGTCCCTTTGACCATATCGAGAATCGAAGACATACACAGTATACTTGTTAAAGACCTTCCGGTGGAACGTAATATCAGACAACGCCGGGTAGGTATTTCCGGCACGAATTACAGGCCGCTAGAAAATGAACACCAGATCAGGGAAGCCCTTGAAGATATGTGCGAGTTGATCAACAGTAAAGAGGACGTATTTGAAAAATCCCTGTTAGCGCTGGTACTGCTATCCTATATCCAGGCCTTTAATGACGGTAACAAGCGAACGGCACGGATTATTAGCAATGCCATTCTGATTGCCAATCAGTATTGCCCAATCTCCTTTAGGACTATTGATTCTGTTGAATACAAAAAAGCGATGCTGATCTTTTATGAGCAGAATAATATCAGCGTTTTCAAGGAAATATTTATAGAACAATTCAAATTTGCGGTCAAAACTTATTTTTGATGCTGTGATAGCCCTAAAACGTATCTGCTTTCAGAATATCGCCGTACTTTATCTTTAGGTTTACTGTGCGGCCTGACATCTGTTTTTCGGTAAGCGTTAGCCGAAGTGGATATAATTAACAGATTTTTTAACTTCTCACATAACAGAAGTGTGAAAAAATGGATCAATCTGAATATAATAGTTAAAAAGCTGATAAAGAGGGTCTAAAACAACAAACCCCATATTTCTATGAGGATTTGTCAGTGCGCCCACCTGGGCTCGAACCAGGGACCAAAAGATTATGAGTCAATCGGATGACGTGATCAGCTTGCAACAAAAACCGTGTTTAATGGCTTTACAGGAGCAATTTAGCAACTCTCTTTTGAAATACAAAATTTGGCAGTGATGTATTTGTGACGATTTTTTATTTCCACAGGACACTCGTTGGATTGTATAGTTTCTGATGTAGTCAAAAATTGGTATCTTTGATAATAGAAAAAGAAAAGGTTATGCACGAAGTGGTTATAAAATATAAAAACCGGAAAACGTTGAAAGCGTTGACTGCTTTGGGTGAATATTTGGGCTTTACCATTGCTGACCCCGAGAGAAAAGAAAAGAAAGAAGTTTACCATATTAATGGTATCCCTGTTGAAAGTGGAGATCCGAAGATTGATGTGCAAGACTTAACCACTATTTTCACGGGTGAGGATATTGATGCTAAAACCTTACGAGAATCGGCATGGCAACGCAAAAGGTAATCTGTGATACCGATGTTCTGATTGAGTTCTTCGATGAGAAAAAAGCCCGTCATTCGAAAACCACTGCTACCATAAATGAGATTGGGATAGACAACATCTTGATTTCGGCCATCAGTAAAATGGAATTGATTAAAGGCACTCTCCACAAAGAGCATAGCCAACAGGTTGCAAAAAAATTGAAAAGGTTAGACACCATTCTTTTAAGTCCCGAAATAACTATCCGAACAATCGACCTATTGAACACGTATCATCTTAGCCATAGATTGGCGATTCCCGATGCTTTGATAGCTGCTACTTCTCTTGAGACAGGGCTTAAATTATTCACCTACAATGTGCGGGATTTTAAGTTTATAAAAGGCTTGAACCTGTACAGTTCCAAATAATCTTCAATTCATTTTTTCGGTTTCAACGTTTTATTTATAGCTCAACTTTGTGCCCAATATAGCTCAAATTATCCCTGTTTTGAGCCATAAATACGTAGGTTTTACATAAAAGAAAAAGGGAGTTGCAACCTTTTTCCTACCACGGTACAGACCTGCGACAACGGAGTCGGGACGTTCCGGGGCAAGTTCGGTTTTTGTTGGGTGCGGCCGAGGTACGAGGGCTGTACGTACAAAAACACAACTTGCACATTACAAAACAAAAGAGAGGGGTTATCCCAAAATGTGCTAAAACAGCACATAAAGTGAGCATTCCCGTAGTGGAACAGCTTGTATCCGAACAATCCAAGTCTCGTATATGTGAATAGTTGAATATACATATATACACATATCCGCATGTCCGTATATCTGAATATATCGGGAGATGCGTAATTGAATAGATTTCTATAATGCTGTGTCCAGCTATCAACGAACGGTGGGTAATACTACAAATTACAAAGGAAAGGCTTGTCCACCAGACCAAACTATAATAGAAAAAAAAATCGAAATACCATGAAAAAAGAATGAAAATTATCCCTCAACGAAGCTGGTTTTCAATCAATATATAGGGAACTTAATAGCATTATTTGCGAAGCAGGCGATTCGAGGCACTTTTATGTTTCCAGCTGATCTATTTGAAAGAACAAATTTTGTATATTTGAAACAGATTATATAACAAGGAGTAATGATAGTGGCATTAAAAAATGCTTAGAAATTTATCCTGAAAAAGTATAATATAAGTTATTTTAATGTTAAAATCATGAATTATCCAATTTATAACAAAAGTGACTTACATTTTGCAGAGCGAGACGGTAACCAAGAGGTTATAGAATTTGCTGATTTCATTTCACAATTAATAAATGCAGATGTAGTGGATCACCCAGTGGAAGAAGGCATAATTTCGTTGGTGAACGATGTCGGAACACAAAAACTAACCTTAAAACAATCAAAAGTTTTAGAAAAAATTGTTTATCGCTATAGCAATACTGTATGTAGGATATGTGGTGAAAATATCTCCTTGAGTGATGCACTTTTTTTAGACGGAAAGGGTTTATGCATTTATCACAATCAACAATTGAGTAAAGAAGATGATTAATGTTGGGCCATGGTTTTTAATCATACGTATTACTTACCGTTTTACCTTTTAATGGGGTACCTATTATCAAAAGAATGAATCACCGAAAATTAAAAGGAATAAAATACCAAGAATATTATTCAGAACAAAAGGTTGAAATATTTGATTTAGAAGAGTTTATTCCTAAAATTGAAGCAAACGAGGTTAAAAGTACAATAATAAAAAAATTAGAAGAATCCCATCCCTTGATTAAGGGAAGCTACTATGATAAGAGAGAAAAATATATCCTCTTCCTAACAGAATTGTTTTTCAAAATTGGCAACTTAAATCAGTTTTTAGAAATCAGACCAAGACCATCATATCTTTGGGCTTATTCGGGTTCAAGATATTATATTTTAAACTTTGTGGATGAAAACTATACTTCACACTTTTCATTTGATATTGAGACATCAGGTAATAACGACATAAATATAATTCGTTCACTAAATGATGTTTATAATAATTTTTCCAACAAAAAGAAGTGCTGCTACGCATCTGTTGAATATATTCGACAAAAAGAAACTCCTCTTTTTTTTCCCTGGATCGAGAGTGGACGAAAAATATCAAAAGACAATTTTGTTTATGTCTCCGGAATAAATTATTACTTGTTGCCAATTGAACAATTAATAAAAGAAAAGATTGAAGATAAAACCATTGAACTTTATGACGGTTATTCTTTTAAGGCTGACTTCAACTATACAGCGGAGAGCATATCTGTAGAAGTTACATGTTTTGAAAGATTCCGCAAGTATAAGTATTATATACATGATTTCATGTTAGATTTGAATAGCTTTGAATTGGTTCGGGAAAGAACCAGAATCGAATATGGAGATTAAAAATTAAGAAAAACCACCTGTAATTGGCAGGTCAATTACAGGTGGTTTTTCATTTATTTATCCCTTTTACCCACTCACCACATACATCACTTTATGCGAAGTCGAAGTGTGCCAAAGTGGTCGAATAGGTTTGTCTTGCTCAATTTGAGCAGGTCTATCCAAATTTCTCAACAGGTTTACCACATTCTCTTGTACATCGTCCACTATGCTCCAATCTTTTTCGATATAAATATCGGTCGTACGGGTTCTTCCTCACTTTTGGTGGTAATCTTATCATAACTGTCGTGTGCTGACCGTTAACTTTCTAATGAATGTATCAAAACTCGTTTTTTCAGACGGGGATCGCTTCAAAGTGATATCGGTTGACAGCGGACAGGACGAACTGCGTATTTAT